>JACCDV010055094.1_pt1 | contig 26178 bp, 27 predicted proteins | sample 7446131 | NCBI WGS metagenome assembly JACCDV01 (sample SAMN15323448, study PRJNA562643) | freshwater metagenome | isolation source: river surface water | place: USA:Blue River Watershed | collected 2017-08-17
AATCGCCATGATGCCGTGCCTTTCACGCTAATCATTAATCCGCAGGAAAGCATTAGCACCCGTCACTTTGGTATCTATACCCGCAAGGATCTGGAATCCGATCTGAACAAAGCGCTGAAATAAATCGTAGGTTGAGATCTGGCAGACATCTGGCTGCGAATAGGCCTACATAATGTTTGCATAAGTCTTAAAGTGGCAATTTGTCACCAATTGGGAGACAATGATAATTATGGACAACCATACCAACACCACAGGCGAATCACTGGGTAAGGTTCTGGTGCTTAATGGCCCGAACCTCAATCTGCTGGGTCAGCGCGAACCGCACCTCTATGGTTCAACAACGCTGGCAGATATCGACCGAGCGCTGGTGGATCGCGCCGAACGTGCTGGTATCGTGCTGGAAACATTCCAGAGCAATCACGAAGGGGCTTTGATCGAACGTCTTCATGCAGCTCGCAGTGAGGCTGTTGATTTCTTGATCATCAACCCGGCCGCCTTCACACACACAAGTGTGGCGCTCCGCGATGCAGTGTTGGCCTCGGATATCGCCTATATCGAGGTGCATCTTTCAAACGTGCACGCCCGCGAACCGTTCCGCCACCAATCGTATTTTTCCGACAAGGCCATCGGTACCATCACCGGCCTTGGCGCCCAAGGGTATTTACTGGCTTTCGATTACATTGTGGCCGCCCTTTCCGACAACCTGGATCCGGGTCAAGCCTGATCCAAACCATATTCATTTTTAATCATTCACTGACACGACTTCAGGAGCCCCTCATGGATCTGCGTAAACTCAAAAAACTGATCGACCTGGTACAGGAATCTGGCATTTCCGAACTGGAAGTCACCGAAGGCGAAGAAAAAGTTCGTATTGCCAAGCAACTGACCGCTGCGCCGGTCGCGCATCAGGTTTACGCAGCGGCGCCGGTCGCCCACGCCGCACCGGCGGCCGCCGCCCCGGCCGCCGCAGCCGCTTCGGAACCCGCGATGCCGGAAGGCCATGTTGTGAAGAGCCCGATGGTTGGCACGTTCTACCGCGCCTCGTCGCCGGACGCCAAGGCCTTTGCCGAAGTCGGCGACAGCGTCAAGCAGGGCCAAACGCTGTGCATTGTCGAAGCCATGAAGCTGCTGAACGAAATCGAATCTGACGCGTCAGGCGTCATCAAAGCCATTCTGGTTGAAAACGGCCAGCCGGTCGAATTCGGCGAACCCCTCTTCATCATCGGCTGATCGCCATGTTCGGAAAGATTCTGATCGCTAACCGGGGGGAAATCGCCCTTCGCATCCAGCGCGCCTGTCGCCTGCTGGGTATTAAAACCGTGGTGGTGCATTCTGAAGCAGATCGCGACGCCAAGTACGTCAAGCTGGCCGACGAATCGGTCTGTATTGGCCCTGCTGCGTCCAAAGACAGCTATCTGAATGTGCCAGCCATTATTTCTGCGGCTGAAGTCACGGATGCTGAAGCCATCCACCCGGGCTACGGCTTCCTGTCGGAAAATGCCGACTTCTCGGAGCGCGTGGAACAGTGTGGTTTTGTGTTCATCGGTCCGAAGGCGGACACTATCCGCCTGATGGGTGACAAGGTTTCTGCCAAAGACGCCATGAAAGCGGCGGGCGTTCCCTGCGTACCCGGCTCGGAAGGCGCTCTACCAGTTGAAGACCACAAGGAAATCGTCCGCATTGCCCGTCAGATCGGCTACCCGGTCATTATCAAGGCAGCGGGCGGCGGCGGCGGCCGTGGCATGCGCGTTGTGCACACTGAAGCCGCACTGATCAATGCCGTACAGATGACCCGCCAGGAAGCGCAAACCGCTTTCGGCAACCCGACGGTATACATGGAAAAATTCCTGGAAAACCCACGTCACGTGGAGATCCAGGTACTGGCCGACACCCATGGCAATGCCGTCTATCTGGGCGAGCGCGACTGCTCGATGCAACGCCGCCACCAGAAGGTCATCGAAGAAGCACCAGCACCAGGCATTCCGGAAAAGCTGATTGCCAAGATTGGTGAACGCTGCGCCGAAGCCTGTCGCAAGATCGGTTATCGCGGTGCCGGTACATTTGAATTTCTCTATGAAAACGGCGAGTTCTACTTCATTGAAATGAACACGCGCGTGCAGGTCGAACACCCGGTCACTGAAATGATCACCGGCATCGACATCGTGCAGGAACAGATCCGTATAGCCGCTGGCGAGAAGCTCCGCTTCCGCCAGAAGGATATCGAGTTCCGCGGCCATGCGATTGAATGCCGTATCAATGCGGAAGACCCATACACCTTCGTCCCGTCACCGGGCACCATCAACGCTTGGCACACGCCCGGCGGCCCAGGCATCCGCGTCGACTCGCACGTGTATGCGGGCTACAAAGTGCCACCGCATTACGATTCGATGATCGGCAAGCTGATTGCCTACGGCGAAACCCGTGAACAAGCGATTCGCAAGATGCGCATTGCGCTGTCGGAGATGTTGGTTGAAGGCATTAAAACCAACATCCCGTTGCACCATGAGCTGATGCGCGACAAGGGCTTCGTTGATGGCGGTGCCAGCATCCACTACCTGGAGCACATGCTGGCCGAGAAAAAAGAAGTCGAGCGCAAATAAGTGACGTCACAAGCAACTTGGGTGAGCGCCCGTATCATTGCGGACGCTCAACAAGCCGATGCGCTCGGCGATGCGCTGATGGAAGCCGGCGCCTTGTCGGTCACCGTCGAGGATGCCGATGCCGGCACCCCGGAAGAAACGCCTCAGTACGGTGAACCCGGCATGGCAACCCAGCTGGTCTGGGCCCGCTCTGTGCTGTCTGCGCTGTTCGATGCCGACCAGCCGGTGGCAGAAATTGTCACCGCTTGCGCGGCGGACCTGGGTGTTGATGCTGAACTAACGATTGAGGCTGTTCCAGAAACCGACTGGGTGCGTGCCACCCAGGCACAATTCGACCCGATTCCCATCGGTGGCCCCTTGTGGATTGTGCCCACCTGGCATACACCACCGGAAGCGGATGCAATTAATCTAGTACTAGACCCGGGACTGGCCTTTGGTACCGGCAGCCACCCAACGACCCGTATGTGTTTGCAATGGTTGGTGCACGAACGCCCAACGGGCTCCATACTCGATTACGGCTGCGGCTCCGGCATTCTGGCCATTGCTGCCGCCAAACTGGGGGCTCGCGAAGTTGTTGGTGTGGATATTGATCCACAGGCCGTGCGTTCGGCCCATGATAATGCCGATGCCAATGCCGTGACCGCCGCGTTCTTCGATGCCAGCGACACGCTGCCCACACCTTACGATACGCAAAAATACGATGTGGTTCTGGCGAACATTCTCGCCAACCCGCTACGCGTGCTGGCACCGGCGCTGATCGCGCGCCTCAAACCGGGCGCATCACTGGTGCTGGCCGGCCTACTGGCCGAACAGGCTGAAGAACTCATCGGTATTTACAGCCCCTGGCTGCAGATGCAGGTTGGCGACACCCAGGAAGGCTGGAGCCTGCTGGTCGGCAACCTACCGCAATAACCCTTACGCATACTCGTTGCAAAGACTGATCATGAAAAAAACCCTGATCTGCGGCTCGCTCGCTTACGACAACATCATGGTGTTCAACGGTCGTTTCCGTGAACAGATTCTGCCGGAGCAGATTCATATTCTGAACGTGGCCTTTCTGGTGCCGGAAATGCGCCGCGAGTTCGGCGGCTGTGCCGGCAACATCGCTTACGCGCTGCACAGTCTTGGTGGCAACGCGGAGATCATGGCGACGGTGGGCGAAGATGGCATTCCCTATCTGGACCGCCTGGATGCCCAGGGGCTTTCCCGCAAACACGTACGCAAGGTACCCGGTACCTTTACGGCTCAAGCCTTCATCACCACCGACATGGATGACAACCAGATCACGGCGTTCCACCCGGGCGCTATGGGCCAGGCCCACCAGAACGAGGTCGGCCATGCCGAAAATATTGGCCTGGGTATCGTAGCGCCGGATGGCCGTGACGCCATGATCGAACACGCCCGCCAATTTGCGGCGGCCAATATCCCGTTCATTTTCGACCCGGGTCAGGGCCTGCCAATGTTTGACGGCAATGACCTGAAACAGTTCCTGTCACTGGCGACTTATGCCTGTGTGAATGACTATGAAGCCCAGATGCTCTGCGAGCGTACCGGCCAGACACTGGAGCAGCTCGCCGAAAACGTGGCTGCCCTGATCGTCACCCGGGGCGGCGAAGGCGCCTGGATCTTTACCGGTGGTCAGCGCATCGACATTGAAACCGTGCAACCGGATGCCATCATTGACCCGACGGGTTGTGGCGACGCCTTCCGTGGCGGCCTGCTCTTCGGTCTGGCCAATGGCTACGACTGGCAGAAAGCCGGCCGTCTGGCATCGCTCATGGGGTCCATCAAAATTGCCCATGCCGGCCCACAGAACTACCAGGTCGATTTCGCACACGTTGCCAAGCGCTTCGAAGCAGCATTCGGCGAACCGCTTTAAACACCCTAACGCATGATGATCGTTGCACCGACACCGAAGCTCGTTCGCTTCGCACGCGGTGCCCGCGTTGTCACGCATCTGCTCGGTGGCTTGCTGTGGGTTGGCGTGATCTTTCCCTTTTTGCCCCTGGACCGTCGCCGCTCCGTGCGCTACCGCTGGTCTCGGAAGCTATTGGCGCTCTTTGCTTTTCGGTTGGAAATCGTTGGCAAACTACCTGAGCAGCCCGGCCTAATCGCCGCTAACCATGTCAGCTGGATTGATATTTTCGCGGTCAACGCCCTCACACCGGTCGCTTTTGTATCGAAAGACGATGTGATCCACTGGCCGATCATTGGCACACTCGCACGCTACAACGAAACCATCTTCCTGCAGCGTGGCAGTCGCGGTCATGCGCACACGATCGGACGTAGCATGGCAACGCGGCTGGCATCCGGCAACTGGCTTGCCGTCTTTCCCGAAGGCACGACGACAGACGGCACCCACCTGCATCCGTTTCACGGGGCGTTACTGCAGCCGGCTATCGATGCCAACGTGCCTGTAACGCCCGTCGCCTTGAGTTATGAAGACGTGATGGGTAACCGCTCACTGCTGCCAGCTTACGCTGGCGACACATCGTTGTGGCACTGTTTCTGCGCCATCCTGTCGGCACGCGAACTGGTCGTGCGGCTGATCATCGGCGAGCCTGTCCGAATAGACCCCTCGTTGGGAAACCAGGGGCGCAAACAACTCGCCCATGCGTTACATGATGTGATCGAGAACGCGCTTTATTCCTGTCCGGCCTGACGTCGAAATTCCCGCAGTTTCACGTATTTCATGAAGCTGTTCTGACAGCCAATGACGATATGCACAAAGCCGGGCAAGCCATCCCGCCAACCACCACGCACCAGCCAGAATTTCACAAAGCGCGTGAGCGGTGACAGCAGCATCCGAGCAACAGGTGCCGTTTCTCCTCGTGCCAGCGCCTTTTCAGCGGCCAGACTGGTGTAGCGGTTCTGCTTATCCAGATAGATCTTGAGATCATCGGCACTGTAATGCAGCAGATCGCCTTCCAATGTGCGGGGCGGCATATCACTCAAGACATGCTCATGCACGATATCGTCTGACCAGCGGGCGCTGTCCTTGCGGAAAAGACGGGTGTTGTAGTCCGGGTAACCCTCGCCATGCTTGAGCGGGCGACCCATAAACACATTGCAACGGGCGAAGCGATACACCGGGTAATCCGGCAGACCCTTGCAAAAGGCGCCGCGGATACTATTCGCCAATTGGGGTGACAGCGCCTCATCGGCATCGAGACATAGCACCCAGTCGTGACGCGCCAGGCTGACCGCATGCGATTTTTGCGGTCCGAATCCCATCCACCCCTGGTGTACGACTTGGGCCCCAAATGTTGTCGCAATGGCTGCGGTGTCATCCGTGCTGCCGGAATCCACCAGAATGATTTCGTCGGCAAAGGGCACGGATGCCAGAACGTCCCGTAAACGGGCCGCGGCATTACAGGTAATCAGCACCAGGGAAAGCGGTAATTTCTCGGACATAGGAAGCAACACAGACAGCTATAATGAGACCATGTCGCGAGATTATCACTAATGCAGCCCGGTCTTTCCGATCCGCCCCGTTTTCTGTTGATGAAAACGTCGTCGCTCGGCGATGTCCTGCACAATCTGGCCGTGGTCAGCGACTTGCGCCGTGTGTTTCCGGGCGCGTTGGTCGATTGGTGCGTCGAAGCCCCGTTTGCCGAAATCCCCGGCTGGCACACGGGTGTACGCCGAGTGATCCCGGTTGCGATTCGCCGTTGGCGTAAACAGTTGCTTTCGGGCAACACCTGGTCTGAAATCAGCCTGGCACTTGGCGCGCTGCGTACGGAGCGCTATGACGCCATCATCGACACCCAGGGTCTGGTACGCAGCGTGCTGCTCGGGCGCATTGCTCATGGCCCCGTTTATGGCCAGAACTGGCGCGAAGCACGAGAGCCTTTATCCGGCTTACTGCTTAACTACCCGCTCCCCGTGCCCTATGCCCTGCACGCCGTTGAACGCTACCGCACCATCGCCGCTACGGCGCTGGGCTACGCCGATCAACTGACCGAACTACCCCTGGATTTCGGGTTGCATGAGCGCTTTCCGTTGCAACCAGGCAATGAGGCATTTCTCTTCACCAATACCAGCCGCGACAAAAAGCTCTGGCCGGAAGACCACTGGATTGCCGTTGGACAACAACTGCGCAAAGCCGGGCTCGTGCCCGTATTCACAGCCGGCAACGAGATTGAAGCGGCCCGCTCGCAAAGGATTGCGGCCGGCATCGCCGCAACAAGCGGCACTGGCAAAGATCCAGCGGGCGAAGTGCTCTACCGTCCCAGCCTGACTCAGCTGACCGAGCGACTTGCCAAGGCGCGGCTGTGCCTGGGTGTCGATACAGGGTTCACTCATATTGCGTGCGCCCTCGAAGTTCCGACCATTGCCATCTTCACCGATACGGACCCCGCCCTCGCTGGTGGTTTTGGCCTGGGCTTGCGTGAAACCTTCGGCCACCTGGATAGCTGCCCCCCGGTATCCGACATTACTGGCCAACTCAAAGCCTGGGGTTATCTACCGGCATGAAGCTAATCACTGCCGTGCCTACAGCTGCCCCCTGGTTCTACCGAGTTCTGCTCACAGTGATTGTGCCGTTCGCACTGGTGCGCCTTTGGTGGCGAGGCCGCAAACAGCCGGGTTATCGGGCGCACATCGCAGAACGATTCGGTTTTATTAACGTTCCCGCTGGCGATCCAATTATCTGGCTGCATGCCGTCTCTGTCGGTGAAACACGCGCAGCGGAGCCTCTGGTACGTGCACTACTGGCTCAATACCCCGGGCATCGTGTTCTCCTGACGCACATGACCCCCACTGGCCGGGCAACCAGTACGATGCTTTTTCCGGACCCGCGTGTCCTGATCGCGTATGTCCCCTACGACCTGACCGGCGCCGTTGATCGCTTCTTAACCCGGGTTCAACCCAGCGTCGGTTTGCTGATGGAAACGGAAATCTGGCCCAACCTGATTTTGCGCAGCCGCCATCGACACATCCCCGTCCTGCTGATTAACGCGCGGCTGTCGGCACGCTCTGCAAAACGTTACGCCCGCTTTGCACAACTGATTCGCCCCGTCCTCTCGGCACTCTCGGCCGTTGGTGCCCAGACACCGGAAGATGCCGACCGCCTGTGCACCCTGGGTGTCAAAGACATTGCCGTGACCGGCAACCTCAAATTTGATATCCGTATTGACCCGGGCCTGCAGGCATTGGGGAAGACCTGGCGCCACACGCTTGGCAGCAAGCGTCCGGTCTGGTTAGCGGCTAGTACCCGCGAAGGCGAAGAAGCCATCATCCTCGATGCACACCGACTCTTGTGCAGGCGATGCTCTGACCCGACCCGCATGCCTTTACTGGTGCTGGTACCCAGGCATCCGCAACGATTCGAGGCCATCGCCGAACAAGTGCAGCGGGCTGGTTTTACACTAGGCCGACGCAGTACTGGATTGCCCGAAGAACCCCTTGAGGTTTGGCTTGGCGACTCCATGGGCGAAATGGTGGCCTATTACAGCATGGCCGACATTGCCCTTATTGGTGGCAGCCTCTTACCCTTTGGCGGTCAGAATCTGATTGAAGCCGCCGCCTGTGGCACACCGATTATCGTTGGCCCGCATACCTACAACTTCGCAGCTGCTGCGGACACCGCCATTCTTATGGGGGCTGCACAGCGGCTCAACCATGCGGATGCAGCTACCATTGCCGATGCCGTTGAAAGACTGATTGACTCACCAACCCTACTTACCGAGGCCGCCAAGGCGACGGCCGATTTTGTGCAACAGGCCACGGGTGCGACAACACGACCCCTGACGCTGATTCATCAGCAGGTTGGTCAATCTTAGGTGGCTGCCCCCAACGGCCACCAACGCCACCCATGAAAAAACCCGCCTTTTACGGCGGGTTTTCTAGGCAGTTCGGATTCGATCAGAATTCGAACCGTTGCATGGCACGCGGCGCGTTTTCCAGCGGCGGCAACCAGGTTTCAAAGAGCGTTTCACGCGCATAGCTACCCGGTCCGGTGCAATGTACACGTACCATTTCCATCACCGGGCCCGTACCGACCACGGCCATCAAACGACCACCCAGTGCCAGCTGATGCAGCAGCACGTCGGGAATCGCGGGAACCGACCCCGTCAGCACGATCGCGTCATAAGGTTCACCGGCTTCGTGCCCTTTCAGGCCATCGGCCAGTACCAGCGTCACATTCTCGATACCTGCCTCATCCAGATTGGCTTGCGCTTGCGCTTGCAGGGCTGGATCAACTTCCAGGCTCGTCACGTGCGCACCTTGAGAAGCGAGTAAGGCCGTCATGTAACCAGAACCCGTACCCACTTGCAGGATCTGGGCATCCGGCGCCAGTTCCAACTCCTGCAGCATCCGAGCCTCCATGCGCGGCGGCATCATGACTGCATTGGGTGTCAGTGGAATTTCCACATCGGCAAACGCCAGCGAACGGTAATTCTGCGGCACGAACTCTTCCCGACGTACCTCAAACAGCAGATCCAGAACATTAGGATCAAGAACATTCCACGGACGAATCTGTTGTTCGACCATGTTAAAGCGGGCTTTTTCAATATTCATCTGCGACATTCCGGTTGAGTCGTGCAATTAGTCAAGTCACACAGCAACGTAAGGTGTTGATTATACCTGCAAGCCGGGAAAATCCGGAGCCATCACCAGCCCGGCCAGCGGGATCAGGGCGAATCGCCAGGCCCCGGCTTCGCATCCGTTTCTTCCGGTGCCTGCAGGGTTTCAGACGCAGATTCCGGCTCGGCGAGTGGGCGCCCGCACCCCTGACAGAGGCCCGATTGTGGGTCAGCCATGCAGATGCCAATACAGGTATAGAGATCTTCGTTGTTCGGGTCAGACATGACACGGGTTCCACGCTAAAAACGATGCCAGTGTAATCCCATGGCGTCTCTGGCCCAAATACGTCATACCCCTTGTGTGATTGGGCCTTTACAGGCAATCTATGTCTGACGCACCGCGTGCTTGTCGGGGATGTCGATTGTTGTCCCGCCGGGCGCATTTTTTTGGCTTTCGATTTGACGGAGATCACCATGTCGCAGTCCCCTAACCCCGCCGAGGGCGCAGAAGGCAAAAACCCGGCCGAACTGGTTCATGTCTACGCTGAAGTAGCCCAACGGGCCTCCCGTGTTCTGAGTGGTTTTCTGGAACGCCAAACCCAGAAGGGCGTAAATACCTCCGGCGAAGAAGTCGGTATTGCCAAGGCCTTCATGGATCTCTCGGCACGCCTGCTGTCGAACCCGTATCAGCTGGCTCAAGCCCAGATGAATATGGTTCACAACTACTTCTCGCTGTGGCAGAACTCGGTCATGCGTATGATGGGTGTGGAAGCCGCACCGACCATGGCGCCCGAACGCTCGGATAAGCGCTTCAAGGATGAGGGCTGGCAGCAGGATTTCGTGTTCGATTTCATCAAACAGTCCTACCTGATTGCATCGAAGCATATCCTGGACACCGTTGGCACCGTCGAAGGCATGGACGACAAACAACGTGAAAAGGTCAACTTCTACACCCGTCAGTACATTGACGCCCTATCGCCGAGCAACTTTGCACTCACAAACCCGGAAGTCTTCCGTGAAACGGTGCGCACTCAAGGGCAAAACCTGGTCAAAGGCCTAAACAATCTGCTGCATGACGTAGAAGCCGGAGACGGCAAACTGCGTATTCGTATGACGGATACCTCGGCCTTCGAACTGGGCAAAAACGTGGCCACCACCAAGGGTAAGGTCGTTTACCAGAATGAAATGTTCCAGCTCATTCACTACGAGCCGACGACCAAACAGCAATTCGATGTGCCGCTCCTGATCGTTCCGCCCTGGATCAACAAGTTCTACATCCTCGATCTGCGCGAGAAGAATTCCTTTGTAAAGTGGACAACGGATCAGGGGCACTCAACCTTCATCATCAGCTGGCTGAACCCGGATGAAAAACACGCTAAACTGAATTTCGAAGACTACCTGCTCGAAGGTTCGCTGGCTGCCATCAATGCGGTCGAACAGGCCACAGGCAGCAAGAAGGTCAACCTGGCCGGTTACTGCCTGGGTGGTACCTTGTTGATGTCGACCTTAGCCTATATGGCCGCCAAGAAGGATAACCGTGCCAACTCGGCCACCTTCTTCACGACCATGCTGGACTTCACCGATCCGGGTGAACTGGGCGTCTTCATCGACGAAGCCAGCATTGCCAGCATCGAGAAGAAGATGGAAAAGACCGGCTACCTGGACGGTTCGGAAATGGCCGGCACCTTCAGCATGCTGCGCGCCAACGATCTGGTCTGGTCCTTCGTGATCAACAACTACCTGATGGGTAAAGATCCGTTCCCGTTCGACCTGCTCTACTGGAACTCGGACTCGACCCGTATGCCACGCGCCATGCACAGTTTCTACCTGCGCAACATGTACCTGAAGAACATTCTGAAGGAACCGGGTGGACTGACGCTGGGTGGTGTGCCGATCGATATCCGCAAGGTGAAAACACCCTGCTACTTCGTATCGGCCATTGAAGATCACATCGCGCCATGGCTTAGCACCTACATGGGCGTCCACCTGCCATCGGGCCCGGTGACCTTTGTGCTGGGTGGTTCCGGCCATATCGCCGGTATCGTCAATCCGCCAGCGGGTAACAAGTACTGCTACTGGACGAACCCGAACCTCCCGGAAAGTGCTCAGGAATGGTTTGAGGGTGCGACGCAAAACGAAGGTTCCTGGTGGCCGAACTGGGAACAGTGGGTTGAAGCCATCAATGACAAGAAAGTGGCTGCCCGCGTGCCGGGTGAAGGCCCACTCAAGGCCATCGAAGATGCGCCGGGCTCCTACGTCAAAATGCGTGCAGACGCCAAGAAGCCCTCAGCAACCAAGGCCAAGGCCGCCAAGTAAGACAACGGCCAGCCTAAAGAAAAACGCCCGCAATGCGGGCGTTTTTCATGGTGCTTTCAACAAACGCGGATACGTCATAAATCCGCCGCAGGCATCCGGCTGGTATTACTTCTGCTGACGTGCCATACGAATGACGGCGTCGGTGTTCGCCAAAAGATCGTTGAAGTTCATGCCACGCTGTTGCAGCATCTTGTAACGGCCACCGACGATGATAGAGGGCACACCGTCAATCTGGTAAGCCATGGCCATCGCGTCCGCCTTCTTCATGGCATTGGTCACTTCTGCCGAGTAATAGACCTCGGAAAACTTCTTGGCATCCACGCCCGGCTGACTGGCCGCCCATTGCAATACGGCCTGATCTTCATAGAGCGTACGGCCCTGCTGGTGAATCGCAGCGAATACAGCACTATCTAAAGCCGGCAATTTCATCAGCTGAATCGTATAGAACAGTCGTCCCAGCACCACCCACTGCGGTCGACCAAACGTCACCGGCACACGACGTACAACAACATCTTTCTGCTTTTTCGACCAGCGTTCGAAAGGTTCGGCAAAGTCATGGCAATGCGGGCAGCCATAGGAGAAGAATTCCAGCACTTCCAGCTTGCCGCCGGTTGCCGGTGCGGGCGTATTGAGCACGGCATAGGTCTGACCCGCGATGGCAACGCCACTCTGTGGCGCAGACGGCATCATCCCGCCCCCCAGAGCAGCCTGTGCCATAGCGGTACCGGACACGCCTGCGGCAGACAGCCCGGCAATCAATGTAGCGAGAAACTGACGTCGTTGCATGGTATCTCCGAGACTAGTTACGGGCAGGCACGGTATCAAAACCGGCCTCTTTCAATTCGTTACGGGCACGATTGGCATCATCCTGGCGTTTGAACGGGCCAATCTTGACCCGAAACCAGACTTTTTCGCCAATCACGGCCTTCTGAATCGAGGCATCGAATCCCTGCAGGGCGAGATTGGCTTTCTGGGCCTCGGCATCCGATTGCTTCTGGAAAGAGCCCGCCATCAGATAAAAGCCAACCGGCGCTTCCGGCTGTGCTGGCGGTTTGCTTGCCGCATCGGCCGCCGGCTTGGCAGCGGGCGTCGTACCATCTGTTTTGCCCGAGAGCAGATCCGGGAACTGAAAACGTTTTTCGGGCAGAGGATCACCCGGCTTGCCTGGTAGGGCAATCGGCTGCCCGGGCTCTGTGGCTGGCGTTTTGGCAGATGCGTCTTCCGGCACCGGGCCGGTAGACGCCGCGGCTGGCGCAGATGCAGCCGTATTCGGTGCTTTGGCGGGCGCTGGTACCGGTGCAGTTTTGTCGATAAATGGCGATGGCATTCGGTTAAACCACCAGGCCACCGCCGCTGCAATCACCAGGCCAAGCATCAGGCCATAGAGAATACCCTTAAATGCGCCACCGCCCGAGGGACGATCACGCTCACGCGAAGAATGACGGTTGGGCTTGTAATCTCTGGACATAACGGCCTCGTCTGCAATCCGTTCAGCTTACATTGATTCAGGGCAAGACACACCCAGCAGCGCCAAGCCATTGCGAATCACCTGGCGGACAGCGGCTGACAGCGCCATGCGGGCACAGGTCAATGCGGCATCATCGACCAGCATACGTTCTGCGTTGTAATAGCCGTGGAACTCGGCGGCCAGATCACGTAGGTAGAAAGCAACCTGGTGCGGTGCCAAATCACGTGCTGCGGACTCAATCACTTCCGGGAATCGACCCAGGAAAGCCGTCAACGCTGCTTCACGCGGATTGGTTAGCAACGCCAGATCAGCGCGCTTCAGATCCGCCTGGGTACCTTGCCACTGCGCCATAAGTGAACAGATACGGGCGTGGGCGTACTGAATGTAGTAGACCGGGTTATCGGCACTCTGGCTCTTGGCCAGGTCCAAATCGAAATCCAGATGCTGATCGGCCTTACGTAGCACATAGAAGAAGCGGCAGGCATCGTCACCGACTTCGGCGCGTAGCGACCGCAGGGTGACATAGTCGCCGGAGCGAGTCGACATTGAGGCCTTTTCGCCATTGCGGTAAAGTACCGCAAACTGCACTAGGGCAATATCCAGCTTGGCTGGATCTAGCGCCAGCGCCTGCACAGCACCTTTGACGCGCGGTATGTAACCGTGGTGATCCGCACCCCAGATATTGATCATGCGATCAAAACCACGTTCGTACTTGTTCAAGTGGTAGGCAATGTCCGAAGCGAAGTAGGTATATAGCCCGTTATCACGCTGGACGACACGATCCTTCTCGTCACCGAAATCAGTCGAGCGGAACCAGCGGGCGCCGTTCTGTTCGTAAATGTGGCCCGCCGCATCCAGCTTATCCAGGCAACGCTTGACCAATCCTGTATCAAACAACGAGTTTTCCGAGAACCAGTTCTGGAAATCCACACCAAAGCCATCCAGATCATCGCGACCATCGGCCAACTGCTCCGAGAGTGCGTGCTGGTGAACATAGGGCCAATCTTCACCCAACAGCTTCTTGCCGTTGGCAATCAGCGCATCTAGGTGCAGCTCGCGCTGCGCTTTAGCTTCATCATCAACTCGGCTGGGGTCAGGCAAGCCGGGGGTTCCTTCCAGAACCACCGCCTTGGTGCGCACGTATTTGTCACCATGGGCACTGGTCAACTGACGCGCCATATCGCGCACATAGTCACCTTGATAGGCATTCGGTGGGTAATCAATCACTACCCCATGCTGATCCAGGTAACGGATCCAGGTCGAAATGGCCAGAATATCCATCTGACGACCGGCATCGTTGACGTAGTACTCTCGGGTCACATCCCAGCCGGCGAACGCCAGCAGGTCGGACAAGCTCGCGCCATAAGCAGCGCCACGGCCATGTCCCACATGCAGCGGCCCCGTGGGGTTAGCCGAAACAAACTCAACCAGCACCTTGGCCATCTGACCCTGGGTACTGCGGCCGAAATCAGCCGCCTGCGCCAGAACAGTGCTCACGACACGTGTCTTGGCATCTGTCTTGAATGTGAAGTTGATAAAACCGGCACCTGCAATACTGACATTGCTAACCTCTTGAGATACCGGCAGCGCCGCGACGATGCGCTCGGCAATCACACGCGGGGCGAGCTTTAGAGCTCTGGCCAGTTGCATGGGCAGATTGGTGGCAAAATCCCCATGGTCGGCCTGCTTCGGACGCTCCAAATGGATGGGGGTTTCGGCGTGTTCCGGCGCAACGCTGGCAAGTGCAACCTGCAGCAGGCCGGTGAGGTGTTCGCGGCTATCAAAAGTCATGGGTAAAATTATACCTTCTGGCTCGCCATCCCGTGGGCCTCTCCTATGAAAGCCGACCGCTCATGCGTCTGCAGCGTCTAACCCGTATTCTTTATGTCAGCTGGAAGAACGGGCTGCTTACTATGCTCGTCGAAGCCGAACCGGAAGGCCGCATGGCCCGCTGGCTGGGTTTCTACGCCCGTCGCCGGCATTTCACCAAACCGCGCGCGGTGCGTTTGCGTGAGGCGCTCGAGTCTCTTGGGCCGATCTTCGTCAAGTTTGGCCAGATGCTATCCACCCGCCGCGACCTGCTCGCGCCCGACTTTGCCGATGAGCTTTCCAAGCTGCAGGATCGGGTACCGCCGTTTGACTCCGCGCTGGCTATAGCCGAAATCGAGCGTGGGCTTGGCATGCCAATCAGTGCGGCCTTTAGTGAATTCGACCCCAAACCAATCGCCTCGGCTTCCGTAGCACAAGTGCACTTCGCTCGGCTGCATGACGGTCGGGATGTTGCCGTCAAAGTACTACGCCCGGGCATGCACCGGATTGTCGACCATGACATTGATCTGCTCGACACGTTCGCCCAGCTCATCGAACGCTTTTCGGAAGACGGTCGACGCTTGAAACCCCGCGAAGTTGTGGCCGAGTTTGCCAAGCATCTGCACGATGAGTTCGACCTGGTGCGAGAAGCGGCAAACGCTTCTCAACTACGCCGTAATTTCGACCATAGTGATCTGCTGGTGGTACCTGAAGTGTACTGGGACTTTTGCGCCACCAACGTCATGACCATGGAGCGCATGCATGGCATTCCGGTGGGTCGTATCGACGAATTGCGCGAGGCCGGGATCGACCTCAACCGCCTATCGAGCGCCGGCGTCGAAATCTTCTTTACGCAAGTCTTCCGCGACGGCTTCTTTCATGCCGACATGCACCCGGGCAACATTTTGGTTGCCAATGATGGACGTTATGTGGCGCTAGATTTTGGTATTGTTGGCACGCTCAACGAGGTTGATAAAAACTACCTAGCGCAAAACTTTCTCGCTTTTTTCCAGCGCGACTATCGCCGCGTTGCCGAAGTCCACGTGATCTCCGGCTGGGCACCAAAAGAGACGCGCATCGATGAATTTGAAGCGGCGATCCGCACTGTGTGCGAACCGATCTTTGACAAGCCGCTTAAGGATATCTCCTTCGGCAAGATTCTGCTGCGCCTCTTCCAGACATCGCGACGCTTCAATGTAGAGGTTCAACCCCAACTGGTGATGCTGCAGAAAACGCTACTCAATATCGAAGGCTTGGGTCGCCAACTCAACCCCGACCTGGATCTATGGAAAACGGCAAAACCCTTCCTGGAACGCTGGATGAGCGAGCAGGTCGGCTTGCGTGGTTTTGTTGATGGCATGAAACGCGAAGGCCCTAACTGGGCCAAAATCCTGCCGCAGCTACCGCGGCTACTTCATGACTATCTGGCCCCCAATGAGGCAGCGCTCAAATCTGACCAAAAAACGCTGCGAGAACTGGTTCATACCGTTCGCTATCAGCGCCGCCTACTCTGGGTATGTTCGCTCGCGTCGATGATCGCGCTCGCAGGATCTGCCACGGTCCTGTTCCTGAACTTTCAGCCATGACGCCACTACTCGGGTTTATTACGCTCTACCTGCTGGCCTCGATTGGCATTGGCTTGCTGGCGGCAACCCGGGTTAAAAACGCACGCGACTTTGCGGTAGCAGGGCGATCACTCCCGCTACCTGTCGTGACCGCCACGGTCTTCGCCACCTGGTTCGGCGCAGAAGCAGTGCTGGGCGTGTCCGCGACCTTCGTCAAGGATGGTTTACGAGGCGTGGTTGCTGACCCTTTTGGCGCATCGCTTTGCCTCATCCTTGCTGGTTTTTTCTTCGCCAGCAAACTCTATCGGCTCAATCTGCTGACGATTGGAGATTACTACCGCCTACGCTACAACCATACGGTCGAATGGCTCAGCACACTGGCAATCGTTGTCTCCTATCTGGGCTGGGTGTCCGCACAAATCAAGGCGCTCGGACTCGTATTCTTTACGGTCACTAATGGTCTGATCCCGCAAGATAAGGGCATGATTCTCGGTGCCGCCATCGTCCTCACTTACACCGTACTCGGCGGCATGCTATCCGTAGCGGTGCTCGATTTTGTGCAGATCACCGTCATCATGGGCGGCCTCGTTTACATCGCTACGATCATCAGCGACCTGGCCGGCGGCGCAGGTAACGTGGTAGCGCATGCCAACGCTGCCGGCAAACTCGACTTCTTCCCGTCAGGTGGCATGGATGTCTGGGTACCCTTTGTCGGCGCCTGGATGACGATGATGCTCGGCTCCATTCCGCAGCAGGATGTCTTCCAGCGCATCTCATCGGCCAAAAGCGAAAAGATTGCGATGGTTGGCTCGATCATGGGTGGCTCTCTGTATTTTTTCTTTGCCTTCATTCCCATGTTCCTGGCTTATGCCGCAACGCTCATTGACCCCGCTATGTTCTCATCGCTCCTGGATAGCGACTCTCAGCTGGTATTGCCTACGCTGATCTTGCAGCACACACCCCTGTTTGCCCAAGTCATCTTCTTTGGCGCACTACTCTCAGCCATCATGAGCTGCTCTTCAGCCACGTTACTGGCCCCTTCGGTGTCGTTCACCGAAAACATTCTCCGCCCGATGCTACCGCATATTTCAGACCGCATTTTTCTGTGGCTGATGCGACTCGTCATCGTTGCCTTTGCCGGTATGGTATTGGCCATGGCACTCACGAGCAGCGCTTCGATCTTCAAAATGGTCGAACACGCCTACAAGATCACACTGGTTGTCGCCTTCGTGCCACTCGTCGCGGGCTTCTACTGGAAGCGCGGCAATACACAGGGTGCACTATTTGCCATTTTTTCCGGATTTTTCACCTGGATTGTTTGCGAAGTTTTCTCGACTGATGACGCTATCTGGCCCCCCCAGATACTCGGTCTGATTGCTGCGGTGTTCGGCATGATCATCGGCTCTCTCTTGCCCCAGCGTATCGGTAAACCAACACCGACACCATCACATCACCATGCGGCTGAAGGCACGTACCATGTCACACCCATCGGCCACGAGTCTGCGACGCATCATGACGCTTCCAGACACCACCGCTGATCTATCGGGCTGGCGCCGCTGGCTCGAACGCGCCCGTCAGAAGCCATTGGCGTTATCGGTGGTTTATGCCTGCATCATCACGTACGCCAGTCTGTATTCGGTCGCTCCCTGGCAAGATCGCGGCGCTGATCTTCTCGGGTACGCCACCGCAACCTGGCCACGTTACTGGACCTGGCAAGACGCGTGGTTCAATGTACTGGCTTACGCGCCACTTGGTTTTCTGCTTGCGCTAGCACCGCAACATACCCAGTGGCCATGGGCTAGGGTGCTATTGCCCTTAAGTGCCGGCATGCTTTTGTCCGGTACGCTTGAATCGCTGCAAACCTTGATACCGGGGCGCGTCTCTTCAGGACTCGATTTCACGCTGAACACTGCGGGCACATTGCTGGGCACGGCACTCGCATTGTTTTTCGGCCCGCGCATCCTAGCGACGGCGGGTGAACTTCGACGCCGTCTGAAGATCCAGCGCCTCAGCGCCGAAGCCGGCCTGATCTTGCTGGCACTCTGGTTGTTTGCCCAGATTTCTCCCGAGACGGTGTTCTTTGGTTTTGGTGATCTGCGGGTTCTGCTGGCCTTGCCCACAGCACTTCCCTTCTCACCCGATCTTTATAGCCAATTAGAAACGATCGTTGTGACGCTGCAAATCCTCGTCATGGTGTTCCTGGTGCAGGCCGTACTTCAGCGTTTGAACCTGGGTGGGCCCACAATCCTGGGTGCTGCCCTCAGCATCATTACTTTCGGCGTGCTGATCCGGGTGACCGCCAGTTGGCTGCTACTCGGGCCCGCCACCGGTACCGCCGAAGCAGCGCGCTGGTCAGCGCTGACGCCGGGTGGCCTTAACGGCCTCGGCATCGGTGTGTTGCTCAGCTTGCCCGTGCTGATGCTACCCAGCCGCTGGCAAATGCCATTAGCCAGCATGTTTCTCATGGCAGCCACCGTACTGGTCAACCTGATGCCCACCAACCCCTATTCGATCACCGCACTGACGGTATGGCGACAAGGCCACTTCCTGAACTTTAACGGTCTGACCCGCCTGATCGCTGCACTCTGGCCTTATCTCACGCTTATATTTCTAGTCTGGGCGGATCGTCGTCACCACAATGCCAACTGATCGGTTAACACCTGTTCACTCTATAATTCCTGAAACCCATTCCACGGACGATTCGATGAGCTACTTCAAACAACACGTCTTCATCTGTTGCAACCAGCGCACCAACGGCGAGGTCTCTTGTAATGACCATGGTGCCTCCGATATTTTTGATTACGCCAAGGCGCGTGTCGCCGAATTGAAGCTCAACCAGCCGGGCATGGTCCGCATCAACAAAGCAGGCTGTCTTGGCCGCTGCCTCGAAGGCCCGGTTATGGTGGTTTATCCTGAAGCCGTCTGGTATCAGTTTGTTGACAAGGATGATGTTGATGAAATCATCACCTCTCATCTGGCTAACGGGATTCCCGTCGACCGTCTGCGGATTTGACCGGATCAAACAGGAAATGACATGAGTCTGGTACGGGAAGAAAAAATTCTGATCGATGGGCCGGTCGGCCAGATCGAGATCCTGATGGACAATCCGGGTGCGCCGCGTGGCATCGCACTGGTTGCTCACCCGCATCCGATCGGTGGCGGGGCGGCCACCAATAAAGTCGCCCATACGCTAGCGAGAACCTTTGCCGGCCTGGGGTATGCCGCTTTTCGCCCAAATTTCCGCAGTGTCGGGGGCTCTCAGGGGACGCATGATGAAGGCATTGGCGAAACCGATGACCTACTCTGCGTCCTCGAGTATGCCCGCGAGCGCTGTGGCCACTTGCCGGTGGTGCTAGCTGGCTTTTCTTTCGGTGCTTTTGTGCAGACCCGCGTCGCCAAACGCATGGTTGAAGCCGGACACCCGGCACAACGATTGGTACTGGTTGGCACCGCAGCTGGCTTCGTAGAAGGCACACGCAACTATGATACAGAATCGGTACCCAGGGACACGATCGTGATCCATGGTTCCGCGGATGAAACCGTTCCTCTCGATAATGTTTTCGCCTGGGCAGAGCCGCAGGATCTCCCAATCATCGTGGTACCCGCTGCAGACCATTTCTTCCATCGTCGTCTGCATATACTGCGCGAGATCATTACCCATAACTGGCGTCACTGAACGATGAGCGTACTTCTCGTACAAACCACGGCACCGGATCAGGAGTTAGCTGATAGCATTGCCCAGCAGATGATCGAACAGGGTCTGGCTGCCTGCGTCAAAACCCTGGCACCTTGCCGCTCGACCTACCGTTGGCAAGGCGTGATTGAACACAGTGTCGAGATTCCCGTAATCATCATTACCGACGACGCTCGTTACCCGGCACTGGAGCGCTGGCTCAAAGAGGCACACCCCTACGATCTGCCGGAAATTCTGTCACTGCCCTGCAGCGGTGGCCTACCTGCCTATCTGGCCTGGATCGGCGATCTATCCGGAAGCACCCCATGACACACACCCCGCATCTTTACGCACGTTTTCTGAAGTGGGCGATGTTCTCCATCGCGCTTCTGGGCAGCGCCTTGTCCCTCGCCGCACCCGGTAACTTCGGCGGTGCGTTCCTGCCACCGACCGAAGCGTTCCGCCCCAGCGTCGCTGCCACTGACAGCAATCAGATTCGCATCCGTTTCGATATTCAACCTGGTTATTACCTCTACCGGGAAAAGTTGAGCGTTGAACCTACGGGCTTGCTACCGGCTGATGTGAAGGTCATTCCCGGCCCACTTCCTGCCAGTATCCAGAAAGATGACCCGAATTTCGGCATGACCGAAATCTATCAGGATCCCATCGACTGGTCCGTCCAGGTCAACGGTGGTCCACGCCCATTTAACTTGACGGTGTCTGTCCGCTATCAGGGGTGTGCCAGCCAGGGTATCTGCTACCCACCGGAGGTTGCACTTTTGGTTGTATCGATGCCCGCCGCTGCCCCGGCAGAGACGAGCCCGCCAGTCTCTGATGGCCAGCCGGTGACCACGGGGCCAGAGAATGGCGTCACGGAAATCGCCCGTTCACTGGATCAGGGCGTACTTTGGCTGAATCTGTTGTTATTTTTCGGTGCGGGTATCGGCCTGGCTTTCACCCCGTGCATGCTGCCGATGATGCCCATTGTGGCCACGGTAATTCTTGGCCGACACGATGCCGACCACCCGATTTCTCATGCGCGTGGTTTTATGCTTGCCTTGTTCTATGTGCTGGGCATGGCGATCACCTATAGCGTTGCCGGCGTCTTCGCCGGGCTGAGTGGCACATTAATTTCGGGCATCCTGCAAAACCCCTGGGTACTAGGCAGTTTTGCACTGGTATATGTGGCACTGGCTGGCGCTATGCTGGGGCTATATACCCTACAGCTACCCAGCGCCTTTCAGGGTAAGCTGGCTGAAGAGAGTCAACGACTGCACGGCGGTTCATTACCAGCCGTCTTTTTACTTGGTGCGTTGTCAGCATTGATCGTCGGTCCCTGCGTTGCAGCACCGCTCGCTGGGGCATTACTTTACATTGGCCAAACCGGCAATGGCTTATTCGGTGGACTACTGCTCTTCGTACTCGCTTTTGGCATGGGGATACCGCTGCTAGCCATGGGCGCCTCCGCCGGCACACTCGTGCCTAAAACAGGCCCTTGGATGGAATCGATCAAGAAAGCTTTTGGCTTCATTCTGCTCGCCACGGCCTGGTGGATTGTGTCTCCCGTGTTGCCCGGCCCCGTCACGCTCGGCGGCTTTGGCGTTCTGGCTATGGTTGCCGCAGTACTCTTGCGTGCGGTAGACCGTCTACCGCCGCGTGCGCCACTTTCCGAGCGCCTGGGCAAAGCACTAGGCTTAATTCTGGCGGTTCTAGGCCTTGTCTGGATCATCGGTGCACTCGCCGGAGGCACCCGGCTAGATCAACCGCTCAGCCCCTTAACCAGCACGACCAGCGTTACCACGCCTGAAGCCGCACCATTGGCCATGACCACCGTGCGTACGGCAGAGGCCCTGGACGCGGCACTGCGTGACAGCCTGAAACCCGCGTTTATTGATGTCTACGCCGACTGGTGTGTCAGCTGCAAGGAGTTCGAACATGACACGCTCGGTAACGCAGCGGTCCGAGATGCCCTGAACGCTTTCACCCTGATTCGAGTGGATGTCACGGCGAGTGACGAGGCCGCCCGCACCCTGCTCAAACGCTTTGGTCTCTACGGCCCCCCCGGCATGGTCTTTTATGCCCCGGGTGGCCGCTTGCTACATGATGCCACCCTGGCTGGCTATGTGGGACCTGAAGCTTTTCTGAAACAGCTGATTCATGTTCGGGAGCTCGCCGGGAAAACCAGCCCCTAAAGCTTATCCAGACCTTTCGAGGCACCGCCCCAAAGCCTGCGTGAAAAGGCTTGTCCGGTAGGTGGCATGTTAGAATCGCCCCTTGCTCACCCCCTGTAGAAGCCATGTTTTCAGGAATTATCGCCGCCGTTGGCAAAGTCCAGGATATCGCGCCACGCGCCAGTGGCCTGCGATTGACAATCCATGCGGGCGGCCTGGATCTGTCTGATGTCATTCTTGGCGACTCGATCGCCTGCAATGGCGTCTGCCTGACCGTGGTCGATCTGCTGCCTGCAACGGAACCAACGGCTTTCGTGGTCGATGTCTCTGACGAAACACTACGCTGCACCACCGGCTTAATGGCCAACGCGCCGCTCAATCTTGAAAAGGCGCTGCGACTCGCTGACCGTTTGGGCGGTCATCTGGTCACAGGACATGTGGACGGCATCGGACAGGTGCGCCACTTCGCGCCGACCAGCAGTGATGCCAATGGTGATTGGCTGCTGACGATTGAAGCACCCGAAGCGCTGGCACCGTTTATTGCCCGCAAAGGCTCCATCACCGTTAATGGCACCAGCCTGACCGTGAACGAGGTTACAGATCGTCAATTCTCGATCAACCTGATTCCGCATACGCTGCAGAACACCATGCTGCATAGCCTGACCGTGGATTCTCCGGTCAATCTCGAAATCGACGTGATTGCCCGTTACTGTGAACGTCTGCTGAGTTACACCCAATCATGAGCAATCAACAACCGCTGCCAAGCATCGCCCCTACTTCGGAAATCATTGCCGAACTCCGTGCCGGCCGGATGGTCGTTCTGGTTGACGAAGAAGATCGCGAAAACGAAGGCGATCTGGTACTGGCCGCCGATCATGTCACCCCCGAAGCCATTAATTTCATGGCGCGATTCGGCCGTGGGCTGATCTGCCTGACGTTGACCGAACAGCGCTGTCAGCAGCTCGGTCTCAACCAGATGGCGCGTGACAACAAAGCCCAGTTCGGTACCGCGTTTACCGTATCGATTGAAGCGGCTGAAGGCGTCACCACGGGGATCTCGGCACATGATCGCGCCCGCACGATTCAGGCGGCCGTTGCCACCGATGCCAAGCCAACGGATATCGTTCAGCCCGGCCATATTTTCCCGATCATGGCCCGACCGGGTGGCGTACTTGTGCGTGCCGGCCATACGGAAGCCGGCTGTGACCTGGCCGCACTGGCCGGGCTAAGCCCGGCTTCGGTAATTTGCGAAATCATGAGCGAAGACGGCTCCATGGCGCGTTTGCCCGAACTGCGTGAATTCGCTGCCGAGCACGGTCTGAAGATCGGCACCATTGCCGATCTGATTCATTACCGCAGCCAGCACGAAACCCTGGTGTCGCGTGCCGCCTCACGGACACTTGAAACGCGCCACGGCAAGTTCACGTTGCACACCTATGCCGACAAAACTTCGGACGAAGTACATCTGGCACTGGTCAAAGGCCAGCCGGAGCCCCAACAGGAAACGCTGGTGCGCGTACATGTACCACTTTCTGTGCTGGATTTTCTGACGCCGGAAACAACGGGGCACAGCATCATGCTGGACGATGCAATGGCTGCCATTGGCGCAGCCGAACAAGGCGTCCTCGTCATGTTGCATAAGCCACTTAGCGGTCAAGAACTGTTGCAAGCCTTAAGTACAGAACCACAAGCACAGCACCGTAAATGGGATCCCTTGCTGCATGGTATCGGCGCCCAGATTCTGCGAGATCTAGGCGTGCACAAGATGCGCCTACTCTCGAGCCCGCAGCGGATTCCCGCCATGACGGGTTTTGATCTCGAAATCACCGGCTTCCAGCTGCCCGATGGCAGCCGGAATGACCTGACAACCTAGGATTCACCATGACCCGCTATCAGGAATACCCCATCAATGAAAATGGTAACGGCCTGCGCATTGGTATCGCCGTCGCCCGCTTTAATCAGGACGTCTGTGACGGTTTACTGTCAGGTGCCATCAATGAGTTGCATCGCCTGGGCGTACGTGGCGAGGACATTACGGTGTGCAGCGTTCCCGGTGCATTGGAGATTCCGCTGGTCCTGCAAACACTCGCTGACGAAGAAACAACGCCTTATGATGCGCTGATTGCGCTCGGCGCCGTGATTCGTGGTGAAACGTACCATTTTGAAGTGGTCAGCAATGACAGCTGCCGCGCTGTGATGGATGTACAACTGACCACAGGTGTTCCCATCGCCAACGGTATCCTAACCACGGAAAATGACGATCAGGCACTGGTTCGGATGCACGAAAAAGGTGCTGACTGCGCCCGCTGCGCCGTTGAAATGGCACGCCTACACGCCTGCATTCGTAGTGGCAACCAACCTCAGCCCGTAGGAGCCTGATCATGACACACGCAAACGCCAAGCCGGCAAACGGCCCCAAGCCTGCACGCCGGCGTGCACGCGAAGCCGCCATGCAAGCGCTTTACGGCTGGCAGGTGGGCGGCCAGGATTTGGCTGCCTGTGAGACAGCGCTCCATGAAATTGAAGGCTTTAGCCAGCTACGCAACCTGGAGCAACAATTTGCTATTGGGTTGCTGCGTGGCTGCATTGCCCATCAGGCAGCACTGCGTGAACAGATCACCCCATTGCTAGACCGCCCGTTTGAAGAGCTCTCCCCGGTCGAGGCGTGCATCCTGTTGATCGGTGCGCACGAAATGGCGAACAGCCCGGAAACGCCACTGCGTGTGGTGCTCAACGAGGCGATCGAGCTCGCTAAAACCTTTGGTGGCACCGACGGCCACAAATTCGTCAATGGCGTTCTGGATCGATTGGCGCCCACGCTGCGCCCGCTAGAAAGCAACCGCCCGGGGCGCTGAAACGCATCATGGCAGGCGAGTTCGCCCTGATCGAACGCCTGCTCGGGCAGCGTCTTGGTCCGTCCCCTGTAGCGCTGCCGACCTCGTCTTCAGTCACACCCGCTGCCGACGGATTGCTTCTCGGCCCTGGCGATGACTGCGCCCTGATTGCACCGCCCGCAATTGGGGACGCATGGGCGATCAGCACCGACATGCTTATCGAGGGTACTCATTTTCTGGGCGCCGACAATCCTGAAGATCTGGGCTGGAAAACGCTGGCCGTCAACCTCTCCGATCTGGCTGCAATGGGTGCCCAGCCGCGCTATGCCACTCTAGCCATGGCCCTTTCATCTGATGACAACTCGCAAGGCTGGATTGATCGCTTCTTCAGCGGCTTCCAACAATGCGCAGCACAGTTCGGGGTAACCTTGATCGGTGGTGACACCACCCGGGGGACCCGGTCCTTTTGCGTCACGGTATTTGGTACCGTCTCACCATCTCGAGCACTGCGGCGCAGTGGTGCACAAGCCGATGATGACATCTGGATTTCAGGGCACCCGGGTCTGGCTGCACTCGGCCTTCAGCACAAACTGGGCAACATCACCCTACCCGATGCACTGGTAGCGTCCTGCGATCAGGCACTGCACCACCCACAACCCCGTGTGGCGCTCGGCATGGCCCTTGCCGGGTTAGCGCACAGCTGCCTCGATGTCTCGGATGGCTTACTCCAAGATTTAAGCCATATCACCCAGGCATCCGACCTCACCGCGGAGCTAAAGCAATCTGCTTTGCCAGGCGCACCCCAAAACGTACAAGAGACGCTGTGGCAAGCCTGCCTACTCGGCGGTGGTGATGACTACGAACTCCTTTTTAGCGCCCCGGCATCTGCACGGCAAACCCTGCACACGCTATCGCAGCAACTCGATTTACCGCTACACCGTATTGGTAACATGCAGAAAGGTGACAACCAAGGCACAATCCATCTGATCAACGACCAGGGGCAGTCCATCGACCTGACGCACATGCGCTCCGGGTTCGATCACTTCGCCTAAACCGATGACGTCATGACCGAACTCAACACGCCGAATGCCAAAACCGTACTAATCGACCAGCCTACGCTGCGCTTCATGCTATCGCACCCCTTGCACGTCATTGCACTTGGATTCGGTAGCGGTCTATCGCCTTTCGCACCGGGCACCTTTGGCACACTGTTCG
>JACCDV010484475.1_pt1 | contig 26172 bp, 24 predicted proteins | sample 7446131 | NCBI WGS metagenome assembly JACCDV01 (sample SAMN15323448, study PRJNA562643) | freshwater metagenome | isolation source: river surface water | place: USA:Blue River Watershed | collected 2017-08-17
CAACCTGAAATTTATTATAAAAAATCCTAAAGAAAAACTACTAATTATTTAGCGGTATATTATTCACAATCAGATGCTTGATATTCTTCGCCGATAAATAAGTTTTCAGTTGAGTTTTGGTTAAAAAAAATTATTTTTATCAAAAAAAATAAAACTCATGAAACTAGTATCCAAAATCTCATTCCTTGCTCTATCGGTTGTTTTATTAAATAGCTGTGGAACCAAGCTTCCGGCAGGTCAAAAAGAAGTAGAACTTCCTTGCTTCGAGGATAAGTATACTTCATCTAAGAAAAACTACATGGCTTCTGGTAGAGGCGTAAGCTTAGACCAGGTAACGTCCAGAAAAAAGGCATTAATCAACGCAAAAACGGAGATTGCTTCCTTAATCCGTTCGAACATTCGTTCACTAACGGATGATTACTCTGTTTCCCGTTCGGTTAATAATAGAGAAGAATTCAAGTCACGTTTTGAATCGATAACATCAGAAACAGTGGATGAGATGTTATCAGATATTAAAGTGGCTTGCCAAACGTTAGCATTTGATAAGAAAACGGGTCAATACAATACGTATTTAGCTCTTTCTATCAATAAGGATGCTGCGGCAACTCAAATCATGAACAAATTGTCTGCTTCTGAGAAAAAGAATTTGGATTTAGATTACGATAAATTCAGAGCATTATTAGATAAGGATGTTCCTACAAAAAACTAGACTCCCCTTATTTGTTTTCTTCATTTTAGCGTCGTTTAATTTAGTCTCTCAAAAAGAGGTTAGGTTAAACGACCTATCTGCTTGTGCGGTTTTGCATTCAAACGAAACGGTTGAAGATGCTCGTAAGGCTGCGATTTTTAATGTGAAACTGGTGGCACTGCAAGAAGCTGGGGTCAGCGAGTTAATTACGTCGAATCAATTTTTTGATGTAAAGAAAGGTTCAACGACGGATAAGGATACGTATTACGAAACGACCTTTGCCGATTTGAAGGGTGAAATCTCAAAGTTTAATGTCATTTCGTTCGACCAATCTGTAGGTTCGACTGGAGAAGTTAATGTGTGCGTAAAAGCCAATGTTTCGGTTGTGAAATTTGATTCAGAGCCTAAGGATCGAATTAATTTACTAGTGGAAGGAGTTGATTCTCGCTATAAAAATGGAGATCCAATTTCGATGAAAATTAGCTCTCCTAAATCAGCGTATTTTTGGGTATTTTTAATTGATGGGGAAGGAAATTATTCACTGCTTTATCCACAGAGTTCACAGCAAAGTAATTTATTAAATGTAAATCAACCCATTTCTTTGCCAGACAAATCAGTCTATTGGCATGTAAATACCAAGCTAAAGCAAGGGGAAAAGAATGGTTTGCTGCTTGTTTCTTACCCAGAGAATGTCTCCATCAATGCCGCTCAAATCACTGATTTTAATTCCTGGGCAAACTGGTACAATCAGTTAAATTATATGAGTAGGGCGAAGCAGATCAAGAATTTTTTAATATTTAATCCATGAGATTTAACCGCTTAGTGTTTTTTTTGATTTTTGTAACTGCTTCTATTTTTGCGCAGGAAAAAAAGTTAGAATACTTTATCAGTACGCCTATATTAAATCAGTCGAATACAGGTTACCGGATCTTTTTTGGAACACAATACGGTGCATATTATTATAAGCAACCCGTATTAAAGACTAGCTCTTTGCCAGTACTCAAGGTGTCTCCTTTAGGAGGGGAGACATTTATGGTAATGGATAATCGCTTAGGTATTTATGACAACTGGAATTTTAATATGGCCTTTGAAAGTCGAAATAATATCAAGGACCTTCAGGTTAAAAAAATTCTAGCGAATGAATATGGAGATAAGTATTTTCTGATTGATGCTAATGGATCATTATATGAAACAGAAATCGCAAAGCAGAATATTAAACTTCGTAAAAAAGATCTTCCTCATTTTGTTTCAGAAGGAGATTGGAATAATAATTTCAAGAAGCTGCTTTTAGCGGATGATTATTATGTCTATTACTATAGCCCTGAGTCTGGAGATGTTTCAAATCGCTTGAAATTACCTTCAGGGGTCACATCTATAAAAGTGAATTCGAAGGAGTTTGATGTATTGATGGGCTTAACAAATGGGCAGCTGTTTATTTATTCACAAGATCTGTCCACGGTTAAGCAAAATTTGACCCTATCTAAGGCCCCTTTGACCAGTATTGAAGTTGATCCTTTAGATCATTATGCTTATGTGGGGGATGATGACGGATTCCTTTACACGGTTGATCTGTTGAAAAATAAGGTGATAAACACTCAAGAACTACATAAAGGTGCTGTTTCAGTGGGAATTATTGATGATTTAACGAATACAAAAAGGTATATCGTTACCTCTGGAAATGACAAGCGTATCCTAATTTCTGATGTGTCGGATTTAGAGCCTAATTATAAGCGAATCGTCACAAAATTAGTGGAGAGTAGAAAAAATCAATTCATTAAACAGGTAGTAGGAGAGAAAGCGGTCGAATATGATAAGCGGGTGAATGATGCGAGTGTGAAAAATTTTGTGGAGTCTACCACCACTTCCATCGTAGATAGTTTAGCACAAGTAAAGTCATCGAAGAATTTAAAATATGTGATATCTAATGATAGTTTATCAGTTATTCTGCCGCCTTTTCCTTTGGTCAAGTTTAAGTTATTAAAACCGGTCGCAAGCATTGATGAATTAAGTCTTCAACTAATGCATTTCTCACTTGAAAAGGATAATACATTTGCTATTAATGAATTAGAAATTAAGTCCAAAGAAGGGGTTATCAAGTTTAGTACTGATTCACGCAAGATGGTTGCCTTGGAGCAGGAGTATTCATTAGAAGTGGCGAAAAAAATTGCTTCGAAAGAGCAAGATTTCAAGAATAGTTTAGCGGATTTAGTGGCGGCCTTGAGATCAAAAGGAAAATTAAATGATGTTGAGCTAACGGTGGAGGCACATTTAAAGGTAGAGAAGGATTCATTAGGCCAAGATGAATTAAACCTACATGTGGTGTTTTTGTCTCAAGGAATAAAGGCTAACATCGAAAAGGAGACAGCAGATTATAAAGCAGGAAAGTATGATATATTCGAGTCGGTGGCGGCTACGACTTTGGTCGACTTCTTTATTAAATCCACTTCTGAAAAATTAGGCGAATATTTAGTGCCTAATACTAAAATTACTTTCAATTTAACTGGGTCTACCGACAAGTCTAAGATCATGAATGCGCTTCCTTATGCGAATGAATATGGACCATTCAAGAACTTCCCGTACTATTTCCAAGGGCAACTGTCTGGCTTAAATTTGAACAAAGAAGAGGGCATTACACAGAATAGTCAATTAGGATTTTTAAGAACGTATTCGGTTCGAAATTTCATGGAAAATTCGTCCGACATATTCGATGAAACACGCCGTAAATATGTGCACTTCTCGGAAGAGTCAGATCAATTCGGGCCAGAATACCGTCGGATTAAGATTGAAATGATCATTCACAGGATTATGGAAATGAATAAGATTCCGACAGACTTAAAGGCCCATGTTTCGGTAAAGGAGCGAGCTTTAAGTGAGATCGATGTGAATATTCCAACGGGTAAAAAGAATGAGGGGTATGCCCTGGTTATCGGAAATGAGGATTACTCCTCTTTCCAGCCTAATCTAACCGCAGAAAATAACGTTCCTTATGCCGTTAGAGACGGTGAAACTTTTTCGAACTACCTGAGGGAATTGTATGGTTTTGAGAAAGAAAATATTGTCTTTTTGCGAAATGCCACATATGGTACAATGAATCAGGCCATTGCTCGTCTGGAGCGTTTAATGGAAATCGATGGAAAGGGAAAAGAGATTGTTATTTTCTATTCTGGACATGGAATGCCTGAAGAGAAAACGAAAGAGCCGTATTTAATTCCCATTGATATTAGTGGTAATAACGTTAATCAGGGGGTTTCTTTGAAGAATTTAATGAGCCGCTTATCCGCTAAACCGCACGGTAAAATTACCTTTATTATCGATGCCTGTTTCAGTGGATTAGGCAAAGTGGAACCGATTGCTTCTGTGAAAGGAATCACGGTAACTCCGGTTAATCCTGAATTAGGGCCTAACATGATTTTAATGACCTCAAGTTCTGGAAATGAGAGCTCTATTGTGGATGATCAAAACCAGCACGGCTTATTTACCTATCACTTGTTAAAGCGTCTGCAGGAGGCGAAAGGTGAAATATCTATCGATGCACTCTTTAACCTCGTGCGCAAGGATGTGGCTTTAACGGCGATCAAGAAGCTAAATAAAATTCAGACACCTTCGATACTTATAGGAAAAGATATCGAGCAGAAGGTGAAGACGATGTTGCTAATCGGGCAGTAAGCATCCTCTTCAAAAAGATTATTTCAGGTATTGACAGGATGTGTCAATACCTGTTTTGTTTTAGGGAGATTATGTTGATTATAAAGGCATAAAACAAAAGACCCTAACATCTCTGCTAGGGTCTTTTTTCATTGAAGTGGTAGATCCCGGACTCGAACCGGGGACACACGGATTTTCAATCCGATGCTCTACCAACTGAGCTAATCCACCTCAATTGCCCGCGTTAATCGGGAGTGCAAAAATAAGTAATATTTTATTTAATCCCAATCTTGGTTTAAAAAAAACCGAGAAATCTCGCAAGACAAAGATTTATTCCCCGAAGAGTCCGCTTGATAAATAGCGATCTCCACGGTCGCAAATGATGCATACGATTACACCCTCCTCTAACTCAGTCGCTAAGCGGAGGCTAGCTAAAACACCACCGCCACTACTCATTCCGCCGAAGACGCCCTCGACTTTTGCTAGGGCTCGGGTCATCGCTGTCGCATCTGCTTCTGAAATGTCCATCACGCGATCCACGCGGGAAGGATCATAGATTTTAGGGCGGTATTCGATGGGCCAGCGGCGGATGCCGGGGATTTTAGAGCCGTCAGTGGGCTGGCAACCGATGATTTGGATCAAAGGATTTTGTTCTTTTAAGTACATCGAAGTCCCCATAATGGTGCCCGTGGTACCCATCGAGCTCACGAAGTGGGTGACAGTGCCTTTAGTGTCGCGGTAAATTTCCGGACCAGTAGTTTTGTAATGGGCTAAATAATTATCGGGATTCTCGAATTGATTTAGCATAAAGAATTCGCCGCTAGCTGCCTTTTCTACGGCGTAGTCACGAGCAGATTCGATGGTTTCTGTTAAGGTAACTTTAGCCCCAAAAGCCTCCATCGTCAGTACGCGTTCGCGGGTTGAATTCGAAGGCATCGCTAATTCAATTTCGATGTCATACAAGCGCGCAATCATCGCTAGCGCGATGCCCGTGTTGCCTGAAGTTGCTTCGATGAGCTTCATTCCGGCTTTCAATTCGCCGCGGGCAATGGCTCCTTCGATCATGTTTTTCGCGGCACGGTCTTTTACAGAACCACCCGGGTTATTGCCCTCTAGTTTCCCAAAAATCTTGACCTTCGGGTTTGGGTTCAAGCGCGATAACTCCACTAAAGGAGTGTTTCCGACTAAATCTAACAGCTGGCTCATATTAATCTTGAATGACTTTGACGGTTTCTTGGTGGTATATCTTGGTGTTAGCCGGAACGCTACGCGTTAACCAGACGTTTCCGCCTATGACGGAGTCTTTTCCTACGACGGTGTCCCCGCCTAAAATCGTGGCACCAGAGTAGATGACTACGCCGTCCTCGATCGTGGGATGGCGCTTTGTGGAGGCCATCGATTTATCGACTGAAAGGGCTCCTAAGGTCACTCCTTGGTATAATTTTACGCGTTCACCTATCACGGTGGTTTCACCTATGACGATGCCGGTGCCGTGGTCCATGAAGAAATAGCGACCGATAGTGGCGCCGGGGTGGATGTCGATACCGGTTTTGGAATGTGCATATTCCGTTAAAATCCGAGGAATCAAGGGCACTTTCTCCTCGTGTAATCCGTGTGCTAAACGATAGAACGCAAGGGCATAAAAGCCAGGATACGTCCGAATCACCTCATAAGAAGTGGTCGCAGCCGGATCCCCAGCGACCATGGCTTCTACGTCCGTTTGCAAGAGATCGTAGATAGCGGGAATTCGGTCTAAAAATCGGTTCGCAATAATCGATGCATCTTCCGAAAGCTGGTCTTTCATCGAATACAATAGACTTTCTAGTCCATTTTCGATGCTCTCCCAAACTGCCTTTAGTTCGGACGCCTCCTTAAAATGCTGCCGCGTTTGTTCCGGAAAAAGCGTTAAAACGATTTTTGTGAACAATTTTTTGATGTCAGACGTCGCCGGAAATGGGGGCGTCTGCTGGTGTTGCGCTAATAATTGGTCTAAAAATTCCTTAGGTAGCATAAGCTAAAAGCTGGTCTGTTTGTTCGATCGGGTCTAGTGTTTTGACCTCGATGCGCGTAATTTTTGATTCGTCTCTTTGGCCTAATCCATACATATAGGCCTTATCGTAGTAATGTAGCGTGATTTCCGCCACTAAACTAAAGTCGCCGGCCTCTAGTGCTTCTAATGCGATGGCATAGCGGTCTAGGCCTAAGCGTTTCTTTATTTTTCCCAAAGCCTTAGCCAAATCCTCCTTCGGATAAGACGCATACACGTTCACTAAGTGCGGTAAACGGTACTTAGGGTCAATGTCTAAAAACACCACAGGGGCCGCACGCAACTGATTATACAGCGATGCACCCATAAAAACCTGACCGATGTGGCGACTTTCGTCCTCCACCCAGATTTCCCTGCTATAATCTAAACCGCACAAAACGCGGTGCACTTCATTCTCAAAATGCTCACTCGTGGGCTGCGACTCCAGGCCTAAATGCCCAAAAGCTGACCCTCGATGGTGCGCTAATCCTTCTAAATCCAAAACCTGGTGGCCTCTTTTCGCTAATTCAGGCAAGATTTCGGTCTTCCCAGATCCTGTTTTACCGCCCAAAACGCGGAACGGGATAGGCCTTTCGAAAATGGCCAAAGCCTCATTTCGGTACGCTTTATAGCCTCCTATTAGTATTTTTACCTGTAATCCAGCCGTCTCAAAAAGCCAAGACATACTGCCACTGCGCATTCCTCCCCGCCAGCAATGCACTAACACGGTATTATCGACGGCTAGCTTTTTCGCCTTTTTCACCCAATTCGCAAGTTGTGGTCCCACGAATTCGAGCCCTAATTCAATCGCCTTATCCTTTCCCTTTTGCTTATAACAAGTCCCCACCGCTGCGCGTTGTGCATCATCGAAAATAGGGAATGAAATGGCACCTGGAATTCGAGCCCGCGTATATTCGCCAGGCGATCGTACATCGAGCACCGGGTATATTTTTGCGGCTTCGAGGAAGTCTGACGGACTTAGTTTTTCGGGCATTATAGGGTTATTTCGTAGAATTCGAAGAATAATGGATCGAATGTCTTAAGTAATTCAGTGATAAAATGTGGGTGATCGTTTGCGAATTCCAGGAAGTTCGTGTGACGCTCCTGCCATTCTCCCGCGGGGAATAAGGCTTCTTTTAGTGCCAAAACTTGCCTCACCTCATCCCCTTGATTGCGCTCTTCCGCGCGCTTCAATTTCTTCGCTATACGTTCCAGACCTTTTGTCCATCGAGCCTGCTCCGCTAAAACGCTCGCTTCTAAGGTAGGATCGATAGCTTTTGCTCTTTTCGCTAGCTCCGCTAGTATAGGTTGTAAGGCATGCGCCTCGTCTGCTGTATCTAGCTTATGTGAAGTTCGTCCCGCCACGAAATCCCGTCTCAAGGCGAGTTCGTTTTTAAACAAATCCGCTAAACTCAATCCTAATTTCTCCGCCTTTTCCACCTGCTTTTGCGTCTTAACAATCGCAAAGTTGCGTGGTAATAAAATAGGGAACGGAACTTGATGTAAATCGAATATTCCTTTTAGCTGTAACCAATAAGCAACTTCTGCCGGCCCTCCGATATAAGCAAGGTTAGGTAAAATTGTTTCTTGGTACAATGGACGTAAGATCACATTTGGGCTCGCTTTCAAGATATCCACAGAATCCCCCGGTTCTAATCGAATGCGATCATTTTCCGTTAATTCAAACAGGTTGACTGGACGTGCTGAAACCTGTGTTTTATAGCCTAAGGCCTCCAATTTCTCTGTAGTCGCCTGCACAATAGGTTCGTGCACTTGTTGTTTCAAATCTGCTTCCATAACAGGAGCGAAAATCGACTTCAAACGCGCATCATCTGCATCAAGGCAAACAAGTCCTTCAGCCCCGAAAAGCGCGTGCATGTACATTCTAACCGCTTCAGAAAGTGTCTTGCCCTCCTTGTAGGCCTTGTCGAAAATCTCATTTCTAAGTGGAATCGCAGGAAAATCGCTCAGGTCAAAACGACCTACAGCACCCTTTTGTGACGTATTCCACTCGTATTTCGTCCCGAAAGCAAAGAAGTGATTAATCTCCTCAAAATCATGGTCCTCCGTCGCCATCCAATAAATAGGCACAAAGCGCTGGGACGGATATTCATTCTGAAGTTTTCGAGCTAGATTAATCGTCGATACTAACTTATAAATCACATACAGTGGACCTGTATAGATATTTAACTGATGCCCTGTCGTGACGGTAAAGGTATTTTCATCGCGCAGATCCACCGAAGGCATTTCTGCTCCTATAGCGGCGTATTGCTCGGTTAAAACGGTCTGAAGAATCGCCCTTGAAGAAGCTGGGAACGATTTCTTCTCTGAAATTTGCTCTTTGAACTTTGAGATCTGAGGCCCATTCCCATAAAACTCTTGTAACGCCGGTTTCTCCGCTAAATAATCAAGTAGCAGTGTGGAGAAAGCGTTTAGCGAAGCAAAGGAATGCGTTTTATGATACATCTTTAGGGGTTGAATGTTTCGTTCTGATGCTATCATAAACACTATCTGGGATCGGAATGTTCAATTTTTCAGCAGACGTTTCTGGCTTTTCCCAGTTTAAATACCCCTTTACCCAGGCGAAGGCTAGACCTAAAGCTAAGATCCCTACGAATAATAAAATCTCCACTACGGCATAGATCGGGAACTCCGGGGCTGCCGCTGAGAGCTCTTTATTTTTTAATAAGGTGGCCGTGGGAAAAAGGAAAACCAATTCGATTTCGAATAGCACGAAAAGTAGTGCAATCACGTAGAAGCGCGGATTAAAGCGGATGTTCGCATTTCCTACAGGTGCTTCGCCGGATTCGTAGGTGGAATTTTTCTCGGTGTTTGGGCGATTTGGGCGAATGAAGCGAGCAAGGGTTAAGATCAAGCCCAGGAACAGAATTCCCGCACCTAAAAATGCCGCTACATAGCCAAATTGCTCAATCATTGTCTTAACTTCAAATAGCCTTTAATCACGGTGAACGTAGTGACGGCAAGGAAAAATAGAATGATGTATTGAACGTAGTTGATGATACCGGGGAAACTTTGGCCTAAATAATACCCTCCCGTTACTAGAATCCCCACCCATAAAGCGCCTCCCACTAGGTTCAAAAAGATAAACTTGTACCACGAAAGGTGGCTAATTCCAGCTAAAATGGGCGTAAACGTGCGAACAATAGGTAAGAAGCGACTGATAACCAGCGCCATGAATCCGTATTTGTCAAAAAAATCCCGAGTGGATTCCAGGTGTTTCTTCTTATAAAACCAGCCATCTGGCCTGTTCATGAGGGATTTTCCGAAAAAACGCCCGCTTAAATAACCCACCAAAGACCCGATGACCGCCGCCAGAAAAATACTCAATAAAAGCGAGCTTAAAGGCTCTTTCAATACGCCTGTTCCCCCAAAAACTCCGGTCAAAAACAACAAATAATCCCCGGGTAGAAAAAAGGCGAAAAACAGGCCATTCTCAGCGAAAACAATCAGGGTAATTACCATCAATCCAGAACGGATAATGGTTTCAGAATCAGTGAGCTGATGCCACAAAAGATTTATTTCATCCATGATTTAGGCCGTCATTCCATCTTAAAATAAAATGAAAACATAAATATGGGTGAAAAATTCGAATTTTTGTTACATTTGGGGGATGAAAAATGTCCTTGCATACGTTCTTTTCGCGATCATGTTCACCGGTGGCCTATTGCCAAAGGTGGGGATGGAGCAGGCCATTAAGGCGAATGAACTGGTGAAGCATTTTCAAGATCACAAGAAGCAGGCTCCGGCGGGTTTCAGTTTTGCCGATTTTTTGTGGATGCACTATTCGGCTGATTCGAAACACGCGAAAACAACCAGTCACCCTAGTTTACCTAGTTTCGATTTCTCTGGCGCATTAGGTTTTGTATTACCCTCTGTTGCCTTTTTCTTTACTGTTGCGGTCGCCTTGATCATCGCGCGCCGCCGCTCAGAATTCTACGAAAATAACTACCATTTCTCGATGGAGCGTGTGTTAATCGCGCCTCCCCGGTTTTAAAATTACGCCTGCAGGTCACGGCATGCGCCGTCATGTAAATGCTTAATTTTAAAATCATGATTCATTCCATTATTACATTCAGTATACGCAATAAATTAGTGGTCGGGCTTTTTGTCCTGGGGCTGATTTTTTGGGGAGGGTATTCGCTTCGCCAGTTGCCTATCGATGCCTTACCAGACATTACGTCGAACCAAGTTCAGGTGATTACCCAATCTCCAGCACTCGCGACGTCCGAGGTCGAAAAATTCATCACTTATCCGCTGGAGATTTCTTTAAGAACCATACCGAATGTGAAAGGCATTCGCTCTGTTTCGAGGATGGGGCTTTCTATTATAACCGTCGTTTTCGAGGACGAGGTCGCCACCGAAGTGACCCGCCAGCAAGTCGCTGAAAAATTAAAGGCTGCGGAGCCTTATTTATTGCAGGGGGCTGGCGTGCCAGAAATGGCGCCTATTACCACGGGTTTAGGGGAGTTTTTCCAATATACATTAGAAGTGGACCCCGCATTCAAGGACCAATATTCGCTAGCGGATTTGCGGACCTACCAAGATTGGTTGATCAAGCGCCAGCTGTTAGGCATCAAAGGCGTGGTGGAGGTCAGCTCTTTTGGCGGGAACCTCAAGCAATACGAAGTCGCGGTGAATCCAGAGCGTTTGCGTGCGATGAATGTAAGCGTGAACCAGGTATTTAAGGCCATTCAGATCAACAATTCAAATTCGGGAGGGAGCTATTTAGAGAAAGGGACGGATGCGTATTTTATTCGTTCGGAGGGGATGTTAACTTCGTTAGAGGATATTGAAAATACGGTAGTAGCCCAAAGAGGCGAAGCTGGATTACCTATTCTGGTGAAGGATGTGGCCAAAGTAGGTTTTGGCAAAGCAGTCCGCTACGGTGCGATGACTCGAAACGGCGAAGGCGAGGCTGTGGGTGGCGTGATGTTGCTCTTAAAAGGAGCGAACGCAAACCAAGTCGTGCAGGATGTCAAGGTGCAGATGGAAATCATCGGTAAAACCCTGCCACAAGGAATTAAGATTGTCCCCTATTTAGATCGCAGTGTTTTGATCGGCCGCTCCATTAATACGGTAGAAAAGAACTTAATCGAAGGAGGATTGATTGTCGTGTTTATCTTGGTTTTATTACTGGGAAATTGGCGCGCCGGTTTGATCGTGGCCTCCGTGATTCCCTTGTGTTTATTGTTCGCCTTTGCGCTGATGAACATTTTCGGGGTGTCTGCGAACTTGATGAGTTTAGGGGCGATTGACTTTGGCCTTATCGTGGATGGTGCCGTCATCATTGTGGAATCTATTATTCATCGACTCCATAGTCATCGAAAAGGGGAGGAATTAAGTCAGCATGAGATGGATGAGGAAGTGGGGATTTCTGCCAAAGCCATTTTCAGCTCCGCCGCCTTCGGAGTCATCATCATCCTCATTGTCTACCTGCCCATTATGGCGCTAGGCGGAATCGAAGGAAAGATGTTTAGACCGATGGCTCAAACCGTAAGTTTTGCCATCCTAGGGGCGCTGATTCTTTCGCTGACTTACGTGCCCATGATGTCTGCCTTGTTTTTGGATAAGAAAATCAGCCACGATATTACGATCGCGGATCGCATTATGGGCTTTTTGTACCGCGGCTATCAGCCCATTATTCACTGGGCATTGAAGCAACGCAAGTGGGTGGTTATCGGGGCTTTTGGTCTGTTTAGTGCGAGCATCGCCCTCTTCATGACTTTAGGCGGCGAATTTATTCCAGAACTAAATGAAGGCGATTTCGCGGTTGAAACCATATTGCCGACGAATGCTTCTTTGTCCCAAAGCATTAAAGTGAACACCGCCGCACAAGCTATGTTACTGAAGAAATTTCCGACGGAGATCAAACAAGTCGTATCCCGAATAGGAGCGTCCGAAATTCCGACAGACCCCATGGGGATTAACGCCTGTGATTTAATCATTCAATTAAAGGATCCGTCGGAATGGAAAAACGCGGAGACGATGGAGGAATTGGAAGAGAAGATGGATAAGGAATTAGACGCTTTCCCAGAAGTTAATTTCGAATTTACTCAGCCCATTCAGATGCGTTTCAACGAGCTGATTGCTGGGGTGAAATCGGATATTGCGGTGAAGATTTTTGGGGAAGACCTACAAGAATTGTTTGATCATGCCACGGAAGCGTCTCGCTACATCCGAAATATCGAGGGCGTAGGAGATATCAAAGTCCAACAAATCGATGGTATCCCGCAGCTCGTAGTGAAATACAACCGCGTCAAAATGGCGCAGTATGGGTTGAATGTGAACGAGGTGAACTCGGCCATTAAGATGACTTTCGCTGGAGAAACAGCTGGAATCGTGATGGAAGGGGAGAAACGCTTTGACCTCGTAGTACGGATGGATTCGGTACACCGCCAAGACATTCAGAATTTGCGCGAACTCTACATCGACCTACCATCCGGATCTCAAATTCCTTTGCAAGAGGTGGCGGATGTGAATTACGAAAACGCGCCACTGGAAATCTCGCGTGATAACACGCACCGCCGGATTACCATCGGGATTAACGTGCGTGGCCGTGACGTGGAAAGTGTTGTGGCAGATATCCAAAAAGTCATGAAAAATAAGATCACTTTGCCGGCCGGTTACTATGTGACTTACGGCGGCACATTTGAGAATTTACAAGCCGCGAAATCACGTTTGTCATTAGTAGTTCCCATCGCGCTTGCCCTGATTTTCGTGTTGTTATTCTTTACATTCCAAAGCTTCATAGAGGCATCCATCATCTACCTCGCTATCCCATTATCCGCCATCGGTGGGGTGGTAGCACTCTGGTTGCGCGGGATGCCTTTCTCGGTTTCGGCGGGCATCGGATTTATCGCCTTATTCGGCGTCGCGGTATTGAATGGAATCGTGTTACTTTCCTATTTCAAGCAATTAGCGGATGAGGGATTGGGCGTGGAAGAGCGTTTGAAGAAAGGACTAGAATTGCGTTTTAGACCCGTCATCATGACCGCTGCCGTCGCCTCCTTAGGTTTCTTGCCCATGGCACTGAGTCACTCGCCGGGTGCGGAGGTGCAGCGTCCCTTAGCGACGGTCGTAATCGGGGGATTAATCACCGCGACCTTCCTAACCCTAGTTGTCATCCCGGTCGTATATTCAATCGTCATGGGCCGCAGAGAACAGAAGTTGAAGGCCAAAGGTTTGGGGATGATAGTGATGTTTATGATGCTATCTTTTGCATCATTTGCGAAAAACCCTATCTCTACTCTATACTCTCCTATCTCCTCTCTAAACTCGACTTCGGACTCTGGACTAGCGACTAAGTCGCACAGCGACGACTCTCCTCTCTCTACTCTATACTCTCCACTCTCTTTAAAGGCATGTCTCTCGCTCGCCTCCCAGAAGAATGCCCTCCTCGCCACCGGCCTCGCCGATATCAAAACCGCGGAGGCCTTTATCAACTCCGGAAAGGAATTGCCTAAAGGCACAGTCGATGGGCAGTTCGGAAAAACGCAGACTTCGACTAGCCAGGATTATACGCTGATGTTTTCTCAAAGTATCCCGTGGCCTACGTTGTTGAAGGCGCAGGTGAAGGCCTTGACTTCGGCGAAGGTAATGAGCGAAAAGCGTTTGAAGATTACGCAGAATTTGGTGGTTTCGAGTGTGAAATTCTATTACTACCAAATTTTGGCACAGCAAAAAAACCTAGAATTTCTAGCCTCTCAGGACAGTTTATATACCCAAATGAAGCGAGCAGCCACGATTAAGTTCCAACAAGGCGAAACGAATCGCTTGGAATTGATGGCGGCCGAAACACGTTTGCGGGAGTTTCAGCAGAAACGAATTGCCCTAGAGGCGGATCAAAAGACGGCTTACCAAAATCTCGCTTATTGGATTAACGAACCGGGCGAATTTGAGATCGAGGGGAAGGAATCCTTAGCGATGGAATCCGGTGCCGCGGGATTAGATCTGTCGAAAAACCCGACAATCGAGCTCTTAGCTGAGCAGGTAGAGCATGGTAAATTGTTAACAGCGGTGGAACAAGAACGGTTGAAACCGGACTTGCGAATCGGGATGACTAACCAGAGCATTGAACGGGTAGGCGGCCAAAATTTCGTGCAGGCGGGCCTCGCGATTCCGATTTTTGGCAAGGGACAGAAAGCGAAAATTGCCTCAGCGAAATTGCAAGTGGAGGCTTTTGCCAGCCAAAAAATCCAAGCCGAATCGGCTTTACAAACGGATTACAAGAATGTGGAGGCAGCGGTTGCAAAATACCGTGCGAGTTTAGCCTATTATACCTCCACGGCTTTACCTCAAGCTATATTGCTAGAGAAAACGGCATTGAAATCCTACCAGCAAGGGGAAATCGAATATGTCGAAATGCTACAAAATACGCAGCAAGCTTGGCAGATTCGAGAGAGTTATATTCAAGAAGTCAACGCCTACAACCAGGCGATTATCACCCGTCAAACCATTATTGGAAATGAATAAATTAATCAAATTTGCAGCGCTATGCCTTGTATTCAGCTTAGCGGCTTGCTCGAAAAAAGAAGAATCCGAAACGGAAACCCCCGTATCTGAAATTAAATTAACGGCGGAGCAAAAGACTAACGCGGGTATCGAATTGGGGGCGTTAGAAGACCGCGAAATGGCTACGGAGATAAAATGTACCGGTGTGGTCGATGTACCCCCGGTGTCATTAGCGTCCATCTCTATCCCGATTGCGGGATATGTGAAAATGACCTACGAGTTGCTTCCGGGCAAAAAAGTGTCGAAAGGTCAGGCTTTGGCGACCCTAACTTCGTTAGATTTCATTCAAATGCAACAAGAGTATTTGCAGGCTCTGTCTTCGCAGACTTTTATGAGTTCCGAGAAGTCGCGTCAACAAGTCTTGACAAATGAAGAGGTGGGTTCGAAGAAGAAATTACAGCAATCGGAAGCGGATTTAGGCAATGTCAATGCGCAGGTGAAGGCTTTGGGTCTGAAATTAGAGGTTTTAGGTTGCGACTTGAAATCGCTGGCGAAGGGAAACCTGAGTTCTGTTTTAACCTTGCGTTCGCCGATTGATGGGTATATCCAAGACCAGTTTTTGGCAATCGGAAAATACGTGACGCCTTCTGACGTACTGATTAAGGTCGTAGGAATGGCAGATAAGCATGTGGAATTGAAGGTATTTGAGAAAGATTTGGCAAAATTAGCCATCGGTCAAACCATCGAATTCGAATCGGAAGGTCAAAAAGCACAGGCTAAAATCTTCCTCATCGCGCCACAAGTCGATTTAACCGAGCGCACCACCTCCGTCCACGGACATTTTGTAAACAAAGCAGATGAAAAGAGTTTCACGGTAGGACAATTCGTGAGCGCACGCATCGAAGTAGGCTCCCAAAAGATCCCCAGCATTCCACAAGCGGGTTTAGCACGCGTAGGAAAAGGCGGATTTATCTACGTAGAAACCACAAATGGTGTCATGGCACAGGTACCGGTCGAAATTTTAAGTTCGACGCCTGAATATGTGGGAATCAAATTATTGAAAGCATTACCGGCTGGTAAAGTAGTAATCAAAGGGGCGTCTGCGATAGAAGCCATCTTCGCGAAAGACTAATCTACTAAGCCGCTCCAAACAGTATAATCGGCCCATCCAGAAGGTGGGTCGATTTTTTTATCGAATATCCCAAAAATCGTGGAGCCCGAACCGCTCATCGCCGCATAGCTAGCACCCAAGGCGTACATTTCCTCCTTTAAGGATGCTAGAACAGGATAATGCGGAAAGATACTCTTCTCAAAGTCATTCGAAATCGTCTCTTTCCAATCCTCCTTCAGAATAGCCTTGCGTAAATCCACCGGAGCCTTAACTGGCGTCACACCCGCATAGGCTTGCGCGGTAGAAATGCCTACGGCTGGATATAATAGCACGAGGAATTTCCCTTTCAGGCTCGCGTCGATAGGGCTGAGTTGATCTCCTTTACCTTTACCAAAAGCCGCCTGATTCGACAAGAAAAACGCACAATCGCTCCCTAATTTAGCCGCGTAAGGCTGTAAATCTTCGTTCGTTAAAGGCAGCTGAAACAAGTCCCGTAAGCCTAATAGTGTGAATGCTGCATCCGAAGAACCGCCGCCTAAACCAGCCCCCATAGGAATGATTTTATGCAGGTGAATGTGCACGGGCGGCATTTTATGATCTGCGCGAAGTAGCTGATAAGCCTTGTAGCATAGGTTATCTTCGATGGCGCCTGCGATGTCTAGACCAGACGAAGTGAAGCTAAATTCCCCTTCTGATGGCGTAATCTCTAACACATCCGTCCAAGGCACCGGAAAGAAACAAGTTTCCAAATCGTGAAACCCATCCTTGCGCTTCTTCGTGATGTACAATCCAATATTAATCTTCGCGTGCGGAAATAAAACCATATTAATCTTCTAATGAGTTGCCTATCCAGCTTAATCGCACCCAAAGTCCCATAAAGAACAGAATGAGCGCAATTTCCGCGAATAGGTAAGAAAGGGAGATGTGTTCCTCCCAAGTAACTGTTTTGACCACTGAGGCCTCCATTTTATCAATCTCTTGGAAAATCTGTTGCAATGCCTGGCTATTCGTAGCCCGGAAGAATTTACCTTTCGTTAGGCTAGCGATTTCGCGCAGGGTACTTTCATCTACCGGGTCAGCACTAGGCTGAAGGCTACCTACGGCGATCGTATATACTTTGATATTGAAATTCTTTGCTAACTCAGCAGAGGTAACCGGATCTAGATTCCCGGCTGTATTGTTGCCATCTGAAATCAGAATAGTGATTTTCTTGGGGTTTTCGGTGTCGCGGATTTGGTTAATACACATGCCCAAAGCATCGCCTAAAGCGGTTCCCTCCTCACTAATTTGATTCGTCTGAAACTGTTTTAACTGGTGCAACAAAAAGGCGGTGTCCGTCGTAATGGGGCTAGCTAAATAGGGGGCACCCGCGAATGCGACTAATGAAATAGGGTCATGGCTGCGCTGGCGGATGAACTCTTTTCCCATCGTTTTTGCAGTCTCTAATCGACTTGGGTTGATATCGCGGGTTTGCATCGAGGAAGAAATGTCGAGTGCGAGCGCGATGTCGATGCCTTCGACTTGCTTTTTTTGGTGTTTAATGACGCGGTAAGGCCCCGCCGCCACGATAATCAAACAGGTGATAAACAGTACCTGGATCACCATAGGCAAATAACTCAGTAGCAGTGAAATCCGGTTCTGTTGAAGCGGCACCGAAAGCGATAATTCCAAGCGAGGTTTGTTACCTCGCTGCCTAAGGTATTTGATGAAATAGAAGAGGATAGGCAAGATTAATCCATACAAAAACAAGCCATTCTCCCACTCGAAAGTGAAAAAATCTTGCATTTGCTGCCAAGAATAAAGTAGATTAAACTTCATTATTCTGAATCTTTTCTTGTTCTAAAGCATATAAATTTGCGGCTAACGAATCCAAGTATTGCACGGATTCCACCGTGTTAGTGGAGAAATTACCCCCATAAATGGCCGAATCCATCTCATTCAAAACCTTTTCCATCGTTTCATCCGCTAAGTTATCTAGCATTTCTTTCGAAGTAAAGGTGGTAAACGGCAGTTGAGTTAACGCTTCTAAGTACTTCTTCCAGGCAGAAAAGGCCTTTTCTAAATTCGATAAACCTACCGGAGTTCCGGCCACTTGTCGCGCAAAACGCTGGAATGTACGTCTAAATTCTCTGTGACGTCGCCATAACAAGTAGCGTTTAAAAAGTTTAGTTATTGCTTTGCCAAAAATCCAGTAAATCAATCCCGCTAAAATCAACAAACTTATCCCCGCAGCAACCACATTCTTCAAGTCCGTTTTAGGGCTTACTGGTTGGATGGGGATGCTTTGGTACAAAGAATCTAAATCAATTTGTTCCGGATGGGGCAGCAATCGCTTCAAATAAATACTATCCACTACCGGATAAATGAGGGTGCAATCGGGTTCCTGTTGAAGGTAAATGGGTATTTGCAGCTTTTGGACCGGAGCTAAATTAAACAAGCGCAAGGTATATACTGCGGAATCCAGGGACCCAGAGGCCGTGGTCTTTGTCGCAAAAAATTCGCGTTTTACCGTCTCGAATGATCCAAAATTTTGGTTTGCCTTCGGGAAAAATACTTCCTGGTCCTTCGGGTGCTTCACATACAGAGAATAGTGAATCGGCTGCCCAATAATGGCAGAATCCTCCTGAAATTTTCCCTTGATGATGAATGGCGTCTGTTGCATTAGCGTCTTGCATTAAAAAGTTTCACTAATGCGGGGACGAAATCCTCCCCTGAACGCAATTCGACATAATCTGCGTGCCACTTCTTACACATCTCCTTCAAGTCTACTCCGCGGTTTTTTACTTGTTGCTGGAGTAAATTTTTGAAAGATTTTAACGAGGTATTTACCCAGGTTGTTCTCTTCCTTTCCGGATCATAAATAGGAATGATACCCATGGAGGGTAATAGAATCTCTTGTTTATCCAGGGCGTGCAAGACGACTAAATCGTGCTTTAAAGCTGCCGCCCGTAATAAATCTTCATAACCTTCGTCGATGAAATCAGATAAAACAAAAAGCAAACTTTTACGTTTTAACGTTTGTAGCGCGAAGGTTAAGCCCGCTTTTAGATCCGTCCCCGTATTTTCCGGTTCCACTCTAAAAAGTTCTGAAATAACCTTGTATCCGTGCTTTTTGCCCATGGCTGGGGGCATGTATTTTTCGTTTTTATCGCTGAAGCAGACAAAACCGAGGTGACTCGCCTCCTGAATGGCGGCAAAGGCCAAAACCCCCGCCACTTCCTTTAATGTCTTGATTTTGCTATTTCCCTGTCTACCTACGGCGCCGGAAGCGCTGACATCGATGAGGAAGAAAACGGTTTGTTCTTTTTCCTCTTTAAAGAGCTTGACAAAAGTACCATGTCCTTTCGATGAAGTGTTCCAGTCAATGTGCCGCACGTCGTCTCCATAATGGTATTGGCGTAGGTCACTAAACTCTAAGCCCGATCCTTTAAAGACGGAGGAGAAATTTCCATGCATTTGGGTGTTAATCGCTTTTCTAATGCGAATTTCCAGCTTTACTACATGGGTCAGGAAGGCTTTGATGTCCATATCCACGAGACTAAATTACCTAATTTTTACCCAATCTGAATGAAATGAGCTAAAAGCTTTCTAATTTACGGGTATATTTACAAGATGAAAAAGGGATTATTTTTGCTTTTGTTGGCCTTTGCATTTACGGCGTGTATGAGTGATTCGTCCGATGGTCGATTAGAGCAAGAGAAGATGGCGCAGATTTTGGCAGATATCCACATAGACGAGGCGATTGTCCAAAATATGCAAACGGGCAATTCCGATACAGCGCTAGTCCTTTACCACGAATTGTCAAAAAAAATGCTAAAAAAGCATGGGGTTGATTCCACTCAAGTCGAGGAAAGTATCAGATCTTACGTGAAGGATCCCGCCGCTTTAGTGAAATTATATACCCGTGTGAATAAAATTATAGAGGAAAGAAGGACAAAAGCATCAGCCAAAAAACCATGAGGAAACTCTTGTTCTTATTAGTGTGTATTAATGTAATTTCTATGGGCCAAACACCTGTGATTCAAGGACATCGAGGTTGTAGAGGGTTATACCCTGAGAATTCACTTCCGGCTTTTCAACATGCCTTAGAGATGGGGGTGACGGTCCTCGAAATGGACGTTTGTCTTTCCGCAGATGGACAAGTCTACGTTTCCCACGAACCTTACATGAATCCCTTGTATGCCTCTTTCTCGGATGGACGTCCGGTGACCGATGCAACGATTAATTTATACCAAAAAACGTACTCAGAAATTAAAACCTTCGACGTAGGCTCCCGGGGGAACAGGCTTTTCCCAGAACAGGCACGTGTTGCCACCTACAAGCCCTTACTTTCAGAAGTTTTAGCCCTAGGCGAAGCTTTTTCACGTAAAAGCGGCCGCCCCATTCAATACAATATCGAGATCAAATCAGAACCAGCCGAATACGGCAAGTCGCAACCGGCCACGGTAAAGGAATTTGCGGATCGCGTTTGGGCAGTGATTTCGGCACAGATATCGCCTTCTTCGCTGATTTTGCAAAGCTTTGATTTTGCAGTTTTACACTACTGGAAAACATCGATTAATCAAGGACGCATTTCCGCGCTAGTAGAGAAAGAGACACCCGAGCAGATGCTCGCATTGCTGGGTTTTGTGCCGGAGATTTTCAGTCCTTCTCATAAGTATTTGAGAAAGGAGCAGATTGAATTTTGTCATGCGCGTCACATGCAGGTTATCCCTTGGACGATTAATTCGACAGCTGAGATGCAGAAATTTAGCGAGTGGCAGGTGGATGGTATCATCACCGATTACCCTAATCGCGCACCTCAATTTTTAAAACCCTAAACATGTCATTGTTTAATGAGACTTTGTTGTGGTTTATGAAGCGGCGGATGCCGCGGATTGAGGCCATGTACGATCGTCCATTAGAATTACAAGAACAGATGTTGCAGGGGCTTATATCGCATGGACGATCGACCGAATGGGGCTCCAAACACGGTTATCAGGACATCAGCAACTACGAGAAATTCAAACGACAAGTTCCCATTTCTACCTACGAAGAGATTTTCCCTTACATCGATCGCATGATGCAGGGGGAACAGAATATTTTGTGGGACACACCCATTAACTGGTTTTCAAAGTCTTCAGGAACTACAAATGCCCGCAGCAAGTTCATCCCCGTTTCGAAAGAAGCGTTAGAGGAATGCCACATGATGGGCGGGAAAGACATGATCACTTTGCTCGCTGCGAGCAAACCAGAAACGAAAGTTTTCGAGGGGAAAGGCTTGTCTATCGGCGGTAGTTTATCCGAAAGTCCGGTGAATTCAAGTATGCTAATGGGGGATGTGTCGGCGGTGGTGATGAAGAATCTGCCTATTTGGGCGCAAATTATTCGCACTCCTTCGCTCGATGTGGCACTGATGGGGGATTGGGATCAGAAGATTGAGAAGATGGCGATCGAGACATCGAAGGAGAATGTGACGAGTATTTTGGGCGTACCTACCTGGACGCTGGTGTTAATCGAAAAGATATTAGAAATTACGGGGAAGAAGTCGATTTTAGAGGTATGGGAGAATTTTGAGTTTATGATTCATGGGGCGGTGGCTTTTGGGCCGTACCGCGAGTTGTTTAAAAACCAGATATTCCCGTCTTCGCAGGTCGGATTTTTAGAGATATACAATGCGTCTGAAGGTTTTTTTGGGATACAGGATGATTTGTCCAAACCGGATGAGATGCTTTTGATGCTTGATTACGGCATTTTTTATGAGTTCATTCCGATGAACGAGGAGGGAGAGGAGGCTGATACGATTGTTACGCTGGAACAGGTGGTGCTAGGAGTAAACTATGCCATGGTCATTTCGACGAATGCGGGTCTGTGGCGATACAAGATCGGTGACACTGTGAAGTTTACGTCGTTGAGTCCGTACCGCATTAAGATTTCGGGACGGACGAAGCATTTCATCAATGCTTTTGGGGAAGAGCTGATCATCGAGAATGCCGAGACAGCCGTCGCGCGCGCTTGCGCCGCGACCCAGGCGGAGATCAAAGATTATACGGCGGCACCGGCCTTCATGAATGAGGGCAAAAACGGGCACCACGAATGGGTGATCGAATTTTCAAAAGCCCCAAAAGATTTTCGTACCTTTGCACAGGTTTTAGACCAAACGCTACGCGAGCAAAACTCGGATTACGATGCGAAGAGGTCTTATGATTTAGTGCTTGGTCCTCCTTTGGTCCACATCGCCCCAGCCGGAACATTCCACAACTGGATGCGGGAACGAGGGAAATTAGGCGGCCAGCATAAAGTTCCGAGGTTAAGTAACCACCGGGAATTTTTAGATGGAGTCAAGGCTCATTTTTAATCAAAACAAGCTATGTCGTTAAAATTAACTATCGAAAATGGTATCAAAGATGCCATGCGTGCGAAAGACGCAGACCGTTTACGCGCGCTCCGTGCGATCAAATCCATGATTCTTTTGGAAGAAACATCGGGTTCTAGCGCTGACGGTTTAAGTGCAGACGCGGAGATGAAAATCCTAATGAAGGCAGCGAAACAACGTCGTGATTCATTAGAAGTATACGTAGCACAAAGCCGCCCAGACCTTGCCGAAAAAGAGCAAGCCGAATTAGCGATCATCGAAGAATTCTTGCCTAAGCAATTGTCTGACGCTGAACTAACAGCTAAAATCACCGAAATTATCACTGCCGTAGGCGCTTCAAGCCCAGCCGATATGGGTAAAGTGATGGGCGTTGCATCAAAGCAATTAGCTGGATTAGCAGACGGTAAAGCCATCTCTGCGAAAGTAAGTGAGCTATTAAAGAAATAAGATTGGACAAGAAAATCGCCATACGGAATCTAAGTTTTGACCAGCTGAAGGCAGAGATGCTTGCTGCCGGGGAACCTGCGTTCCGGGCGAAACAGGTGTACGAGTGGATTTGGAAGAAAGCAGCACGCAGTTTCGACGCAATGGGGAATATCCCGAAGACGACGCGCGAGTGGCTTTCAGAGAAATTCTCTTTGCAGATCGTGACGACTGCGGAGGCGCAGATCAGTTCTGATCGCACCATCAAATCCAGCTTTCAATTACATGATAAAAACCTCATCGAGGGGGTATTAATCCCCACTCGTGAGCGGGTAACCGCCTGCGTTTCCTCTCAAGTGGGATGCTCCTTAACTTGTAGCTTCTGTGCGACGGGTTATATGGACCGCAAGCGTAATTTAGAGTCGTTTGAGATCTATGATCAGGTCGTTTTAATTCGCGATCAAGCACAGGAGAAATACGGTCAGGCGCTGACAAACATTGTTTACATGGGGATGGGCGAACCGCTTTTGAACTATGCGAATGTGTTGAAGTCCATCGAACAAATTACTTCGCCAGATGGCTTAGGGATGTCTCCACGCCGCATTACGGTGTCTACGGCAGGTATCGCGAAGATGATCCAAAAGCTAGGCGATGATCAGGTCAAGTTCAATTTAGCCCTTTCCCTGCACGCTGCGAACGATTTGAAGCGGAACCAGATTATGCCTATTAATGAAAGCAATACGTTGGACGTCCTAAAGGCGGCCTTATTGTATTTCTTCGACAAAACGGGCAACGAAATCACGCTCGAATACATCGTTTTTAACAAGTTCAATGATACCATCGAGGACGCGCGTGAATTGTATGAGTTTGCCAAAGGCATCCCCTGCAAAATCAACCTCATCGAATACAATCCGATTGCACAATCTTCTTTCGTGAACGCGGAGGCAGATGCAATCGCAAAGTTCTCAGCCTTCCTCGAAAGTAAACGAATGATCGTAAATATTCGCCGTTCCCGTGGACGTGATATTGACGCGGCTTGTGGCCAACTTGCCGGCAAAAAAGCCCCTGTTGTAGATGTCTAACACGATGTTTCCTATCTTCTTAAAAATGGATCAAATCCAGACCTTGGTCGTAGGAGGAGGGAACGTTGCCTTAGAAAAAGCATCCGCTATTTTGCGTAATTCGCCGGAGGCTAATTTGACTTTAGTGGCGCCCTTTTTCCGCCCGGAAACGCTGGAATATTTACAAGATTTTCCTCAGGTTCGAATTATCGAGCGCGGTTTTCAGGCCTCTGATTTAGCAGGATTAGACTTGATTATCTGTGCCACAGATTCACCTACATTACACGCCGAAATTAAGGCTTTAGCCGCAGCTCAACATTTACTCTGCAACGTGGCGGATACGCCACCTTTGTGCGATTTTTACCTCGGATCTATCGTCCAAAAAGGGGATCTGAAGATTGCGATTTCCACGAATGGAAAATCGCCTACTTTGGCAAAAAGAATCAGAGCCTTCCTCGAAGACGTCATTCCAGAAGACATCCAAACCTCCCTCGATCAACTAGAGGCCGCCCGTAAAACATTAAAGGGTGACTTTCAAGAGAAAATCACCCAATTAAATGAACTAACTAAGAATCTAATCTTTAAAAAGAAGGACTAGTCGTCGATCTTCGCTGTCTCAAGCGTAGGCACCAAGGTGTAAATAATTAACCAAGCTAACATGTAGGCACTTCCGCAAAGCAAGAAGATGATGTTATAACCGTCGTTGATATTACCTAGTAATTTATATTTATCAAGTAAAGCACCCACGATCATTGGGAAGAAAATACCTCCCACCGATCCGGCCATACCCCCGATTCCGATCACCGAACTAACGGCTTTCTTCGGGAACATATCCGTCGCAATCGAGTAAATATTTGCACTCCATGCTTGGTGAGCCGCAGCCGCCAGGGAAATAAGTCCCACGGCCTGCCAAATATTATCGCAGTAACGCGCTAACATAATAGGCACAACAGCAATGGCGAAACTGAACATCGACCACTTGCGCGCTTTGAAGGATGGCCAGCCTTTGTTAATCAAATAACCTGACAACCAACCGCCACCAATACTGCCTATTGTCGTCGCCGTATAGACGATAATTAATTCTAAACTAGGCTTCTTTAAGTCTAATTGGAAGCGCTCAGAGAAGTACGAGGGTAACCAAAAAAGGAAGAACCACCAGATAGGATCCGTAAACATTTTGCCAAAAAAGAAGGCCCAAGTCTGCTTGAATCCAAATAACTTAGCCCAACGCACCGGCGTCACATTATCATCTTTTGCCTCCATATCCGCGTGGATATAGTCGAACTCTGCTTTGGACAATGACTTGTGCTTAGAGGGTACTTCATAGTAGAGCCACCAGAAGACCAACCAAATAAATCCGATGGCTCCAGTCGCAATAAAGGCCATTTCCCATCCATATGCGCCTAGAATCCAAGGCACTAAAATCGGTGCTGCCACCGCGCCTATGTTTGCTCCGGAGTTAAAGATACCCGTTGCTAACGCGCGCTCGTTTTTGGGGAACCATTCCGCCACGGTCTTAATCGCTGCTGGAAAGTTTCCTGCCTCGCCCAGACCCAATAAACCTCGCATAAATGCAAAGCTCATCGTGCCCGTTGCTAAGGCGTGCATCATTGCCGCGATACTCCAAACCACGATAGAAATAGAATAGCCTAATTTCGTTCCGATACGGTCAATAATCCCGCCAAAACCCAATAAACTAATCGCATAAGCTGCTTGGAAAGCAATAACAATGTTTGAATAATCTGTCTCAGACCAGTCAAATTCTTTTTCCAAAACCGGCTTCAATAATCCAATTACCTGACGGTCTAAGTAGTTAATGGTGGTCGCGAAAAAGAGCAAAGCGCATATTTTCCAGCGGTACTTTCCAATTGTTTCCATATTATAGTTCGTGATAGATTTTGATCAGATTAGCGATCGTGTTTGATATAGAGGTATAGTCTTGTTTTTTAATTAACTCGGCTGGGAACAATTGAGAGCCCATCCCCACGGCTGCAGCACCTGCACCGAACCATGTTTGTAAGCTTTCACGGTTTGGCTCTACGCCGCCCGTTACCATAATTTTGGTCTTAGGCATGGGGCCTTGAATGGCTTTCACGAAAGCGGGTCCTACCACATTGCCTGGGAAAATCTTCACGTATTTTGCTCCTAAAATCTCCGCGTTGCGAATTTCTGTCAAAGTCATCGTCCCCGGCATCCAAGGGATGTTGTGTTTCGCACATACTTCGCCTACAGACGCAGTGGTGAAAGGTTGCAACATAAAGTCCGCTCCCATTTCGATGAATTCGCTCGCCTGTTTTGCATCGTAAATGGTTCCGATTCCCAACACTAAATCCGGGCATTCTTTCTCACAGAAATCGATTAGTTTCGCGAAAATGGCCGGAGCGGCTTCGC
>JACCDV010438990.1_pt1 | contig 26141 bp, 25 predicted proteins | sample 7446131 | NCBI WGS metagenome assembly JACCDV01 (sample SAMN15323448, study PRJNA562643) | freshwater metagenome | isolation source: river surface water | place: USA:Blue River Watershed | collected 2017-08-17
AACGTTCTTGTTCTTGTTTTTCTTTCTCTAATTCTTGCTTTTCTTTTTCAGTTTCAACTAAAACAATTTCTTTTTCTTTTTTACTTTCAGCTAATCGATTTTCTGCAATTTTTAATTTTTCTTGCTTCTCCTTAATTTCTTCTCCTTGCATTTTTCTGAAGCCTGCATATTGCTTCATATATTGAATTCTTTTGTATGCTTGTAAAAAACTTTGAGATGAAAGTATGAACATAATTCTGCTTTGTTCGTTTCTCCTTTTGTATGATTTTACAATCATTTTTTCATAGTCTTCCTTAAGCACTTTTAATTCTCTATTTAACTTATTCATTTCTAATTGAGTTAAATAGATTTCATCGCTCAAAATACGTGTTTGCTTTGCTGTTGTATTTAATAATTTTTGTCTTAATTGAATCAACTGTTTTTGTTGGTTAATTTGGCTCAAAACCGATTTTTCCTTCTTTTTTTCAGCCTCTAAACGCGATTTGTTTTCTGAAATTTCTTTCAGAATTTGTGCTTTGCGCTCTTCTAACTTTTGCTGTTCAGAAGGTTGAGCAAAACATAAGGTTGTGATAAAAAAGAAAAATGCGACTTTAAGAAATTGATTCATGCAATGAAGATTTTTACAAAGGTAGTTTTTTTACTTAAATAAAAAATTAATTGATTTCAATTGGAGTATAACCATTAGGGATTGAAAAAGGATAACTCAAATTTTCATTAAATGTTGTGTTTTTATATTCAATATCTATGGTAATTACATCTTTTTGTGCTGCTTTTATATTGATTGCATTAGGTAAAAACATTCCTTTTTCTTCTTTATACGATGGATATTGAATGGATAAATTTCGATTTTGGCTTTCTTGCGTAATTGTTTCCTTTTTTAGTAAATAATTAGCGCCTTCAAAATAAAATTCTTTGGAAACATCAGAATTATTTGGCAATGATAATTTAAACATTTTTTCCACAACATCAGAAATCCATTTATCTTTAGTTAAATCGTCAATTGCTTTTCCAATAAATAAATTTTGAACTTTTTGAAAATCTAAATTAGTTCCTAACCAATTACTTAACATACTGAAATCACCTTCAAAATAAGTGTTATTTATTTTTTCATAATAACTTACTTTTAATGGTGTTATCATTGCCTTTGCCATCGGAATTCCTAAGAATTTAATGTTTATCCAAATGATCTCGTCTTTTTTGATGCGAATATCAGCATTCATAGAATGGGATTGCTTAGCATCTTCATATTTAGCGTTGGCTCTAATGTTTAACGTAGTAAAATCGTGCTCATTTTTGTAATGACCTTTGATGACTTTTGAAACTTCGGTATTTTCATTGGCTACAGCTGTTGCAACACTTTGCTTAGATTTACATCCAACTAAAAAAACGATTAAAAAGGCTGATATTATTGACTTCATCTATTTCTGTAATTGTTTTAATTTATTGGTGTACAATTGCACTTTTGCATTATCATTCAAATTTTCGCAACTGATAATTAATTGTTTGTAAAAATTTACACTAAATCGATTATTGTACATACCTGATTCTGACGGATTAAATTCCACCACAAAATCCAAGCCATTTTCTAAAACAGTTTTCGCTTTCTTATATTCTTTAAGTTGATTGTAACCCATTCCTGCATATAAGTAAAATCCAACATTAGTTGGAAACGACTCTAAAAAATCTTCTGCCTTCCTTGTTGCCAATTGAAAATCTTGCTTCTGAATTAGAACTTCTAAATACAATTCCATAGCTTCTACATCTTCTGGATTTTTCTTAAGTCCTTTATCAAAATAAAATGCTGTTTTTTCAAAGTCATCTTTTTTCCAGAAAAACTTAGCTAGTTCTTTTGCTACATTGATTTCTCGATCGTTATCAAAATACGGAATCGCCTTGTCAATATCTTTTAAATAGGTTGGATTTTTTACTGCAAAAATCAAGAATTCGTTAAAAACACGATGCTTTATTTTTAAATCAACTAGGTCATTACCCAAAACTTTGAACATCGATTTTGATGCGTTTTCACCATCATTACTGTTCAGATGAAATTTCACCAAACTAACATGCGCCCAATCCGAATTTGGAATTTCTTTTTCCAATTGTTTTGCCACTTCAAACGCTTTATCTTCTTGATTAAAACTCGTGTACAAAACAATCAAATCAATGTAGTTTTGTTCTACTTTCGGATTCTTTTTAATTGCTTCTTCTAATTGCTCTTTTTGCGGTTTTGAATATTTGTTGGATTCCTGAATTCTCAGTTTGTAATATTCCATGGTACTCGTCAACTTAGACTTCGATTCCATATTTTTCAACAAATCCAAAGCTTTTCCATGTTGGTTGGTGTTCATGTAAATCGAAACCAAATCTTCATTCATATTAGCATCAAACTCTACTAATTTCTCTACAATTGGAATCGATTTTTGATAATCTTTCGTTTGATAATACACATCGTACAATCCGTTCCAATACCAACGTTGTTTGTTGTCTAATTCGACGGCTTTTTTGAAAGCACTTTCAGCATCAACATAATTTTTTTGGCTCAAATAATTTTTGCCTAATTCATATTGAAAAGCCGCATTTTTTGGATCTTTTTCAATACATTTTTGAATCGCCACAATCGCTTTATCGTAATTTTCGATACCACGTTGTTTCATGGCTTCGTAAAAATTATTTTCCAATTGGTCATCTACCAAGGCAATTGCATCGGGATTTTCTTGAGCCAACAAGTGATTCCCAAAACTAAAAAGCAGGAACGCCAAAAAAGCTATGTGTTTTTTCTTTATCATCTATTCTAAAACCGAATAATCTCCGATACTAATACTTGTAAAATTACCATCGAAATTAACTTGATTCCCTATCATCGCATTATCTAAATTCGCATTTTTGATATGAACGTGCGTTTGAATCAAACTGTTTTTTATAGTAGAATCAATAACGTGACATCCTTTTCCTAATGAAACATTTGGGCCAACTGTTGCATTAATCAATACCACATCTTCTGCAATAGAACAAGGCGGAATAATCGTTGCATTTTCCAATTTCACATCAGCCGAGACTAAATTTTCTCCGTCGTTGTGTAAAAAGCCTAACATTCTAGTGTTGGTTTCAACAGTTACGTTCTTGTTTCCACAATCCATCCACTCGTCCACTTGTCCTGGTACAAATTTCATGCCTTTTGCCATCATTTGTTTGATACCATCGTTAATTTGGTATTCACCACCGTGGATAATATTGTTATCTAACACCGATTGCAATTCGTTTTTCAACACGGCAATATCTTTGAAATAGTAAATTCCGATAACCGCTAAATCCGATACGAATTCTTTTGGTTTTTCTACCAATTCGATGATTTCTCCTTTGTCATTTAAGTTCACCACACCAAAAGCTTCTGGCTGATCCACTTGTTTTACCCAAATAACGCTATCAGCAGTTGTATCTAAATCAAAATCGGCACGAATTAACGTATCCGCATAGGCAATAACCGCTGGACCACTTAAAGAATCCTTAGCACACATAATCGCATGACCCGTTCCTAATGCTTCGTTTTGATAGTAAATCGTTCCTCTTGCACCTAACTTTTGAGCAATCGCAATTAAATCTTCTTCTACTTTTTTACCAAAACTTTCATGAATAATAAACGCTACTTCATCTATTTTCTGATTTAAAACACCTGCAATATCTTCCACTAAACGGTGAACGATTGGTTTTCCCGCTACTGGAATTAATGGTTTTGGAACTGTTAAGGTATGTGGGCGAAGGCGTGAACCACGCCCTGCCATAGGTACAATTATTTTCATATAAACATGTTTTAAACTTCAAAATTCGTTGTTCAACATTGAATGTTCAACATTTTTTGAACTTGGAGTATTAATATATTGATTTATTTTTTACTTGTTTTTATTTCTTGATGTTTCAATACTTTTTACAAAGATGGATATTAATTCATCGTTTTCTTTAATTGCTTTATCTATTTCAATCTCTTGTCCTAAATATAATTTTGCTCTAAAAATAATCTTTAGATTAGAATGTGTTTCTCTGAGCTCCTTTAAAACAACTGACATTTTATGAATAAAATCATTTCTTGATTCAGCGCTTTGTGCTTCACTATAATTTAATGATGGTGCAGTTCCAGATCTAACAATCTGTCCCGACAAATGATTGCCAGCTTTTGTTGTTTTCACATTATCAGTAATATTAATGATTTGAACTGCAAAATCAATTAGTCTTTCGTGTAAATCAAATTTTTTCATGGCTTATATAATTATTTATGTTACTGTTTACTATTTCAAAATTCGTTGTTCAACATTGAATGTTCAATATTTTTAACAAGGAATATTCAACTTGGAATTTTGAATATTGAAGCTTTACTTCACACCTGTACTTCCAAAACCACCACCTCCTCTTGATGTTTCTGACAATTCAGTTACTTCAAGCCATTCTGCTCTTTCGTGTTTGGCGATGATTAATTGGGCGATGCGTTCTCCGTTTTCGATTATGAAATCTTCATTCGATAAATTTACTAAAATAACACCAATTTCTCCACGATAATCCGCATCGACAGTTCCTGGTGAATTTAACACCGTGATTCCTTTTTTGGCTGCCAAACCGCTTCTTGGACGCACTTGCGCTTCGTAACCGATGGGTAATTCAATGAAAAGTCCGGTTTTTACTATGGTTCTTTCTAATGATTTTAAGGTGATTGGTTCTGATATGTTCGCACGTAAATCCATTCCTGCCGAAGCGATGGTTTCGTAGTTAGGTAACTCGTGATTGGATTTATTGATGATTTTGATTTGCATTTTTAATTCTATTTTTTTTTTTAAACACAGATTTTAGAAATTGAAAAATTCTAACTAAATCTTTAATTCAAAGTTATTATTTTCTTCTGATAATCGTTAAAATAGTTTCTTTTTCGTTTCGGTACACAAAGTAAGCAAAAAACAAGATAGCTACAATTCCGAAGACATAAGTTTCTCGTAAAATTGGCACATAAAATGAAATTCCCGAAAGTACTATTGCCAAGCCCAAATAGGTAAAAATCGATTTCTTATCATATGGAATTGGATATTTCTTTTGTCCCATGTAATATGAAATCAACATCATAGTACCGTAAGCCAAAATTGTAGCTATTGCCGAACCTATATAACTTATAATTGGGATTAAAAGTATGTTTAAAACTAGGGTTACTAATGCTCCAACAATTGAAATATAAGCTCCAATTCTAGTTTTATCGATTAATTTGTACCAAACCGATAAATTGGTATAAATACCTAAAAAGAAATTCGCCAACACAATTAATGGTACTACATCCATTGCATCCCAATAAATAGCTTTTGGCACTAATATCAATTTCAAAATATCGGCAAAAACGACAACGCCTAAGCAAATGAACGAACCCAAAATAACAAAATATTTGGTAATCGTAGCATAGGTTTGCGGTGCATTTTCATTATTAGCATGACTAAAGAAAAACGGTTCAATTCCTAATGTATAAGCCGTTCGGAACAACACCATAAACATTCCAATTTTATAACAAGCGGAATAAGCTCCAATATCAGCCATATCAACATGCATCCAATTTAACAAGATTTTATCGAAATGCTCATTAATTGCAAAAGCAATTCCGGCCACTAAAATCGGTAAGCCGTATTGCATCATTTTTTTCCATAAATCGGCATCAAACTGCCATTTGATTTTGAAATAATCGGGTAAAACGAAAAGTAGTGTTACCAAACTTGCAATTAAATTTGCAACAAAAATATACCCAATTTGAAAATCATCATGATAAATGGTTTGTAATAAAGGATTAGAAGATTCATTTGCTAAATCGGGAAGCAGAATCAAGAAGAAAACGTTTAGTAATAAATTAATTAAGACGTTTGAAATCTTAATTACGGCATATTTTATAGGACGACCTTCGGCTCTAATTTTAGAAAACGGAATAATCGCTAAAGCATCTAAAGCTAAAATCCAAATGGTAAAAACGATATATTCGACTTTGATTTCAGACCAATTCGCTAAGTTTTTTCGGAACAAAAGAAACAAAGCTAAAAATCCTATAGTGGACCAAAAAAGCGAAATTGTGGAGGTTGAAATTACTTTATTCTTATCTTCCTCTTTACTATAAAAACGAAAAAAAGCCGTTTCCATTCCGTAAGACAAAATCACATTAAAAAAAACCAAATAGGAAAAAATAACGGAAACCTCACCCATTTTTTCTTTGTCCGTAAGATAATAAACAAAAATGGGGTTTAGAATAAAACTGATAATTCTAGGCAAAACTGTTGCGATGCCATAGATTGCCGTTTGTTTAAAAAGACTTTTGTAGAGACTCAATTCTGTATAGTTTTAGTTTAACAAATGTAATTAAAACTTTGGTCTTGCCGAAGGATATTCCAAACTTGGTTTTTCAATTACATTTGAAATTTTTTGATGGTATTCTTTACCATTTTTTGTAAAGACTAATACAGCCTCATTTTCAGCTAATGTTAAAGCATTTTTTGGACTAGTAAAAACTTGAGAATCATCACCATCAAATTTTTGTTGATTGCCTTCCGTTTTTATACTGGCGAAGAAATGTAAGGCATCTTGTTTTTCAAAAGGCACTTCGTAACCTCTGAAAATTACTCTTTTTAGCTCAACATTGACTGGTAATTCCGATGTTAAATCAACGTAAAAATTAATCCCGCTTCCGCCTCCGCGAACACCTGCTACCCAAGTTTGATAAGAAGCGGCGATTGCTGATTCTTTAATGATTTTATCTTGACTAGAACAACTAGTAACTAAAATCAAGAATAATATCAAAATATAGTTTTTCATAATCCCTATTTTAAATATTTCACAAAATGAAATCCTTTAGGAACAAAGCCATGATTCATGTAGAATTTTTGGGCTCCAAAGTTGGTCGTATAAGCATCTAAAGCAATCATACTGCAATCTTCATCAATTGCTTTTTGATTGAGATATTCAGTCATAATACTTCCTATTCCTTTGGAACGAAAATCTTCGTGAACCACCACATTATCCATTTCTAGATATTTGCCACTCCAGAGTTTAGTTCCAATCCAAAATCCTGCCAAACCCATCGTGATTCCATTTTCTACTACAATCAATTGTTTGTAATTGTGTGGAATCATTTTGTCTAGTAAATTTCCATAAATTTCTGGCGTATAATCAGGATATAGTTGTTGGATGATAGGCAATTGCTCCAACATTTCGGCTTTCGTTCCTAATTCGATTAACTGTGGCATTTTATTTTTGTAATAGATTTTCGTTGAATAAGTCTAAAATTCTTCGGTATTCGTCAACCCAAGAATAGGTTTCGGTAAAACCGTGTGCTTCCACTGGAAACACAGCTAAATCCCAATCTTTCTTACCTAATTCGATGAAACGTTGCGTTAATCGTACAATGTCGTGAAATTGTACGTTGTCATCAACCATTCCGTGTAACATTAATAATTTGTCTTGTAAGTTGTTGGCGAAATAAATTGGAGAACTTTTTTTGTATGCTTCTGGATCGGTTTCTGGGAAATTCAAAATATTTGAAGTGTAACCATGATTGTAATGCGCCCAATCGGTCACCGAACGTAAAGCGGCTCCAGCTTTGAATTCGCCTGGTTCTGTTAGCAATGCCATTAATGTGATGAATCCGCCATACGAACCACCGTAAATTCCTACTCGGTTGGCATCGATTCCTAAATTTTGAACTAAATATTTCTTTCCATCCAATTGGTCGGATAAATCTTTTCCACCCATATGACGGTAGATTCCGGTTCTAAAATCGCGACCGTAACCATCGCTGGCTCTGTAGTCGATGTCTAAAACCGTGTAGCCTAAATCGGTTAACAAATTGTGAAACATGTATTCTCTGTGATACGTGCTCCAATAATTATGAGCATTTTGTAAATATCCTGCGCCGTGAACAAAAATGACTGCGGCTTTGTTTTTGTTTTCTGTTTTTGGTTGGTACAAACGAGCGTAAACATTGGTTCCATCTTCGGCTTTAAAGGTGATAACTTCTGGTGTTTTCCAATTGTACTTTTTGAATTCTGGCGTAGTGGAGAACGTAATTTGTTTTAGTTCCGAATTCGGTTTATTAGCTCCCACATACAATTCCCAAGGTTTATTTTTATAAGAATAACGAACTAAAAGTGTTTTTTCATCGGGAGATACTTCTACTTCGTAGTTACCGTCATTGGTTAAAATTCCAGTCAATTTTTTAGAAGCGATGTCCAATTTGTAAAAACTTCTGTTTCCTGGGTGCGTTGTCGTAGTCGTAATGTAAAATGATTTTTTATCGTTGGATAATTTTACTTCACGAACTTCCCAATTTCCATTTGTTAACGCTTCTTTTTTCTTGGTTTTGAAATTATAAGTGTACAAATGAGAAAAACCAGTAGCTTCCGATTGAAAATAAAAAGTCGAATTATCAATAAAACCTAAAGTTCCACCACTGAAACTATAGCCTGGAATTCCAGGTCCGCCAATCCAAGCATCGTCTTGTTGGTGGTCTAATTCGGTAATTTTTCCTGAAGCTAAATCCAATTGTACAATCCAACGGTGCTTGTTGTCTTGACTTCTCATTTCCAAAACAGCATTTTCCCCATCTTGGCTATAGACCGGACTCATCATTACAATAGCCGTTTCGTAATCCGATTTGTCTTTTAGATTTTCATAATCTTGATAGTATTTTGGTGCGTCTTTAATTCCAGTTAAATTGGAAAACGAAACGTAATACGTTGTATCTTTTTCAACATTGAAAATTCCGAATTTATGTTTACTGAAATTATTTACTGATACTTTTTCTCTTGCTCGTTCTTGACGCGTAAATCCATCAGCTGTAATGAAATTTTCAACGTTTGTTGATGGTTGACTTGGATAATCGGAAAGTCTGAAAGTTACAAATTTTCCATCTGGTGAAGCTTTTACTTGTTCTAATGACGATTTGTCGAAATAGATTTCTTTTGGGAATTTCTCTTTTTTATTTTTATATTTTTCTTCATACCATTTCGAAGACGCTTCTTCATCGCGAACAAATTGAAATAATTCCTTTTGTTGGTTTTTTAAGAACGAATCTTCTTCTTTTGACGCTTTATTTTCTTTTCCCGATTTAAAATTAGTCAACTGAACAATCGAAAAATCTTTGGTATTGAATTGATATACATTGCGATTTTGCTGAAAGAAAATCACATCAGCATTCGCACTTCTTTCAACCGAGTTAATTCTGTCGGCTAATTGAATGACTTTTTTTGTCTTTTTAGTGGATTTGGTATACGAATACAAAACGCCTTGATTCGTATAATACAACACGTCGTAGTCTTTTTGCGCTGCCATGAAATCCAAATCGTAAATCGGATTTGAAGTCGTTACTTTTTGTGGTGTTTTCAGGGTAGCATTCCAGAAATACGCACTATTTCCTATTTCGTTATTTGGATTCCAATCGAATAAAACGGTTTGCCCATCGATAGACCAACGGTGATTATCAGGTTGGTGGCCGATGAATTCATTTCCTTTCATGATGTCTTCTAAACGAAGATTTTGTGCAGAAGCGAAAAAGGTAAAAAGTACTAAAAAGAAAGACGTATATTTTTTCATTGGTAAGTTGTTATTCTTACAAATATACCAATAAAAGTAAATGAGGAAAAAAAGGTTTTGTTAAATGAAGTTGTGTTTTTGAGAGTTTTTTTGTGGACACGGAATGAAATTTCGTTATAGTTTGCTTTTTGGTTTGCTAAACAAATTTATTTAACCTTTGATTTTTAAGTTTTTTAAAACTAGCAACTTGAATTAAATACATGAAATGTTAAAAAGTTATTCTAAAATTTTTGAACTTTTTGAATTTGCTTGAATTTTTAGAATAACTTTTTAACATATACACTTTTTGAGGATAGTGTTACTTACAAAGTTTATAGAAAATTACCCTATTTAAAAAACCTTAATACATTATTATTCAACGACCATGTAACATCTTTAAATTTTTTTAAAAAACCAATTCCGATAAGCATATCATTAATTTCATTACCATTTTTATCTTTACCTATTGGAACAGAAGCTACAACATTATTAATTGAGTAATTACCAATTTTAATTTTTTTTATCAAAATATATTTTACAGAAAAATTGGATCCAACGCCATTTGAAACACTTTTAACATTTAAATCAGTTACATCACATTTACTAAGTAATTCCTGATAAAGTTTACTTCCAATTAGAAAATTAGATGCTCCTGTATCAAAATGAATCGGCACAGTAAAAGAATCACCATTAATTGTTGGAAATTCAATAGGAATTTTAAATTGATTATTTTCATCAATTAAATTAATATCAATAAATTCTTCATTACCAACAATGTCTTCAGGAACTCGATTGTTTGTAATATTACTAGTTTCTATAATTTTATCATCAACATATAATTTTTCAATGATTAAGCCTTCATCATCCCCTTTACCTTTTGTTAAAATCTGTTTGCTTTTTTTTCCTGAATTATAAATTGTTTTCTCAATTGCACCACTTTTCCATTTATAAATTTCAAAATCAATTATCTTGTTTTCAAAATCTATATATTTTATAAATTTTTCATCTCCATTTTTAAATTTATATGTATAATCACCGGTTTTAAATTGACCACTTTTAAAATTACCATTATAGGTTATAACATCACCTTTTAATTCAATTTTTTTTAACCCTTCTCCATCTGGTTTACCTTCAAAATTAATACACCCTTCATAATAAAAATCAGAATTTTTAATAATTTCTTTTTTACATTGAGAGTGAATATTAATTGAAATAAAGCTGATTATAATTATATAAAACTTTTTCATGATTTCTTAATGTTATTTATTAAATTCTTCTTCTGAAATGTTTTTTGCTACAAAAACTTTTTCTTTTGATTTTTTTGTTTGAACTATATCTAAAAATAATTCATACGAGGGAACACTCCAATTCTCATAAACATCATTTCCAATTTTTTTATCTGGTTGTTTAATTAGTTTGTATTTAAGAATTTCAGAACCTTTCTCATATTTTGCATTACTCATAAACTTAATATAACACATATCATCAACTATTTTTTTTCTGATATCTTTTCCGTATGCTATTTTTAAATAATATTCATCTTGGGGTATATTTTTAATTTCATAAGTATCACCGCTTCTAACATATACTATTCTTATACATTCATCCTCATAGTACCCTTTTTTCATTAATTTAACAACAACGTCTGTACCTGAACCTACAATTATTCTTAAATAATTATCTATTTCATAATCGTATTTTGGATTGTAATTTTCGCACTCAGGTGTAACTCCTGATTCATAGTTTGTTTTTTTCCAATCTTTGTATGGATCAATCATTAACATTGATGAATAAACATAACCTACTTCATTATCAATATTAATTTCCCACCATTCAGAATTAGTTTTATTTATTACATTAACTGAATCTCCTTGAGAAAGTGTTCCGATGACTGAGTAATTTTTTCCAGGACCAGTTCTAATGTTTAATGTTTTTGTACTAACAACGTATACATCATTAGTTTGAGCCAATGATATATGAACGGTGACTAATAATAAAATTGTAATTTGATTGTCCGTAAGCACTCATAATTGATATTTTTTTCTTATTTTTACATAAAATTTAAGATATGAACTTGTTTAATTTTACAGCAAATTTTGGTAGCGAAGAAGCTTGTAGGCTTCATTTTAAAGAGCAACGCGATAAAATAGGTGTTGAATGTAAATGTGGTTCTAAAGAACATTTTTGGATACAAAGTCGTTGGAGTTATGAATGCAAAAAGTGTAGAAGTAGAATTTCATTACGAAGTGGGACTATAATGCAAAGTTCAAAGTTATCCTTTTTAACATGGTATAAAACTATGTTTTTAATGAGTGCTACAAAAAAAGGATTTTCAAGTAAAGAGATTCAAAAGCAACTTGGTCAAAAGCGATACGAGCCAGTGTGGGCAATGGTTCATAAGTTACGAAAAGCAATGGGGAACAGAGATGCTCGCTATACATTAGAAGGAATGATTGAGTTTGATGAAGGTTATTTTACTGTTGAATCTTCTGAAATTGAGCAAGAAAAAGGTATTCGTGGTCGTGGTGCAGTTGGTAAAGAAAATGTTGCTATTATGTCTGAATCGACGGTTTTGGAAGATGTAGAAAGTGGTGAAAAATCAACACAATGTCGTTATTTTAAAGCTAAAGTTTTAACAGACCATACAGCTGAACAAATTAATCAAACAATACAGGAATCAATTGATGAAAAAAGTATTGTTTTTACAGATAAAAGTACGTCGTATGTAGATATTTCTAAGTTTGTAGAATTACATATAACCGAAAAATCAAACAAGGAAACCACAAAAGAAACTTTGAAATGGGTTCATATAACAATCAGTAACGCAAAAAGAAATTTGTTAGGAAATTATCATAAAATAAAAGGAAAATATCTTCAATTATATCTAAACGAGTTTGTGTACAAGTTAAATAGAAGATATTTTGAAGAAAAACTTTTCGATAGGCTTGTAATTGCTAATATTACAGGATTATGACAACAAACGGACAATCAGTCTTTTTTTAATTGTTTTATTGATTTGAACTTTTGCGTGTAAAACATTTCAGATTTTAGTATTCCAAAGAAATTTTCAATAATAGCATTATCTAAACAATTTCCTTTTCTTGACATACTTTGTTTAATTCCTTTTTCTTTTAATAAATGCTGATATTGTTTCATTTGATACTGCCAACCTTGGTCAGAATGAAGCATTAAATTTGTGTTATCTGGTATTTTTTTAAATGCTTTTTTTAGCATCATAACCACTTGATTAAACACTGGTCGTTCTGTTAGTTGGTAACTAATTATTTCTTGATTAAACAAGTCAATAATAGGTGATAAATACAATTTATTTCCTGACACATTAAACTCCGTTATATCGGTTGCCCATTTTTGATTTGGAGCATCAGCTTTGAAATTTCTTTCCAATATGTTTGGAGCTATTTTACCATTTTCACCCCTGTAGGTTTTGTATTTCTTTATTCTAATAATGCTTTTTAATCCTAGTGATTTCATTAATCTAAGAACGGTTTTATGGTTGATGATTATTCCTTTGTTTTGGAGTTCATCGGTTATTCGTCGATAACCATAGCACCCTTTATGTTGTTGATAAATTACTTTAATCAACTCTTTAACTGGTATATATTTATCAGGTAATTTAATCTGTTTTTGATGATAATAAAAACTACTTCGTGCCATATTTGTTAGATCTAGAAGTAATTCTAAATCAAATTTATGCCTTAAATCAATTATGGCTTTGGATTTTTCCTGGCTTGAATTAAGGCTTGTAACTTTTTTAGCAATTCATTCTCACAACGAAGTCTTTCGTTCTCTTTTAATAGTTCCTCTTCCCTTGTTAAAGGTTTGTCTGATTTACGTTTTTTACGTTTATAATCACTCATAGATAATGGTCTGCCTCTTTGTTTGGGTTGTAATCCTTCAAGACCAAAGTTAGTGAAATCTTTTTGCCATTTAATAATAATTGACTTAGTTGGAATATTAAAAAGCAAGCAAGCTTTCCGAAGAGATAAACTTTTATTATTAATTGATTTTAAAACCTTAATTTTAAAGTCAACGGTATAGGTTTGATTTTTTCTTGGCAACAAACCCATCCCACCATAATTTTGGTAGAGATCTAACCATAAATCAACAGACTTGTTGTCAACATTGTATTTTTTTGCAACTGAATTAATAGAATAGTGTTGCTCTAAAACTTCTTTAACACAAAGAAGTTTAAATTCATAAGAATACTTGACTTTTCTTTCCATAAAAATGCCCCAAATAGTGTCTAACTTTTTGGGGCATGTTCAAAAGAGTTTGGGATTTTTTATTGTTTTAAGTTTTTAAAATAGTTACAATGTGTATTTATTGGGCAATCATCACATTTAGGATTGGTTGGTCTACAAATTTCTCTTCCTAAAAATGAGAAAGCCATTCCAATTTCATTCCAAATTTCATAAGGGAGTTGTTGCATTAATAGTTTTTCGATTTTATTTCCGTCTTCATATTTTGGTGTTAATCCAATTCTTGGTGCAACTCTAATGACATGTAAATCAACTATTATACCTTCTGCTTTTTGATTGGTTTCTCTCAATATTACATTCGCAGATTTTCTTCCAATACCTTTCAAAGCTATTAATTCGGTTAAATTTGTTGGAATATTACTATCCGTTTTTAGAAGTTTAGCTAATTCATATATCCATACTGTTTTTGTTGGATAATTTTTAACTTTTGTAAAGTAAGGGCTTATCTCTTCAATGCTTGAATTTGATATACTTTCTAGATTTGGATATTTTTCAAAAAAAGGAATAGTGATATTGTTGATATTCGCATCCGAATCTTGAGCAGATAAAATCACCATTATCAGTAATTGATAGGTATTGTTATAGTTTAGAGGATGCTTTCTTCCTTTGTATTTATCAATTAATGGTTCTAGATTCTCTTTCCTATTTTCAAATAGCATTTTTATTTTAAAGGTAATAAAAAAAGGAGTTGAACAATTAAGTTGAACTCCTTTTAAAATCTTATTTTTTTTCTGATTATTTTACTAAACCTCTTGAAATTACTATTCGTTGAATTTCTGAAGTTCCTTCGTAAATTTGAGTGATTTTTGCATCACGCATCATTCTTTCTACGTGGTATTCGCTTACGTAACCATTTCCACCGTGAATTTGAACAGCTTCGTTTGCTACTTCTAATGCGATTTCTGAAGCGTATAATTTTGCCATAGCGCCAGAATGAGCAATGTCTTCACCATTATCTTTTTCAGTAGCTGCTTTATGAATTAACAATCTAGCACATGTGATTTTTACATGCATATCCGCTAATTTGAAAGCAATTGCTTGGTGGTTGAAAATTGGTTTTCCAAAAGCAACACGCTCTTGCGAATATTTTAATGCTAATTCGTAAGCTCCTTGTGCAATTCCTAACGCTTGAGATGCAATTCCAATACGTCCACCATTTAAAGTTGACATCGCGAAAGCAAATCCAAATCCATCAGCACCGATTCTATTTTCTTTTGGAACTTTTACATCGTTAAATAATAAAGTATGTGTATCAGAACCACGGATTCCCATTTTCTTTTCTTTTGGACCCACTTCAAAACCTGGCATTCCTTTTTCAACAATAAGAACGTTGATTCCTTTATGTCCTTTTGAAGCATCGGTTTGAGCGATAACTAAATAAGTGGAAGCATTTCCACCATTTGTAATCCAGTTTTTAGTTCCGTTTACTAAATAATGGTCTCCCATATCAATAGCTGTAGTTCTTTGTGAAGTGGCATCTGAACCTGCTTCTGGCTCTGATAAACAAAAAGCTCCAATTACTTCACCTTTTGCTAATGGAGTTAAATATTTTATTTTTTGCTCTTCTGAACCATATTTTTCTAAACCAGCACAAACTAGTGAGTTGTTTACCGACATGATTACTGCTGCAGAAGCATCTACTTTTGCAATTTCTTCCATTGCTAAAACGTAAGATAAGCTATCTAATCCTGCACCTCCGTATTTTGGATCAACCATCATTCCTAAGAACCCAAGTTCCCCCATCATTTTTACTTGTTCTGTTGGGAATTTTGAATGTTCATCTCTTTCAATAACTCCAGGTAATAATTCTGTTTGAGCAAAATCTCTAGCAGCTTGCTGAATCATTAAATGCTCTTCGGTTAATTTAAAATCCATATTATTTAGATGTAATGTTTGATTATTTTGTAATTTCAGGTACCAAATGTAAAGATTAATTACCAAATTTTCAATAACAATTTGTAATTTTAACCCATGTTTAAAGAAAACTACAACGTTATCGGAGTTATGTCGGGCACATCATTAGATGGAGTGGATTTGGCTTACATAAAATTCAATAATACAGGTCGTTGGACTTTCGAAATTTGTCAATCTGAGACTGTTTCATATTCTGAAGAATGGCTTAATAAATTGAAAAACGCAATTCATTTTAGTGAGTCAGAATTAGAAGAATTGAATGTTTCTTATACAAAACTATTAGCATCGATAATTTCTGAATTTATTTCTAAACATCAGCTGACTGAAATCGATGCCGTTTGTAGTCATGGTCACACAATTCTACACCAACCTCAGAACGGATTTACACTTCAAATAGGTAATCTTTCTATGATTCGTGATTTAGTTAATCAAACTATTGTTTGTGATTTTAGGGTGCAAGATGTACAATTGGGGGGTCAAGGTGCGCCTTTGGTGCCGATTGGTGATGAACTGCTTTTTTCGGAATACGATTATTGTCTGAATATAGGTGGATTTTCGAATGTATCGTTTAATGAAAATGGAAAACGAATTGCGTTTGATATTTCGCCTGTGAATACCGTTTTAAATTTCTATGCGAATGAATTAGGCTTCCCTTATGACGATGCTGGAAATATAGCAAAATCAGGAAGTATAAATCAAGATTTATTGCAACAATTGAATTATTTAGAATTTTATTCTTTGCCTTATCCAAAATCATTGGGAATGGAATTTGTAAACGCCAAAATTTTTCCTTTGATAAACTCGTTTTCAATTGATGTAAAAGATAAACTTCGAACTTTTGTAGAACATATTGCTATTCAAATCGCAAAAATATGTTCAGAACCAAAAGCTAAATTATTTATTACTGGGGGAGGTGCCTATAATCGATTTTTGATTGATAGAATGCATAATTATCTTCCAACAACAGGTATAATAATACCAGATGATAAAACTATTCAGTTTAAAGAAGCTTTAATTTTTGGTTTTTTAGGGGTTTTGCGATTACGTAATGAGAATAATGTATTGTCTTCAGTTACAGGTGCTAGAAAGGATCATTCTTCTGGGAGAATTTATGAAAAAATGTTATAATAAACTAAAAAATGTTGTTTTAGCTTCTAAGCTTGATGAGAATATGTATATTTGTAAAACCAAAAAATTTAACCAACACAATGAAAGATTTATTAAAAAAATTTGAAAACAAAGAACCAGAAATAGTTTTTAATTGGAAAGATCCTGAAACAGAAGCAGAAGGGTGGACGGTGATTAATTCTCTTAGAGGAGGAGCTGCAGGTGGTGGAACACGTATGCGTAAAGGCTTAGATATGAATGAAGTGCTTTCGTTGGCTAAAACAATGGAAGTTAAGTTTTCAGTTTCTGGACCAGCAATTGGTGGTGCTAAATCTGGAATTAATTTTGACCCAAATGATCCAAGAAAAAAAGGCGTTTTAGAAAGATGGTATAAAGCAGTTTCTCCATTATTAAAGAATTACTACGGAACAGGTGGAGATTTGAATGTTGATGAAATTCATGAAGTTATTCCAATGACAGAAGACTGTGGTGTTTGGCATCCACAAGAAGGTGTTTTTAATGGACATTTTAAACCAACAGAAGCTGATAAAATTAATAGAATTGGACAATTACGTCAAGGAGTTATTAAAGTAATTGAAAATCCAAATTTTTCTCCAGATATAAATAGAAAATATACAGTAGCTGATATGATTACTGGTTACGGTGTTGCAGAAGCAGTTCGCCATTATTATGCTATTTATGGTGGTGATGTAAAAGGTAAGAAAGCTATTGTTCAAGGTTTTGGAAATGTTGGTTCGGCAGCTGCTTTTTACTTAGCCCAAATGGGAGCAAAAGTAATTGGAATAATTGATAGAGATGGAGGAGTTATTAATGAAAACGGATTCTCTTTTGAGGAAATTAAAACCTTGTTTCTAAATAAAGACGGAAATAAATTAGTAGCTGATAATATGATTCCATTTGCTGAAATCAATGAAAAGATTTGGTCAATGGGCGCTCAAGTATTTGCTCCATGTGCAGCTTCAAGATTAGTTACTAAAGAACAAGTGGATAGTATGATTGCTTCTGGATTAGAAGTGATTTCAAGTGGTGCTAATGTTCCGTTTGCTGATAAAGAAATTTTCTTTGGACCAATTATGGAAGAAACGGATAAAAAAGTGAGTTTAATTCCTGACTTCATAGCTAATTGCGGAATGGCAAGGGTTTTTGCTTATTTTATGGAGAAAAAAGTTCAAATGACAGACGAAGCTATTTTCTCAGATACTTCAAATACAATAAAAAATGCAATTCAAAAAGCACATGCTTTAAATGCTGATAAAAAGAATATAAGTGCTACTGCTTTTGAAATTGCTTTAAAACAACTCGTTTAAAACCTTAAATTATGGAAGCGATATTAATACTTCTATTTGTTATTGGTTATTTGTCAATAACACTTGAGCATCCTTTGAAATTAGATAAAACGGTGCCAGCATTATTAATGGCTGCATTAATGTGGGCATTATTAGCTGTTGGGTTTCATAAGGGTTGGTTTTCTGTAATTGATAGTTATGGAACAGTATTTAATATTAATTCCGGAGATGTTCATCAGCAAGAGCATGGATTTGAAGGCTTGCTTCTGCATCATGTAGGTAAAGTAGCAGAAATTTTGATTTTCTTAATTGGTGCAATGACAATTGTTGAATTAATCGATTTGCATAGAGGTTTTGATGTATTAAAAGATATGGTTAAAACCAAAAGTAAAATCAGACTTCTATGGATAACTGGTGTTGTAGGTTTTATCTTATCTGCTGTTATTGATAATCTTACTGCTACTATTGTTTTAATATCATTATTGAGAAAGTTAATTCAAAATAGAGAAGAACGTATTTGGTATGCATCATTAATAGTTATAGCTACAAATGCCGGTGGTGCTTGGTCTCCAATTGGTGATGTAACTACAACAATGCTTTGGATTGCGAAAAAGGTTTCTGCAGGAGGATTGTCTGAATATATTGTAATTCCAGCCACATTATGTTTTGTTGTTCCTTATCTTTTAGCTTCCAGAATGAATATTTTTAAAGGTAAAATAGAAGTTGATGATAAAACACATGAAGAAAGAGAGCGATTGTTAAGTAGCAAAACAATGCTTTGGTTGGGCTTAGCAGCAATCGTTTTTGTGCCTATATTCAAAACACTAACCCATTTGCCTCCATATGTAGGAATGATGTTAAGTCTTGCTGTTGTTTGGTTGGTTTCAGAATACATTCATCCAGAAGATAATTTTGATAAAAGTAGAAAACATTTGTATTCAGCAAATAAAGCGCTATCTAGAATAGAAATATCAAGTATTTTGTTTTTCTTAGGGATTTTAATGGCAGTTGCTGCACTTGAAAGTTTGGTTTTTGGATCTATAAATGGTCAAGATGCTGGAACACTACGCTACGCTGCAGAAAGCATTTCTAATGCAATTCCTAGCATGGATATTGTAGTAATATTGTTAGGGATTTTATCAGCAGTAATTGATAATGTGCCATTGGTAGCTGCTTCTATGGGAATGTATACGTTTGAAATGGATCACTCAATTTGGCATTTTATTGCTTATTCTGCTGGAACTGGAGGAAGTATGTTAATTATCGGCTCTGCAGCTGGTGTTGCCGCTATGGGTATGGAAAAAATCGATTTCATTTGGTACTTAAAAAAGATAACTTGGTTGGCATTCGCTGGATTTATATCAGGAGCTTTGGTTTTCTTATTCATTGAACATTATATTAGATAACAATAATTAATTTTAATCTGCGTTTTAATTACAAATTAAATATACAATATGGGTTTATTTCTTCAAGCCGATAGTTTAGCGGTTGCAAGTCAGGTAGTAACAGACGAACAAGTAACAGAAAAAACATTATCAATCTGGAGTTTGCTTACCAGCGGAGGTATTGGTGGTCAAATTATTATGATTGTTTTATTCCTTCAACTTTTCTTTGCTTTATTTTTGTATTTTGAACGTTTGATGGCAATTAATAAAGCATCAAAAATTGATGCTAGTTTTATGAATAATATCAAAATGAATATTATGTCAGGTAAACTAGATGCTGCAAAAATGTTGTGCGCGCAAACCAATTCGCCTGTGGCACGATTAATTGAAAAAGGAATATCTCGTATTGGAAAACCTTTAGAAGACATCAATACAGCAATTGAAAATGCAGGTAACTTAGAGTTATATAAATTAGAGAAAAATACAAGTATGTTGGCTACCATTTCAGGAGCTGGACCAATGGTTGGTTTCCTTGGTACTGTTGTTGGTATGATTCTTGCTTTCCATGAAATGGCAAGTGGTGGTGGACAAATTGAAGTGGGTGTTTTAGCGGAAGGTATTTACACGGCTATGACCACTACAGTTGTGGGATTAGTTGTTGGTATTATTGCTTATGTTGGTTATAACCATTTAGTTGTAAAAACAAATAAAGTAGTAAACCAAATGGAAGCCAATGCAGTTGATTTCTTAGATTTATTAAACGAACCAGTATAATGAAGTTAGGTAAAACTAGAAATAAAGTTTCAACAGAATTCAATATGTCGTCAATGACCGACATTGTGTTCTTGTTGCTTATCTTTTTCATGCTAACTTCTACTATGGTAACTACTAATGCTTTAGATTTAGTGTTGCCAAAAGCTAAAGGAAAAACAGATAGTAATAAGAGTACAGCTGTAAGTATTGATAAAGATTTAAATTTTTTTATAGATAAAGAGAAAGTGAACGAAGCCGATTTAGAAAAACAACTATTGGCTTTGTTTGCTAATTCTGAAAATAAGGCTATCTTGTTGCGTGCTGAAAAATCAGTTCCACATGAAAAAGTGGTAAAAGTGATGGATATTGCTTATCGAAATCAAATAAAAATGGTTGTAGCTGTTAATCCAAAATAAACACAAATGAAATTTTTAGAAACACCAGAAGAAAAAAAATCATTCACAATAACATCAGTTATTTTTGTGATACTTTTTCTGTTGTTTACTATTTTCGGATTAACATACATGGATCCTCCGCCAGAAAATGGAATAGCTGTTAACTTTGGAACAAGCGATACGGGTAGTGGTGAAATACAGCCCACACAACCCGTTCAAATGTCGCCTGACCAAGCAAAGTGGGAACCAGTTCCAGCTGAGGAGGATGATGTTTTGACCCAAGATGATGAAGCTCCAGTTACTTTACCTAAAACAGAAGTTAAAAAGCCAGTTACAAAGCCTTCGGAAACAAAGCCAGTAACCAAACCAACTGAAACCAAACCAACGAAGCCTAGTAATAGTGCGTTAAATAGCATTCTAAAAGGCCCAAAACAAGATGGAACTTCACAATCAGGTCATGGTGATGATAATGAAGGTGGAGATAAAGGAAATCCTAATGGTAGTTTGTATGCTAATAGTTTTTACGGTAATGGTTCTGGTGATGGAATTGGAACTGGAAAAGGAACAGGTTGGGGATTAGCTGGAAGAAAATTATCAGGAAATAGTAAAAGAGTACAAGATTGTAATGAATCTGGAAAGGTTGTAGTTAAAATTTGGGTTAATCGTCAAGGCAATGTTATAAAAGCAGAACGTTCTCAAGGGACAACTAATACCAATCCTTGTTTAGTAAATCCAGCATTAGAAACGGCCAAAACTTTCAAATGGCAACCCGATGCTAATGCGCCCGAAACTCAAATTGGTTTTGTGGTAGTGAATTTCCAAGTAGGAGAATAATTTCTTTATTATCCCATTCAAAATGACGTATCAAGAAACTACAGCATGGTTATTTAGCCAGTTACCAATGTTTCAAATGCAAGGCGCTTCTGCCTATAAAAAAGATTTGACCAATACTTTATTGTTGGTAGAACATTTGCAACATCCAGAATCTAAATTTAAATCAATTCACGTAGCTGGAACCAATGGAAAGGGGTCTACTTCATCTATGATTGCTTCGATTTTTCAAGAAGCTGGATATAAAGTGGGTTTGTACACTTCGCCTCATTTAAAAGATTTTCGAGAACGTATTCGCATTAATGGTGAAATGATTTCCGAAGATTTTGTGGTTGATTTTGTTGCGCAAAATAAATCGTTTTTCGAAGCCAATCAATTAAGCTTTTTTGAAATGACGGTTGGTTTAGCCTTTGATTATTTTGCCAAAGAACAAGTGGATGTGGCTGTTATTGAAGTTGGAATGGGAGGAAGGTTAGATTCTACCAATGTAATTTCTCCATTAGTTTCGGTAATAACAAATATTGGTTTTGATCATACGCAGTTTTTAGGAAATACATTGTCAAAAATTGCTACTGAAAAAGCTGGAATTATAAAATCAAATGTTCCGGTAGTAATTGGAGAATATTCGGAAGAGACAAAACCCGTTTTTATTGCAAAAGCAAAATCAGAAAACGCACCTATATATTTTGCTCAAGACAATCATGAAGTTACTTTCGAATGCGCTTTGTTAGGAGATTATCAGGTTCATAATAAAAAAACAGTTCTTCAAGCCATCAAATTATTACAATCACAATTTAAAATAGAGGAAAAACATATTAAGTCCGGGTTAAAAAATGTAATTCAAAATACAGGAATAGTTGGTAGATGGCAAATTTTAAAACAAAAACCGTTTACAGTTTGTGATACAGCTCATAATAGTCACGGATTAAAAATAGTGTTGAATCAAATTCAAAAGCATCAATTTCAAACGCTTCATATAGTTTTAGGGGTGGTAAATGATAAGGATTTAGATTCGATTTTACCCTTATTTCCAAAAAATGCGAATTATTATTTCTGTAAACCTAATGTTCCTCGAGGATTAGATGCTGAAATTTTAAAACAAAAAGCAAGTCATTTTAGTTTATTTGGAAAAGTATTTAATTCGGTATCAGAAGCTTATGGTGAAGCGGTTAATTCAGCTAAAGATTCTGATTTTATTTACATAGGCGGAAGTACTTTTGTAGTGGCAGAAATTGTGTAATTTTTTTTCAAAAACACTTGCAGATACAAATAATCCTTGTATATTTGCACTCGCAATACGGTAGTAGTAAAGCAATTTATTGGGGCGATTAGCTCAGCTGGTTCAGAGCACCTCGTTTACACCGAGGGGGTCGGGGGTTCGAACCCCTCATCGCCCACAAAAAAGCACTTCATTTGAAGTGCTTTTTTTATATCAAATCTAAAGTTCTTTCTAATGCCATTCCTCTCGATCCTTTTATTAGAATTAAATTATTTTTTGGAAGATTAGCTTTTAAAAAAATTGAAAATGATCCAAAATCTTCGAAGAAACTTATATGTTTATTTTGAATTTGATTTTTGAAGAAATCTTTTCCAATAAAGTAAGTAGTTATCGAAGTTTCGTTTTCTAATAATGCAATAATCTTTTTGTGTTCTTTTAAACTTTCTTTGCCTAATTCAAACATATCTCCAAGAATAGCAATTTTGTTTTCTTTGTCTATTTGAATGAAATTTGCTATTGCTGCTGTTATACTACTTGGATTAGCATTATAAGCATCTAAAATAATTTCGTTGTTGTTCTTTTGAATTAATTGCGAACGATTATTCTCCGGAATATAGTTTTCTATTGCTTCTTTTATTTGCTCATCTGAAACTTTAAAATAGTTTCCTATAGTAATAGCAGCGTTGATGTTGTTTGCATTGTAAATTCCAATTAAATGAGAGTTAATGGTTAAATTATTGTATGCAATCTTTACCATTGGATTTGCTTCTATAGCTGTGATTTTTACTTCTGCTTGTGAAGCATTTACAGCAAAGCTAAATCTTTTTAAACTCTCCGTTTTTTGATTTTGAATCGTGTCATCTAAATTAACAAATATTAATTTGTTATTGTTTTTTAGATAATCATACATTTCGCTCTTGCCTTTAATTACGCCTTCGACGCCTCCAAAACCTTCTAGATGTGCTTTTCCAAAATTCGTTATATAACCATAATCAGGTTGAGCGATTTCACATAAAAATTCAATTTCTTTTTGATGATTAGCCCCCATTTCCACTATTGCAATTTCTGTATCTTTTGTGAATCTTAATAGAGTTAGTGGAACTCCTATATGATTGTTTAGATTTCCAATAGTGGCAATTGTTTTAAATTTTTTTGATAGAACAGCATAAATAAGTTCTTTTGTAGTGGTTTTTCCGTTACTTCCAGTTAAAGCTATAATTGGTAGACCTAAATATAATCTATGAAATTTTGCAAGTTCTTGTAATGCAACCAATGAGTTTTCTACTAGTAAAGTGCGTTCGTCAATGAAATAGTCTTTATTGTCGATTACAACATATTTTGCTCCTTTTTCTAATGCTTCTTTTGTGAAACTATTGGCATCGAAATTTTCGCCTCTTAAAGCAAAGAATATACTATTAGGCTCAATTTTTCTAGTATCTGTAGAAATTACTGGATATTTTAGAAATAAAGAATGAAGTGTATTTATGGTTGTCATGTTCTTTTTTTTGTAACGAAGATAAAAAAAAGCCCTTTCAAACGAAAGGGCTCTTAAAGTATTTTGTATGAAAATTATTTTTTAGGATTTCCTCTAGGAGTCTTCTTGTTAGATTTTGGACCAACTTTAGACATAGCACATCTAAATCCTATATAGTCAGTTGCCATATCTTGAGGGAAGAATCTTCTTGAAGCTGGATCTAACCAGTAAGCTCTATCTCTCCATGAACCGCCTTTGTATACTCTTACATTGTCATCAACAAGAGTTGTCCTTTTGTCGTTGCTTTTAGAGTCGTATTTTCTAACCATTTTCCCTAAACTATCTGCAGAAATAGAGTGTTTAGGAGCTTCGTACATTCTCTTTTCATCACCACCACCTTCACCTTCTTCAGAATCATTGAATTTGTAGAAACGAGTAGATTGTCTATCACCATCTCTATAATTTCTATTGTCAGAAGTTGAGAATTGTGTTCTTAAGAAAGTTTCGTTTTCATCAACTGGTACTTGAGCGATTTGACCTGGGAAGTTTCTTGCTATAATCTTACCATTAATTAAAGTATCGTAAGTAATAGTTTCAGAAGTAACTAATTCAACTGTTCCGTCTTCACCAATTTTGTTTTTAGTATATACGTTACCTCTGAAATAGTTGAAGTCATTTGCTTCGTCATCAACTATCGGTCTGTACACATCTTGAACCCATTCGGCAACGTTACCTGCCATATCGTATAATCCAAAATCATTTGGTGCGTAACTCTTAACTTTGTTAGTGATGTCAGCACCATCATCAGACCATCCTGCAATTCCTCCGTAATCTCCTTTACCTTGTTTGAAGTTGGCTAATTGGTCACCCCTATGTTGCCTTTTTGATGATCGTGTATATTGTCCATTCCAAGGATATTTCTTTTGTCCTTTGTAAATGTTGTATTCTCTGTTTCCTACTAAAGCAGTTGCTGCGTATTCCCACTCAGCTTCAGTTGGTAATCTATATTCTGGTAAAATTAATCCAGAACTTCTTTGTGCATAAACATTTTTAGCAGTATCAGCAGCTTGTTTTCTGCCTTTACCCATTTCTTTTTTCAAAACCACTTCTTCATTACCACCAAAAGCTTTAGATGGAGTATTGATATAAGTTTCTGTACTGAAAGAATTTTCAGCAGTTACATCAGATCCTAATTTGATTTTATTATCTTTTTTCAAGTAACCTTCGCGTTCTAAAATATTTTCATTCACACGGTCAGTTCTCCATTTGCTAAATTCAACAGCTTGAATCCAGTTAACACCAACTACAGGGTAATCAGCATAAGCTGGGTGTCTTAAGTAATTGTTTGTCATTGTTTCATTATAACCTAAACGATTTCTCCAAACTAAAGTATCAGGAATTACTCCAGTATAAATGTTTTTGTAGTTTTCGTCTGTTGGAGGGAAAACATTCTTTATCCAGAATAAAAATTCAGTATACATTTTGTTTGTAACTTCAGTCTCATCCATGAAAAAAGACTGAACATGTTGTTGATTTGGGGAATTATTCCAATCATGCATTACATCATCTTGTACTTTACCCATAGTAAAGGTACCTCCTTCAATAGAAATCATACCAGGTGGTGTTTCTTGCTGCTTAAACTTGTCGTTAAACTGAAATCCACCCTTTTTATCATTGATTTTCCATCCAGTAGCAGTAGAACCACCTTTAGTGTTTCCTTTTTTGCTACAGCCAGTAAAACCTAATACAAGTGCTAATACCACTAACACTTTTAATGCCATAATTTTCTTAATTTTCATACTTTAGTAGGTAATAAATTTAGTGTCGCAAGATAATAATAATGAATTAAAATGCAACATGTTTTTAAAAATTTGTAAAAAAAAATTAATGTTGTGTTAATTTC
>JACCDV010237375.1_pt1 | contig 26133 bp, 29 predicted proteins | sample 7446131 | NCBI WGS metagenome assembly JACCDV01 (sample SAMN15323448, study PRJNA562643) | freshwater metagenome | isolation source: river surface water | place: USA:Blue River Watershed | collected 2017-08-17
GCAGTAAGTAAAATGTCTACAGAATCCCATAACAAATTAATAGTACTTTCACTGTAAAATCTGACAGATTCAACTAAACATCCGAATTTAGATATGAAAAACAACGACGCAGGTTTTGATTTACCAATTTCATCAGAAACTACAATTATATCATGGATCTCTCTCATATCTAAATAAAATTCATTTAGTTCTAAAAGACCTGAAGGCTCAACCGAACCTGCATGTCCAAAAATTTCCATGGTATGTTCCTTGTATAAAAAGTCATACAATTCATCTTCATTTTTGAATTTCAAATGCTTGAGGATATCCAATGATGTTAAATCTGATTGAACTTCGTATTCGAAAGTGTCCTCTTCAGTTTCATCCTTGAAAGGATTATTGATGTACCACTTTTCGTATTCCTGTTGTATTTTTTTTAGGGTGTCTCTTAAAACTCCGTTAATTTCAATACCTATTCTCATTCTTCGTATTTTTCTAATATTTTCGATATCAATGGATTTCTAACTATGTCTGTCGGTTTGAATTCAAAAACTCCTATATCCTGAACATTTTGAAACTTCTTTAGTGCATCCCAAAGACCGGTTTGTGTTTTATCTTTGTGTCTATCAAATTGTTCCAAATCTCCTGAGATAAAGAATTTTGAGTTAAATCCAATTCTTGTGAGTAATAATTTCATCTGACTTGGAGTAGAATTCTGTGCTTCTTCGAAAATTAATATCGAATTATCTATATTCATACCTCTCATGTAAGCTAACGCAAATACTTCAATTGCCTCAATATCTTTTAATTTTTCTTTAGTATCTTTACCAACAATTTTATTCAGTAGATAATATGATGGAAAAATATATGGATCCAGTTTTTCTTCAACTCCACCTGGTAAACTTCCTAATTTTTCTTCAGCCTCAACTGCGGGTCGTACGATAATAATTTTTTCGTATGGAGTGTTTGGGTCAGATAATAAATCAACCGCACATTTCATGGCAATATAACTTTTACCAACTCCCGCCGGACCTGAACAAATACTTATTTGGTTGTTAGTTAACTTTTCGTAATATTCTCTTTGACTTTCAGATAAAAATTTTTCTTTAGTTTTCCGTTTAATTATTGAACAAATCTGTTGTTTTTTATTTTTTATTGGTAATTCTTCACTTGGTAAAGTTGCTGTTGGTTTTGGTTTTGTTAATCTACCCATTTTGTTTTATTTAACTTTATGTTTTTCACTACTTAAGAATTCTCTTTTGTATACTGTTTTTCCACCGTCAGGACTTTCATAAATCCATTTGGTTTCTAGTTTTTTTTTATCAACTTGTGTCTTAATCCATTGATAAGTTTTCTGTAATCCAACTGACAAAGGTTGGCTAACTTCCCATCCAATTTTTTCTTTATATAATTTGTTATCTGAATTTCTACCTTTTACTCCTAATGGACATTTGAATCCATATTTTTGAACAAATTCTTCCCCTTCAATATTTTTAATATTGATGTCTTTTCCTGCAATATCAATAGCCATTTTAGCCAATTGATTAATCGTAACCATTTCCTCACTACCGATATTCACAGGTCCTTCGAATTCTGATTCCATCAATCTGATTACGGCTTCAACACATTCATCAACATATAAGAATGAACGAGTTTGTAATCCATTACCCCAAACTTCTATCTCACCACCATCTTCTGTTTCAGCCGCTTTTCGACACATAGCCGCTGGTGATTTTTCTCGACCACCAGTCCATGTTCCTTGTGGCCCAAAAATATTATGAAATCTTCCAACCCTAACATTCAATCCATAGTTTCTACTAAATGCCAAATATAATCTTTCTGAAAATAATTTTTCCCATCCGTATTCCGAATCAGGATTAGCAGGATATGCCGATGATTCTTCACAGTTAGGATTATCAGGGTCTAATTGGTTATGTTCAGGATACATACAGGCCGATGATGAATAAAATAGTTTTCCGACTTTTTTCTTTACTGCTTCACGAGCGACATTAAGATTGATTGTCGCGGAGTTGTACATAACGTCTGCGTCATGTTCACCCGTAAAGATGTATAATGCACCACCCATATCCGCGGCAAGTTGATACACTTCATCAACACCTTCTTCAATAACTAACTCAACGACTTTAGGGTCCGTCAAATCACCCAAAATGAATTCGTGACAAATTTCATCCTGGAAGAAATATTCATGTTTTTTAATATCACATATTCTTACGTGATTACCCTCTTCTTTTAATCTTTTGGCAAGGTGTCCACCTATGAACCCTCCTCCACCTAAAACTACAATTTTTTTCATTTTTTTTATTTTTTGAAATAAATCATACCCCACTTTTCTTTTTTTTCAGGGTTTAATTCTTGAAGTAAGTTAAATTCATTATAAGATTTCCAATCTATATCTTTATCTAATCTTATTGAATCCGCCTCGGTATGACTGAATTTATGATATCCTAAATTTATCAAATGGTTTATGATTGAGTTAATTTTATCTTTTTGTTCTTCCGCCCATTCAAACGCAAACACGGTATCAGGGAGTAATTTTGAGAATGAAGTTAAAACTTCATATTCATATCCTTCAATATCTATTTTAATGTAGTCGGGTATTCCATATTCATCAATTATGTCATCCAATGTTACAGTTTGAACTTCAACCGTTCTATCCCAATTATAAGAATTGGTAAATCTCGAATTATGTATCCAATCTTCAGAGAATGTTGAAATAGTATTGGCATTCGAAATTTTGAAAGTTTGAGTTCCTTTATTATTAGATACTCCTCTTCCATCAACCACAACAGGTCTATTAGAAAATCTGTGAGTTAAATGTTTAACTAATGCAGGGTTGGGTTCAAAACAAATTACTTTTTCTGAACTCAACAGAAATTGTTCTACAGTGTTTCCGACATTTGCGCCGATATCGATTACTAGTTTCATGAAAAATATTTTTGGTATATGTCAAAATATTCGACAGTTTTCTCAGGAAGTAAATCCCTATAATCTTTTATATTGTCTATTAGATTTAAGGTACCTCTATATCCAATCACTTCATTTTCCAAATTTTTAACAAGGTCTTGTGGATTTCTTGCTTGATAAACAGATGCCTTTGTAAAAATTACTGAATTAGGAAAGTAATGTTGCATTACATACGCCCCCCAAATATCATCCATTCTACCGGTGTAAGGGAACACCGAGTAATACTTAAGAACACTTCTATGTAAGAATGTGTTTTGTGAATTGAATGGTGTTAATTGTTTTGTTGTAAATGGATCAAAAGGTTTGAATTTCACAATTGGTTTTTTGCTTAATCTACAAATAGCATCAATATCAGGATCTCCATCCCAGAATTCTGCTTGAACTAAAGGAGTTATTTTTGTTTTACCTTTATATTCGATATCATTTTTTACTTGAAGATATTCGATGGGAAATCCTCTGTGCCACAAATCATTATGCTCCGTGGTTGATATTGCATCAAAATAAGGACACGATAAGTTTTCAAATTCATCAACTTCAATTTCTTGGTTCAATAAGATATTGTCCCCCCAACTATCATATGGGATATTATCATCATCAACAGTTGCAACAATGTCAGCCCCATTTTGGTAAGCATATACAAATCCGATGTTACGTCTTTGGATGGTTTTCCATCCAATTATTTCCGATAATTCAGGATATAATTCCGCTTGATATTCAGGGTCTAGATATAAAACATTTTGAAAATCGGATTCTAATTGTTGATATAATTCGTGAGGAGTTTTAGTATCTCCGACAATCACGAAGGTAAAATCTTTTTTATCTGCAATTTTACAGAATTTAAGTGTCGCCTCAGTCGGGCTATTGATTGTGGTTGTTATAATAAATTTTTTCATTTTAATAAATTAAGTAAATGTGATTACCCTCCTCTGTATTTAATATATTATAATTTGGGTTGATATCTCGGATTAATGATTCGAACTCAATTAAAGTTGGAAAATTCCCTTGTCCCAAATCTCGACAATCATCAATTAACATAACATGGTCGTTACGATTACTGTTCATTTTAATTGCTTTCAATTCTTCTCTTAAAGGGCCATTCAACAAGTTATGAGCGTCTAATAAAATGAAAAATCTTTCATTGGGTAGTTCATTGAGTACTGATTTTATCGAATCTTCAGAAGTCCCGAAAAGAAATGTTAAATTTTGAAATTTTTTATTAATTTCTTGATAATGATTTCTATAATCTATTCCATCATATGGGTTTTTGTCGGGGTATAGTTCGACAGTAAATACCACATCGAAATGTTCTGCTAAAAAAATAGATGTTCTTGCATTGTGAGTACCGGTCTCGATCGCAAATTTAATATCATTTAGGTTTGGAATTTTATCTTGGTATTTATATAGTATTGATAAAAAAAGATTAGGTATTGGTAAACTTTTTTTATGTGAATCCGACATTTCTCTCCATCTCGGGTCACCAAAATAATCTAAGTTCAATTTCATTTTAATTATTAGTTATAATACACTTTAATATTTCATCTTTGTAGTCCGCAACGGTATCGAATGCTTTTTGAATATCTTCGAATGTAAATTCATGTGATACTATTTTTTCGATTTCTTTATCTCCTGTATAGTTTACCACACAATCATCTAATGTTTGATTGGATCTACGAACATTTTTAATTGTTAATTCTTTCGTTCTCATCCTATGAGGATTATATGATATAAAATCCGCCTCAGGAATTCCTATCAAAGCAACTCGTCCATTAACCGCGGCAACATTGATACATCCATCGATAGAATCGGTTGTACCTCCAGTATCAATGGTTAACGTGGCACCCATTCCGTGTGTTAATTCTTTAATTTTTTTATTGTAATCCTCGGCTAATAAAAAAGATTCTTTAGCTCCGAACTTTTTTGCAAAATCTACCCTGTACGGTAATTTGTCAATCATGTATATATCTTTTAGACCCATTTTTTTCAAAATAGAAAACATACACAATCCGATTGGACCTGCCCCAAATATTGCAGCAGATTCTGTGAACTTTGGCTCAATCAAGTTTGCGGTATGAAGACATACCCCAAGTGGTTCTAATAAACTTGCCAAATTGAATGACATTGAGTCCGGAATTTTCACTAGTTGTAATTCTTCCACAACTACATAATCTGCAAAGGCACCTTGTGAGTTAGCACCCATAAAGGTACCTTTTTCACATAAATTATGTTTTCCTTTTAATGACCAATAAGAAGTGATACACGGCATTCCCGGCTCCACGGCAACTCGGTCTCCATCATTAAACTTACTTGAACCGTTTGAATCAACAACTACACCAGACGGTTCATGACCCATATACATTGGTAATGGATTTTTGAAAGACCCAAGTCCTCCTTCTTTGAAATAATGCATGTCTGATCCACAAATTCCTACGGATTTCATGGCAACAAGTAGTTGACCTTCTTTTAATTTTGGAATTTCTTCTTCAAAAATTTCAATTTTTCGAATTTGAGTTAACATTGCTACTCTGTTTTTCATAGTCTATATGAGCTTGTTTTAGAACATCACAAATATAATCAACCTCTTCCAATGTTAATTCAGGATATAATGGTGGACAAATGTGATGTTTACAATAATAATCTGTATTTGGTAAATTTACAGAGGTAAATTGTTTTTTATATAATGGTTGATGATGAACCGGAATTTTATATACTTCACCTGTAAGAGTAATTTTTCTTTCTTTACAATATTGTTTTAGCCAATCTCCTTCGATTGGAGTAATAACAATAGCTTTATAGTTTGCACAAATTCCTTCGCCATCTTGACCGATTACTTGATACTTTGTGTTTTTTAATTTTTGTTTGTATCTTTCAAGTAGAGTTGTTCTTTTTTGTATTCTATATAACACACGATCCAATTCAATACAACCTAAAAGTGAAGTGAATTCATTTATCTTAAAATTATTACCTTCAGGGTTTATAATTATCCCACCATCATTAATATCTCTTCCGAAATTTTTTAATGATTTCATTTTTTCATAATATTTTTTGTTGTTCGTTGTTATCATACCACCTTCACCGGTAGTCATAACTTTTGTGGGAAAAAATGAAAAAGTACCAATATCACCAATAGTTCCTGCATGATATTTTCCATTAGATGAAAAATGGGCATGAGCGGCGTCCTCAATTAAAGGTACTTTGTGTTTCTTACAAATACTCACAATTTTTTTAATATCGTGACTTATAATACCTCCTATATGAACGATAATCACCGCGCCAATTTCAGGATTGAGTTTTCTTTCTAAATCTTTGTAATCGATTGAAAACGATTTTGGTTCCATGTCCAGTAATTCAATCGAAGCACCTGCATTTGTAACCGCAACGCTTGTTGCAAAAAAAGTATTTGATGGAATTAACACTTTTTTACCTTTAACATCCAACGATTTGAGAGCCAGTTCTATTGCGGTAGTCCCATTTGAACATGCAAGTGCAAATTTAGATTTACTCATTTCGGCAAATCTGTCTTCGAATTCTTTAGTATATTTTGATTCTCCTAAAGGTCTGTCTGATGATAATATATCCCACGACCCTTTCAAAAATTTTAGTTTTGAGAAAAAATCAAATTTTAATCTGAAAATGGGTATTAAAAAGTTTTTCATTGTTTGAGTTGTTTCTTGATTTTGGATGGTACTCCTGCAACCATTACGTCTGATGGTATATCATCTATTACCACCGATCCTGCGGCTACCACCGAATTATCACCAATACTAATTTTTGGAATTATTGTACTACCCGCACTTATGAAACAATTATTTCCAATTTTAACGTATCCGCAAACTGTTGTATTCGGAGAAATTTGTGAAAAATCTCCCACATAACAATCGTGTTCAATAATTGATGAAGTATTAATGATAGTACAATTACCTATTACTGAATCAATATGGATAACGGCTTTTGGACAAACTAAATTACCATGACCGATTCTTTTGGTTTCAACAACCGCCATTGGGTGAATACAGTTCAGAGGCTCTTTCTTTGTGTATCCTTTAATAAGTTTGTAATGATCTTTTCTTTTTTCATTATCTCCAGTTGCAATAAAATAATCTACGTTTGGTACATTGATATGGTCTAAAGATTTTTCAACAGTGGTATATAATCTGTTTGTTTGGATTTCATCGGCATAACATTCAACATAATATAGTATGTGATGTGGGTGAGTCATCTTAAATATATTTGTAGCGATTTTTGCTCCCGCTGACCCTCCAATAATTAAAATTGACTTTGATACACTCATATTATTTCAGTTGGTAAATCTTCATTGAACATCCCCCAATTTTCAGAATTAGTTGTTTCAACGAAATCTTTTATTATACTATTTTGGTCTGACATTGGAGGTATTGTTTCATCCGAATCTATTTGTGAATGTTTTCCATGATTTAGATGAAATATGTAATGTTCCAAAACCTTCAGTTCTGAATACCACGAAGCTTTTTTCATCACGTTTGTATCAATCCCACATCCAAACAAAACCGATTCTTCAAACCCTTTCATTTTATACCATATATCTTTGTGACCAATTTGATAATCCCCTGGGCAAATGATTAAGGACCAACGGTCATTTTCGTTGTAAATTTTTTCTTTTGGTGAAAAAGAATCTTTGTTAGAAATTAAATGAGAATAAAGAGATTGATAATTTTCAAAAGAAAGATGAAGAGATTCATTAACATCTCGTCTGGACACTGTGTAAAATGAATTAATGTCTAAAGTATTAAAATCTAATGGAGTTGATACAATATCTATGTTAGTTGACACTATATATTCATTTTCCGCCCTACGTATCCCAACATTTCTTCCGATTGATTCAATTATTGTATAATTTGCTATATTAGGATATTTTGACTTTAATAAATCTTTAGGAACTTGAATGGATTTTAATTTTTTGGTATGAGGTAGATTATGTTTGATATTTGAAATAACTCCATCACCATTAACAGTTTTCCAATCAACAAAAATAACTTCATCATGGTTTTCAATTAATGAGGTTAACGCCATGGTTGTTCTTTTGTGAAGATTACCCCCATAGTTATCGTTCCGTGATGATAATATTACTGAACTTTTCATGAATTTCGTTTATACAATTTATCACAAAACATTTTTCCATTCATAGAGCTCCTGTGATGCTCACTATCTCGGACATGGGTAAACCCTTTCGATAAAATCGCATCATTAACTTTGGTGTCAAAATCAGACCCCAAGTCAGTAACTTCAATTATAATATATTCAAACATTTTGATATCATCACCAATTCCTTCCAAAACTTGGAGTTCTGCACCTTCTGTATCGATATTTAACAAGTCATAATCAGAAAAGTTTAGATTCTCCCTTTCAAACAATGTCTTTATTGTTATTGTCTTTGTTTTCAGTATATCACCGTCTTGTGGAATCAGAGAACTGGAGTCCTCTCTACTTCGGGGACAATAAAGGTTCATCTCTAAATCATCCTCATTCCAAGCCGCAAGATTAAAAATCTTTTGACCAAATTGTTCAATTTCATTTTTGAACCTTTCATATGATTTTGGATTAGCCTCTAAAAATATTGAATTTGGGCCACAATAATGTGAGTATTGTTTTGCCTCCCAAGCATCCCATGCTCCGATGTGTAATACCCCTTTTGGATACCAATTAAGATTAAAAAATAAACCTTTATTATTACCGAATTGACTTTGACCAACAGGATTAGGGTCTTTATCCCAAAATGCTCCAAATAAACTCATTATTGATATTTTACATATTCTTTTACTTCACGTATTTCAGAATCCGTGATAAGGTTTATTTCATTTTTTAATCTAAATCTTTCATCGTTGGTAAAGTATACTTTTCTTGCAAGTTCCACAAAATCATCATTGAAAGATTTCTTAGTTTCTAATACTCTTAATTCATCCTCAACATCCCAAAGTTTTTCATTTATATCGCATAATTGATGATATAAAGTTTCGATATCTTTCGAATCCAAATAACCTGAGGATAAATTATAGAGTAATTCAAATTCTTTATTTATAAGTACTAATTTTTCCTCGTTAGTTATTTTATTTTTTTTTACGTAAAGTATTGAAAGTTTGTCTATCAATTCACCTGTACTAACCGGAATGAGTGTCATATTACTTTAATTTGTTTATCCAATAATTTAATAAATCACTCATAGTTTGTTCTATGGTATATTCTATTTTCCAATCTGTAATATCTGTAACTTCAGTTGAATCACCAATTTGGACTTGAATGTCAATAGGTCGGTATAACTTTTCATCAATCCGTTGTTCGATTTCATCATACGGGATACCTGAAGCTTCAATTAGTTTGTCAGTAAAATATTGCATTTTACAAACATCTTTTCCGCAAATATTAAAAACTTTTCCATTGGATTTTTCAGTCATCATTAACTTATAATAAGCGTTTACACAATCTCTAACGTCTATAACAACTCTCTCGGTATTGAGATTTCCGATTCTAAGGACCTTTTCTTGTTTCCCTAAAACCATCTTAGCGATTTGATATGCGTCTGAGGATATTGAAAAATTAAACCCTCTTCTAGGACCAGTATGTGAAAATGCTCTTGTGATAAATCCTTTGACAAAGCCATTCTTAAATCTTTCTTGAAGATATAAATCTATTGCAGCTTTTGATGCGGCGTAAGGATTGTGTGGAGTGAGTGGGTCCGTAACCTTCAAAATACCTCTATCTTTGCAAGTATCACCATACACCTCAGATGTTGAACAAAACATCAATTTGGTTTCGGTCTTTTCCAAACATGTAATTATGTTCATACTTGCCGAAACGTTTTCTTCGAACGTTAGTATTGGGTCTAAAAAACTTGTTGGTGGATGTGACTGTGCCGCTAAATGAAACACACCATCGAATTGGTTATTCGAAAACAATCTTTGTACACTACTGAACATTCTTAAATCCAAATTGTGAAAAACTATGGAATCTAATTCTTCCATCGTCAAAATGTCCAAAAGATCTGTTTGTCTACCGTTGGGACAACGAATAACACCATGTACTTCATGCCCTTCCTTTAATAATAGTTTTGCCAAATTAGGACCTGCAAAACCCGTGATTCCTGTGATTAAAAATTTTTTTTTCATTTTATTTTTGTAAAATCCAATTTTTTTTGAATAGATTAATAATATGTGAAAAATTAGGTGGAGTAAATCTAGAAAACAAATATAAGTTTTCTGCTTTCAAATCTAACTTCTCGATAAGATAATTGAATGATGTGTCAATCATATAAATTTCAGTTGCGTTTTCTAACACTTTTACCCAATCAAATATAGTGTATCCATCTATTGATTGTACGTATATTGTTGGGTAATTATGGTTTGTCTGAATGTCTCTCTTGGATGAATGTGGTAATGTCCCCCATGTGTTTGATACAACAGAATATTTATCACCATCTTTTAATTTACAAACCTCATAGAATATATGATTCTCTTTTTCGGTGTTTCTTTCCCACGTCAAATGGTCTTGCCAATTTTGATAATCTAGACCCGCAAAAGAATATTTAGCTTCCATACAAGATCCGTTAATGAATCTATCCGCAATATTAAATGGGTAAAATTCAAAATCGGGGGTTTTAATTATTTGACTATTATGAAAGTGTCCTTTATACGCAAACTCACTATCAGTTGATACAAATTTTAATTTCGGTTTTCTGATATAATCGTTAAGAAAAACTAAGTTTGGATTAACGGGGAATATAACTTCAAATCCTTCAGATAATTTCAAATCAACAAACTTTTGAAGAAAAAGCACATCTCCAATTCCTGCTGGCTGATTTATAAGACAAGTTTTAGACATAGTGAGTTAAATAATTTTCAAAAATCCAATCATCCAGAACACTATATTTTTGTACTCTTTCAAAGTTATCTTTTACTGCGTCAATTTTTGACAAATAAAGTTCTTCTGTAAGTTGTGAAATGTCAAATGTACCCTCGAAAAAGATTATTCCATCAGCATTAAAATAGTCCACAACTTTTTTAGTCCCCATGTAAATAGGTATAGTCCCTGTGGCAAAACAATCAAGTATTTTTTCAGTGAAGTAGGTATCGTACGTATCATTTTCTACTGCAAATGAGAAACGATAATCCTTTAATCCAATTTCCTTATTAGGGATTTCATTAATACCTCTACCGTATACATCGATTTTATCTTTGTTTTGCATTGCAAAATCATGACGGACTTCATGCTGACGAGTCCATCTTTTGTCTGAAGTAATCATTGACGCCATCTTAGTTTTAGGATGAATTCCGAAGTCTTTAATATAACTCCCGTAGGCTGGTGTCCATTTGAATTTTGGGTTTAGGGATAATAACTCATCGTTATGAGTCCAAATTTGTTCAAATGTATTTAATACATCGTCCAAGTTATTTTTAATACTATCGATAGCTCCTCCATCAAATTTACGAGATTCTATAACCCAAAGAAATTTTTTCTTAGACCCACCATCATTTTTGTGGTCTTGTATTGCTTTGAATAAATCATTATCCAAATATACTGAAATTGGATTGTCGTAACTATTGAAACACCATTCGATTGTTTGTGGTGCTTTATTTGCGGTAGAACCTTTGTCATGTGCAAAGTTTCTAGATAACATGTTAATTTTTACCATACTTTTTTCCTAAGATTAAGACACATACTCTAAGTTACCGTCTTTATATTCTACATTTATTACTGTCCACTCTGGTTGGAATATATCCACGAAATTTCTTGGGCCTCTAGGACCGAACCATATTGAAGGAGCAAAAACTTTCTTTTCAGGATTTTTATTCAAGAAACTACCCCACCATGAAAATGATGAATTACTGATAATGTTATTTTTACACAAAGACATTAACCATAATTCCTTATAATCTTCCTCATCCACAAATGTTGAGTTAACCATTTGTAGGTTTTCTTTCGCCCATGATTTATCGTCACTGAACACAAATATATGATTTGTTTCCCCTAAAAGTTCAAAACATCTTTTTACATATGAAAGGCCAATTGACGGATGGATATCGGGATTCATTAAGAAATCTCCTTTTCTGATATGAAGTGAAACTGTATTTTCTTGTTTTAGCTCGGGATATTTTTCCGACATTTCTGAGATAAATTCATCCGTAGGGGAAAAAATGTTACGAATTCTATCGAAATGGGGACTGAAGTTTTTCGAACTTTGAAAATACCCATCGAAAACAATATTGCCGTCTTTAACAGGTACTTCACTATATTCCCAAGGTCCTTCCACAATTCTTTCAAACCCATCAATATTATCTACAAATTTAAGATTACGAAAAATATTATTCACGTAGTTTTCAGTTTGTCTTCCTTGCATTGGTGTCCAAGATCTAGGAACGAAAACAACTTCTCTGTTATGTGTAATTCCTTGGGCGACAGCATGTGCCGCTTGAAACAATTGGTTTCCTAACCCACCCATTAAATTACATGAAATTAAATTACTCATCTAATTAATTTTTTTAATTTTGGTTTATTACGTATTATGTTTGAACATCTTTCTTGTTCTCTGTGACCTCCTCCAGTTGCACTTCCAGGTTTATGGTCGTTATATGGGGATTGTTCATTATAAACGTAATATAGTTTGGGTAAAAATCTATAATTTTCTTCCCCCGCCAATTCCAATAATGAAAACGTATACGCAACGTCGGCTGCGGATTTGAAATACTCCCCATTATCATCTCTTAAATAATTTTGTGGAATTGCTTTCCATAAAAAAGATTTCCATGTCCTTAGATGAGAAAATCTGAATACATCTTTACGAACAGTATCCGGGTTACATTTACTTGAAAATCCTTGATTGCCACTTGAATACATAAATGAACCGTTAGTTAACCAAACGTTTCCATCTGAATAAATCTTTCTGATATCAGAAACAACATCAGTATTAAGTAAAAAATCATCTCCATCCAATTCGATAATCACATCTTCATCATCAAATGTGGATATCAATTCATCCAAATTTTTTAGTTTGAATTTTTTTTCAGAATTGACAATTAAGTTGAACCTATCGTCATCTGCAATCAATGACTTAATTATTCCTACGGTGTTATCTGTCGACATATCATCAATTATATAAACTTTGAAATCTCTATCTTCTTGAGATTTCAAAGTTCTAATACAATTTTTTATATATTTTTCGGCGTTCCAAACGCAAACAACAAAATTTATTATCATAATTCAATTAGATATCCTTCAGGATTTGTCCCTGTTTTATAAAATTTTAATTTACCTTCAAACTGGTTACTTATTTCAGACAGTTGTTTCACAACCGAATCAATCTCAATAACATTAACATAGTAACCTTCTTCTAACAAATCTAAACATAGTTTGAATTGTTGAGATTCTTCTAAAATATCTGTCCCTTTTTTATATGATAAATTTTTGATAACAAACGGTATACTTTTATCAGGATTTTGTTCCAAGAAATATTTTTTTAAGAAATTAGAATGGTCTTGGTTGAATTCATCGATTGATATAGGGATATTCGATGTCAGTTCGAGATCTTTTATTAATTTTCCTAAACAACGATTATCTTTTGGTAAGTGACTACCACCAAAACCAAAACCATAATTCATAAGTTTTTTCCCAACACGACTATCACTACCAATGGCATTCAGGACAGACCCTGTTTCATTGGAAACCCCAATTTTTTTCATTGTATTACCAATCATGTTAGCAAAAACCATTTTGGCGGAAATAAAAGAACTGATTCCAATTTTTGTTATTTCCGATGCTTTAGAAGACATTATATGGGCGTTAACTGGCGTAGTTTGTAATTTACCGTATATTTCGATTAAATCATTTGTTAATTCTTGATATTCAGTTCCAATTAAAACTATATCCGATTCTTGAATATTTTTGAGTATTTCACCATAATCTGCAAACTGTGGGTTGTACGCAACTTGTATACTAAACATGGAAAGCCTATTTTGTATTTGTTCAACTTCCCCAACATTGGTCGTACTTCCAACAACAAATTTTTTATTAAAAATTGAAATGTCTTGTTTAGATGCTTCAAAAAAATTATTCACAACTTCAAAAATGGTGGACGTATCGAAATTTCCTTCAGTTGTAGAAGTTGTTGGCACAAAGGTGAAAATAATATCGGAGTTTTCAATGACTTCGATATTATTTGTTGTAGCACTAAACTTATTTACTTCAAATAAATTTTTTTGGATTAGGGGTTCTTGAGTGTTACAAATTTTTTGTTGCAGATTATAAACATAATCTTCACGTCTATCGGACACAATAACTTCGTATCCAGCCCTTTCACATAATAATGCAAAGGCGAGACCTAATCTACCTGTACCTATAACCCCTATTCTCATTATAATATTTTTTTATACTCTTCTTTTATTTGAGATGCAACGTTTGATGCATAATATTTTTCTATGTCTGTTGGTGGATTAAACTTTTCTTTTGAAAGAATAAATCCACCTGAGTCGACTTTGTAAATCCAACTTGGTTTACCACACATCCACCCTTCGATTGTGGTACGACCTAACTGAATACCTGCAGTTTCAGAACATTTCTGAACATAAGGTTCAACATTCCATGTTGGAGGGAAATGTTTGACGTGTGAGTTAGTTAATATCGCTGGAAGATAATTTGATTTATCCTCCCCAATCAGCCAAAGTTCTTTACCAATCTCTGCAGTGTAATCAATCAAATCCATGATAGATTCTTTTCTTAGATAATCTATTGTACCAACAAATAATACACAGTTTTCGTCTTTGACTGATTTGGGTTTGAACTTTTCGTTATCAATAGGGTTGTAAATAACCTCAATCAAATTCTCATCAATTTCAAATTTATCGATAATGTGTTCTTTAATTTCTGGTCTGATTGCAATGTATTTTTTAATTGAATCGTGCTTTATCGGGTCTTCTAACTCGATTACTTCTGAGTGAATAGAATATATCTTACTTATTTCAGGGTAGAACTGTATCATTCTTTCTGCAACTGGTTTGTGTTGCATGTGAATAATATCAAAGTTCACTTCACCGATACGATACATGACATTGGGTTGAGATTTTTGAAATCCATTTTCAGTTTGAATACCCCAATTTCCATCTCCAAGTTTGAACCCTGGTGCTTGTTCGAATGGAAAACACTTTATCCCTTGTTTTTTTGCTAGTTCAGTTAAGGGTCCTCCTATTTGGGACAATACCGTAACATCACAATTTTGTTTAATTAAATTTTTAGCCAACTCATATACATACAATTCAGACCCTGTGAATGTTCTGAAAAATAAACAACTGATTAAAACTTTAAGTCGTTTATTAGGGTCTAATGGTAATTTAAGAGGAAGATGGTCTTTATATTTTTGTTCAAAAATTTTTCTATTAACTTCCCATTGTTCATTTGTTTCACCAATTGATTTATGAGTCATTCTGATGTTTGTAATAACACCAACTTTAACCCCTTCAATGTGATTCTCTAAACAGAATGGAATGTCGTAAAAGTGGAATCCGTTGAACTCTTCATTGAACTGTTTTTTAATTCTTTTTTTATGGACTGCCATGAATAAACCATCGATTACCACAGTTTCATAAACTGTGTTTCCGACAGCATCCGCATATTTGGATTCCCATTTTTTCCCATCTTTTTCATGGTTAACAATTCCAACCATTCTTTTTCTATTTTCCCACCACATACCGCTTGCAGGCATTTCAGTTGTTCCTGCCATTCCGATAATACCGAAATCAGTTTTTTCGAAATGTTTAAGAAGTTTACTATACCATGCGGGTGTGTCAAAATAAATGTCATCGTGGCAAAGTAATACAATATCGGTTTTGGACTCAGATAGTATTTCATTGTAAACCTGAGCAAGGGACTTTTCACCATTATTTACTTTTTCAATAACTTCTAACTTTTTGAATCCAGAACTCTTTTTCAAGTATTCAATAAATTCAGGGTTAGGTTTCCTTGTTGAGTATCCTACTGTTATCATAAGCCCGTACTACCAAATCCGTTATCTCCACGGTCTTTATCTTCAACTTTTTTAGTTAATTCTAAGGAAACATACTTTCCACAAACCACAGGACATAAAACCGCTTGTGCAATTTTCATACCTTTTGATACCGTTACAGTTTCATCGTTTGTATTGAATACAATAACTTTGATTTCACCTACATAACCAGAATCGACAGTACCAGGGGTATTCAATACTGTAAGTCCTTGAGTCAAGGCTAAACCACTTTTGGGTCTCACTTGAATTTCGTACTCTTCAGGAATTGATAATTTGATTCCTGTAGGTATCAATGCTCTACCAAATGGAGGAATGTTGACTTCAACTGTTGAACGTAAATCAAAACCTGAATCAGTGGGATACGCATAAGTTGGTACTCTTGCGTCTTCATGTACTAATTCTATACCAATTGACTTAGTTTTCATTGCGGTCACGTGTGTTTCGTTCATTTCATCGACAGACATGCCTAAAAGACCTTCAAGTTCTTTCATATAATCTTCTTCGGGTTCTACTCCCGTATCTTGTTTTATTTGCTCGAATGTCTGCTGAATTTGTTTCCAAATTTCTTCTTCGTTTGAATTTATATTTGTCATTTTCTTGCTGTGTTATAATTGTTAATGAACCAATCTATTGTTTCGTTAATACCATCTTCTATTTTAATGAACTCATAATCTTTGGGAACGTCTGTGCTTGCGGTTTTTTTGAATTGTCCTTTAGGTTTTGTTTCATCGAAAATTATCTTATCGGGATTAATATCAAATTTTTTGGTGACTATTTTTACAATATCCATAACGGAATATTCCAGTTTATTAACCGCCATAAATGGGACTTCGCTATTCCAATTTTCAATTGCCCATAGAATATTTTTTGCCAAATCAAAGGAATGTATAAATTGTCTTAACGGAGTACCGTCACCCCAAATAACAAAATCTTCGTTAGTTTGTTTACAATTATACGCCCTTTGAATTATTCCTGGAATAATATGACTGTAGTTAGGATGAAAATTATCATGAGGGCCATAAACATTTGCGGGAACAACTGTAATCCAATTGTTCCCTGTAAATTGTCTAAATATTTTTGTTTGATATCCTGATATCCTTTTGGAATATGCGTACCCTCTGTTTGACGGGTGAGGAGCACCTAAGTCCATTTGTTCCGCGGTAAGAGGATAGGTTACATCTTCGTCAGGAAATATACAAGTTGATGATAAATTTACAAAATTTTTAATATTGTTTTCAAACGCTGAATTTATAACGTTGTTGTTGATAATATAATTTTGTAAAAAAAAATTCTCGTTGTCCATTATGTTGGCTTGAACACCACCAACTTTAGCTCCACAATTAATTATTGTATCAACACCTGAATTTCTAACATGATGTGTAATATATTCCTTCGTTAATTTTTCATCAGTTAAATCTACATCTTGTCTGGTGTGAAATATATGTTCATCACCTAGTAATTCTTTGAATGGTGACCCAACTAATCCGTTAGACCCTGTAACCAAAACTTTCATTTATACCAAAGTTGTAAGTTTTTTAATAACATCGATTAATACTAATACGTCTTTTTCGCAGTATTCTACAATGCCGTTAATGTTATCTTCACTCCAATAAGCTTCGTGAACCTTGTTTCCTGTCACTTCCATGTTTTTTGATGATTCTACACCCATACAAACACACATTAGTTCCAATGAGGCAATAGAACCGTATCCGCCATATTGCCAAAGTTCTTTCGTGTCCAACGCCTTTATTTCCCATGGTTTAGTATCATGACCAGGCAAAATCTTTGGTGGTAATAAACCATTCATAATCATACGTTTTGCTAACATGGGAATATCAAAACCTTTCACGTTGTGACCGCATAAGAAAAATCCTAATTCACCAACTCGACGTAAAAGTTTTTGAACGTCTTGTAACAAATCTTTCTCATTTTTGTTACTGAACGATTGGATTTTTGTCTCACCTTTGTCTGTCACAAACGCAACACTTATACATGCAATTTTTGCAAACTCAGGGACTAACGCAGCCCTATTTACAAACATTTGTTCATAAGGTTTATCGGCGTCTTCAGGAAACCTTTTTTGGAACCAATCAAAATAGTTCTTGAACTGGAATGATAATTCGGGATTATTCTTAGATAATGTTTCCCAATCAGGTTCTACCCCAACGGTTTCAATGTCCAAAAAAAGTAACTTTTCTAATGGGATGTTTAACATGATTATTTTGCAATTTCTAAATAAAATTGTTTTCTGTGATTTGTAACGTTGTTCAAATCGTACTTATCTTTCACTGTTTCATAAAGCCTTTCACCCATATCTTTTATGAGGTTAGGATTCTTAACCAATTTTTCGATGAACTTCGCCCAATCTGCATGGTTCCTTGATTCATTAACCAATATAGCATTACCGTCTACAAAGTTACCATGTTCCAAACAATGTTTTAGATCGATAGAATATGGACCGATGTTGGAAGCAATAATTGCTTTTTTATAGAATCCTGCTTCAATTACTTTCAATTGAGATTTCATTCTATTAAACATGGTATTTTTGATAGGGGCTAAAGAAATATCAAACTTTGAGTAATTTTTAGCGTAACCTGTAACAGGCTTGGTCCAAACTCTAAGATACGACTCATTCTTTTCACCAAGAAATTCTTCTTGATTGTATTTTAACAAATGATTTTTGTAACTATCTGAAACGATTTTGTAGTTCTGTGTAAATATTTTTTCATACTGAGCCCACACAGTTTCCGCAGGAAGAATGTTTCTTTTTGTTTGTTCTCCTGTCTGTGCATTTATTTCCGTCACAGTACCTCTCGTATCAAATCCACATAAAACATATTGAACCTTGTCTTTAAGGTGTAATAGTTTGGAAAACCCTGAATCTAATAATTGAATATCGTGTAAGTGTGAAGAACCTCCTAACCAACCAACTCTAACTTTGTCCGACTCTTCAGTTTTTTCTTTGAATTGAGCTTCATTTGGATTGATTGCATTAGGGAATACAATAACATTTTTATTGTACTTACGAATTTCGTCAGCAAAAATCTCAGTTGTAGTTGTAACAAATTTTGATACCTTCAAATTTGCAACAATTTTTTCGTTGATTTTATTTACACGAATGATGTCGTGAATTGGATGTTCCTTACCTGGCATCCAATAGTCGTCAATATCACAAACTGTGACAACTCCCAATGAGTTCAACATTTGAATTAATCTATTCGCCTTGTCAAAATCGGGGCCAATACTTCTATGGTAGGCAACAATCTGATATTGTGTCCAAAAATTAACATCCTCATAAGGAGGTTCATAGACAATGTCTACGTGAAACTCATCAGGATATTGATTTTGAAGAAAAATGTGAGGATCTACTGAACGGAACTTCCCTACACCAGATCTATCGGAGGGAACAACTAAAACTTTAATTTTTGACATAAATTTAGAATATACTTCAAAGTATAACGTTTTATGTCAAATAAGAAAAGTGGTTAGGATAACTTTTTAATCTTGGTTACTTTCCCTTCGAATATGTGTTTTCCGACTTTGAAACTGAAAACTTCGTTAGCTTTCTCAGAGGATTCTGTAATCAACCCGTTTGTCTTTAATGCATTGTTAACTGCTTCATTAATCATTTTTTGTAACAATTTATAGTCAATATTTGTTACAGGAGATGAGTCAACCGATTGTGTTTTTTGAGTTGGCTTTGCAGACTCTGGAACATAATTACCAGGGTTTTCCTTCATTAATCTTGATGCTCGTTCCAACAGGTCACTTGATAAAGTTGGGTTAGCCTGTTGAGGCTGTGAAATAGGATGTTCCATCATAAGTTTTTTAATCTCATCAGGAAGTCTAGAATTTTTAATTGCATCAATAGTTGGAACTCCGACGGGTTTTGTATTTTCAACAGGTAACGAAGACAAATATGGTTGATTCATTTGTTGTCTTGAAGGTTGTTCCTGAAGAAATTCTTGAGGTATATTATATTTTGCTTGAGGTACATTAAAATTTTCCACCATGTTCGATGGGGAGTTCATTTCTCTATTACTATCAGTTCTTTTGATACCATCAGTTTTGTCCATGATGGCTTTAGAGATTGCTAGTTTTTGCATTAATTGGTCCATAATTAGAATTTTGCTATAATAATAATTGAAGTCATACTTTTGTCACCATTTGGATTGAAATTTGGTCTCATTTGTGTAAAATTTTCTCCTGTCGGTTTCAATGATAAAATTTTATCCAATCTGAAAAGTCTCCAACTTGGTAATGGTTGTTCTCCTTTGTAGGCTGTGTGGGATGCTCCATCTTCATCCCACGCTCTCAATACTTTATTTCCCGCTTTACTTGTACCCAAACACACAGGTTCAATTTCTCGTAATCCTCTACCTCCTGGTTCATCACCATCATAATAGATTACGACCTTCTGTTTATTTTTGATTGCGTTCACCACGCTATCAACAGAAGCTATTTCACAAATTAAACCTTTTAGTGTTTCCTGTAATTTCATTAGAAGTTAGGGTAAGGTTTGCTCGAGTTAAATTTGTTTATCTTGATTTCATTTTTTCTTTCAACCACATCTGTGATTGTACCTGCATTCACATTATATACGTCCAAAAATGTACCAGTTCCTCTACCCATTGAATCTCCGTCAGCTACGGCATCTCTGTTAACAGATGAGTATTCATTACCAACTGCATTGTAATCATTTTTAGGTATTAACTTTGCCCTTTCTACATCACCAACCGCAGTCAATGCATTTGGAATGTCCTGAGATAAATCGATTGCTAATTCATTTGCCATAATTATAATTGTTTCATTATTTCATTTATTCGTTTAAGATTTTCGGTTACCGCTGAGTCATATTTGTTTACAGTACTCGCATGTTTTTGAGACGGTCTAACATTCATAAAATCTTTTTTCTCGTGAGGTTTGATGAATTGGTTTTGCATTCCTGTGTCCATTTTGTTTTGTTTGGTCATTTTGGAATAATCCCTCATCTTTCTCAATTCATTGTTTACCCAATTTTTCATTTCAACACCACCATTCAAAATGAACGACGGATCTTTATGATTGCCGATAAAATTGTCAAAGAAATTTTTAATTCTTTTTAATTGTTTGTACTCGATAAAATTTTTATCTTGTAATTCTTGGTTTCTTTTGAATCCTTCTGTATTTTCATCGGCGTTCTTTACCATGTGGAAACATTTTTTCATATGGTCCCTCATTGTGGATGGAAACTCAATTTCCCCTTTTGCCGAGTTATATAAATCGTTATTCACCTTGAATTAGTTTGATAATATCTTTTTTGGAAAATCCATGTTTTTCTGCTTGTTTCATTAACGACTGAAGATTCTTTTTCAATACTGGTGATAAATCTCCAATTTCTTTTTTACCAACGTCAGCCGAACCTGAATCCTTTTTCTTAGCCAACATGTCTTCCACAACTTTAATTGCTTTTTGTTTTTGTATTTCAGATAAAGTTGCTCTGGTTATGAAATTTGGGTCATTATAATATTTCGATTTTTTGTCCTTTTTTCCCGATGGGTCTTTTCCTTGTTGCTTTGTTCTTTCTTTAGCATCATCAGGTTCCATACCCATATCCTTAACTAAAAATTCGAAAGTATCTTTACCATCCATATCTTCAGTTTCTTCATAACCAAATGCACCTGACATATCGATTTCTTTTACTTCACTTTCACCATAGTAAGTTCTATAACCACGTGAGATTGGGTCGTTAGTAATACTTGCAGCTGCTACGGTTTGGTCCATAGTTTTTCGTGGGTGTAATCTTGGGTCTAAAATCGGAATTTTAGAGTTTGACATACTACCATCAGAGTTTACCAATTCCTCTAAATCGGTCTTCAAAGTTTTTGTATCTTTGATTTTCTTTTCCTTTGCAATTTTTTTCAAATGTTTTTTTACCTTCTCACCCTTTTCTTTAGAGAAGTGAACGACCTCATCTTTTTTACGTGCTTCGGTCAAAGTATTCTCAACTGAGAAATATAATGAATATTTATTTCCTTTATCTCTCATTAAGAAATAATAGGGTGATGAAAAAAATTCAGTATCTACAGGAATCATATCGCAGTTTTTATCTATAAATACTATGACATAAGGTATTTATCATTAGTTTATGGCATATCAAAATATTAATCAGTACAATTTTAGACGTTGGGGGATTAAACCTGTCAATGAAATTACCGATATCTGTTTAGCTTCGGATGAGAAGGACTATGACCAAGAAGTAATTTTTTCACCTTTATTAATAGGTGAGGACGATGGAAATAGAATGCCATTCAAATTTGATTTCAATAGTACAGGTACGACGATATGTCAATCAGGGACATGTACTTTTGATAATGATGTGATTGTTTCTGAAAATTATTGGAATCCTGATGACATTGACCCTAACTTTTGTCCAAAGGTTACCAACTTGTGTGATGTAGGTTTGACCGGTATTGATAATGGTTTGGTTAAAAAAATGTCAGGGGAGACAATCCAAATAACAACAGGACTTTACACAAACAACACCGACAAATATAGTAGATACAAATACGATAGGAGAATGAAACTTCATCCTATCACAGGATTTACAACAACACAAAATAGATTGTGGAATGATGATTCATATACTTACGATTTGAATTATGCAACTGATGGAGGTCCTGTAGGATATTTCGCAAGATTAGATGGAGGATTTTTTCAAGGATTTTATAAGATACCTGGATATGATTACCAAATTTTCCCACAAAGAGTTCCACTAGGTTGGACTGCGGAATTTATGTTAAGATACCGATGGACTGGAGATACAAGTGTTGGTCTTAACAATCGATATCCTAATAATAAAGGAACATTCTTTTATATGGGTTCTCGGGCTGAAAACAAATTTTATCATTATGCCGATGGAGAACCAAAACAAGATACTGGATATACAAGAGTAACTTCAGGTTTAACTTGTATGCATACTTGTGGATGTGCTAGTTCTGCTAATACCGCATCGACTTGTCTTCAAGTTTATCAGATTTCAGGGGGTACATCAAAAAATTGTTCATGTGGATGTAATTGTGAATGTGAGGTAAATGCACAATATCCTGAGAAAGATCCATTATATGATGGCGTTTCCAATGGATTATCGATAAGATTAAGTGGTGATACAGGAAATCCGAGAGTTTGTATAAAAACATATAGGATTACTGGTGGATGTGAAACCAGTGGAACCTGTCTTACAGGGCTAACATATCAAACAGGAACTTCGGTTACAGAATGGTGTTCAACAAGAGGTATTTTCGATGAGTGTAAAAATACACCGTATATAAATGTAGAACACTGGGTTCAAATCGATGCCGTATTCCAAAGAAATCAATGGCTCGACACTTGTGACCTTTATGAGAAGGGTGGGTTAGGACTTCTTGTTGACACAATATATACCGCAACACCGGCAAACAATAGTGTCAGCTTGATTGAGCCTCCACTAACTCATGAATTACCATACGATCCCGCAACAACAGAAATTGTAACTTTTAACGACAATTGGACTGAGGAACAAATATACAGATTGGGTACTCTCAAAATTTTTGTTAATGGTAAATTGTTCATGGTCGCAGAAAACTTTGAAGAAATTATCCCAAGATTGTTAAATGTTGAAAGAGAAAAACAAATTGGTGTTGGATATAATATTTCGTTAGGTGGAGGAACTCAAGGTCTTAAAGATAACTTGACATTCTCAGGAGAGTGTCCTGAATCTATTAGTGGTATCACTTATCAGCAAGACCCTGAATGTTTAACAACTCATGATTTAGATAATACAATTTATTCAGGATTAACCACACATATTAAGTTAGAAGAATATTTCGGTGGTAGTATGATTGGTGACATCAGTGCTTTCAGAATGTACGTTGAACCATTGAATGCTTCTCAGGTAAAACACAATTTCAGAATTCTAAAAGATAAGTATACATTATTGAACCCTGAGTGTCCTAATTGTGCAATAATCGTTCCAAGCAATGATTTAACTTATGAGTTGATTGAAGCTACTCCAACTCCGACTCCAACACCAACTAATACTCCAACTCAAACTTCAACTCCAACAAATACTCAAACACCCACTAACACTGTAACTCCAACTAACACTGAAACACCAACTCCTACACCAACATTCACTCAAACTCCAACTCCAACTGAACTAGTTTTCTTAGCCCAAGAAGATTACTTCACGATTCAACAAGAAGATGGATTCAACATATTTGTAACATAAAAAAAACAATATTTATAAAATAAAAAGAAAATGCCTAATTTACCAATATCCCAATTACCATTAGCACTATCAGGACGGCCTGACTCTTTGATGGCTATCGTCAATTACGATGTTAATCCGAGCGGTACAACTAATAAAATATATTTTTCAGCCCTGACAGAACAATTTTCGGGTTCTGCCGGCACGTCAGGAACTAGCGGTATAAATGGTACTTCAGGTACTAGTGGGACGAATGGTACTTCAGGAACATCAGGTACTTCAGGTACTAGCGGGACAAATGGTACTTCAGGTACTAGTGGGACAAATGGTACTTCAGGTACTAACGGTACTTCAGGTACAAATGGAACCTCCGGAACTAGCGGTACCTCAGGAACTTCTGGAACAAGCGGGTCTTCAGGAACCTCAGGTTCTTCGGGAACTTCAGGAACAAGTGGTCTTTCGGGTGACTTATATCGGACAACATCATCAACATCATTAACAATTCAGACAGGTAGTACTGGTACTTTTGTAGTTGGAACTAATTTAGGGTATAGTGTTGCACAAGACGTTATTATTACCTATGACCTTTCGAACCACATGATTGGTATGGTAGTTAGTTACAATCCATCGAATGGTAATATGGTTGTAAATGTTACTAATATTATTGGTTCAGGAACTTATTCTACGTGGTTAGTGAATTTAGAGGGAGCTGCAGGTGGAGATGGTTCTTCAGGTACATCAGGGACTAGTGGCAGTTCGGGAACTGATGGATCTAGTGGTACTTCTGGTACATCAGGATCTAGTGGTTCTTCAGGAACATCAGGAACTAGTGGAACATCAGGAACTAGTGGAACATCAGGTACAAATGGAACATCAGGAACTAGTGGGACTTCCGGAACTAGTGGAACATCAGGTACAAATGGAACATCAGGTACAAATGGAACATCAGGAACTAGTGGAACATCAGGTACAAATGGAACATCAGGAACTAGTGGGACTTCTGGATCTAGTGGAACATCGGCTCCAACACCACCTTTTGCACTTGTTTATGGATTATTCTCTCAAACAGGTAATAGTCCTACAATAAGTGGAACAACAACAGAAACAACTTTAATTGATGGAGGTGTTGGAACCTTAAGTGTTCCAGCGAATGGATTTAGCTTAGGAGACAGCTTCAGAGCGGATTTTGGTGGAGTATTAAACGCTGCGAACAACCAAACTATAAGAATCAGAGTAAAATCAGGTTCTGTTGTTTTAGCAGATAGTGGAACCCAATCAATAACAAACATTACAAATAACGTATGGTCTCTATCAATCAACTTTACTATAAGACAATTAGGCGCGGCTGGCGTCGCTTCGATTGTAACATTAGGGACATTCAATTACGCAAAAACCGTTAACGGAACTGTAGAAGGGTTTTCATTTAACACTCTAAATAGTACAACTTTCGACACAACGGTTAATAATACATTGGATGTAACTTTAGAGTGGGGAAGCACTAGTATAGGAAACTCAATATACAGTGACATCTTTGTATTGAATAAAATATATTAATAATTGAACTAAGGAATGCCGTGTAACTATTACCAAATAATAAACTATAATAGTGTTGAAAATGGATATTATCGATATACAGGTTGTACTAGTATTGTAAGTGTCGGAACCATATCACCATTAAACACAGAGTATGTTTGTGCTGAAAATTTGGTAAAAGAAAGTTACAGTGGGCCGTTGAACATTAGTAATATAGGATTATGTCCAACGACTACACCAACACCATCAATTACACCGTCGGTTACACCAACTGTAAGTATAACCCCAACATCAATTACACAAACACCAACTCCAACAGAAACTCCAACACCGTCCGTAACTCCTTCTCCTATATATGAAAGAAATCTTAGAGGTGGAGGTTGGTATCAAA
>JACCDV010134206.1_pt1 | contig 26131 bp, 21 predicted proteins | sample 7446131 | NCBI WGS metagenome assembly JACCDV01 (sample SAMN15323448, study PRJNA562643) | freshwater metagenome | isolation source: river surface water | place: USA:Blue River Watershed | collected 2017-08-17
CTCCCAAATCAATCCTTCCGAGGCAACTTCACCGCAAAAACCCGCTCCTTCTTGTCCATCGTATACCCCTCAATGGTGATCGCGCCAGACAAAGACTTCATCAAACTCACCGCACCCTTGGCAGAATATACCGGCTCATTGTTGATGTGCGTAATCACAAAACCCACCGGAATCCCGGCCTCCTTGAACAACCCCTTCTCCATCGCACTCACCTTCACGCCCGCCTTCACACCCAACGCAAGCTTCTCCTCCCGCGTTACATTGTCCATCTTCATCCCCTGATAACTATCCGTTACATCGGCCTCGGCCACCTCCAACTTCGTCTTCCCCTCCGCGTTCAACAACGTCGCCTCCAACTCCAATTCCGCACTCTTCCGTCGGATTGTAATCATCACCTTATCGCCAGGACGGTATTTCCCAACCTCTTCCTGCAAACGCGACGATGAATTCACCTCAATACCAGCCACCTTCAAAATCACATCGCCCTTCTTGATGCCCGCCTTCTCGCCCGCACCATTCTCAACCACCTCGGCCACATAGACCCCCTTCAAATCCTTCAAGCCCTGTGCATCGGCCAAATCCTGATTGATTTCTTGGATCGATACACCCAGCAACGCGCGCTGCACCTTCCCATACTTCATAATGTCGTTCACCACCTTCTTCACCAAATTCACCGGCACCGCAAAACCATATCCCGCATAACTGCCCGTTTCCGAAGCGATGGCCGTGTTGATACCAATCAACTCCCCCGCCGTATTCACCAACGCCCCACCCGAATTACCCGGATTGATCGCCGCATCCGTTTGGATGAAGTTCTCAATGGCGTATTTGTTACCCTTGCTGCGAATCAGGTCGATGTTTCTGCCCATCGCACTCACAATCCCCAAAGTAACCGTGCTGTTCAGATTGAACGGATTCCCCACGGCCACAACCCACTGTCCTACCTTCACCTCATCCGAATTACCCAACTTCAAAAACGGCAAATCCTTCTCTCCGATGCGCAACAACGCGATATCCGTATTGGGATCCGTCCCCACCAACTCCGCCACATACGTGCGCTTGTCGTTCAATACCACCTCAATTTTCGATGCACCCTCAATCACGTGATTGTTGGTCACCACATAACCGTCATCGCTCAAAATCACACCCGAACCGCTGCTCTGTCTCGGACCTTGTTGCTGGAATTCCATGCCCGGACCGCCACGGAAAAATTCAAATGGATCCATCGGCATCTGCTGCTGTCGCTGTCCCTCACCCATCCCACTACCCGTAATGGTGGATTTGATATGCACCACCGCAGGATTGGCAATCTCGGAAACGCCCGTAAAGTCGAAGGCGGGACTACTGTTTAAACTGGCGTATCGGGCCAACTGTCCGGAAGCATTCTGCTTCGCCTCAATGGAAGTGGCTTGATTAGAGGCCACAACCATGTAACCACCCAAACTGGCAACGCCACCGGCAACACCAGCCAATACGAGGGTCAAAATTTTGTGTTTGTCTAATAACTGTTTCATGTGCGATCGTGAATCAAAATTTGTACCGAATTTTAACGCAGAACCCACATACTTCGTTTACTTTGTACTACAAAGCGTTTACCTTTTTCGATGAACGCGTATTAAGCGCCCGTGCAATGTACAAAGCTTCACTGTTAGACCGCAGAATCATTGACCGCATCCGCGAAGGAGACCGGGAAGTATTGATTGAATTGTACAAAGCTCACGAAGGAATGATTGCCAACCACGTTTTTCAGCACTCAGGGAACGATGACGATGTCAAAGACCTCATGCAAGACACGCTTGTGGCAATTTGGCAGAATGTGCGCAAACCACAATTTGAACTGTCAGCCAAACTCAGCACCTACCTGTTTGCCATCGCCAAGAATTTGTGGCTAAAACAGCTCGACAAGCGAAAACGCACCAAAGGAGAGCAATACATTACCGGCAAAGAGATGGCAGATTCCGCTGATCCCGCGCAAAACATGGATTACTCGCTGGTTCAAAAAGCCCTCGATTTGCTGCAAGACAAATGCCGAAACATCCTCATGATGTTCTATTTCGATGGGTTCGATATGGATACTATCGCCAAAGCGAATGGATTGGCCAGCGCTTCGGTAGCCAAAGCCAAAAAACACCAATGCTTGAAAGGACTTGAAACGATCATCAAGCAGAAATACAGTGCCACCGATTTTTACCTCAACAAACCCTAACTCATGGAAATCAACGACCCAAGAATCGAAGCCTACCTGAATGGGGAAATGACGCCCGAAGAGATTGCGGTGTTTGAAGCCGAGGCAAAACAATCGCCCGAAACATGGGAACACATTCAGTTTCAGCAGTACATGATTGAAGGGATTCGCCAAGAAGGCGCCGCTGAACTCAAAGACTTCATCGCCAATAGAATCACCGAAGACGAACAAAACGAATCCACCAAAACGGGTTTGTGGTGGTCTATCGCCGCCACATTCGTGGTGCTTGCCGTGGGCTTGTTCATCAATTATCGCGGTGCAATTTTCACCTCTGTCAGCGAAAACAAATCAACCATTTCGGCCGACTCCACCACCGTTTACAGCAGCGATTCAAGCATCGCCATGAATCAAAGCGAGCCCGACGAAAACCAGGAAACACTTGGAGGGACAGAATCACACATACAAGCACAATCAGAAGCGGTACTCCAATACCTGCCGCCTTTAGAAGAAGCAGTTGACGATCAAAACGAATTGGGCGATGTAGAAAATCCGCCCACCTACGGGAGCACTTTCAAAGATGAACCAAAAACCAAGGGCGAAACAGACGACAACCGTTTGAGTAAAAATGCCAACACTGCTCCCTTGTATCTGGGAAAAATCAACCTCACGCCCATCAGCTTAAACGAAGAGATCAAGGCCAACGCAACCGCAAGTGAACCATTGAAATCGGTTGCCAAACCCCGGGCAAAAATGGCAGCTGCAGACACCATCCAAATTGCGGACGCGAACACGACTGTAAGCAAAAAGGGCAAGAGCAAATTGGCGGAAAGTCCCTCCAAAAAATACATGATCACCCTCATTGAGCAAACTGGTGAATCGCCCTGGCTCATGATCACTGCCAACACGGCAACTACGAGCAACCTCACCCTTTGCAATGCAGGCAGCATGGATGTACTGCTGTTTGAAATCAATCAGCAATTGTATTTGCAACTGGGCGAACAATACTACTTTTACCCAATGAACGCGCCGGTGAGTGTGAAGCAAAAACTCACCCCCGTCACCAACGCGAACACCCTAAAATTGTTAAAAAATCGATGACATTGAACTTTGTAAAATACCAAGGCACAGGGAATGATTTTGTGCTAGTCGACAATCGGACCGGCGCATGGCAGGCCTACTTGGCGATGCAGGTACCCCAACAATTTGCCACTGAAAAGGATTTGGTGGCGCATTTGTGTCACCGACAGTTTGGCGTAGGGGCAGATGGATTGATGTTGTTGCAAAACAAAGAGGGGTTCGACTTTGAAATGGTCTATTTCAACAGCGATGGCGGCTTGAGCACCATGTGCGGCAACGGCGGCAGATGCATTGCGGCATGGGCATTCGCGCTGAGTTTGGGCGATGATACTTTGCGATTTTGGGCACCTGATGGCGTGCACGAGGCAAGCAAAACAGAAGATAACAAAGAGATTGCATTAACGATGAACCCTGTATCGGCCATTGCTGTCAAAGGCGATGGTTGTTGGGAACTCAATACGGGGTCGCCCCATTACGTACAATTCCAAACAACAGATTTACAGGAATTACCATTGGTTGAATGGGCAAGATCCATTCGCTACAGCGATGCTTATATGCCAGCGGGCATCAACGTGAACGCGGTGAGGGTAATCGGCAACAACCACATAGCGATGCGCACTTATGAACGAGGTGTAGAGAATGAAACGTTAAGTTGTGGAACAGGAGTTACGGCCGCCGCCATCGCCTACATAAACAGCTTGGGCCTCAACCCAACCCAACCCACAAACCACCACGTGCAAGTTGACACAGCTGGCGGCCAGTTACAAGTGCGTTTTGCTGCGCAAAACGACCAATTTAGTGATATTCAGCTCATCGGACCGGCCACGTTCGTGTTCCGAGGACAGTTGTAATTTTATTTGTCGCTCCGTAATCTTCCAAAAAAAATGGGGCCGGCGAAGCCGGCCCCATCACACGTTAGGAATTAAAAATCAATCACTTATTGCACGCACACTTTCACTGTGCCCTGGTTTGTATTGCCCTTCACCGTAGCGAAGTAATACCCCTTAGGGAAATTCCCCAGATTGATGTCGTAACTATTCTCACCCACCACAATCTCTACCGATTTGTTCAAAACTACCTGACCCTGCAAGTTCACCACACGCAAAACCGCAGTTTCCTTCACCTTTGACTGAACAGAAACCGTTGCTCTGTCTGAAGTTGGGTTAGGATAAACCACCACCTTCAAAGAAGTATTGTCTTTTACATTCTTGGTTGATGTCAACAAAGTTCTGCTGCGGAAGAATCCACGACCGTGAGTACCAATGTACATTGTCATACCCTCCCAAGGTCTCCACTCGTATCCACGAATCTCGAATACAGGTACGCGAGCCATCCCGTCGTTTCCTTCAACCCAAGTTGAACCACCATCTTCGGTATACCAAATACCCAAGTCTGTACCCAAAATGATGCGCTTGTTATCATCTACGTCAATCACCGCATCGTAAACTGGAATCGAAGGCAAATTGCCCGTGATGTTCTTCCAAGTTGGTACTGCGTCCAATGCATTGTTGGTTTCGTATACGTAAGAAGAGTTGCCATAACCACCCAATGTGATGACTACGTGCGCTGCATCCATTTGGTCAACGTTCACTGAAGTCACCGTTCTACCACTCAAACCTGAAGGGGTAATGTTGGTCTGAACAATCGGTGCAGGAACCTGCAACACAGTTGGGTTGGCTGCCAAAGTGAAAGTCGCTGAATTGATACTGTCGATACGGGTTACACGGCCCGACTTACACAAGAACAAATGATCACCATCCGCTGAATAATCCATCTCGATGATGCGATCTGTTCCCAAATTCTTACCCACCAAATACCAGCTCACAGTTTCAGCAAAGTCGGTTGGGTTATTTGCCATCCATACTTCTGAGTTCTTGGCCAAGAACAAACGAGATGTCTTTGGTCCTGACTCCCACAAGCAGAAAGTAGTATTAAAATCAGATTGTGCAGTTCCGGGCTGACGGTCATCGAAGAAAGTTGAAGTCGATTGACCACTGTTCGCTGAACGCGCTACGTTACCATAGTATGTAGATACAAAAACGGTCTTAGGACTGAAACGTGAAAATTCAACGTCAAAACCGTCACCACCGTAAATCTCAATGGCTGTCTTTGATGGCTGTCCACCAAAAGAGTTACCGCTGAAATTCAACAACTGGGTACCGTTATCCTGAGCACCACCGGTCATGTGACCCAATTCGTTGGCTGCTACGTTGTACAATTGCAAAGTGGTAAACCCACGAGAAATAGGCGTCCATACCCTTCCATCATAACTTCTGTGCAAGCCACCGTCAGAACCCACAATAATGGTAGCGGGCTTGGTCGACATATCCCAGGCAATCATGTGTTTATCGGCATGTACATAATTTGTATTCCAAGGCGCATCAAACGTACCAGCCGTTTCGCGGTATCCGTTTACAACATCCCAAGTAGCCAAATCCACACCACCCATGTATACTTTATCCTTGTTCGCAGGATCAACACTCACTACGTTATCATACCAACCTTGACGGTTAGATCCAAAGATGTCGGTCACAGAACTGTAACTCATCAAGCGATTCCAAGTAACTCCACCATCGGTTGTTCTGAACAAACCGCTGAAAGAACCTGTATTCGATGCACCCATCAAATACACATAGTTGGGATCCTCTGGAGAAATTGCAATGGATGTACGTCCGCCAGTACTTACTGTACTATTCACGACCTTCATCGCACCCGCTGCATCCATTTTCAACACTGAACCTGAATTGGTCGATGCCCACAAAACACCGTTTTTATCCATCTTCAATTCTTTGATAGAACCCACAGAAATTTTCTTCTGGTTGGCGCCATCATTGGTGAATTCATAAATACCGTCTTCAGTAGACACGTAAATTTTATCGTCGGTTGGATGCGCCACCATGCTGTTACACTGCATGAAGCTAGCCGCAGATGTATTGGTCATTTTGTTGAATGCCACACCACGGTTGTTGGTACTCTTGAACATACCACCACCCAAGAAAGCGGGTGATCCGTTTCTGGTTCCTGACAAGTTCACAAATCCACCTTCACCCGTTCCATAAAAAATGGTACCAGTAGCCGCGTTTTGCGCAATACAAGTCACACTCAAGTTCTCTTGCTTGTCGTTGATGGGCGTCCAGCTCTGTCCTTTGGTAAAAGAACGGAACAAACCACCACTCACACTACCCGCAAACCAAACGTTATTGGAATCTTTGTGAATCAAAAATGCACGCAAACGACCACCTACGTTGTCTGGACCCATACTCTCCCATTTCAACGGCTTGTTAGCACGACGGTTCAAACGCATTGCATCGGCTTGAGACATCGCAGCTTCAAACCACTCGGGCTCAATTGTACCGGTGGCTTCGTTCAATCGCATGCTGTACATCGAGCGAATGGCACCCTCAATGGATTTTTCCTCGTCATGCTTTTCTGACTGCGTCAAAGCAACGGGCATTCCCACGGGCAACATCGCAACAAACAACGACATACCAGCTACCAAAGTAGCCGAGGCGGTGAGCGTGATGATTGGTTTTATTCTCATAAGATGTTCTAGTCTATTTTAGGTATTTTACAAATTAAACAATGTATCCTTACTTTTCCAATTTCTATGGGAGAAATACATAAAAGAATTAGACATTATAGTACGTGTTTTTCAGCGTGGTAGGAACTTCTGACCATCGGACCGCTTTCTACAAAACGGAATCCCATCTGCAATCCCAACTCTTCCCAGTGCTTAAACTTATCGGGATGCACAAATTCCTTCACCTCCAAATGCATTTTGGTGGGCTGTAAATACTGTCCCAACGTAAGCACATCACACCCATTCTCCCGCAAATCTTCCATCAACTGCTTCACCTCATCGTCCGTTTCTCCGAGCCCCAACATCGCCCCAGATTTCGTCCTTCTGCCATACTCATGCGTGCGCTTGGTTTGCTCCAAACTGCGGGCGTATTTGGCTTGGGGACGTACCATGCGATACAATCGTTCCACAGTTTCCATGTTGTGGGAGGTCACTTCAGCCCCGGCATCCAACACCATATACAACAAATCCCACTGCGCTTTAAAATCAGGAATCAACGTTTCGATGGTGGTTTCTGGATTCAACGCTTTCACTGCTTTCACCGTTTCTGCCCACACCGTAGCCCCTTTGTCTTTCAACTCATCGCGATTCACAGAGGTAATCACACAATGCTTCACCCCCATCAATTTCACGGCTTCCGCAACGCGCTCGGGCTCATTCATATCGTACTCCGTTGGACGGCCCGTTGCCACCGCACAAAAACTGCAACTTCGGGTACATACATTGCCCAAAATCATGAACGTTGCTGTGCCTTCGCCCCAACATTCGCCCATATTTGGACATCTGCCATCTTCACAAATGGTGTGTAATTTATGTTCCTTCACGATGCGCTTCACACGGGTATAATTTTCTCCGGTGGGCAGTTCGATTTTCAGCCAGCTGGGCTTAGGCGTACGCTTTTCTTTGGATACAATGGGTAGTTCTATCACGGCGATGGGTATATTTTATGGAGTAGGATAAACAGTTTGGCGTTGGCCATAGTCAAATCCTACTGCAAAGGTAACAAATACCGACGGGAAGAAGTTTCGATTCATTTCAGGGCGATGCCACATGGGCAATTTTTTTACGTAGCGATCCACACCAAACCCCAAAACAAGTCGGTTTACCACATTGCGATAACTACCCCATTCGGCCTGCATCGAAACCAAACCACCCAAACCAGGGGTGAACTTTCCTTGCGAAAACCCCAATCCGTATCGGGCCGTACCACCCACCAACCCCACATCGTGCACTGCCGGATCATACGCTACCGCGGTATAACCATCCGTCAATGGCGCTGGCTGATACAACCATACATATAAAGGCCAAGAATAATTCACAGGCGCCTGCACTGAAGCATTCAATCGCAACCCAACATCACCGCGCGATTGTCGATCACTCAAAATAATACTCCTGCCCCACTGATATCGCAACGCAATGTTGTGCGTAACGCGTTCAATGGCAAAAGAAGTACTGCCCGGCAATCGCTCATTCAACACCCGCATTTCACGCGGATCCTTCATCACCCCCAACCACAACTGCTGGGTCTTCACCGCACGCAAACCGGGCTGCTCCATCATCAACGTCGCATCATAGCCGAAATGTCGCACATTTACCCCCATCCCCCACATCTTGGGGATGTTTAATGGACGAACCGACACCAAATCCTGGGCCACCAATGTGGATAACCCCAAGGCGCAGACCCCTGCTATGATGTATTTGATGCCCTTTCGCATGAACCAAAGATACAATCTCCCACCTTCCCCCCAAAACACCCCAAACACCCTAAAAATTGCTCCACTTTCTCCCACAGCCAGCAAAACCCTTGTATTTCAGTGTTTTTATGTTAGTTTTGCACTGTCTAAATCGTGGAATTCCGACGTATTTTTTCAACAATCCCCCACTTTGTGGTACAATGTGGAAAACAAGTGGTTAAAAAGGGGAGAATGTGGGAAATTGTGGGAAATTGCATATTTATTTAGCAGACAGAAAAAACCAACACAGAATGACCGCATTCATTGGAGAGTTTAATTGCAAACTGGACGAGAAAGGAAGACTTTCCATTCCGTCGAAACTTCGGGCTCAGTTCCCCGAAGCGGTTGGCAATACCCTCGTGGTGAACCGCGGATTCGAGAAGTGTCTGGTGCTCTACACCAAGGAAGATTGGCTGGATGAAACTGCCAAACTGAACGCTGTGGATGATTTCATGAGTCCCGACATCCGTCGGTTCAAACGAATCTTCACCAACGGTGCCAACTTGGTTCAGATCGATGGCGCACAACGCATTTTGGTCCCAAAGAAACTCCTAGAATACGCCGAGCTCTCCGCCGAAGTAATCTTGGTAGCCAATGGCAACAAAATTGAATTGTGGGATCAAGCCATTTACGAATCTGAACTCAATGTTGACGCAACCGAAATGTCTCAGTTGGCGCAATTGTTTCACCAACAACGCAACCAAGGGTAAGTAGCGCATCGGGCCGTTGGCCAACTGTTTGCGTATGTACGACTACCACGACCCCGTCCTTCTTCATCCCAGCGTGGATGCCCTGGTAACCAACCCAGACGGCACCTATGTTGACGTTACCTTTGGCGGCGGCGGACACAGTCGCGCCATTCTCAACAAACTCTCCCCCAAAGGCAAACTCATCGCCTTCGACCAAGACGAAGACACCCTGCAACGCGTGCCTTCTGATCCCCGATTCACCCTGGTAAACCACAATTTTCAGTTCACCAAACCCTACCTCGAATACCTCAAAGCCCTCCCCGTAGATGGCATACTTGCAGACCTCGGTATCTCTTCACACCAAATTGATGTTGGAGAAAGGGGATTTGCACACAGACTAAATGGTCCGCTCGATATGCGCATGTCGGCCCAAAACCCCACCTCCGCCGCACACCTGGTAAATACCGGCAGCGAAGCAGATTTACTACACATCTTTAAGCAATACGGCGAAATCCCCAATGCCCGCAGACTCGCAGAAGTCATTTGCAGATCTCGCGGCAGCAAGGACCTGAGTACCATAGAAGGCTTCAAAGCAGCCATCGCCCCCTGCACCCCCGGAAAAACACCCGCCAAATACCTGAGCCAAGTTTTCCAAGCGCTGCGCATCGCCGTAAACAAAGAAATGTTCGTTTTGGAAACACTACTCCAAGACGCCGAACACATCATCAAACCCGGTGGCAAATTGGTGGTTATCGCCTACCATTCACTGGAAGATCGCTTGGTAAAACACCTGTTTCAAACTGGCAATTTGCAAGGTGAGCGACATACCGACCTGTATGGACACATCAGCAAACCCTTTGATAGCATGCCAAACGCCGCGATCGCCCCAGACGCTGAAGAAATTGAACGCAACAAACGTGCACGCAGTGCAAAAATGAGAATAGGAGTACGCAACACATGGAAGAGAACCCATTCCTAAACGCCGACATCGATCCGCAAACCGTGATGGGCGATCCCTCATCGGCAGCAAGCACCCCTTCACAGGATGCCCCCATCCCTACATGGAGCTGGATCAAATTCGCCTTGGTGGGCTTTGCCCTGATGTTGTTCTATATCTACAACTCTCACCACGCCAACAAAGCCATCCGCAACAAAGAAAAACTCACCAAAGAACTCAAGGAACTCCACAGCGAACGCATCAGCTTGGAAAGCCAAACCACCAACGCAAGCAAACAGAGTGAATTGAGCAAACGCCTCGAAGGCAGTGGCTTGAAAGAAATCACTACCCCGCCCATCAAACTGACAAAACCCCATGAGCAAGACTAAAGTCAATTCCAGGAAAGTCATTTTGGTCAGGGCCTATATCGTCTTTGCCCTACTCGCCGTTTTCGCCGTTTCCATTTTCATCACAGCGATCAAATTGCAACTCGGCACCGACGACAAATTCCGCGAAGAACTCAGCGCAAAAAACACCCGGGTGGTTGAAATCGAAGCCCTGCGCGGAAATATCTATGCCGACGATGGAAGCCTCCTCGCAACATCTGTCCCAAAGTACGACGTCATCTTCGACCTACGTGCCGACGGCCTCACCTCACAAGTATTCATTGCCAAAATCGATAGCTTCAGCATGATGATGTCGCGCATGTTCCCAGAGCGCAACCCCAGTCAATGGAAGGAATACTTCATCAAGCACCGTGAAAAACGCACCCGTTACCTAAAAATCGGCAAAGACTTGGGCTTCGAACAGGTCAAAGCCATCAAAACTTGGCCCATCGCCCGTTTGGGAAAATTCAAAGGCGGCATCTGGTACGAGGAAAAAGGCAAGCGCATGTACTTCATGGGTGAACTCGCCAAAAGAACCATTGGGTATATCAAAGACAAGACAGCGGTTGGACTTGAGGGCGCGTTCGACACCTTACTCAGGGGCAAAAACGGCACCCAGATGCAGCAACGCATGAGCGGCCAAACCTGGCGTCCGATTCAAGTAGGCAACAACCGCGGCGCAATCAATGGCAAAGATATCGTAACCACGTTAGACGTTAGAATTCAAGACATCGCCCAGTACGCATTGCAAAAAGGTTTGGAAGCCGAATCAGCAGACCACGGATGTGTGATTGTCATGGAGAGCAAGACCGGCGCCATCAAAGCCATGGCCAACCTCAAACGCGGGGAAGACGGACAATATTACGAAGCCCAAAACTATGCCGTGAGCGAATTCACTGAACCCGGCTCCACGTTCAAATTATTATCGGCCATCGCACTGCTGGAAGACGGCAAAGTCAGCACCACCGATAGCATCGACAATTCTTGGGGCAAATGGAAGTGGTATGATATGGAACTCGAGGATGCAGTAAAGCCCAAAAAGCGCTACTACACCTTGAGCGAGTGTTTGCAATATTCTTCCAACGTGGGAACCAGCAAATTTGTCATGCAGCATTACAAAAAGGATCCCGAAAAATTCACGCAACATGCCTTGGACTTGGGCTTGCACATCAAACCCAAATTCGACATTCCTTCAAGCAGCAACCCCAGCATCGCCACCCCAGATCAATCGGGATGGTCAGGCACCAGCTTGCCTTCTTTGAGCATCGGCTATAGCAGTAAAATTTCTCCGATGCAAACGCTGATGCTTTACAACACCATCGCCAACCAGGGCAAAATGATGCAACCCTACATGGTGAAGGAAATCCGCCATGAAGGACAAACCCAGTCCAAAATCGAACCCATCGTGTTGAACGAACGTGCCGTTAGCGCAAAAACCGCAGCTACCCTTACCCAAATGTTGGTGCAGGTGGTAGACAACGGTACTGCCAATGGCATCAAAACCGACAACTACAAAATTGCGGGCAAAACCGGAACCGCTTGGATTTCCAGTGGCAAAGGCGGCTACAATGGCGAAAACCAAAAGCAGTACCAAGCATCCTTCGCGGGCTTCTTCCCTGCCAACAATCCCCAGTACACCATCGTGGTGGTGGTAAACAACCCCAAAAGTGGTCGATACTCCGGCTCGCAAATCGCTGCGCCAATATTCAAAAACATCAGCGATCGCATTTACAGCACCCACATCAAAGTACAGCCCACTTTACACACCGCCAGCTTGCCACAAGTTCCCGGCATTCTGAAAGGCGATGTAAACAAAACCAAGTGGGTATTGAACGACATCGGCATCAGTTCACAGTTGCTACTCGACAGTCAATCCAAAAACAGCCACCCCGTACTCCATGGCCAATACATCGACCCCATCAAAGAGGCGCACTCGGTAAAGTTGAAACCCATGAAAATTGAGCAATCCAACCTACCCGATTTACGCGGCATGGGATTGCGCGACGCACTGAAACTACTGAGCGATTTGGGCATCAAAGCCAGCTATAGCGGCTACGGCAGAATCAGCGACCAAGCCCCAGCGCCCAATACCAAACTGAATACCGTCAACGAAGTTGTCCTTATACTCAAACCCTACTAACCGTCCATGAAAACCCTCAAGCAGCTCATCGCCACGTTGGATTCCGCAGAAGTATACGGAGCGGTAGACGTGCGCGTGGAAAATCTCCAGATCGATAGCAGAGCAGTAACCGCAGACAGTTTGTATGCAGCCATGCAGGGCACTACGGTAGACGGACACACATTTATCGACGGATGTATAGATGCAGGCGCATCAGCCATTCTATGCAGTACACTACCCGCTACACTGCGCGATGGCGTGGCCTATGTTTTGGTCAACAATGTAGCCAAGGCCTTGGGTGAAATTTGCTTGAATTTCTACGATCGCAAAGCAGAAAAAATCACCATCGTAGGCACCACCGGCACCAACGGAAAAACGAGCGTAAGCACGTTGCTGTTTGATTTATTCACCTTCCGAGGCCATTTGTGCGGCCTGATATCTACCGTTGAAAATCGCATCGGCAAAGACATCATCCCCAGCACACACACCACCCCCAATATTGTTGCACTGCACGGCTTGTTGGCCCAAATGGCAGATGCTGGCTGCAGCTACTGTTTTATGGAAGTAAGCTCTCATGCGGTGGATCAGCGCAGAATTGCTGGCGTGCCGTTTACCGCGGGCGTTTTCACCAACCTCACCCACGACCATTTGGATTACCATAAAACGTTCGACAACTACCTCAAAGCCAAGAAACAATTTTTCGATGAGCTACCGGACGATGCGTTTGCGGTGACCAACAAAGACGACCGAAATGGTATGGTAATGTTGCAAAACACCAAGGCGATGCGTTACACCTACGCCATGAAGCAACCCGCCGATTTCACTGTTCGGGTTTCTGAGCACGACTTCACTGGAATGCAATTGCAGTTAAACCAAACCGAGTTCTGGACCCCGTTGATTGGCGGATTCAATGCTTACAATCTGTGCGCCGTATACGCCACGGCCTTCTTGCTTACCGAGGGCGATCCTGAACTACCCATTCAGATGAGCGCATTGGGCAAAGTCAACGGAAGGTTTGAAGTATTAAGAGGTCCGAATAGGATCACGGCCATCGTGGACTACGCACACACCCCAGACGCATTGAAAAACGTGTTGCAAACGATCAACGAAATCAGAAAAAACAGCGTAAACCTCATCACCGTGGTGGGCTGTGGCGGCAACCGAGACCAAGCCAAACGACCAGAAATGGGCAAGCTCGCCGCCGAATTGAGCAACCGCGCGATTCTCACCAGCGACAATCCCCGTTTCGAGGACCCGCAAGACATCCTATCACAAATGGAGGCAGGCGTTGAACCACAACACTACAAACGCATCGTAAAAATCACCGATCGCAAAGAAGCCATCAAAACCGCGGTGCTCATGGCACAAACGGGCGATATCATCTTGGTGGCCGGGAAAGGACACGAAACCTACCAAGACGTTCAGGGGGTGAAGCATCCTTTCGACGATAAACAAATCCTCAGCGAAACCTTTAAACTCATCGAATAATACACAGAGCCATGTTATACTACTTGTTTGAACATCTCGACAAATTGGGCATTGCCGGCGCCGGCGTGTTCAAATACATCTCCTTCCGGGCATCCTTGGCAGGGATCATCAGCTTGTTGTTTGCGCTGATCGCAGGCAAAAGCATCATCGGATGGCTACAACGTCAGCAAATTGGCGAAACCATCCGCGAGCTCGGTCTCGAAGGACAAATGCAGAAAAAAGGCACCCCTACCATGGGTGGAATCATCATCATCTTGAGCATTCTTGTCCCTACGCTCCTTCTCGCCCGGCTCGACAATATCTATGTAATCGTAATGATTATCAGCACCATTTGGATGGGCGTGATTGGCGGTATCGACGATTATATCAAGGTATTCAAAAAGGACAAAGAAGGCATGAAGGCCACCACCAAATTGATTGGACAATTGATGTTGGGTGCGCTGATTGCGATCACCATTGACCACACGCACAGTGTGAATCACTTGGAACTCACCACCAACTTACCCATCACCAAGAACATTTTAAATTACTCACAGTTCATCCCGGGTGCACACAACGCTTGGATCATTTACGTGCCCATCATCATCTTCATTGTGATGGCGGTAACCAACGCAGTGAACCTGACCGATGGTATCGATGGACTTGCCGCGGGCACCACTGCCATTGTGGGTGTGGGCCTTGGGATTTTGGCTTATGCTGCGGGTAACATCAAAATTGCCCAATACCTAAACATCATCTACGTACCCAATTCGGGCGAGGTGGTAATATTCTTGGCGGCGGTTATTGGCGCTTGCTTGGGCTTTTTGTGGTACAACGGCTACCCAGCCCAAGTTTTCATGGGCGATACTGGATCGATGGCATTGGGAGGCGCAGTTGCAGCCGTAGCCATCATCATCAAAATGGAATTGTTACTGCCCATTTTGTGCGGTGTTTTCTTGGCCGAAAGTGGCTCTGTGATTTTGCAGGTTAGCTATTTCAAGTATACCAAAAAACGCTTTGGCGAAGGCAAGCGCATCTTCTTGATGTCGCCCCTGCACCACCATTTCCAAAAGAAAAACTTACCTGAAAGCAAGATTACCATCCGCTTTTGGTTGATCACCATTATTCTCGTTTTAGCAACACTAGCCCTCATTAAACTGCGTTGAGAAAGCGATTGGTCATATTGGGAGCAGGCGAAAGTGGCACAGGTGCCGCAGTTTTGGGCGTTGCCCAAAACTGGGATGTATTTGTGTCGGACCGCGGAAAAATCGCCCAGAAATACCAAGACGAACTCAACCTGAACAACATCGCCTGGGAACAAGAGCAGCACAGTGAAGAAAAGATCCTGTCTGCCGACCTAATCATCAAAAGTCCAGGCATCCCCAACACCGCCCCCATGGTGATGGCGGCTTTGCAAAAAGGGATTGAAGTGATCGACGAACTGGAATTTGGGTTCAGATATACCCAAGCCAAAATGATCAGCATCACAGGCACCAATGGAAAAACCACCACCACCTTGCTCACCTACCATTTGCTGAAACAAGCAGGATTGAATGTGGGCTTAGCGGGAAACATTGGGAGGTCTTTGGCCCGACAAGTTGCGCAGGAGCAATTCGACTATTACGTGGTGGAGATGAGCAGTTTCCAACTCGATGGCATAGACCAATATCGCAGTCACATTGCCATTTTGTGCAACATCACCCCAGACCATTTGGATCGATACAATTATGATGTTAACGCCTATGCCAACAGCAAAATGCGCATCACCAAGAACCAAACGGCTGAGGACTATTTCATATACTGCGCAGACGATCAACTCACCCGTGAGGCGATGTCGCGCAACCCATTCCAATCCCAAGCCATCCCCTTCAGTCTGCAACAGCCGGTTACGCAGGGGGCCTATGGCTTAGACAACCTTTTACACATCCTCATTAAAGAAAAATTTACTCTCGATATGCATGAATTCACACTCCGTGGGCAACACAACGCCTACAACAGCATGGCCGCTTCTGTGGCTGCAAGCTTGATGGACGTTCGCAAGGACAGTATCCGCGAAAGCTTTACCAATTTCCAAAACGCTGAGCATCGCTTGGAGTTTGTCCAAAAAGTCGGGGGTGTAGACTACATCAACGATTCAAAAGCCACCAACGTCAATTCGGCTTGGTATGCGCTCGAGAGCATGGACAGACCTGTGGTATGGATTGCAGGTGGGGTCGACAAAGGCAACAACTATGCTGATTTGAAAAACTTGGTGAAGAGCAAAGTAAAAATGATCATTTGCTTGGGACTCGACAACATCAAGATTCACCAAGCGTTTCAGGCCGATGTAGACCTGATCATCAACACCAGCTCTGCCAAAGAAGCCGTTCACGTGGCCTCTAAAATGGCCGAACAGGGCGATATCGTATTGCTGTCGCCAGCCTGTGCCAGCTTCGACTTGTTCGATAGCTACGAAGACCGCGGCAGACAGTTCAAAGAAGCCGTAAGACACCTATAATCTCAACCACACACGCATGAATGCTCAATTCACTTCCCGTTTCAAAGGCGACAAATGGATATGGTTTGTCATCATCATCCTATCGCTCATCGGTATTTTGGCCGTATACAGCGCTACAGGAACCTTGGCATATTCCAAGCAAGGCGGGAACACCGAATGGTATTTTTTGCGTCACACCGGATTCCTGCTCATTGGTTTGGGTCTGCTATTTCTCACCCACCTGATTCCCTTTTCCTACTATTCCAGGATCAGCCAAATCTTCCTGTGGATTTCCATTGGATTGCTGATACTTACCTTGGCGATAGGATCTGAAATCAACAATGCCACGCGGGTAATCCCCATCCCTGGATTGGGCGTCACCTTTCAGCCATCGGATATGGCCAAGTTGTTTCTGGTGATGTATATATCCCGGTATTTGAGTAAAAATCAAGAGGAGATCGATAGTCCGCGCGTATTCTGGACCACCTTGGGCTACATCCTGATGGTAGTTTTATTGATTGCGCCGGAGAATTTGAGTACCTCTTTGGTGGTATTTGTAACGGCGGCGTTGCTGATGTTTATCGGTCGGGTCAATTTCAAGTACATGATGTATTTGACTTTCTCGGGGGTTGGATTGATTAGCATATTGGTGGTGGTTTTGCTGAATGTAAACACAGACGGCATGGAAAGCAGTCGTATTCCCACATGGAAAAAGCGTATCGAGACGTTCATGGGGCAAGACGATGGACAAGGAAACTACCAGCAATTACAATCCAAAATTGCCGTTGCAACTGGAGGTGTATTTGGAAAAGGACCGGGCAACAGCACCCAAAGGAATTACCTACCTCACCCCTATTCAGACTTTATCTACGCCATCATTATCGAGGAATATGGCCTGATCGGCGGATTGATTGTGGCGGGGTGCTTTCTGATACTGGTCTTTCGATGTTTGAAAATTGTGGTGGAAAGTCCGCGCGCCTTCGGCGCGCTAGTGGCCATGGGATTAGGTCTCTCCATGAGCTTACAAGCGTTCGTGAATATGGGCGTTGCGGTGGGCATGCTTCCAGTAACCGGACTCACCATCCCATTGGTCAGTATGGGTGGTACCAGCTTATTCATGAATAGCATCGGCTTTGGAATCATCCTGGGCATTTCCAAATACATCGAAGACGAAAAAACACAACAAAACGAAGCCATTACGGCCGGACTATAACCCATGACCACTGCCATGAAACCCAACAAACCCCACAGATTCATCCTTTCAGGAGGTGGTACGGGCGGACATATATTCCCGGCGGTAGCCATCGCTAAGTCGCTCCAACAGCGATACCCCGACGCGGAATTCCTGTTCGTGGGCGCCTTGGGCAAAATGGAAATGGAAAAAGTGCCAAAGGAAGGATTCGAAATCGTGGGACTCCCCATCGAAGGCTTGAAGCGATCCCTATCGCCCAGAAACCTGTTGGTAGCGATGAAAACCTTGCAGAGCTTCTGGAAAGCAAAAAAAATCCTCAACCAATTCCAACCCAGCGCAGTCATCGGAACCGGCGGCTATGCCAGCTTGCCCATTTGCTTCATGGCAGCAAGAAATGGCTACCCCACCATACTACAAGAACAAAACGGATTCGCCGGCCTCACCAACCGAATGGTGGCCCGCAACGCCAAACACATATGTACAGGATTTCCAAACATGGACGCGTTTTTCCCGGAAGGGAAGTGGACGTTTACGGGGAATCCGGTACGACAAAATATCATCAATTTGGGGACAAGACTAGGCCGAGAGGGCGATACTTCTCGGGCAGACAGTCTATCGAAATTCGGCAACCTCAAACCACACCTACCCGTATTGTTGGTCACCGGCGGCAGTTTAGGCGCCAGAACCATCAATCAAACGTTGTTCAACAACCTCCTGAAACTGGCCGAAGCCAAAATCCAAGTGATTTGGCAGATGGGACTCCCGTTTTCTCAGTCGCACACCGTAAAAATCAACGAAATCATCACCAGCAATCCCAGTGTTTTTTCTCAGGGCGATGCGCCAGGAATTTTCATTGCACCATTCATCTACAACATGGAGGATGCGTTTGCCGCTGCTGATGTGGTGATTTCTCGCGCAGGTGCCATCAGCATTTCAGAAATCGCGGTGGTGGGCAAACCCTCAGTTTTGGTACCCTCACCCAATGTCACAGACGACCATCAAACCAAAAACGCCAGGGTACTGAGCGATATGGATGCCGCGGTGCTCATTACGGACCAGGAGGCGCCGGAAAAGCTCATCGATGCAGCCATCGCCTTGCTAAAAGATACGAAAAAACAGGCAGAAATGCAAGAGAAATTGAACAGCATCGCCAAGCCCCAAGCCACTGAAACCATTGTCAACTTGATAGAATCATGTCTACAGAAAGGCGCATAACAGATTTTGAACAGGCCTATTTCTTGGGCATTGGCGGCATTGGCATGAGTGCCATCGCGCGGTATTTGCTGCAGATAGGCATGCCGGTGATGGGATATGACAAAACCCCAACGCCGTTGACCAGCGCTTTACAGGACGAAGGTGCCAACATTCTGTTTGATGATACTTTGGAGGCGTTACCCACGCAGGTTAGCGAGAACTTGCCTAACACCTTGTTCATCCTAACCCCGGCGATTCCAAAAAATCACCCACAATGGGTTTGGTTGCAAGAACAATCCGTGACCATCATGAAGCGCAGCGAGGTGCTGGGCAGTATCGCGCGCAATGGATTTTGCATAGCAGTGGCGGGCACACACGGAAAGACAACCACATCCACGCTGGTGGCGCATTTGCTGCACAGCTGCAACGTGAATTTCACGGCTTTCCTAGGTGGAATTTCATCCAATTTCGGCAGCAACTACATCCGTAAAACCGATGGTCGCAACCTGGGTGTGCCCGGAGAAATCATTGTGCTGGAAGCCGATGAATTCGACCGCAGTTTTCATCGCCTAAACCCCGATTTGGCCATTATTACGGCGATGGATCCCGACCACCTCGACATTTATGGCACGGCTGAGGCCTTCACCCAAGCTTTTGCGGATTTCACCAAGCTGATTCATTCTTGGGGCGGCGCCGAGCAACCTTTGCCCTCAACCACAAAACCCCACGGCGCCGCCCTCATGCTCCATGAGTCGCTCCAGCTCCAAACCCCCTCACACGTACTTACTTATCGTTACGGAACCTCCACTGATTCCGCCATACACGCCCAAGATGTAAAGGTGGACCAAGGTGATTTCTGTTTCAAGCTGGCCATGAACAACCAAGTGATTGCCGACTTCCGATGCGGACTTCCCGGCCATCACAATGTACAAAATGCCCTCGCTGCGCTCGGGATTTGCTATGGCTTCCTTGGCCTGCCCATCAACGAACTACAGCAAGGCATCGCCACATTCAAAGGCGCCAAAAGACGATTCGAATACATCCACAAATCGCCCAACTACGTGGTGATCGACGATTATGCCCATCACCCCGAAGAACTCAACGCCATCATCGGCTCAGTGAGAACCCTTTACCCCAATAAAAAAATCACCGGCATCTTTCAACCCCACCTCTTTAGCAGAACCCAAGATTTTGCGCCCGGATTTGCCGACAGCTTGTCGAAACTCGACCACCTATACCTGATGGATATCTACCCCGCGCGGGAATTGCCCATCCCCGGCGTTACCAGCCAATGGCTGTTGAGTTCTATCAACAACCCCAACAAACAGCTGGTAAACCCAACAAACATCCTTACGATCCTTGAAGCCAACCCCGCTGAAGTGTTACTCATCCTCGGTGCTGGCGATATCGATCGACTTGTTCAACCCATTCAAACCCTCTACCATGAACTGGAAACCCGCCATCAATAAACGCCAATGGATGTTAGCCCTGTTGCTGGTGTTGCTCGTGGCACTGGCCATTTTTTGGACGTCCATCTCCAAAACCGCCAAAAACCGACTGGTCGAAACCCTCGAAATCAACATACTCCCAGAAGGTAAAGCCCTGTTCCTCAACAACAACAACCTCACCGATTCTATCCAAGCCGTCATTGGCAATCCCACCGGCAGAAGTGCCTCGGACATCAACATTCAAAAACTCGAGGCGCGACTCAATAAAATCCCCGCCGTTAAAAAAGCCGAAGTATACATCGCCCTGGATGGGGTTTTCAAAGTAAAAGTCGAAGAACGCACCCCCATCGTGCTGGTAAGCAATACGCAAGGACAAGAATTCTACCTCGATACCCAAGGCGTGATGATACCCAATACCTCAGCCAAATTCTGCGATGTGCTTGTGGCCAACGGAAATATCAGAAATGTCATGGCCGCTGGGAAAATCATTGCGGGTGAAACTGCCAGGAATTTGCTGTCTGTGGCCAAGTTCATCGCCGCCGACTCGCTGTGGAACATGCAATTTCAACAATTGTATGTAGATAATTACAACGACGTGATTTTGATTCCCCGCATCGGAAAACATAGCATTGTTGTAGGCAATGGCTTAAACCTACCCGAAAAGTTCGGAAACCTGCGTCTTTTCTACGATCAAGGCCTCAAAAGCACGGGCTGGGATCGCTACAAAACCGTAGACATTTCCAACCTCAATCAGGTGGTAGGAACACGCTATGGCCAAGAAACTATACAGAAAGAAGAACCTAAGTCCAATAAAAACAACAGTCGTTAAGCGCAAATAACAACCCAAGTACAATTACAAAAAAATATGGCTATCAATAACAATATCATCGTAGGACTCGACATCGGAACCACCAAGGTTTGCGCGATTGTCGGTCAAATGGCTGAAAACGGCAAAATCAACGTTTTGGGCATGGGAAAAGCCCCAAGCCAAGGAGGCGTATCGCGCGGAATGGTCGCCAACGTGGCCAAAGCCGTTACCGCCATCCAATCTGCCGTAGAAGAAGCTATCAAACAAAGTCAAGTCAACATCAAAACGGTTTTTGTGGGTATCGCCGGACACCATATCAAAAGTCTGCAACACCGTGGCACACTCAGCCGCAAACAGTGGGATGTTGAAATCACTGAAGACGAACTCAACAAATTGGAAGCAGAAATGGAAAACTTGGCCTTATCGCCCGGTTTGGAGATCCTCCACGTACTGCCCCAAGAATATCGCATCGATGGCGAAGAAGGCATCAAAGACCCCGTAGGTCGTGTCGGTGTGCGCGTTGAATGCAACTACCACATCATCACCGGTGAAACCTCTGCCGCAAAAACCATCTTGATGGCCGTTCGCAGAGCAGGCCTCGAAATCGCCGACCTCATCGTTGAACCCGTGGCCTCTGCCGCAGCCGTATTGAGCGAACCCGAAATGGAAGCTGGGGTGGCGCTGGTCGACATTGGAGGTGGTACTACCGACATTTGTATTTTCGACGATGGTGCGATCAGACACACAGCCATCATCCCTATCGGTGGCGATAGAATCACCAAAGATTTGCAAGAAGCGTTTGGCATCTTGAAAGACCAAGCAGAATATGTAAAAGTCAATTACGGCAGCTGCTACCCAACCGAAGCCATGAAAAATGAAGTGGTTGTGGTACCCGGACTGCCCGGTCGTGCACCCAAAGAAATTTCTCTCTATGCGATTTCTCAGGTCATTCGTGCGCGTGTGGAAGACATCATTCAAAAGGTTGATTTCGAAATCGTAGTTTCTGGTATCCGCAACAAACTCGCTGGTGGCATCGTGCTCACAGGCGGCGGATCTTCAATGAAAGACATCACCCAACTCTTCAATTACTTCATCGGCTTGGAAGTGCATATTGGTTCGCCCGGACAGCGTCTTGGCAAAGGCATGATCGACGAAGTGCGCAACCCCATGTACGCTACCAGCATTGGATTGGTGTTGAAAGGATTTGAACTGGCACAAAAACACCAGCACATTGAACTCAATAACGAAATCATCAACCACGAAGAACCCATTGCCCGCGTGAGCGACCCCTTCTTGGATGAAGTTGTCATTGAACAAGCCCCTCACCAAATGGAAATTGGAGATACGGAAATTGGCAAACGCAGCGGCTTTAACCTGTTTACAGGTTCTTGGTTGGGCGGAAAATCCAATTTGTTTAGAGGCCTCAACGACTGGATGAAGGAAGGCGACGATTTTCAAGATAGTTGAGATTGATAAACCATAGAAATCATGTCCGTATTTGAACCAGCAGTCAATATTCGCAGAGGCAACCTCATCAAAGTGATTGGTGTGGGTGGTGGCGGTAGCAATGCCGTGAACCACATGTTCCGTCATGGGATCGAGGGGGTCGACTTCTTTATCTGCAACACCGATTTACAAGCACTCCATAGCAGTCCCATCCCCAACCGATTGCAATTGGGCGCACAATTAACTGAAGGCTTAGGCGCTGGGTCTATGCCCGATATGGGCGAAAAAGCCGCCATGGAAAACATGCAGCAAATTCGCCAAATCATGGAAGACAACACCAAAATGGTCTTTATCACCGCCGGTATGGGTGGTGGAACTGGAACAGGTGCTGCCCCCGTGATCGCCAAAATCGCCAAAGAACTCAATATCCTTACCGTAGGTATCGTCACCCTCCCCTTTGAGGATGAAGGACCACAACGTATTGGTCAGGCCAACGATGGATTGGAGAAACTCCGTCCACACGTAGACGCACTACTCACCATTTGCAACGATCGCATCGTAGATATGTACGGCGATCTAACCATTACGCAGGCCTTTTCAAAAGCCGATGATATCCTGTGTACCGCCGCAAGAGGTATCGCAGAAATCATCACCAAACCCGGACAAATCAACGTAGACTTCATGGATGTGCAAACCGCCATGAAAGACAGCGGTCGCGCCATCATGGGTACCGGTTTTGCAGCCGGTGAAAATCGCGCTGAAAATGCGGCGAGAATGGCTTTGGATAGTCCGCTGCTCGACAATACACGCATCAGAGGAGCACAGCACTTGTTGGTGAATTTCACCTACGGACACAAAGAGCCCGTGATGAGTGAGATTTCCAAAGTGAAGAAATTCTTGCAAGAAGAGGCAGGACATACCGCACACTTGAAAATGGGTATCACCAAAGACGAAAGCTTGGGTGAAGACATTGCGATCACCGTCATCGCCACCGGCTTTGAAGTGAGAGCCAATGTGCAAGCACCCAATGTGTCGGTACAAACCAACGAGTTGCCACAGCAGCCCGTTAGCAACGCCCACACTGCAAACCCTTACGGGAACACCATGAATCCTTATGGTCACAACCCCGCACAAAGCAGAGTCAGTCAACCCAACCTCTTTAGCGCACCGGTTTCTCAGCCCACCGTCATCAATCATGTGCCGCCGGCTTTCAATCAAAACGATTTCGAGGCCACAAATACGCCTGCACAAAACGTTGAATGGGAACAGCCCGAAGCGTTGAACCCCATCAATGTAGCGCCCAAGGCGTTTGAACCTTCCGATGACTGGAGCGATGACCCAATGGCACAAATTTTCCGCGACACCCGCATGGAAAATGGTCGGAGAGACAGAGAATCACTGCTCGATAACGACATTGAAATCCCCGCGTACATGCGCAAGGGCATCAATTTGGAGTCAGCACCCCCAAGCCAAAGCCAACTCGTGAGTAAAATCACCATTGGCGAGGAAAACCCCATGAATGCACGCGATCTTACGGTTAAACCGAATCGCCATTTGCACGATAACGTGGATTGATAGCCAAAATAATCCAACAGCAAGAGAGCCATGCCCCCGGGTATGGCTTTTTTGTTACCCGTAAATCAGTCGTCAAACAATTCAATCAAACACCCGAACAATCATCCCACTATCAACCCAAATACACCCGTTGATAGGCCAATGCAATGCTCTCAGCACTATACTTTGCCAATGCTGCCATTCTGCAGTTACGCTGGATTTGGGCACGACCATCGTTATCCAATGCCATGTACGCAGCGATGTTGCGCACCAACGAATCAACATCCATTTTTGGCTCCAACCATCCCGTGCGATGGGCATCGTCTACATCCACCATTTCAGGAATACCACCCACCGCAAAAGCAGCCACGGGCACACCACAACTCAAGCTTTCCATGATGGTTGTGGGCAAATTCTCTTCGTGGGAGGTAGTTACATATACGTCTGTGGCCCAATAGGCATCTCGCATTTTCTGGGAATCGGCAATGAAACCCAATGCTTCAAAGTCACAAAGCAACCCCAAATCACCCAAGCGATTTTCTCCCACCACCAACGCCTTCAACTGGGTGTAACCACTCGCATACAAGGCATTGCACAAATCCCGGAATTCCGCAAACCCCTTGGCCACATTGCCCAAGTTGGCTGCCGCAAACATCAACGTAAAGGGCTTTTTCACTGACAGTGAGGATGGGTTTGCACTTTCGTCAAAATCGCGAATACCTGCAGTATCTGAAACCGGATGAAAATAATCGGTATCAATGGGATTGGGAATCACCTCAATCTGCGCGCGTAATTTTGACGTTAACACCCCGCTCTTCAAGGCCTGATCTTTCAACCATTGACTTGGAGTTACAAATTGTAAATGCGCTTCATTCGATTGAAATATGCGCTGTTTGGCCGTGAATACGCGGCGCGATAAATCTCCCTCGGCAGGTTTCTTCAAATAGGCACATTCACCACATCGCCGTTCAAAATGATCACAGCCCCTGGGATGATAACAACCGCCGGTAAATGGCCACATATCGTGACATGTCCATACCACTTTTTGCTTACCACGTAGCAAGGCATCCAATCCATTCAAACTCACAAACCCCTTGTTTACCCAATGCAAATGAACCACGTCGGCCTGCTGAATCACACGCCACGCAGCAACATTTACACCAGTCTTTCCGTGACTGAAGGCAAATCGCACCGATCGCTCACGTTCATGGCGAAGAAAATCCAATTTCTCCAATGCGTGTAAGGCAAATGCCCATTTCCGTCTCAACCAATTATTGGCCCAAAGGTGAAAATCGCCCTCGCCCCCATCAAAAACCCAATGTTCACTGTCTATATCCGGCCGCTGATTCAGTGCCTCGCTCAGTCTTTGCGCTGCCACAAAAGCACCACCCGCAGAAGAGGCATTCAAATGCACCACTTTCAATGGCTTCATTTTCTGTGTTTCCTGCTTGATGGCCATACCCGATAATCCTTAAATGCTGATTTATCCTTTATCGATTGCGTCCTCTTCGGTTGACTTGAGTCGCCTCGACAACAAAATTGCTACCACCAGCGCCATCATCATCAACAAGCCACCACTAAAATACGGCAAGCCATAATAGTAATGATACAATCCACCGGCGATGATCGGACCAATCGCACGTGCAAGTGACCCCAAACTCTGCAACATACCCAACATCTGTCCTTGCGACTCCGCAGGCGTATTCAAACTCACCAAGGAATTAATCGCAGGCATCATCAAACCATTGCCAAACGCGAGAAGCAAAATGGCGAAGGCCTGCACCATATAAAACGTTTGGGTATCGTTGGCGATGGGAATAATACTCAAACCCACGGCTAC
>JACCDV010902836.1_pt1 | contig 26065 bp, 25 predicted proteins | sample 7446131 | NCBI WGS metagenome assembly JACCDV01 (sample SAMN15323448, study PRJNA562643) | freshwater metagenome | isolation source: river surface water | place: USA:Blue River Watershed | collected 2017-08-17
CCTCATTGTGCACCACCAACTCACCTTCATGGTCATCGTCAGAGCGCACTACCCCAACCTTACCACTCACTACCTTCCAAATCTCTGCCCTGCGGTTATGATACTGCCAAGACAAACGCTTCTCCGGTGCCACTAGCAAAATCTTCGGACTCAACTTCCCACCAATTTTCAAGGTCGAAACGTCAAGACCATCAAAGAAAGTGTCAGCAAACTGCTGCGCCTGGGCTTCATCGATAACGTAAAAACCACCCCACGGACGATTCAGGTCTGAGGAGGTGATGGTGAATTCATTAACTAAAAGTTCTATTGTCTTCATTCTAATTTAAGTAATCTTATGTATTTATTTCTTACTAATTTGGGACTTTTTTCAAAATCAAACTAACAATCATGTTAATCGCTTTGACAAGATGATTTAGTTTTCTCAATTTTTGAGTTTACAAGATACATTTAACTATAGTACACAAGAATTCAATATTTATTGATATTTAGCTCAGTATACTAGAGCTTAACCTTTAATTTTAATGTATTGTTAAGTATTTATATTTTACTCTTTGTAACTAAAGAATATAACATTATATTCTGAAAAATACTTAACTATCGTTCGTTAAAGATATCTGTTGATCTCTAAGAATTGTAATTAAATCGAGCTTATCTAAGGAATCGGTTTATAATTTTTCCTTAAATATGACAAGCTTTTAGATAAGAGTAAAATACTTTTTATTAATCTTAATATCCTTCGCTTCGTATCAGTATTAAGTCTCCAAATGAATTCCAACCCAAATGTTTGAATAATTCTTGGAGGAATTGTACTTGGTTTCCCTAACATAGACAATGCGCCACCAATACAAAATATAGTATTAGTTGAATCTAACATTTGTGATAATTTTTCTTGTAATGGACTAGGTAAAGAAATAATTATTACTTCGTTTCTAATTTGAGATAAATCTATAGAAAGTATTTCCTCATTAAATTTTTCTAATGGAAAATGTAACTTAAAATATCCATCAATAATTTCGTTGCTTGACTTGTTTCCAAATAGAACAAGACCTTGATTGTATGACGAAAATACTTCTTGTAGAAAATCTCTTCCTGGATGTTTTTTCACTTTAATGCCATATGCAAGACAATAATATTTGCCTAATAAACCATCAATCCAATATATATTATTCGGGGTATGAAATAACTTTAAATTGGCTAAAGTCATTAAATTTAAGGCAACATAAACCTTATTTTCTTTGATTTTTTTCCCAGGACAGTGTAAATTAATATAATTCATTTAAGACTGATAATTAATATTGAATTTTTGTAAATGCTGACCCATCTTTTTTTAGCCAATCAATAGTTTCTCGGACATTATCTTGCAGCGAACCATGATTAGTCCCAACTAATTTTATGGTTTTATCCATTGGTGCTAAATATTCACCCACCATGTTAGTATATCTTTTAGAATCTAAAGGAAAATTTATATTCAAAGATTTTAATAAGTCACCATAAATTGCCAACAATCTTAAAATAATTCTAGGTATTCTTAAAATACTTTTATGCCTCATTTGCAATGAAAATTCATTTGCCCATTCATAGGAATCTTTTGGATAATCGCCGACATAAAAAGTTTGACCATTTACTAATTTATCCTCAACATTTATTAAACCATCAATTTGATTCGTCACGGTTCTTACATATGCATAAGATTTTTTTACAGAATTAAACCCAGGATGTACATATTTGCCAGATTTGATATACTTTAAAAGCTCATTTGAATACCGAATATGCCAAGGACCCCAGACATTTGTCGGTCTAATTATCGCCCAAACACACTTTAAATTAGAAGACCTCGTTAGTTGCTCCGTAATTACTTTACTATCCCCGTAGATTGTATGTGTATAGTAGTCTAAATCATTTTTTGGTAAGTCATAGTGTTTAGGGAAAAAAACATACTGTGTGGATGTAATTATCACTCTTTTTATACATGAATCAGATTTTATTACTTCTAATAAATTTTCTGTACCTCTCGTATTTTCTACATAATAATCCAGAGATGTGCCTAAGGTATCCGTTTTTGCTGCTAAGTGAATTATTATTGTTGGCTTATAATATTCGAAAATTTCTTTAAGGTCATCAAGATTTAAAATATCTCCTTTTCTCCAATAGTTTGTGTGATTTATATTTAAAGGAGGAGCTTTATCTAGATTTAAAAAATTATAATTTTTCTCAATAAATAATTCAACTAGATTTGTTCCAATAAATCCTGATCCTCCTGTAACTAAAATTCTCTCCTCTTTCATTTATTTTAATTTAAATTGTATACTTCGAATGAAACTATAAGTTGGTTTTGGACATAAGTAAATAATAAAATAACATAGAAACTTACGAAAATATGATTTTTGAAAACTACTAATTGTTTTACATAAACTCTTATATTTTTCTTTGTGTGCTGCTGCACAAATTAACGTATATAAGAACGAAATCATTGTATTATATTCGTTATACCAAGTTTCATATCCGTTAACGTAAATGCCGTTTCTTTCAAAATCTTTAACCATATTTGGAATACCAATCAATCCATATAATGGCCAATCACTTCCCCAAGTTCTTGTTACTGGTTTGCGCTGTATACATAACGGATAATTGAGGTATATACATTTCTTATCTCTAAGTCCATAATAAATTGTCCCTAAAAATTCGAATCCAAAGTGATTTGTTGTATTGTAAGTAAGCCCATGTACCCAATCATTTTTTTTAAAAACTACAGTGGACATAAAAGTAGATTCATATAAATGTTTTTGAGTAAAATCACTCAAGTTATTATATCTTTCAATAGTATGGTAAAAAACATTTTGAAATATTTTTAATCCTCTCATGTTATTCCCATCATTATATCCGATAAGTCTGTTGAAATGAATTATTCCAATATTCACCTCTTGTTTAATGATGTTTAAAATGGTTTCTACAAAAAATGGTGCCGGAATATCATCATCACCCCAAAGAATCACAAACTCACCAGACGCATGTTCAGCTGCTTTCGAGAAACTTTCAAATAAATTTAATCTTGTTCTGCTATTGAAATATTTAATGTGGGCATTCTCTATTTTTAATTGCTGAATATATGAATCTGTATCATCGTCAGATGCATTGTTACTAATAACTAATTCAACTTCACCCAAATTTCTTTCGATTTGGGGAAGAAATTCTTTTACAGTTATTTCTAAAAATGTTTTTCTATTGACCGTTGGAATTGCAATGGATAAAAGGATGTTATTCATCTAGAATTTGAATTAATTTTTTTAGTACATGTTAATAATATCAACTATCCGAACAACTGGTTCAAAGTATATTTTATTTCTCAATAAAGAACCATCTAATTGAAGGTTCATCATTCCAGTATCTTCTCTTTTTGCCGTTCCAAAAATTTCATCATTTAAGGGTTTGCCTAATGTTGAGTGAATTAATTCAACTAATTGTTTTACAGTTAAGGTTTCCCTTCCAGAAATATTATAAATACCCTTTTCTAATTTATACTTTATTGATTGAAAAATAATTTGGGGTATTTCACCGACATAAATATATTGTCGCACTTGATTTCCAGAAGTAAAATTTAAATCGTCGTTTTTTCTTAATGAATCAATAGTGTAAGGAATCAGTCTATGTCTAGATTCAATTTCACCATAAATTGTGGGTAAAATAAAATGATAGTTTGTAAAAGAAAATTTGTGACACGCAATGAAGGAAGTCAGCTTTCTTTTTGACGTCGTATAATCATTTACAGAATCGTAAATAGAATGGATAACCATTTCCTCATCAAACAAAATATCTTGGTTATTTACACCGATTTCAAAATATGAACCGAATGTTACCAAAATTCCTTTAAAATTTAACTTGTTCAGTTCATTAAAAATTGAAATTGGAACAATTGTATTTAGTAGTTCAATATCTTCAGAACTATGGAATACGTTTGACTGTATTCCCGCACCAGCAGTGTAAATAATAACATCACTTTCAGATAGAGTTACAAAATCTAATTTATCCTTAATTAAATCTACTTGAACAAACTTTGAATACCTATCACCAACAGGTACTTGCCTTCCATAAATTTTCAATACAATATCATTTTTATGGCAGTAATTTGAAAAAGTCCTTGAAAGTAGGCCGTTCGAGCCAATAATTGATACTATCATGAGTTTAAATTAGTTTTGCAATAGGAAAAGCTAAATGTGTAATCTGCCTCTATTTACCATGGCGTAATAATACCTTCCGTATTTGTGCCATGAGCTTTTTTCTTAAATACCTTTGCAGGGATTCCGACCGCGATACAGTCATCTGGTACATCACACAAAACAACTGCATTTGCTCCAATAACAACATTATTTCCAATCCTTATATCTCCGAGCAATTTTGCTCCAGCACCGACCGTTACGTTATTTCCTATTATAGGGACATCAGTATATGTATTTCTAACACCCACAGTGACTTCCTGGTGAAAAGAACAGTTTTCTCCTATGATTGAAAGTGGATTTACAATAACCCCTCCAAAATGATAAATCCTAAACCCTTTACCAATAGTTGCCCCTCTAGGGATACTAATTCCCATAAAAATTGAAAAGAATGCATAAAAAGGTGTGTGGATTAGGGAAAGTAACACTCTTAATGGTTTAAATTTAATTTTTCTTATTGAAGATCCTAATCTATAGAGGATGAGCACAATGTAGGAAGGTTCATTCCATTCAAATCGATTATTGAAGGGATTTACATACCGTTTTAAATCAGAGATAATCATTTTCATAATTTTTCAATTCTAGTTGGTTGATGAATAAAAAGATATAAATAAAAATAGGACATAATAATGTTATCGAAAAGCCCAGAGTCTGTTATTGTAATTAAAAAAGTTATAAAAAGTGGTAAAAATATTTTTTTACCGAAAAATTTTTTAAACTGAAAATAAAATATTGTTTTAAAATGATAAATTAATAAAAGTAATGCGGTAATGCCAAACTCAGTAATAAATAATGCTAAAGTAACATCAGTAGCATTCGCTGTTTTGTACGAAATAATCCCACCATATCCCGAAGATGTGAAGTATAGACCGCAGCCAAAAAAAATGTCCTTTACAAAATATTCAGAAATAAGAAACCATGAAAACGCTATTGTTGAATATTGAAGATATTCCCATCCACTGAATATTCCTAAAAGTCCAGATTGTCGTTCAGAATTACTTGTAACATGCCAATCATGTACAACATTTTCACTTGGGCTAAAATAATTGCCAAATAAAAATAAGCAAATAAATAATAAAAACGAAAAAAGTAAATATTTCCTGGCTTTAGGATAATTCAAATATAAATGAATAATTATTCCAATAATAAACGTTCCTAATGAAAGCCTTATACCGGATACAAAAATTAAATACGCTGAAAATATAACTAATAGTGGTATATAATTACTTAGAAAGAATTGTTTGTTAAATTTATACTCAGAAAGCAATATTATCGTAATAAACGATAGAAAATCAGCAAATAAATTGTTTCCAGTAAATCCACCTGTTACAAAACTAACTATACCTTCACCTTCTCTATTAAAAGAAAAATCACCCAAATCCGAAAACAACTGAATTAAACCAATTGCAATATGTGTAAAAGTAGTAATCAAAATAAACTTTAAACTACTATTTCTAGAAGGAGAGACAATGCTCAAGTAAAAAAATAAAAAAACTGGTGATAAATTCGTTCTTAAATAAGAAATATAATTGAATCCAGTACCTCTATTGATTGATAAATAACCAAAATAAAAAACTAGCAAAAAAAGGCTAAATAGTACTTTTCTATTGCTTTTTAGAAAAAATAAAAGATTATCAATTTTAAGTAACTGTATAATCAACATTATAAAAATATAATAGGCGCCAAAAGTCCTGAATTCAAATAAATTATCTTTATCAGTAAAAGGGATCAGTATATCAAAAAAATACGGTAGTAGTGTTATCCAAAATAAATAAATAAATGGAACCGCTAATTTGTTTTTTAATCCCCAAAAAATACAAAATATCAAAGTTACTAGCCCAAGAAACATTGAACTTTATATTTATGAATACTAACTTGATAATTTGATGACCCCATTTCTAAAATGTGTTAGGATTATTTAATTTTTCTACCGCGCTCCGGAAACGATTAAATAAAATATTTATGGAATTCGAGCCAAAATTATCCTCCACAAAAGAATTGTCACTCCAATTATAATGCTCAATATAATTATTTTGATTGTACATCTTTAAGAACTCATTTTTGGTTTGAAAAAAATAAAATGGCATACTTTTGTCTAGATTTTCTCGAAGGAATTTAGGGTCATATGGACAACCAAAATATATTGTTTTATTCAATTTAAAGCAATTTAGCAATGAGTCTTCGGAAAAAGAAATGACCATCTTTGCCTCTGAGATATCTTGAATCAGACTGTTATATCTGGAAATCTCTGATTTATCATTTAATATCGGCCTAATAATCTTCTCATCTTCAATTAAGGATGCTGGTCTAAATCTAATTTGAAGTGACTCTCCTTTATTTTGAAGATAATTGATGACTTGTTTCTGTAATTCTAATACTTCATCATGTACACAGACAGTTAAGATAATTAATACCTTGGTCTTTTCAACCTTGAGGAATTCTATTTCAGAATTGTTTTCACAAACAAATGTTTGTAGGGGGGCGCCAATTACAAATGAACGATTTGGATTTAAAATTGATTGATCAATTATTTGTTTTTCACGTTTTGAACAACAAAAAATATAATCTGTACTTGGTTTAATATAAACAAGATCTTCGTTCCAGAATAAACCATGTTGTATATGAACTGTTTTATCCTCATTGCGGGATTTTTTAATCACTTCGTTAAATGCCAAATATTTATAGTCTTTATCAAAATCAAAAAACCAATTCCTTTTTTTATCATTTAAAGACAAACTATTAATAACATTTTCAAAATATATTTTATACGCAACAGAAACTAAAATTGGTATCTGAAGAGAATTTTTAAAAAAATTAATATCTTCTGGAGATAGAATACTTCTAATATTTTTGAATTCTTTTCTAAGCTTGAATGAGATTAAAACAAAATTAATTGGTGTAAAGAAACCAAAGCTAGTTAGTAAAAATATAGATTTCTTTTGGTGAAAATATGTCGAGTGTTTGAATGTTGCTTTAAAATTAAATGTAGGAGGATAGAGAATTAGATGATTATCTGGAAATATTTCAGGAATTAATCTAAATCTGATGTATCTCACATCTGGAAAAGGAATGAAAATATTGTCAGACTTACCTAATCTTTGTTTATCAAATCTGTAAAAAAATAATGTTAAAAAAAAACATGCAAAATTTGATAATAACATGTAGATGAAAATCAAAAAGACATTAAATAGGAAGTAGCTCGTATGATGGGACTTCGTACGAGCATTTTTATGATTAGCGTATTGAATATCTAATTCTACGGCATCAACAAAACCTGAATAAAAGGATTCTCCAAAACCCAACTTCAGAAGTAATGGTTTATATTTTAGAATTTTATCGTGCATGTATTACAAACGAAATTGCTTTATTTTAAAATAGTTGAGGGCATCTTGAAATATCTCCCGAATTCCTAATCGATTTATAAACAAAAATAATGCAATCGGAAAAATGAATAAATTCGATAAGCCCAAAATGGAAATAGCCAAATAAACTAAGTACGGTAATAAAAGAGTCATCGGAAATATGTCACCAATTATATTTATTTTCTTTGTCTGGCGAATTAATTTTCTATTCACTAAAATACCACACAGGAAAACAAGAATTAAATTAGATAAAGTTGTTATAAAAATTACGTATTTAAATTCGACTTTTAAGAAATGAATTACAAAAAAACAGCCAATCAAATTTATAAATAAAGCCAGTATTGAAAAGATCGCAACATTCAGTTCTTTTTTCATTGCAACTAGAAGTGTTGTTGACGTATAACTGTGAGCATTTACAAGTAATGCCAAAGAAATAAATGAAAGATTTTCAAATAAACCATCGTAATTTTTAAATAGATCTTTACTTATGAAAAATACTGGTATACTCAAATACAAAATCAGATGAGAGGCCAACAGATACTTCTTATTTACCATTCTATACTTTCTAACTAAATTCTCCCGACTCGAATCCGTAAAGCTTGAAAGAATTGTTGGGTATATAATAAATCCTATTGTGCTTATAAAAAGGAAAAAGGCATTGGCCAAACTATATGCCAGCGAAAAAACTCCAAAATCGCTTACAGAATAAAAATTGCTAATAAAAGATCTTGTGGAAATGATAATTAAGTAAGTTGAGGAATTGAAAAGAAATAAATAAACTGCTTTATTTATTATTAAATATAAATTATCCTTATTGACCTCCTCCCACTTAAAATTAAGAGAAGAATTTTTCATATAAAAAGAAAGAGAAACTAAGTTTGAGGCAATATATATAATGAATAAAGCATTTATTATTTGATAATTTTCATCTACAAAGAAAATCAAAAAAGAAAGCACAACATTTATTGATTGATTAACAGTAATTTCTTTGAAACTACCATTAATGCGATACAATGCCATAAATAAATTATTAACGTATTGTAATGCTCCAATTATTCCAATTAATATAATTTTATAATGAATATCGTATTTAACTAATATTTGTGACGGAAAAATAAATGTAAGTATACAAATTGTAATGACCAAAATTCCTAGGAGAATAACTAAAAATAAAGAGTTAGAAAAATATGAATTAGTTTCTTTAAAGTCATCCTTGCTTTGCGATAAAAAAACATTAAAAGCATGCGAAATCCCAAAATCAAACTGATTTATATAATTTAAAATTAACAGAACAAAACTCCATATACCTAAATGATACGGGTCAAGTTTTGTTGCTAATAATAAAGAAAATACAAATTGCAAAAAGAATACAGCATATCTAGAAATTAAATATGTTAACATTATAATAAGTATTGCATGTGAATTAAATTTCTACACCTTTACCGTAGAAAACAAACTGATTATTAGATTTAGATGATTTTTTTACTAAGTCATATATCATTTTAGGAATGATATGAGTTTCTGTATCTCTATATTCATTGGGTTGATCTGAAATCAGGTGTTTTGCATTTTTTATTTTGTGGGAAATAAACCACTTTCTTCCTGATTCAGAGACACCCAACCAATTAAAAAAAGGCTCTATATCAACTATTTTTTTTTCATAATGATTTTGTAGTATTAGAGCTTCATTTTTATTTATTCTGCCATGACGTATTTCTCTAGTTAAATGATCTGTTATCTTTCGATACCCTAATCTCTCATACTTTAATACATCATGGACTCCATAATAGACAGACGATCCTGCCCGCTCGTAGGGGTCAAACGAATAAGAATTATCTTCAGGTGTAAATCCAAATTCAAGTACGCTATTATTTTGCTTTAATGAATCCCAAGGAATGTAGTTGCTCAAGTAAATTCCTTTTACATTCTTTCCAAGCCTGGATATTTCTGGATAATTATAATAATTTAAATTGCGTTCAAAAACCTCGGCACCAGTCCCAATTAATTCATTTATATCATTACCAAATAGATCATGTTCTGTTCGCGACCAAGAAGTCATTTCAACTAAATCTTTATGAGAAAATTTACCAACTTGCTCTATTGATTGATTCCCCCCCCAAATAATTAATGGGATTTTTTTTTCTTTTGCAACATGAACTGGAAATGAAGTATGGAGTTGTAACCAAGGCAAATACATATGATTGTATTTACGCATACTTGTTTTTATAAGTTCTTTATAAGTATGTATTTCTGGATTATATATCCAAGAATCTAAATCAAAATAGGTGATTAAATTATGTAAGTTCTTCCAACCAATATCATTTAAGAAATAAGAATTGACAGAAATTATTAATGGATTTAATCCTAATTTTAATACCTCAGAAGTCACGAAATAATCTTCGGCGTCACCAATAACAGGTATAATACAATCATATTTATTTATTTTCTTCCTTTGTGAAAGTTCTAACAATTTAGAATATTGATCATTCCATGACAATTTATTTTTCTCATCATGTGTTAAACAGCCCAAACATGTTTTTTCTTTAAAAGACATACCAAATGGATGCCTTGAATTGTACATACATTTATCACATTCTACCATACTTTGCTTTTAATGAATTTTCCGTATGCAATACTTTATTTTCAATGAGCATAGCCTTAGGTTGAAAATTATATAAACTCAAGTCCTTATATAGTTCAGAAATACCACCCGAATAAACTAATTTTCCTTCATACTCGCTAAGCTTACTTAAAATTTTAAGATTAAATCCTATATTTTCTCCCTCTGAAACGGTATCATAGGTGATAATTTCGTCACAAATTTCTAATGCCTCTCTATTCAAAGTATTCAATCTATGAAATTCATTAGTTGAGGAATTAAAAACTAACTCTTCACTAGAGAAATCAAATGGAATAAGTCCAATTAAAGCCTGCTTTCCAAAGATTAAACTTGCATTATAAAGTAGGTCTAATTTTGGTTGAAATAATATGGATGAAAAAATGAACCTTTCAAATGGCAAACCATCTAGATATTTCAATCTTTCTAGATTTCTGATTCCACCTCCAAAAGAGATCGGAGTGCTGGACTTTATCCTTGACAACAATTTTACATCCTTTTTGAAATCGGAATCACTATCATCACATCGAACTGGTCTTAGGATAGATATTTCATCGATTTCATATTGATCTAAGTGCGAAATGACATTTTGGATTTTACCAAGGGGCCGCAAGTAGGACCAATTATATGATTGATAACACAATCCATTTCTGAATAAAATAACGCATCCCAACCTCATTATAAAATCATTTTAAGGATTTCTTCACCCATTTTTTGGCTCTTTTCTGGATGAAATTGTATACCGATAATATTTTTCTTGATTACCAATGCTCCAAATTGATTATAATTTGAATGAGATATATTTAGAATTAAAGCTTCATTATCATCGGTGTATATACCAAAATTATGATTAAAAAATACTCTTCCAATTAGCCTTCTTTTTTTTGAATTACCGATTGAATATTTTAACCAATTTGAGTTTAAATGTTCTTTATTTAATTCAAAAGGGATCCAACCCGTATTGCTATTTAAGGTGTTTAATCTTTCTACCTTACCTTTAATTAAACCCAAACCTTTTACCCCTCCATCTTCGTCGAGATCATCAAACAACACCTGTGCGCCAAGACATATTCCTAAAATTCTAATATTATCCCTTGCAGCATCAATCAGTTTATCATAAAATCTCGAAGAAATCAAACCATCCATATATAACTTTGCTGATCCAACACCAGGTAATATTATTAAACTATATTTTTGTAAGGATTCCTCGATTTGTATTATTTCCCAATTAACATTACATCGATTCATCCAATTTTTTATCGATTGAATATTACCTATCCCAATATCAACAATTCCAACCATTAATGAACTTTAAATTTTTTTACAGGTCTTAATACCCCAGGTTTAATATCGAATAAATCTCGATTTGTGTAACTGTAAACAATTTCCCAAAATTCACGAATTGTAATATCAACATATTTGCAATAATCAATAATGATTTTATCATCACAAATGCCATCATACAACTCAACAATCTTTATTCCTTCAATTCTAGAAATCTTCTCATTTCTAATTTCTTCATTTACAATATCTGTAGCTCGACCAAAGCCAAACTTATAGTATTTTATCATCATATTGATATTTGTAAAATCTTCGTCTAACATTGAAGCATTCGAAATATCTCCTGTTATTGACTCTTCACCTGGTCTCAGTGTAAGACCATGAAGTGAAGCATAGGTGGAATTTGCGGAATTTGACCAATCATCCCAAACCGGCCCTAAATAAAAAATATTTATTTTATTTTTTTCGAACTCTATTTCTTCAGGATACAAATAGTGATCAGCCTTATTGATACCGACAAGGTCCTTTATCCAATCCTCTCCTCCTGCCGAAAGTGTGTTCATTTTTCTCAAATTATTTGCATCAAATTCATCCTTTCCTAAAACAGTTTTCTCTCCAACTTGAAGTGCATTATTCTCACCCCAGAAGATAGTATTTATCCCTAAATCTATTGCTAGTCTCGGAACCGAACTATATAGAGCTTTCTCAGAACTTTTACTCACATTACCAAACTCTCTAAAACTTTTAAGAGAAAGTTTTGCAGATGATTGAGGTGAAGGAGTGACTACAACCAAATCAAAGCCCATTTTAATAACATTTGATAAGTTATCAGCGCCAATTTTAGACATTTGTTTTGGAGGATATCCAACACAAACAAGTAATGGTCTTAATCCAAGTCTTTCTCTTACCCAATGCGCTTGACGTGTACTATCTTTGCCACCACTTATTCCGACGATACAATCATATGATTGTTTTTTACGCTGACCTATTCGACTGTGCTTAATCAAGCTTTTTAAAATGGATAACTTTACTTCAAAATTAACATTACCACGTTTTTCATTAATTTTATGATAGCAAGGAAAACAAAGATTTTGGATAAACTCACCGCCAGGACGAGTATCAGGAATTAAACAATTTTTACAATATCTCATTCTTCGACCATTCCTAAATCCAACCTTGTTCCTTTAGAATAATTTCCATTTGACCTTCTGCCCAAAACGGATTTTAAATACTTGGGGTGAAGCCCAAAACCGGGTCGAATTGATCGAACGTTTGATTCTGTAAATAAATCTCCTTTTTCAATATCCTGGACTACATATAAAGATCTTGAAAAGACCTTCCCTTTAACTTGTTTTTCTGTTAAGGAATAATTAACTGATCCGATAGCATTCTCAGCTTCACGAACCGCTTTAACCATTTCGGCAAATTCTTCTTCATCCATGGAAAAGGAAGCATCTGGCCCTCCAATTGTGCGATCTAAAATAAAGTGTTTTTCGATTATTTTTGCACCAAAACAAGTCGCAACAATAGGTACAGTAGAGCCCAAAGTATGATCGGACAAACCACTTATAACATTAAAGCGATCGGCCAAATCTTTTACCATTATCATATTTGCTTCATCGATTGGCGCTGGATAACTCGACGTACATTTTAATAATACTATTTGGTTATTACCATTGCGTTTACATGCATTAACAGCTAATTCAATATCGTCAAATTCAGCAATTCCTGTTGATAGAATAATTGGCTTACCTTTGGATGCCACATATTCAATTAAAGGAATATCAGTAATTTCAAAAGAAGCTATTTTATATGCCGGAACATTCAATGATTCAAGAAAATCAACAGCCGTCTTATCAAATGGTGAAGAAAAACATATTAGCCCCTGTCGGTTAGCTTCTTCAAATAACTCTGAATGCCACTCCCATGGTGTATAAGCCTGCTGGTATAATTTGTAGTAAGTATTGCCATCCCAAATCGACCCGGAATTAATGATAAAATCTTCTTTTTTACAATCTATAGTAAGTGTATCAGCTGTATAAGTTTGTAACTTAATAGCATTGGCACCAGCTCTTTTTGCTGCCCTAACCGTTTCAATGGCAGTCTTAAGACTTCCATTGTGATTAGCAGATAGTTCTGCAATAATTAAAACTCCATCTCGAGTTAAATCAAAACTTGCTATTTTCATTTTATTTCAAAATTTGGTTTATGGAATAAATTAGATTCTCATTCCTGATAATATCTATTTTGACCGCACCTGTTCCGCACTTAACTACCATTGGCTCTGATGATAATATCGTGCCATTTTCTTGCATGTAATGAAAGCCAAAGTCAGTACATGAGGCTTTATCAATTATAATTTTAGTATCCTCTAATATTGTAAATGCTCCTGGATATGGGTGAGATTGAGCTCGAATCCAATTAATAATTCTCTCTACACTCCAATTCCAATTTATTCTACCATCATCTGGAGTCCTCTTGCCAAAAAAAGTGGCTTTGCTTTCGTCTTGTTTTATTAACCTAATACTACCTGAATTATACATTTTTAATACATCTTCTACTAAATCTATATATAGATTATTAAATTTTTGTAAAATCATTGCCCCTGTATCATTTGGAGATATATGCACAGGTATCTGTTTAATAATTGCACCAGTATCACAACCTTGATCAATAACATGAGCAGTTATTCCTGTATTTTTTTCGCCATTGATAATAGCCCAAACGTGAGGAGTTCTACCTCTGTATTTTGGAAGAAGCGATCCATGTATATTAAAAATTAATCCCGAAGCCAAGTTTATTATATTTTGGTCAACAATAAATAAATAATTTACTGATGCAATTACATCACATTCTAAATCATTCGTAAAACTTTTTATTTTTTCATTGCGCGGATTTCCAACGTAACACGGAATATTTTTTCCACGGCATAATTCAATAATTCCATATGATTCTTTATCTGTAAGGACAAATGGGATTTCGATTTTAGAAATAAAATATTTCAATACATTTTCACCAAGCATTCCTGAAACAAGAAAACTAGTTTTCATTCACTTTAGAATAAATTACAACATCTATATAATCCCCATTAAAACAACAATGCTCTTTTAATCGTGCATCTAGAATATATCCAGCTGTTTGAAGTGCCTCATATAAATGTGGTCTTAAATCAAATGCATAAACAAACGTTTTATGAAGTTTTAATTCTTCGAATGCGACTTCTTTCAGTATTTCTAAAAAAACATTCCATAGTTTTTGAAAGATTTCTTTCTCTTTTGTAGTATCCATAATGAATGAAACTTCAGCATTTTTATCTATCCAATTTATATGAACTAATCCGCCATATCCTATACATTTTTCATTTTCTAAAAATGAAAATAAAATTTGATTGGGCTCTTCTTGCTCAAAAAGACCATCAATGACATGTGAAAAATAATGATCTTGATCTGCTTTACTTAATGGTTTGTTCTGACGCAAATGATAAATTTGTTCATTTCTCCATTGCATGATTTTGTAACGGTCTTCAAATCGAATCGGCACCAAACTATACTTACCCGAAGAAAAAACCTGATTACCTAATACTTTGTAATAGTTCATACTTCAATTCTGCTATTTTCCAATCTATTTCATTATCAATATCCTGTCCTTCTAATTCTGTGATAACAATGCCGCCAGAATTTTCAGTTAAAAGCTTTTTCTTTTCTAGGCATTTATTAGAATTCATCCAATAATATTGTCCTGCATCATGGTAGCTGATTTCTAAATCTTGAGATCTTGATAAACTAAACTCTGGATACAAGAAATTAACTTCATTTGCATTCAATCTAAGTGCCCTTTGAATAGGGAAACTGTAAGGAATTATTGGAAAGACGCTATCAAATTTGGAATTTATTAATATTCTAAAAGCATCACACAATTTTTTTTCCGTTACAAATGGTGCGCAAGCATAAATACAACAAGTAAAATCAAAATTTTGACCTATTTTCTTATATTCAAGCCATACCTCATTAATAACATCAAAAGTAGTTGCATAATCATTGGAATTTTCCAAACTTCTCATAAAAGGAACTTTAGCTCCATATTTTACAGCTATTTCCGCTATTTCAAAATCATCGGTTGATACTACAACCTCTTTAAACAGATTGCATTCTAGAGCGGCTTCTATAGTATAGGCAATTATCGGCTTTCCATGAAAATCTTTAATATTTTTTCTCGGTATGCGTTTGCTACCACCCCTGGCAGGAATTATACAAAGATTATTCATAATATTCATTAATCACTGATATAATATAATGTTGCTCGTCAATTGTCAATGTCGGGTACATTGGTAAACTTATACAATGCTTATAATAGTTTTCTGAAATTGGCAAATCACCTTCTTTATTCCCAAACTTTCTATAATAAGGCATCAAATGACAGGGTATATAATGGATTTGCGCATATATGGTATGCTTCTTTAAAAAGTTATACAAACCTAATCTATCTTCAACCTCTATGACATACAAATGATAAGCATGGCCATCAACAACTCCTGATTGTCTAGTTAAAAATGATCTATTTTTAAATGCCTCATTATAAATTGAAGCTATTTGACGTCTCCGTAATAAGCCTTCCTCTGCCCTTTGCAATTGGCTTGTTCCAAGTGCTGCTTGAAAATCCGTTAATCTATAGTTAAAACCTAAACTTTGCATTTCCATGTACCAGCCGGGATAATGTTCTTGGTCAGAATTCTGACCAATTGCAAAATCTATTGTATTTGAAAAATCCATTTCATTTTTAGTAATGCCATGGGTTCTAAGTGCTAACAATTTTTTATACAGTGCTTCGTCATTTGTTGTTATCATACCACCTTCTCCGCAAGCAATATGCTTAACTGGATGAAAGGAGAAGATTGCTAAATCAGCGAAATTTCCATTACCACAATTTTGAATTTTATTTTGTGAATCCAAAAAGTAACCGCCTGGGGAATGACAAGCATCCTCTATAATCCAAAGACCATGCTGGTCTGCTAATTTTCTATACTCTTCTAGATTTACAGCTCTGCCAGCAAAATCTACAGGGATTATGCCTTGATATGTACCGCGAGGGGATGATTCAATTAATTCAGCAACTTTTTTTATATCTAATAGATAAGTTGAAGGATCAATGTCGGAAAAAACAACTTCCCCTCCGCAATATCGAATACAATTTGCTGAGGCAGCAAAGGTGATTGGAGTAGTAATGACCTTTTGGCCAGACTCAACGCCTAGAGCCAAGGCAGATAAATGAAGAGCTGCTGTGCCATTTGAAACAGCTACAGCATATTTACAACCAATATATTTGGCGAATTTTTCCTCAAACTCTTGAATTCGTGGCCCTTGGGTTAGAAAGTCTGACTGCAAAGAAGTTACTACTGCATTTATATCCTGCTGAGTAATATTCTGTCTGCCATAAGGAATAATCTTATCTGCCATTATTCAAAATTTGCATCTACATGTTCAATAATTAACTGACGTAAACCATCAATTGTTTCCCATTCTGAATTTGTACCAGAATCATAACTAAATCCTTCCTCTACTTTCTTTGCTGAGAAATTCTTTACAAATTCATCAATTTTAAAGTTTGGTACAGAGGGTAGAATTGTGTAATATTTGCCCAAATCATAAGTATAAAATGAATCTGATGAGGTGATCATTTCTTCATGAATCTTTTCACCTGGCCTTATACCTATAACCTCCTGCTTACAATTAGGTGCAACTGCTTTTGCAACGTCTGTAATTCTGTAAGAGGGTATTTTTGGGATAAAAATTTCGCCACCCCATGCATGCTCAATGGCATGCATAACCATATCTACACCTCCTTGGAGAGAAATGTTAAAACGCGTCATGTTAGGGTCAGTAATAGGCAACACCCCTTGAGATCGTTTTTTCAGAAAGAACGGAATCACAGACCCATTGGATCCCATTACATTGCCGTATCTAACTACTGAAAATTTAATTGGATTGGAGCCTTTGATGTTATTTGCAGCAACAAAAAGCTTATCCGATGTCAGTTTGGTAGCTCCATATAAATTTATAGGTGCACAAGCTTTGTCTGTTGATAATGCAACCACATTTGAAACGCTTGTTTTTAGAGCTGCATTGATAACATTTTGAGCGCCACCAACATTTGTTTTAATGCACTCTTCAGGATTATACTCTGCTAAATGAACGTGCTTCATTGCTGCAGCATGAATCACAACATCTACGCCCTGAAATGCCCTAACTAATCTTTCTTCATCCCGGACATCTCCTAAAAAATATCGTATCTGAGGAAATTTAGATTCAGGAAATTCCTGAGCCATTTGAAACTGCTTTTGTTCATCACGTGAAAAGATGATGAGCTTTTTTATATTTGGATGATTCTTAAATATATGCGATGTCAATGCCTTACCTAATGAACCGGTACCGCCTGTAATTAAAATTGATTTATTTTCTAACATTTATTCTATTTTTGTGGTGAACTAATTCCTACTTGGGAATTGATCCATTCATATGTTTTTTTCATTCCCTCTATTAGAGGTTGAGATACGACCCATCCTATTTTTTCTTGGTAAAGTTTATTATCTGAGTTCCGCCCCCTTACACCAGTTGGACACGAAAAGCCGTATTTATCTAGAAAGTCTTGGCCACCTAAGTTTTGTATTTTAATTTCTTTACCTGAGATATTTATTGCCATTTGAGCTAATTGGTTAATTGAAACCATTTCCTCTGAACCAATATTTACAGGGCCGGAAAAATCACTTTTCATCAATCTCAAGACTGCCTCAATACATTCATCAACATATAAAAAACTTCGTGTTTGTTGACCATCACCCCACACTTCTATTGAGCCACCAATAGAAGTTTCTGACACTTTTCTACACATTGCAGCGGGAGCCTTTTCCTTACCATCTTTCCATGTCCCCTGTGGCCCAAAAATATTATGAAATCTAGCCACTCTCACATTTAATTTGTAGTTTCTACTAAATGCTAAAAACAATCTTTCACTAAACAATTTTTCCCATCCATATTCAGAATCTGGATTTGCAGGATACGCCGAAGATTCCTCACAATTAGGATTTTCTGGATCAAGCTGATTGTGCTCAGGGTACATACAAGCTGATGAAGAGTAAAAGACTTTCTTAACGTTTTTTTTAACGCACTCATGAACAACGTTTAAATTAATCATGGCCGAATTATGCATTACATTTGCATCATTCTCCCCAGTGAAAATATACCCAGCACCGCCCATGTCAGCTGCAAGTTGATAAACTTCATCACAACCCTCTGTTATTACAAGTTCAACAGCTTTAGGGTCAGTTAAATCACATTTAATAAACTCATTACAAATATCTGAATGTTCAAAATATTCATGGTTTTTAATGTCTGCGATGCGAACATGATACCCTTCATTCTTTAATCTTTTTCCAAGATGACCACCAATAAAACCACCACCGCCTAAAACAATTGCTCTTTTCATATTTTTGAATTTAATTTATGTAATCTTTCAAATTAATATTGTAGGGAATCGTATCTTCTTTTTGATACACTTTATCTGTAACAGCCAATAGTATGAATTCTTCATTCCCAGAATTAAAAAACTCATGTGCAATAAATGGAGGCACAAAAATTGTTTTCGGATCATGCTCATTTAGTTCTAATCTTGTTACACTTGAATTTTTAATATCAATTAAAACTAATATACATTCACCTTTAATTATAGTAAACCATTCACTAGCTTTTTCATGATAATGCCCTCCTTTGCTTTCACCTGGTTTAGCATTGGTTATATAGACTTCTAGTTCACCAGGTGTCATTTCAAATTTATCACTCATGAACGACTTCAAAAAGTAACCTCTTTGATCAAATATTTTATTCAACGAGTATGTCTTTATCATATCAATTAACTGTTATAAAGATTAATGGTGTTCACCATATAATCATACATGTTTTCTTCTTTTTTATTGAACGTTAAATTCCAATCAATTATATTTTGTAAGCTGGTATTTAAATCCCATTTCGGAGACCAGTTTAACATGGATTTAGATTTAGAAATATCTAATTTCAAATATGTCGCTTCGTGTGGATTCAGGTTATTATCCATCTCCCAACCAGGTGAATCAATCCAATTCTCATTCATGAACTCAACAATTTCTTGCACCGTTCTGCACCCCTCATCAAAAGGACCAAAATTAAATGAATCGAAAGCAATATCTTTAGTTTTATAAATTTTCTCAGCTAATATTAAGTAACCACTTAAAGGCTCTAAAACATGTTGCCAAGGTCTTATTGACAATGGATTTCTTATTATTACCTTTTGACCTTTATTGAAAGATTTAATGATATCTGGAATAAGCCTATCTTCTGACCAGTCTCCACCACCTATAACATTTCCAGCTCTTGCAGTTGCAATATTTGGTGAATTTTCTAAATTAAAGAAAGATTTTCTAAATGCAGAAGTTATTAACTCTGCGCACCCTTTGCTACTACTGTATGGGTCATACCCCCCCATCGGTTCATTTTCTCGGTATCCCCAATTCCATTCTCGATTTTCATAGCACTTATCTGTTGTTACTATTATTATTGACTTGAGGTTTTTTACATTACGACAACTTTCCAATAAATGAACTGTTCCCATAACATTTATTTCATAAGTTTCTAATGGATTCAAATATGAAGCTCGAACTAGTGGTTGAGCAGCAAGATGAAGAAGTATTTCAGGCTGGAATTCGCTTATACTTTCGCTTAATTGTTTAAAATTTCTAATATCTCCTATTTCTGAAATCATTTTTTGATGAAGTGAAAGTTCATCAAATAAATTGGGCGTTGTCGATGGTTTTAGGGAATACCCCTTAACTACAGCACCCATTTCCAATAACCATAAACTTAACCATGCACCTTTAAATCCGGTATGCCCCGTTAAGAAAACCCTTTTACCTGACCAAAAGGCAGTGTCTACTTTGCTTTTATCACCAAGTTTTCCAATCTGCATTTCCATCTTCCCATAAGTTATTTAAATACTTTTTATCTCTAAGCGTATCCATCGGTTGCCAAAATCCTTCGTGTTTATATACCATTAATTCACCATCCTCAGCCAATTTTGAAAGCGGTTCGTTCTCCCAAATAGAATTGTCATTTTCAATTAAATCGATTACCTGTGGAGAAAGAACGAAAAATCCGCCGTTGATAAATGCTCCGTCTCCTTTTGGTTTTTCATTAAATGAAATTACAGATGAGTCTTTAATATCAATTGCTCCAAACCTGCCCGGAGGTAATACTCCTGTAAGTGTAGCCTTTTTCTGGTGGTTAGTATGAAATTCAATTAACGCTGAAATATTGATGTCTGATACTCCATCACCGTACGTGAAGCAAAAAGCTTCCTCGTCCTTAAGGAAATTTTTTACTCGAGCTAATCTTCCACCTGTCATTGTGTTATCTCCAGTGTCAACTAAAGTTACTTTCCATGGTTCAGATCTTTCTTTATGTATTGTTACTTGGTTATTTTCTAAATTAAATGTAACATCTGATTGATGTATATAATAATTGGCAAAGTATTCTTTAATTACATAGCCTTTATATCCACAACATATTATAAAATCGTTTATTCCATGTTTACTATACATCTTCATTATGTGCCAAAGTATAGGTTTTCCTCCTATTTCTACCATTGGTTTCGGCTTGCTATTAGTTTCTTCACTTAATCGGGTGCCAAGACCTCCAGCTAAAATGACTGCTTTCATATATTATTTTTGCAATTTTAAGATCTATTTTAATTTAATCGTTTTAGGGAAATCCATCCTATAAAAATTAATCCCGCAAGTACTCCTCCTAAAAATATTCCTTTAAATAAGCCAAACTTCTCTTTTTTTAATGGTAAAATCGGCTCGTCAATTATCTCTATGATAGGTTCTTCTTGAGCTCTTTGGATCTTAGTCATTTCCAAGTTTTGGATAACATTTGCATACATGTTTTTCAAAACCTCTACATCAATTTGCTTTTTAGCTTGTCTTGTTTTATAACGCATCAACGGAGTATGACTATTCATATCTGTCTCGAATGCTAATGTAGTTATTGATCCATCGAGTAAGCCTCTAATAGAGTCTCTTTTAATAGTTAGCTCATTTTCTGTTCTCAAAAGCTTGCCTATCTTAATTTCCAAGTATAAATCAATAGCATTTTTTACCAAAGCGCTTGAAAATAAGTAAGCCCACTGCTCATTATTATCTTTTACCTCCAAATTTATTATAGTAGTTTTTTTATCGGGCCTCTCCGCTAAAATTTGTTTTTCACGAATATTCTTAGTAATTAATAATAATAAACTATCTTGCTTCCTTGAAAATTTTAATGAGTCAAGATTTTTTGGAAATAACTTAAATTCCTTCTCTTTTAATGCTTTGTTAAAATGATTTTTCAAGTATGCATTTAAAAGATGATCTCCGCCAAGGTCTTTTTGTGATTCTTTCAAACTTTGATGAATAATGCGGTTTGATTTCATCAAATACAATACATTTTCACCGCCAAACATTCCTGAACTTGAGCTTGATGGTAAATCACCCAATCCCAAAGAACTAGCTAATCCTCCCAATGCACCAGCCGAGCCATTTTTCTGTTCTAATGTGAAACTCAATGTAGATGTATAGGTTGGCTTTGTAAAGAATTTTACACTTACAAATCCTAATGTACCTCCAAGTATACATGTTAGCATTATCTGCCACTTAAAACTCCAAAAAAAAGAAAACCAATCCTTTACTTTTGAAATGAGCTCTTTAAGTGTTAAATCCTCGGAAACCACTTGCTTCGATTCTAATTTTTCTGACATATTAAAGCTGTTGGACAAGTAAAGTGAGCGTCAAAATAGAAGAAATCGCCTGGAATGATCTAGTGAATATGGCATCAAAATCAACCTCTTTCTTTTCTTCTTTCGTATTCTTTTTTTCTTTCATTATAACAACTACTTCACCACCGTTGAGCACCGTTGGGTAGTCATTAAAAATACCTAGTATACGTTTCGTTCCATCAACTTGTCCAGATGGGTAGGCAACGGCAACGGAGCGCTTGTCGGCATCTCTGTCGAAGCCACCTGCGTATTCTCTGATATACCATCTTGCTGATTTTTTGCCTTGATAAACAAATTGCATGCGCTCAATGGCCACCGTATCAATTTGTGGGTATTGCGTGCCTTCTAAGCGGATGCCGAAGGTGTTTTGGTAAGGCAGAATGCTCACGACATCGCCGCTCATTAAAATTGGGTTGCGTTTGTTAGAGCGTTTGTGGCGCAGGGCTTTTTTGAGGTCAACCCCGATTGGGCCAATGTCGTTGGCGCTGCGGTAAATCACTGCAAGCTCTTTGCTGGCTAAGGCGTTGAGGCCGCCTGCTTCGGCAATGAGGTCGGTTAAACGATAAACCTTGGCTGGCATTGGGTAACTGCCTGGGTATTTCACCTCACCCGCAACTTCTACTTGCTTGGTGGTGTTATACATCATGAGGTCACGCACCAATACTTGGTCAAACGGAAGCAAGGTAAAGTTGGTGTTTTTACCAACAATATTATAGTTGGTGTCTAGCTTCAATACAATGCGCTCATAGCCAGAACCGCGCTTGTTGCTATAGTTGAGTCTGAAAATTTCTACCCTTGAAAGGTCGGCTGATGGTTTTTTACCCCCAGCCATCAAAAGCACGTCTTTGAGTTTGAGGTCTGAACTGTATGGCATGCTCTGTGGCTTTTGCACAGAACCACCCACATTAATATTAGCAGCTACGCTGTAGACACTTTTGTCATAAATCATCAAATGATCGCCAGCGCGCAGGGTTAAAGCATTACTGGTGTCTTTTAGGTTTACTTTGAAATACTGGTAGCTATCTGGGGTGTACCAGTCGCGGCGGCGCACATATGCAATATCTGAAGCTGTTGGTAATAAACCGCGGCCTAAGCCCAAGGCGTCCGACAACTGTAATTCATCGCCGAAGGCCATTTCTCTTTCAAAGGGTTCACGCACTGCTCCGCTTACTTCAATTTTAGCGGCGTTTAAATACTCCAAGCGGTCAAAAACCCTGAGGTGGTCACCCGCCATTAAAAGCGTGCTGCCATCTTTGGAAGGCACCACCGCAATATATTCAAGGTGTCCTGGTTTGGTGAGGTTTTGTCTTAAAATATAGGCGGTGTCTGTGGCGGTTGCTTTTAAGCCACCTGCAAGTGCCAAGGCGTCTGCAACACTCACCGCATCTTTCAATGACAACAGCTTTTTGAACGGCATGCGCACCGCACCACTCACCTCTACTTGTTGTTGGTCAGTGTAAACCGAGAGGTCAAATACATTGATTTTATCTTTCTTTTCCAATACAAAACCTGCAGCTGCAGCGCTATCTACCTTTATGATTCTTTGGGTGCCATCTAGCAAAGTGCGCTCAACAAAATATACTTCTTTAGATGCCTGATTTTTGAGCTGTGCCTTTTGAAGCAAGGCCCCCAACGTTAAATTAGGTGTAAGTTCATAGGTGCCCGGGTAATATACAGCGCCTAATACTTCAGTAAAAAGTTCAAGGCTTTTGTTGTTGGTCCGAACACGCACGATATCGCCATCTTGTAATTCAATCTTGAGCTTTCCGCTCAAAATATCAGCCAATCTGTATTCTAACAAAGTAGGTTCTGCACCGCTATAGCGCTCTACCTGAACATATTCAGCATAGGTGTTATAATTCAGGCCACCTGCAAAAGCAATGAGTTCTTTAATACCCTCTTTACCCATAAGCTCATAGCGCATCGGGCGCTTTACGCCACCTTCTAGCGTAATTAATTTTTGCACCACCGGCACAAACAAGATGTCGTTGTGTTGGAGGTCAAACTGAAACTGCGCACCTGGGTTGTTCAAAAAGGCATAGAGGTCAATCTTTTTGCGGGTTTCACCTCTGATGAGTTCAATGGCACGCACAGAACCCAAATCTGTTGGGCCACCCACTGCCGCTAATGCATTGAGTGCAGTATTGAGTGCAGACAACTGCACGCTTCCAGATTTTTGGGTTTCACCAAAAATATTGACACTCAGCATACGGGCTTGTTGCAGTGTTACCGCAAATTCATCAGACTGAAAACGATACGCCACCGAAAAACGATTACGCACCACCTTGCGCGCTTCTTTGAGTGTAAGGCCTTTCAGATAAATTTGAGCCATTCCGGCAGGGCTTACAAATCCAGCCTCGTTGATGGTTAGCAAAAGGTCTGCTTGTGAAATACCAAAAATGGTAATTCTAATTTGGTCACCAGCACCCAACACATAGGTTTCAGGGGCGCTAGACCCGTCTGTGGTTTTAATGGGTTCTAATTTGCGGTCAGAGAATAAATCATGGCCATAAATTCCGGGGGCTTTAGGAAGCACCACAGCACTATCTTTCTTTATTACCACATTGCTATCTGGCACCACGGTAAGGGGTACAGGCTTTTCTTGCGTGGCTAAATCTTTGGTTTCAGCGGCAGGTGCCTCTTTCATTTTGACATCTTGCTGCTGCTCGGTTTGCTTCACTTTACTAGCTGCCAACTCATCGAGCACAGCCGTGATTTCAGCTTTGTTGGCGAGTAAATCTTCCGGAGTCATTTTTTCAATTTCAAAACCTTTAGCAGCTAGCGCGCCTTGTGCTTCTGCTTCAGTGAGGCCGCGTTTGTTTAGCTCGGTTTTAATAATGAAGCCTTGATCTGCAGGTAGCTGCGCAAAGGCAGCCGAGTGGAAAAGTGTAAAAAGTACCGTGAGTAACGTACATTTTAATAAACTCATATATTGGATTTTAAGACGCAAAATTAAAGAATTGCAAGCAGTTATACTAATTTGGGCTCCGCATGGCTTCGCCGTGGTAAGCCACAGTGGCAAACCCATTTGAAAAGCCCTAAAAGTAGCTGCGCTTTGCGCTACAGCACTTTTACAAAGCTTTTTGGCACGTTAATGCCAAATGCCACCCCGAGGTGGCGAATTTCTATTTTGACGCGCAGCGTGTTCAGTACCTGAACGGCTGTGCCAATAATTCCTTTAAAGGGCCCGCGCAGTACTTCAATAGCTACACCTGGAGCAAGGTTTTGCGCTGCTAACTCTGGTGCGGCAGCTTGCTGCAACAAAATTTGCAAATTGAGTATTTCTTGGGGCTGCACTACAGCGGGTTTACCTAAATAGCGCAAAACGCGGCTGAAACCCAAGATGTTGTATAGCCCAGAAAGCTGTGCTTCAGTGCAACGCACAAAAACTACTGAAGAAATAAGGGGCTTTTGGATCTTTTTTTTGCGATCAGACCACTGTTTGAGCTCTTCTTGAAGCGGCAGATATACCTCATAGCCAGCATGTTGGAGGCGCTCGGCAAACTTTTTTTCGGCTTGGGCTTTGGTATAGACCACAAACCAACTAAAAATAGGGGCAATTAAGGGAAATTCCTTTGCTGTATTGGTTTGATTCGTGGTTGTTAGCATAAAAGCTTTTTTGCTTTACAAAAACAAAAGTACTGCTTTTCGCTTATTTTACCCTATTATTTTAAAATTAATTCAATATGAACTGAACAAGTAAGCCCCTGAGGTGTATGGTCTTGACAAAATTCCTTTTCTTTGCACTATGAAAGGGC
>JACCDV010727160.1_pt1 | contig 26044 bp, 18 predicted proteins | sample 7446131 | NCBI WGS metagenome assembly JACCDV01 (sample SAMN15323448, study PRJNA562643) | freshwater metagenome | isolation source: river surface water | place: USA:Blue River Watershed | collected 2017-08-17
CAAGCGGTATGTCGTTTCTTTTTACCAAAGCACTAAAAGCACTAGAAACTTGTGAATTTTTATCTACAAAAGAGAGGTCTTTGTACTTTGGATCAGTAACTTTTGCATTTTCAGTTATATTTCTGTCTGAATATTGTCTGGGGTATACTATCGCATTTCTTTTGTTACTTTCAGCAACCTGAATAATTCCTGGATAAAATTTTGATACCATATTTTCGTTTTGAGTTTTTACAAAAACATAGGATCCAAACAACATACATCCAAAAACCAAAACAAATACGAGGTTCTTTTTTATATTATGTTCCTCAAAGTTAGACATTTGATATTATTGTGCCAAATTTACCAGTGCAAGTTCAAGTGGTAATGAGGTTATATAACTACTAGATGTTTTCTCGAGTGCAGACAAAAGTTCTACTAGAATACTTGAAGACAGCTGCGCATCACTTTTTGCTAAACTTTTTACAAATTCAAACTCTTTTTCAGATAGGTCATCTTTTACCAAAGCTTCACTTCCAAACCTCACCAGCATTATCGCACGCACAGTGTGCAATATAAGTTTAAGAAAAACCGTCATGTCTATATTTTGTCCTACAGCCTTTTTTACTGTTTCTAGTCCTAGTGGCAAGTCCTTACCGACTATAGACTTAACTACATCATGTACAAACTCAACTGCTGGAGCACCTGTAACTAGTCGAACCTCCTCTTCTGTTATTTTTTTATTATCACCATATGAAAGTACTTTCTGAAGAATACCCAAAGTGTCTCTAAATGACCCGTCACCGAGGAGTGCAATAAGTTCAGCAGAAGAATCTTCTATGCTATTACCCTCTTTTTTACTAACAGCTATGACATGTTTTTTCAAAACTTCTTGTGAAGGTTTTTTGAAAGTGTAGACTTCACAACGTGAAAGAATAGTTTCCGGGATTTTGTGAGTTTCTGTAGTGGCTAGTATAAAAACAACATGAGCCGGTGGCTCCTCCAAAGTTTTAAGTAGAGCATTCGAAGCAGACTTAGAAAGCATATGTACCTCGTCCAATATATAGACTTTGTATTTTGACTCAAAAGGTAGTGTAAAAACTGATTCATTCAAACTTCGGATATCATCAACACTAGTATTTGAAGCGGCATCTATCTCGTAAATATCATTGTTACTTGTTCCAATACTATGTGCAAAAATTCTAGCTACTGAAGTTTTTCCTGTTCCGCGAGTTCCAGCAAAAAGATATGCATGGGCAATATTACCAGAAACACTTTCGGCATCTAAAACTTTTACAACATGATCCTGACCAATAACATCTGCGAATTTTGCTGGTCTGTATTTTCTGTATAGTACGTCACTCATTCAAACATTATAACTTATTTTTTTGTATTAAAAAATCCGAGCCAGTGGCCCGGACGCTATATTCCGCAGGTCAGTCTCGGCAAGACTCGCTTGCCGGACCAACCCGCGCTTCGTTTAGTGGGCGCTTTCGCGACGCACAAACTACTAATGGAGGTTTTGACTCACTGGTCCCTCCAGACCAGCACCAGCTTCCCCGCAATCTTACTAGTAATGGGGCTCGCTAATTACTTACAACGCTTAGTGCTTCGGTGGACTAACATCTCCTCTCTACCGTTGCAAGTTTCTGGGAGGTACCCAGAACCTTGATCTTTGGTCGGAACCCCAAACATGCGGGGCACGAGACAACGTGCGTGGCCTACTAGTTGCGGGTAGTTACTACCAACCGGACTAGAGTACCATGGCACCTGTCGGGCGAGGGATACCGCTGAAAGACTCCACAGCCCTGGCATAACGCCTGGGAAGTTGTCCTCTAAGGCCACGGATATCGCATCAACAGTTCCTCAGATAATCTACACCAACCCATATTTTTGTCAAATTATAGTGTTTTCAGATATTCTTCGACTATTTCTTCCACTACACTAGCTGTTTTAGTTTCCATAAGTTTATGCCTTAGTTCTTTTGCTCCATCCCATCCGTTTACATATGCCTTGTAGTGCTTTTTCATAATTGCAAAAGATTTGTGCGGTAAAAGTTCTTCAAAAAGTTTTGTATGCTCCACCATTACACGAAGTCTGTCAGGTATTGAAACGTCTTCCCTCTTTACAGTTCTACTAAAACACCATGGGTTACCAAAAATTGCTCGCCCGAGCATCACACCATCACAACCGGTTTCCCTTACTTTGTTATCTGCATCTTGTATGTCTACCACGTCTCCATTACCAAAAATTAGTGTCTGACTTTTATTACCATTCGAGTCGACAAAGCTATCTCGTATTTCTACAGCTCTTTTAACATGCTCCCAACGTGCTGGAACAAGTGACATTTCTTTTCTTGTGCGTGCATGGATAGTTACAACAGCCGGATTAGTTTCTAAAATTTTAGGTAACCACGTTTCAAGTTCGTTTTTATTGTAGCCAATTCTAGTTTTAACTGATACAGGTAAATTTTTCCCACCCTTCTTACCACCTTCCATAGCAGATAAAATAACTTTCTGTGCAAGATCAGGATTTTTTATATGAGCACTTCCTGAGCCCTGTTTCTCAACGCTCTTGTCAGGACAGCCCATGTTAATATCGATTCCATCAAAACCCATATCTACTGCAAGTTCCCCCGCTTTCTGCATCATCTCTGGTTTAGAAGTAAAAAACTGTGCAAATATAGGTCGCTCTTCCTCCACAAAAGCTAGGTCTTTTACTAAATGTTCAAAACCTCCTAGAAATAGTCCGTCCGCCGAAACAAACTCAGTCCACATAACATCTGGCTTACCATACTTTGCAATAATACGTCGAAAGGCTGGGTCAGTAACATCCGCCATAGGCGCAAGCACCATGATTCCGTTTGGATTTTTCTTTTTTAGTTCTTGCCAAAAGTTCATACTATATATTGAGAAATAGACAGGCCATTGTTACCGGACCAACTCCATTTGGCACTGGAGTCATAAGTGATGCAACTTCAGCACAGCCAGGGTCAATATCGCCAACGAGTTTACCACTTTGCTCACTAGTACCCGCATCTATTAGCACCACACCAGGTTTTATCATTTCTTTTTTTATAAAATGCGGAGAACCAGCACCTGAGATAATAATATCCGCATTTTTCAAAAGTTCCTCTTTTGAATTTTCATCTGTATTTTTATCTATAGTTTTATATGTGAGATTTCTCAGAGTCAGCATGCTAGAAACCGGCTCACCAACCAATTTGCCCGTACCGACAACAAGAATATTTTTATTAGCCATATCCACATTGTAAAAATTTAATATCTCAGAAACAGCCCTAGCGACTGGGGGAATTTTATTCAACATATTGTTTTTGAAAAGGTTTTTTGCCTCAGTACTTAAAACGTCCATATCCATATTTGAAGGAATCATATCTAATATTTCTTGAGGTTCAACAGATTCTGGAAGTGGCAACTGCAGAACTATTCCGTCATATTTTTTATTTACTATTTCTGTTACAGCTTTTTTAACTTCATCACTAGTTAGATTGCCGGGGTACTCTAAAACGTCTGGCTGAATCCCTAGACTTTCAGCAAATCTTTTTTTCATCTTTATATAACTCTGACTACCCAAATTGTCACCAAAAATAACAAAACAAACATTTTTCTTGTTCTGTTCCATAGTTTTTTGCTCGATTTGTTTTTTCAAATCAAGGGCGATTTGTTTACCGTCTACTATCATTATAATGACTTTAATTTATAGAAAAGCTTATTACCGTACCTGAGATCAATGTACTCTACAGGAAGAAAGCCAGTTTTGCCAATGGAAAGTTCTGGTGACTTAAGTAGTGTCTCAAGGTTGTTAAAAGCAAGGGAAATAGATTTTTTCACATCGAAATATATTTCCCCTCCTCCATACAAAACCAAGGAATATTCATTTTCCCCTTTTCCAAGTAGATACAAAGGTTTAATATTTAGTTTTTTAACAGATTCTATAAAGTTGTTTATCTGTGTAAACTCTGTAGAGGAAGCAATAAACTTTTCACCAATCGGGTTTTCTTTTTCTACCAAGCCATAATACTTAAAATATGCATCTCCAGAAAAATTTGGAGCCTCAGCAAAAATAGTACTGAAAAGGTCAATAAAATAACATTTTTCTTTGTCTAAAAGTTTAGAATTCTCTGTACTAGTGCTGACTGGGGCGAGATTTTCTCTACACCATATTGCAACCGGTTTTCTTTCGGTGATTTCTACAACTATTTTATTTAATCCTTCCAAAGAAACATTTATTGTTTCAATTCGCTTAAACTTTTCCGACAAATCTTTTTTCAAACCGTTCTGAGGATAGATTATTGAGTTATTCTTCGGAAACAACCAAAAATATGAACCGCTCATATATCTCAATGACTCCTCTTTTATTTCTTTTTGAGTAACGAGTAACCCTCCTCTAAGTTCCACGTCATTTATTCGAACCTTAGGTAGATGAGAAAGATATGAAACCACACCAACTAATATAAAAAATACCAAAACAAAGATTCCGTATTTGATACGTCTTTGTTTTCTTCTTTTTTTAAGATTTTCCTCGCGTTGTGGCAGACTATTGATAACCATTAACGCATATTATAGCAAAAATTATGCTTTTTTAGAGATGATTTGTTGTCCTCCCATGTACTTCTGCAAAACTTCAGGGACTTTTATTGAACCGTCTGCCTGTTGGTAATTCTCAATAATCATTATAAGTGGTCTACCAGACAATGCCGTATTGTTAAGTGAGTGAACAAATTTCATTTTACCATCTTCGTCTCTGTATCTAATATTTAGTCGACGAGTCTGGAAGTCGTGGAAGTATGATGCTGAACCAGTTTCTCTGTATGTGTTTTCAGAAGGAAGCCATGCTTCTATATCGTATTTCTTTACTTGTCCAAGTCCCAAATCCCCTCCACAGTTTGCTACTACGTGGTATGGAAGTCCTAGCGCCTCCATAAGTTCCTCTGTATTGCGCTGAATTTCTTCATGATATTTCACTGATTCAGCATGTGAAGCTTCACACAAAACAACTTGTTCAAATTTATAGAACTCATGCACGCGTATTAGACCCTTTGTATCTTTGCCGTGAGCACCTGCCTCTCTACGATACGCCGGAGAAAAAGAAAGTATTTTCATTGGCAAATCTTTCTTATCCAATACTTCATCCATATAGTAGCCCATAGTTGCAACCTCAGCCGTACCAGACAAGTAGTCACCGTCTTGAGTTTTATACAAATCTTCTTCACCTTGTGGCAAATATCCTGTTCCCATAAAAACTTCTCTTCTTACTACTGAAGGAACTATCATTTGTCTCCAATCACCCTTTTTAATGTAGTGGTCTTGTACAAACTGCCACAAAGCAAACTGCAATCTAACAGCATCATTTTTTAAAAAGTATCCTCTGAATCCCGAAACTTTTGCACCTCTTTCAAGATCAAGCATATCTAGGTTTTGCATAAGCTCGATATGGTTTTTCGGAGTGAAATCAAATTTAGGAATTTCTCCAAAAACTTTTACTTCTCTGTTCTCTTTGTCATCCACACCATCTGGAACAGAAATATCCGGAATGTTTGGAACTGAAACCATTAGTGTCTGCCACTGGAGCATTATTGCTTTCAACTCTTCTTCTTCTTTTTGTAGCTCTTCTTTGAGAAGTTTCATTTCAGATATCATGGTTGTTTTCTCACCCGCATCTGAAGTTCTTACCATTTTCTCACTAACAGCATTTTGTTCTGCACGCTTGTTTTCGATAGCTTGCATTAGCTCCTTTCGCCTGTCATCTACTTTAATAAGTTCTTCCACATCAAAATCTATGTGTTTTTTCTTTGCACCTTCAGAAACTAGGTCTTTATTGTCTCGAATGAATTTAATGTCTAACATAATATATATAGTATCAAAATTAATATAAAAAAGAAGTAAACGAGTGAGGCGGTCCCGTAGGACCGCCCTTAGCGAATGAACAGAATGAGACCGCCCATGCTGGCCAGAACCACTACTGCACTGGCACAGTAGCAGATGTTGACTGCCTGGGCTCTTGTTCGCCCGGTGCGTATGAGAAAGTTCTCGAACCTGCTGATGAACACCCATCCGATGAGTGCTGTCGCGGCCATGTAAGTGGCCATGAAAGACGCACAGTATATATAGTTCTCGTACTCAGACATCGCCACCTCCTCCCAGACTATTTATACAGAATATTGAACAAATATCAAATATGAATATACTTTAGGCATGGAAATACAGGACCTCCCAAAAGAAGACTTTCCTCCTCTCCTAAAAGAAATTAACGACCCTCCAAAGTCTTTGCGAATTGTTGGACAGATTCCAAAAACAGAAAAATACCTTGCGGTTGTGGGCTCTAGAAAATATAGCGAGTATGGTAAAGCTGTGTGTGAGAAACTTATTGAAGGTTTGGCTGGATACTCAATAACTATAGTATCTGGTCTTGCACTAGGCATAGACTCGATAGCCCACAAATCTGCACTTAAAGCAGGAATTCCAACTATCGCAATACCAGGTTCAGGTTTATCTGAAAAAGTTTTATACCCAACAAGCCACAGAAACCTTGCCCGAGAAATAGTAGAAAGTGGTGGATGTTTAATTTCTGAATTCCCTGATGATACTCCAGGATACCCATCAAATTTCCCACAAAGAAACAGGATTGTTGCTGGTATGTCACACGCAGCACTAATAATAGAAGCTGAGCTACAATCTGGTACACTTATCACATCCAAACTAGCAACAGAATACAACCGAGATGTTTTAACTGTTCCCAACTCTGTTTTTTCAAAAACTTCTGAAGGACCTCATATGTTGCTTCGCCTTGGTGCAACGCCTATCACGTCTTCTGCTGATATTGTTTCTGCTTTGGGACTTACACCTCACGAAAACCTTTTTGAAAAAAGAGACTATAAAAACTGCTCTGCAGATGAACATGAAATAATTTCCTTACTTTCCGAACCAAGATCAAGAGATGAGATAATAAGACTAATAGGTAAACCTGTGTACGCAACGCAGACAGTACTGGCAACTATGGAAATTAAAAATATTATCGAGGAAGTAATGGGAGAGATCCATTTGAAGTAAGCCGAAATATGTTGTACTGTGTATTCGGGAGGCGCCATGCCACAGAAGGTTAGAATCCTGGGTCTGGTTAGGGTATACCAGATGCCAGTAAACGGTGCACTGTGTCCCACTGGTGAAGTCATCAACGGGCACGAACAGGAGGTCTATCTCGATCTCGAGCCTGAAGAGATTGTCCACTGGGGGGAAGGTAAGAGTGCGGTAGTCCGTTCGTTCATCCGAAATGGCAGAACGCTCTACCTGCTCGTTTCGGAGATCGACGCTGTGTACAGCCACAAGCCTGTACGGACGACTGGAAGTCGCGGGAGGCTCGTTCGCACCGACATGCCCTGAGAGAGCACCTACGCCTGGCGGGAATCCCCCGCCAGGTATCGCTTTATATAAATAAAAAAATTAAAATTACTATAATAAATTTGCAAAATAAATTTTTTATAGTAATAATCAGTAAACAATGAAACTATTAATCGTAGAGTCACCAGCAAAAGCAAAAACGATTTCAAAATATTTAGACGGCAAATACAAAGTTGTCGCGAGTGTTGGTCATATACGAGATTTACCTAAATCAAACAAAAAAGCTATTGATATTGAGAAAGGATTCGTTCCTCACTACGAAATTTCAAAAGGAAAAGAAAAAGTTGTAGAAGAAATTCACGAACTTGCTGACAAGGCTTCAGAAGTACTACTTGCAACCGACCCCGATCGTGAAGGAGAAGCTATAGCCTGGCATATTGCTCAAGCAGTAAAACTAAAAAATCCAAAAAGAGTTACTTTCCACGAAATCACAAAGGAAGCAGTGGAAGAAGCTGTAGAGCATCCTCGAAAAATAGATATGAACCTAAAAGAGGCTCAGGAAGCTAGACGTGTGCTGGATAGACTAGTGGGTTATGACCTGTCTGGTGTTATTTGGAAAAAAGTTAGATACGGTCTATCTGCTGGTAGAGTTCAATCCCCTGCTCTTCGAATAATAATGGAAAGAGAAAGAGAAATACGCGCGTTCAAGAGTCATAAGTTCTGGATAATTTCTGCTGACACTAAAAGTCTAAAGAACATTCCTTTTACAGTAGTTTGTGAAGAAGAGCCTACTGATCCAAAAGTTTTGAAAAATATTGTTGATAAAGCAGAGAAAGCAGGAAAAGAAAATAAATGGTTTGTAAAAGATGTAAAAGAAACTGATGTTAAGAAATCTCCACGCGCACCTTTTATTACTTCTACCCTACAACAGGCTGCTTCTAGTAGACTTGGATTTGCTCCTAGTAGAACAATGGGTATAGCACAAAAGCTTTATGAATCTGGACATATCACTTACATGCGTACTGACTCTACAAACTTAAGTAAATATGCTCTAGAACAAATCGAAAAAGTGGTTGTGAAAAAATTTGGAAAAGAGAATCTTCAAATACGAACCTACAGTACAAAAAGTAAAAATGCACAAGAGGCTCACGAAGCAATCCGACCAACGCATTTTGACGTGGAAGATATTGGAATAAATGACGAACAGAAAAAGCTTTACAAACTTATCTGGCAAAGAGCCGTGTCTTCACAAATGAAAGACGCTGGAACACTTCGAACAAAAATAACTGCAGAAGCTAAAGATGCTGGTATACCAGACTTTTCTATAACAGGTTCACAGATTAAAACCCCTGGCTGGCTACTAGCCGACCCAGACTCAAAAGGTGACGATGTAGAACTTCCAAAAGTAAATGCTGGCGAAAAACTAGATTTAGAAAAAATAAACACTGAAGAGAAAGAAACTGAACCACCAGGAAGATATTCTGAGGCGGGTCTTATTAAGGAACTAGAAAAAAGAGGTATTGGACGGCCTTCTACATATGCATCGATAATAAAAACTATTGAAGATAGAGGTTATGTTGAGAAAATAAACAAAGCACTAGTTCCAACTGATACAGGAGACGTTGTTTCTACTTTTCTTGAAGAAAACTTTGGGGAATATATTTCAGATAGTTTTACAGCTGAAATGGAAGACAAACTAGACCTGATTGCCGAAGGTAAAGCCGAGTACGTAAAAACTCTTAAAACTTTCTACAAACCTTTTCTGGCTGATGTAAAAGCAAAAGATAAAATGGACAAAGTAACTACAATGGGAATCGCTGACCCTAAATACAAATGTCCTGTGTGTGGAAAATCAATGATAATAAAACTAGGAAGAAGTGGAAAATTTTTGTCATGCTCAACATATCCAGACTGTGAAGGCGCCCTAACTATGGATGGGCATGAAATCAAAAAAGACGAACCGATAGGAACCGATCCAGAAACAGGACTCGGTGTATACATATTAGTTGGTAAATACGGCCCGTATGTCCAACTAGGTCAGAGAGTAAAAGGCAAAGGAAGCAAAAAGGCTGTAAAGCCACGAATGGCAAGTATTCCAAAAGGAAAGAACCTGACTGAAGTTACTATGCAGGACGCAATGAAGTATCTTTCACTTCCAAGGATCCTAGGAGTTCACCCAGTAACTGGTGAGAACATAACAGCTAACATAGGAAGATTCGGACCATATATAGCCCATAACACAAAACCAAAACCAGATTTTCGTTCTCTTAAGGTTGATGATGTTTATAAAATTGACCTCGATAGAGCACTAGAAATACTAAAGGAGGAAAAAAAGAAACGTGGGTTTATAAAAAAGAAAAAAGATTAATAAAAACAGGTCTAGACATAGACCTGTTTTTATTATAGTTTAGATTATATGAATGATATTAAACAAATATTCTCTCTTGTAGAAAACATCACAGACGCTGACAAGGAGCTTCTACAAAAAGCTTATGACTTCGCAACAGAAAAACACAAAGGTCACACTAGAAAAAGTGGTGAACCCTACTTCAACCATCTTTTCGGTACAGCACTAAATATAGCTAGACTTGGAATGGATACAAAAACTATTGTTGCGGGTTTTCTACATGACACCATAGAAGACACTGGTGTTCTACCAGAAACTGTAGAAAAAGAGTTCGGTAAAGAAGTGCTATTTCTAGTTGAAGGTGTAACTAAACTTGGAAAAATAAAGTACCAGGGTACCAACAGATACAACGAGAGTATGCGAAAACTTTTCGTCGCTATGTCACAAGACCTACGAGTTCTAATTATAAAGCTCTGCGACAGACTGAACAATATGCAGACTCTAATGCACGTGCCGAAAGAAAAACAACTTCGTATCGCAAAGGAAACTCTCGAAATATATGCTCCCCTTGCCTACCGACTCGGTATCAAGACTCTACAAAGAGAACTGGAGGATTTGGCTTTTGCTTATGTGTATCCAAAAGAATTCGAGGAAATTAAAAAGATCCTAAAGAAAAAGAAGGAGGAGGTAGAAAAACATCTAGATAACTTTGAAAAATCACTCAAAAAAGAATTAGCTAAAAATGGGGTCACAGAATTCAGAATGGACCACAGAGTAAAAAGTATGTACTCTCTATATAAAAAGTTGGAGAAATATAAATGGGATGTAGAAAGTATCTACGATATTTCCGCACTAAGAGTTACTGTAAAAGAAATTTCTGATTGTTACAGAATACTGGGAATAGTACATGGTGCATGGCGACCCCTACCAGGAAGAATAAAAGACTATATTGCTTCACCAAAACTTAACGGCTATAGATCTATACACACAACTATCTTTACAGGTGATGGTGGTATTATCGAGGTTCAAATCCGAACTGAAGAAATGCACAAAGAAGCAGAATATGGTGTCGCAAGCCACCTTTCATACAAAGATGGTAAACATTCTACAAACTGGATACAAGAAATGGTTGAGTTTCAGAAAGAAGCTGGAGATGACTTTCTTGAACATGCAAAAAAGGATTTCTTTGAAGAAAGAATCTTTGTATTTACCCCTATCGGTGATGTTATAGACCTGCCAAAAGGCTCGACTGTTATAGATTTTGCTTACAATATTCACACAGATGTTGGAAACCACATAGTGGGGGCAAAAATCAATGGAAAATTTAGTGCCATAACTACAGTACTACAAAGTGGTGACAGAGTTGAAGTAGAAACAAAGAAGAATGCAAAGCCAAATAAAAAATGGTTAGAAAACTGCAAGACAACTATAGCGAGAAGAAGAATAAACCACTATCTAGAGAATACGAGATAGAATCTTTTATCATCACAACTTTTTTAGAAACAGAATAATTTTCTACTGAAAATTTTCTTCGCGCTCACCTCTTCACGGGCTCCGCGATGTTCTAAAAAAATTATGATTCAACAGATTCTTAAGTTTGCGTTCATAAACTTCCACAATCTGAATGAAATCCGATGTTGAGAGTTTTGAAATGTGAGAAGCCTTACAGGTAGTAAGGTGACGAACATTTTGAAACTCGAGAACGAGGAGTTCGTCAGATTTGGAAGTTTAGATACTAAAATTCTTTATTGAATATATCTCTTCTTCACTATTATCATCCTCCTTTTTCTCCGCTGGTGTTCTGTCGTCTAAATCTTCAACTGTTATTTCTGCTGCCGTAGAGTCTGCAACATATTCTGGAATGTTTTCGTTTTTAGGTGGAACTGGGTTTGCCTCTATGTGTTTGTCGAGCATCTCTGTCGGAGAATGTGCCTTATTTTTCTTTAGTAGTTCAAGAATAGTTTGTAGATCATCGTTTGAGAAAAAGTCTATAAGAATCTTTCCCCCGTTTTCACGTTTTTCTATAGAAACTCTTGTTCCAAGTGTTTCTGTAAGTTTTTCTTCCATCTCCTGAGTTTCAGGATCTAGAGTTGCACCTTTCTTTTTTATTTTGTCATAAGCAATTCTACGACCAATAGCTTCCGCCTCTCTAACAGTTAGTTTTTTATACATTATTTCTTTGAACAATGTATTCTGCTCTTCTGGTCTATCACCGAGCATCATAAGTGGTCTTGCGTGACCTTCTGAGATTCTGCCTTGAGATATTGCATCTAGTATTTCCTGAGGTAGTGCCAAAAGTCTAACAGAGTTAGAAACATACTCACGACTTTTACCAACTTTTTTACCAATAACAGCATGAGTAAAGCCAAACTCATCTATGAACCTTTGAAAGGCTTTTGCTCTATCTACCGGGTTTAGATCTTCACGCTGAATGTTTTCAATGATTGCTAACTCAAGTTTCATTAAGTCGTTACTCTCATCTCCAACTTTAATAAGTACAGGAACCTGAGAAAGTCCAGCCATTTTAGATGCGCGAAGTCTTCGCTCTCCTGCGATAAGTTCATACTGTGTAGAAAGTCCCCCATCCTCGCGTGGTATTTCTTTTCTAGTTACAACAAGAGCCTGCAAAACACCATACTGACGAATAGAGTCAGACAGACTCTGAAGCTCCTCTTGACCAAACTCTCGTCTAGGCTGAAAAGGGTTAGGTACTATTTTATCTACATCTATCCAGAATATTGAGTCGTTATAAAATTGTGACATACTGAAATATTAAATGTTATAAAACGAATTTTATCACGATAAGCATTTCTACTCAATTACGACTTTTTCTACTCTCCCACTATTTCAGGCTCCATTTTAAGGCGCACCCCAAACTCATTCCAAACAGTATCTATCACCATTTTAGACAAAGAAAGAATATCTTCTGAACTGGCACTTCCAGAAAAATTATTGATAACACCAGAGTGCGACTCTAGCACTGTAGCACCCCCCACTTTTCTACCCTTGAAACCCAGAACCTCAATGAGCATACCATATGGAACTTTCAGCCCTTGTCTTACAGTGAAAACACTTTTCTTTTTTAGCATTACTTCAGCCTTTTCCTTAAAACCTTTTTCTATGAGTTTCTTAATTATATTCTCATACACTTCTTCAGTTACCACTTCAGAATTCCAAAAACTCCCCGCAGTACCATTTTCAGGCAATCCTGGAAATGGATACTTCTTATCACGAATCTGAATTATTGCAATTCTTATATTCTCAAGATTTATTTCCTTATTCTGGTTTCTATTAAAGTAGTTACTTACGTCATCATAGGTTAGATTAAATTTTTTAATTTTAGAAAGTCTAAAATTTACACTAGTTACAACATATTTATTTTTCTTTTTTGTTATATCATTTAGAATACTTTTTCTATATCCAAACTCCATCTCTGAATAACTAAAAGTAACACTTGTTAAATCTTCTAGACTTACTACCTCAACACTTTCAATACTGGTAGAAACTTCTTGTCCATAACAACCAATATTTTGAACTACTGATGCACCAACTGTACCAGGTATATGGGACATATTTTCGATGCCGTATAAGTTTTTATCGACTGCGTACTTTACAAAATCATCCCAACCCTCTCCGGCACCAACATTTACCAAAACAGAATCTACTGTCTCATCTAAAAGCCTTATTGCTTTTATACAAACTCTTATCACTAGACCAGAAAAACCCCTATCTGAGACTAGAATATTGCTACCACCACCCAAAATAAATACTTTTAAGCTATTGGCTTTAGCAAACGATATTGCATCCCTTAAATCAGCCTGGCTAAAAACCTCAACAAAATACCTAGCCACACCACCAACATACATACTTGTAAATGGTTTTAGAGTAATATTTTGGCGAATTTCCATAGACTATAAATATACCACATATGATATAATTCCCAGGTGAAAAAAAATATTAAAACTAGAAAGGAAACTGACGACTTCCAAATAAGTGGGGGCAATAAACTAAAAGGGTCAATAACGACTAACGCTTCTAAAAATGGGGCTTTGGGCTTGTTCTGTGCTTCCCTGTTAAATAAAAGCCAGACAACTCTTCATGGCATACCTAAAATAGAAGAAATCTCTAGAATTATTGAAATATTTGAAAGTATTGGTGTTAGAGTAAAATGGATTGATAAAAACTCAGTAACAATACAGCCACCTAAAAAATTCAATCTTAAAAATATAAATACAGAATCAGCTTCAAGGATTAGATCTATCTTAATGATGATAGGTGCACTAGTACACTTCGAAAAAGAATTTCATATTCCACATGCAGGTGGATGTAAAATGGGACAAAGAACTATTGCTGCTCACAGATACGGACTAGAATCTTTGGGTGTAAAAATAATAACCAAAGAAGATTATTATGAAGTTAAAAGCAACAAACTTAAGGCTAATGAAATTGTTATGTATGAGGCGTCAGACACAGCCACTGAAAACCTACTAATAGCTGCAGCCCTGATACCAGGCAAAACTATTTTGAAATTTACTCCACCCAACTATCAAGTTCAGGAAGTTTGTTTTTTCCTTGAAAAGTGTGGTGTTAAAATTGAAGGAATCGGCACAAGCAACCTTACTATTCACGGCATAAAAGAAATAAATACACCTATCGAGTATGAAAACAGTGAAGACCCGACGGAATCTATGATGTTTATTTCTGCTGCAATTGTTACTAACTCTGAGTTAACAATAAAAAGATGCCCTATAGATTTTCTATCTCTAGAACTATTAAAGTTAGAAAAAATGGGTCTGAAGTATAAGAAAACAGAAAAATATTTTTCAAAAAACGGACGTACAGTTTTAACTGACATTACAATATACCCGTCTAAGTTGAAAGCCCTTTTCGACAAGATTCACGCTTCTGCGTACCCAGGTATTAATACTGACAACCTTCCCTTTTTCGTACCTATAGCAACGCTAGCTAGCGGAACCACACTTATTCACGACTGGATGTGGGAGAACAGAGCTATATATTTTACTGAACTAAATAAACTGGGAGCAAATATTGTTTTAGCTGATCAACATAGAGTTCTAGTAAACGGACCTACTCAGATGAAGGGAGCTCAAGTAATTTGCCCACCTGCGTTAAGGCCAGCAACAATAGTGTTAGTAGCAATGTTGGGAAGTAAGGGCACATCAATACTTAGAAATGTATATTCGATAAAACGAGGTTACGAAAACATAGCCGAAAGACTAAACGCCATTGGTGCGGATATAAAACTCATCAATTGATTTTTGAGGAAAATAAAGATAAACTCATTTTATTGCCGGGGTGGCGTAATGGTAGCCGCGCTCGACTCAAAATCGAGTCCCGTAAGGGGTGGGAGTTCAAGTCTCCCCCCCGGCACAAATGAATGAAGTTCTAGTTATCTTAGGTCCAACAGCTACTGGCAAAAGTGACATGGCAGTAAAACTCGCAAAAAAGTACAGGGGTGAGGTTATTTCTGCTGACTCAAGACAGGTTTACAAGGGTTTAGATATCGGAACTGGGAAAATTACAAAAGAAGAAATGCAAGGTATTCACCATTGGCTTTTGGACGTAGAGAAACCTAATAATGTATTTAATGTTGCAGACTATAAAAAACTTGCAGATGAAAAAATTAAAACGATTCTGAAAAGAAGTAAACTCCCTATTATCTGTGGAGGAACTGGTTTTTATATTGATGCGATAATTAAAAATATAATTCTACCCGAAGTAAAACCTGATCTGAAACTTAGAAAAGATTTGGAACAAAAAAGTTTGGAGGAACTACAAGAAACATTACTTAAACTAGACCCTATTAGATATAAAAGCATTGATTTGAAAAATAAGGTACGACTAGTTCGAGCTATTGAAATTGCAAAGCATATAGGTAAAGTTCCAGAAATAAAAATTGGTACTCCTTCCTATAATGTTTTACAAATCGGACTCCATTTAGATACAGAAACTCTTAGAAAGAAGATAAACAAAAGAGTTGTCTCTAGACTTAAACAAGGGATGATAGAGGAAGCTGTAGAACTCAATAAAAAGGGGTTGGGTTTCGAAAGGATGCGAGAACTTGGTCTAGAATATAGATATCTAGCAGACTATCTGGAGAATAAAATTGATAAAAAGAAACTTGCCCTAAAACTCCAAAACGAGATCTGGCACTACGCCAAAAGACAGATGACTTGGTTTAAAAGAGATAAAAGTATTAAGTGGTTTAACCCTAAAGAAGTAAAAAGTATATACAGACAAATAGATGAATGGATCGACTAGATATTCAAAAATCTAGTTGGTATTTTATCCATATCCCCACTACTCATAAAAACAACTAGGTCGTCTTTTTTAACTAAACTCATTAGTTTATTAAGTGCCTCCTCGCAGTTCCCCACTCCATAAGCTTCTTTTTTTGATTTGTTCAAAAAATTACTAATACTATTTACATCAACAAAATTCTCTCGTTTATCTGTTTCTTTAAAATGCGGACTCACTATTATAGAAACATCAGAATGCAAAAGTGAATTTGAATAATCATTTTCAAATATCTTGCTTCTACTTGTGGCAGATCTTGGCTCAAAGACACTAACAACTCTTTTGTTTGGGTATCTTAATTTTAGCCCTTCTAAAGTCAATGTAACGGCGGTCGGATGATGAGCATAGTCTCTTATAATAGTTACTTGTTTTGAGTTTACTCCAAACAACTCCTGTCTCTCCTTCGTGCCAGGAAAATTCAAAAATGCTTCTCTGATTTTGTTCTCTTTTAGACCCTCAAGTAAAGCGAGAGTGAATACTGAAGTAGCATTCTGCACATTATACTCACCATACATTGGCAATATAATATTCTTGAATACTGGATAACCTTTTACACTTAAATTGAAAAATGTGCCTCTAGAATCAACTTTTATTATCTTGTATTTTGCATCAGCTTTATTTGAAATACCATAGGTAAAAATCTTGGATTGAGTATTTTTAATATTTATAAATTTCAAAACTGATTCATTTACTACAGCAAAACCTTTTTTAGGTAAATCATCTACTAAAAATTGAAATGCCATTTTGTAGTCTTCAAATGAAGGGTACAAATCAAAATGATCATGCTCTATACTCGTCAGTATTATTGAAGTTGGGTTATATCTTAAAAATTTTGGGGCTCTATCGAAAAAAGCGCAATTGTACTCGTCCCCTTCATATATAATATGTTTTGATTTTTTGGAACCAAATCCATAACTATCTCTATTGTTTTGAAAAACACCTCCTATCATGTATACAGGATCTTTCCCCGCTTCTATAAAAACATGAGTTAAAAGAGCACTTGTTGTTGTTTTCCCATGAGTACCAGCTACTACTAATGATTTTTTATCTACAGAAATTTGTGAGATCGCCTCTGCTCCAGAAATCATTGGGATATTTCTTTTTCTAGCTTCGATAACTTCTACTGAGGATGGAGATTGTGAGTTCCCAACTACAAGCAAATCAATATTTTTAATATTCTTTTCGCTGAGGGGTAATTTTTTGATTCCGTGGTTATCTAGTACTGCACTCATCGGCAAGTGAAACTCAGTATCACTGCCAGTAACTTTGCATCCAAAATCTTGAAGCATACAAGCGACAGATGCCATTGCCTTACCACATACTGCAGAAACATGAACTCTCTGACCTTTTTTTATCTTACCAGAGACTCGGATTCTATTTCCTGCATCTGGCAACATATTCCTTTTTGCCAGATAGTAATTTTCGTAGGATTTCATACTTATGAGCATATCAAAGGGGGTGGACAATATCCACCCCCTCAGTTTGTCGAACGCCGAAGCACCTCGCGTATGACGTCCCAAGCGAACTTGGAAAATCTTTCACGAGATTCGGCGGTATTACCGCAGAACACACGGTTGGTAAGAATGCAAATCGTAACCCTAGGATCTTCAGTGAAGAAAATCCTGCAGCCACTGTAGCCCGAGAAAATCAGTGGACCCTTAACGGGTCCGAGGTTTCTTTCGGGAACCGGGATGTCGAACCCCAGCCCCCATGGCTTTGCTGAGTCATCCAAACCTGCCAGATGATTTTGAGCAGCCCTCTCGTAGACACCTGAACGTATTACGGGTTCAAGCGTCCGGTGAAAAATCTTAGCGATCGTCTGCGCGTCCGAAAACACGCCGGCGATCGATAGTTTTTCAGCAGAGTGTGCAGAGGCGACGAGGTCAAACGGAATCCCTCGAGAATCCGTCAACGCTCTTGTTGGCACAAAAAGACCGGGTTCGATGCCACGACGTGTTGGATGGAACAGGAGTTTATCCCTATCCCCATCACAACAAAGCTGATCGTGGAAAATCTTCTCCAGATCTTCTCCATACAACTTCTCCAACACAAAGCCCAGAAAGGCGCTCGAGTAGTTCTCATAACCGAACCTACAAGTCCACTCCCCGAAGCCTTGACTCAGGAGAGTTTCCTTCAGCGAACCAACTTCACCAGCTCGAAGCTTGTCGTAGTCGAAATAGAACGCGTACTCCTTTGCGAGATATGACATGAAATGCCACAGCTCCCTGTTTCCGCTATTTGGAACTACGATATATCGACTGAGCTTGTCTTCGGGACTGACCACACCTTCTGCAAAAAGTCGCAGAAAAATCAGATGTGTAAGTGCCTTAGTTATGCTGGCCAAATCAAACAGACTCGAGCCAACATTGACGTGTTGCCCGCCACTAAAACTAAGCTCATACGGGCCCCTCACACAGACATCGAAATCTGTGAAGAGGCCTACTTTCACGCCGTCTTCAAACATTCTCTCAATGTCCATGGTTACCAACCTTCCGCGTAACAGTATACCTATATAAACATAATTAACAAGAAATCATATTGGTAAAAAAGTGATTTTTATCCTATATTGATAACAAATGAAAAATCAAATCGACATATTCACAAAACTTGAAATTTGTGGTTTTAATGTTTCTACAGACACCAGAAAAGATATAAAAGGCACAGTTTTTTTTGCAATTAAGGGTGAAAACTTTGATGGAAACAAGTTTGTAAAGGAGGCCTTAAGTAAGGGAGCTACAGCCGTTGTCACTCAAAATAAATCTTATAAAGGCAAAAATATTTTTGTTGTAAAAGACACACTAAAAACACTTCAGGAAATAGCGACGATCTATAGAGAAACTTTCAATATACCCATTATTGCGATAGGAGGTTCAAATGGCAAAACTACAAGCAAAGAACTTATCAGTAGTGTTCTGGGAAAAGAATATAAAGGGCATTCTACTTCAGGGAGTTTTAATAATCATTTAGGAGTTCCTCTTTCTATTTTATCTATGAAAAAAGATACGGAAATTGGCGTATTTGAAATAGGTGCAAATCATGGTGGAGAGCACACTGATCTACTGAACATTCTAAAACCTACTCATGTAGTAGTTACAAATAATGGTATGGACCATCTTGAAGGATTTGGCTCCCCTCTCGGTGCCAGAAAAGCAAATAAGGAAATATATGACTGGGCTAATAAAAATAAAAGAGAGGTTTTTGTTAATAAGGAGTTAAAAGACCTCATAACAGATAGCAATAAAAATAACAGAATATTTTATCCAAATGAAACAATAAAAATTACGAGCTCAACTCCACTACACATTAGCTATAAAAATAAAATTTATAAAACAAAAATGTCTGGTGTATACAACCTGCCAAATATATATCTTGCAGTTTCCGTTGGAAATTATTTTGGATTAAAAACTGAAAAGATACTTAAAACTATTTGCAACTACAGACCATCAGGAAAAAGGTCACAGATATTGAAACAGGGAAAAAATACTTTTATTGTTGACTGTTATAATGCTAACCCAACAAGTATGATGCTATCCCTGGAAACACTAGCGAAAAATGTTGGTAAAAAAATAGTAATACTTGGAGATATGCTCGAACTCGGTAAATATTCCCAAAAAGAACACAAAAAAATATATACACATATTAAAAAAATGCACCTAGACAAAATCATACTAATCGGAAATATGTTCAGAAAAGCTATAGATAAAAAAGATACTGGAACAAAGTGGTTTCCTGACTCACTGACTGCGAAAGAATGGTTTAACTCTGCAAAATTTACAGGATATACAATACTACTGAAAGGTTCTAGAGGTATGAAAATTGAGAAAATAATTGAGGTGTGATTTAATGTAATAGGAGGCCTCATGGCAGACACAAGGATGTGCATCATTTGCGGCGAAGCCATCGCCGTGACTACAGAAGGTACCTGTGCCTTCTGCGATGGAAACTACCACCGCACTTCACAGCAGACAACCGTACTGCTGTTCAAGATGGCAGGACTTGTCCTGCTTCTCTGGCTCACGCCAGTTCTCGCAGCGGGTGCGATCGCATCCATGTAAGGCCCGTTCTTCATTTCGCCTATCGCGAATCCGCCCCACGTGAATATATCCGTGGGGCTTCGTCATAAATAAAAATTATGCTAATATAAGTCGCACACGGGGGATTAGTTAAGTGGTATAACAGCGCTCTCCAAAAGCACTGTCGGGAGTTCGATTCTTCCATCCCCCGCAAAAAAGCAAAGCTTTTTGGAGGTTGGGATGGAAGAATCGAAAGACGGAGCGGGGTACCCAGTCACCAGACTGGGTCGCGAGTCGGGGTCGAGGAATTTTTAATTCGACGGAATTAAAAATATCCGTGACCGATTCTTCACGATTCTCCAAAAGAAAAAAGCGCCAATAGGCGCTTTTTTCTTACTTCTTTGCTTCCTTGAAGGCTACTCGCTTTCTTAGCTTTTTACTATACTTTTTAAGGTCGATTTTTCTCTCGACTTTTTTCTTGTTTTTTGAAGTCCAGTATACTTCCCCTGACTCCTTATTTCTAAGTGGTATTAGCCTATCTTGTGACATATATGTTTTGTTAGAAGTCTCAAATCTGGCGCATTTCTTCGTCGCTCGTTCCGTTTGCTCCTGCAGAGTACTAATTGTACACCTTAGTCGCAATACTCACTCACTTCTCGAACTGCATCCAGATTTTAAACTTCTGAATTGTTATCTGCATAAATTACCAGAAAAGACCTTAAAATGCAAGTATTGTCTTACTGCCTTTTTTTATGCTAAAGTAATTAAGTTTTACAATGCGTCGGTGGCGGAGTGGTCAATCGCACTAGACTGTAAATCTGGCGCCTTCGGGCTTCGTAGGTTCGAATCCTACCCGGCGCACATTACAAAAAACTCCCTAGGGAGTTTTTTGTTTTAAGCTAATGAGCCTTCAGCAAGGAAACTGTCACTCACAAAAGATCCATTTTTACCTTTCTTTACACTAAAAACAAAGTCGCCATTTTTAATATCTACTGAAATTGCACCGCCCTTTGATAGTCCGCGACCAATCATAAGTTCAGCAACCTTGTTTAGTATTTTAGACTGTATAAGTCTCTTTAGCGGTCTCGCACCGTATTGTGGACTGTATCCTTCAGCGGCAAGATAATCTAGAGCAGATGAAGAAAGTGTAAGTTTAACTTCTTTCTGAGCTAGTCTGTCTTTTACAATATCTACTTGAATAGAAACTATTGCTCGAATTGCTTCTTTACTCAAGGTGTCGAAGACAATCATATCGTCTAGTCGGTTAAGAAACTCTGGTCGGAAATGATCCTTTAGTGCCTCAAGAACTTTTGTTTTAGCATCTGCATACATTGTCTTTTCATTACTATCAGAAGCAAAACCAATCTTCTCCATTTTATCTATATATCTCGCACCAATGTTAGAAGTTAGAATAATAACTGTGTTTCTAAAGTTAACCACTCTTCCCTTACTGTCAGTAAGTTTACCGTTGTCTAAAACTTGTAGGAGCACATTGAAAACTTCTGGATGAGCTTTTTCTATCTCGTCAAAAAGTATAACTGAATATGGTCTGTGACGCACCTGTTCAGTAAGTGCTCCACCCTCTTCATGACCAACATAGCCTGGAGGCGCTCCCAGAATTTTTGAAACACTGTGCTTTTCCATAAACTCAGACATGTCCACTCTTACTAATGACTTGTCGTCATCAAATAGAAACTCAGCAAGCGCTTTTGTAAGTTCTGTTTTTCCAACTCCAGTAGGGCCAAGGAAAAGGAAAGAACCGATAGGTCTGTTTGGGTCAGCAATTCCCGCTCGACTTCGTTTAATAGTGTCAGAAATTTTCTTAACGGCTTCGTCTTGTCCAACGATTCTTTGCTTCAACACATCTTCCATTCTGCTTAGTTTCTCTGCTTCTTCTTCAAGCATTCTCGATACAGGAATTCCTGTCCATTTAGAAACAATAGTAGCAATATCGTTTTCAGTTATTTCTTCTTTCAAAATTCTTCGAGAACTCTGAAGCTTCTTCAGACGTTTTGACTTTGTATCTAAATCTTTTTCTAGACTTGGGATTTTGCCATATCGAATCTCTGCTGCTTTAGCTAAATCTGCTCTAGCTTCTGCAGTTTCTGCCTCACGTCTAAACTCTTCGAGTTTTTTCTTTAACTCTTTTATATCTGTTACAGTTTCTTTCTCGTTGTTCCACTTCAACTCGATTTCTGAAATTTCTTCTTTTAAGTCTGCGATTTGTTTCTCGATATCTTTTGTTCTGGCTTTTGATTTTGGATCAGTTTCTTTTTTCAAAGCCTCGTGCTCGATCTGAAGTTTAACTATTTTAGAATGCGCGTTCTGAAGAACTGGTGGTTTATTTTCCAGGGCAATTTTCAAGTATGATGCTGACTCGTCGATAAGGTCGACTGCTTTGTCTGGAAGAAATCTATCAGTGATGTATCTTGAAGAAAGATTAACAGCAGAGACTATTGCCTCGTCTGTAATATGAACACCATGGTAAACCTCGTACTTTTCTTTAAGACCTCTTAAAATAGTTATGGCATCCTCAATACTTGGTTCATTAACAAACACTGGCTGAAATCTTCTTGTTAATGCAGGATCTTTTTCAATGTGTTTTTGATACTCCTTAAGAGTTGTGGCTCCGATAGCTCGAAGTTCCCCACGTGCTAGCGCAGGCTTTAGCATATTTGAAGCATCGAGTGAACCTTCTACAGAACCAGCTCCAACAATAGTGTGAATCTCATCTACAAAAAGAATTATCTTTCCATCTGACTTTTCTATTTCTTTCAGAAGATTCTTTAATCTTTCTTCAAACTCTCCTCTGTATTTTGTACCAGCAATAAGTAGACCCAGATCAAGAGAAACAAGTTCTCTATCTCGCAATGACTCAGGTACTTCACCCATAGACATTCTTTGTGCTAAACCTTCTACAATAGCTGTTTTACCAACACCAGCCTCACCTATAAGAATAGGATTGTTTTTTGTTCTTCTAGAAAGAATCTGAACGATTCTGTTTATCTCATCATCTCTTCCAATAACAGGATCAAGCTTATTTTGTGAAGCAAGTTTTGTTAGGTTTCGAGTAAACTTTGTAAGTGTTTTGAACTTTTTTGGAGCTTCTTCTGTAAATGTTTTCGAGTTTCTGATTTCTTCAATAACTCGAAATACTGCTTCTTTTGTAATTTTGAATTTAGTTAGTAGATCTTTTGCTGAACTTTGAATATCGAAAATCGCTAGAAACAAATGTTCTGTAGAAACGAACTCATCGTTAAGCAAACTAGTTTGTTTACTTGAAGCATCAATAGTTTGGGCCAACTCTGGAGTAAGATACACCTGGTATGAGGCAGAAAGTGTTTGACCTTGCTCTGTACCTTCTATAGCCTCCATAAGTGAGTCAGTCATCAAGATAGTATCCACCTGTAGTTTATCCATTATTGAAGCTACAACACTCTCCTCTTGAATAATAAGTGCAGCCAAAAGATGCAAGGGGTTTACGTGATTTTGTCCTCTTTCTATTGCAAGTTCGTGGGCTTTCCGAATTACCTCTTTAGCTTTGGTTGTAAAGTTATTGAATGGATGCATAAATAATGTTTAATAAGGCCAATTATAATGAAAAAATGGCAAAAGTCAATCTAGAAAAACTCAGATTATTGAGCTTTTGTAGGCTCGGATAATGTGTTTATATCTTTTTTAAGTAGTGCTCCTGGGATGAATGACTTGGATGCTTCTCCGGATATTTTCATCCCGATAACGTCACCAGAAAGGTTAAAAAGTGGGCTTCCTGTATATAAATCTTTTGTAGATAGATCAGTTTCGACAGTTGCTAGATACTTAGTTGTAGTAGTTCCGACAGTGGAATCTTTCTGAATTAGGGATACTGTTCTACCTATAGCTACTGCGTTGCTAACACTTCCTCCAACTGAAATTACTGTCTGACCAAGTTTTGGATCTGCATCACTAAACTTAGCAGGAGAAAAAGCATAAGGAGTTTTATCTTTTTCAAGTTTTTCATTCGCCTTAAACAAAATAAAGTTTGTTTGTCTGTCTATGCCCATCGCAAGAAGAGGAATTTTCACTCCGTCGCTCATAATAGCCGTGTAGAAATTGTTTGGAGTTATTGTCTTTCTGTCTGCAACCATTATTCCCTCTTTTGTTACCACCAAACCAAGACCGTAAAAAGTTTTGTCACCAGATACCGCGTCGACTTCTTCTATTCTTACAATACTTTTAACATTCTTATTTATTGAATCCAAAATTAGATCTTCTTCTTTTACTATCACAGTTGTCACTTCCTTTTGACCGGGAGTTACGACAGTAGTTGGCGTTGTAACAGTTTCGATAGTTTTCTCTACGATTCGGTTTATATTTCTTGTAACTTCAATAGGAGCTTCTTGTAGAAGAGAAGTTGTCATAATTCCTGTAGCTATAGAAGTTACAAAACTAATAAGTATTGATAGCAAAACTATTTGGTTTTTATTTAGATCTTCCATAACGCTATTTTATCACAACTTTCTTTAATGCTAAAACTAATTTATCTATGTCTGACTTTTGACTAAACTTTCCTAAAGTAAAACGTAAACTTGATTTACTACAATCATCTTTTTTGTTTAGTGCACGTATAACATAAGAAGAAAAATCATCTTTGAGAGTCATGCATGAAGACGAATATGAAACTGAGAAACCTAAAATATCTAGTTCTATAGTCGCAAACTCTGCGTCTAATCCCTTGAAACAAATATTTATGTTGTTTGGTAGTCTGTGTTTGTGTGAACCATTCAGACTAGCGTTTGGAAAATTAGACAAAATTTTCTCGATTGCGTAGTCACGAATATTTGTAAGCCTTTTTTCTTCGTTTGCTCTGTTTTCCACTGCTTCATCCAAAGCGAGAGCAAACCCCGCTATTCCTGAAATATTTTCTGTACCACTTCGAAGTCCCCTTTCCTGTCCTCCCCCAAAAATAATAGGATTTATTTTTGTGCCAGATTTTACATATAAAGCACCTACACCCTTAGGACCATAGATTTTTCCGCTATCTAGAGTCAGTAAATCTATACCGTGCCTAGCGATATCCATAGATATGTATAAAGGACTTCCTCCAGTATCTACATGTAGATATGGAATTTCTTTCGTTTTTGAATCTTTTAATATTTTTGCGATCTCGTTTATTGGCTGGATTGTACCTATCTCGCTGTTAGCTAGAGTTATACTTATTAAAACTGTATTTTTCTTAATTGCTTTTTCTATTTGAGGTAAAGAAACTACTCCGTCTTCACTCACTTCGACAATAGTTACCTCTCCACCTCTTCTTTGTATTTCTTTACAAACTTCTAAAGTAGACGAGTGTTCTATTGCAGTAGTAATAAAATGTGGAACAAAATCATCTGTTTTGTAAGCTTCAAATATTCCGAGTAAGGCTAGGTTGTTCCCTTCGGTCCCGCCACTAGTGAAAACTATTTCATTTTTATTTACATTAAGTACTTTTGCTATTCTTGTTCGAAACTGACTCAGCAAATCTTTTGCCACAACAGACTCGCTATATAAGCCCGAAGGATTAGCGAAAATGTTGTTATACTTTTGCATTTCCTTAACCACAGTTGAACTAACAGGTGTTCCACCTGCATAATCTAGAAAAATATTTTTACCTAAACGATTTTTGAAATATCCAAATGGATTTAGAAAGTCTAATCTCATATATTTATTATACTACTTATTATTTAGATAGTTACAACTAGATATTTTTAGATGCAAAAAGGGCTGGGATTGCTCCCGGCCCCCTGCAAACGAACGATGGTCGCTAGCCGATGATCTCGCGGTGGAAACCTGGCCTGCCGTGTGTGGTGATCTGCCTCTCTCGCTCCGGACTGAAGCGATGTGGGTCGCTCCGACGAGTCCTTGCTTTCGGAAACGACATCCTGGCTTGAGGCTCAGTGTGCTCCCGGGATGGGAACGCCGTCATGAGGGCCAGAACGTCCAGTACTTCTGGACAAGCGTCCGTAAGCACCGGCGACAAGTCTTCCCGCATCAGAAGCGGAACCAGTGCAGGC
>JACCDV010509673.1_pt1 | contig 26029 bp, 26 predicted proteins | sample 7446131 | NCBI WGS metagenome assembly JACCDV01 (sample SAMN15323448, study PRJNA562643) | freshwater metagenome | isolation source: river surface water | place: USA:Blue River Watershed | collected 2017-08-17
AACCTCTGCGCTAATGCGGGTGCAAAAGTACAACCAAATTCCACTTCTACAAGCTTTTTTTAAACTTATTTTTGATGCTTTTCCTAACTCACTGATTTAAAGTTTTGTAAATGGAAAAGTTTTTTTTTGAATTGCGAATTGTAAGTGATGAATTGTAACGTTTAATTAACAAACTTGGAATATTGAACAACGAATATTCAATTTTGATTTTTTACAACATAAGGAAATATAAGGTTTTGAAATTTGATATTGATATTGAAGTTGAAAGCGCGTTAGGGATAGTAGCAGCATCCTTTTTAAAAAGGGAACTGAGGTACTCGAAGTCTCCTTTTAAAAAGATACAGCGGATAAAACGATCTGTATTGGAGAGACTACAAAGCCAACAAGGAACGACCAAAAAAAATTATTTATTCGTAACGAATAGCTTTGACAGGAGAAATCTTAGTAATGATATAGGACGGAATCAACAAAACCAAAAGACAAATCGCAATCGTAAGTATATTTAAAGCTAAAATATAAACTAAATTAAAATATACGGGAGCCTGATTGACATAGTAATTTTCAGGATTAAGCTGAATTATTCCAGAATATTTTTGAATTAGCAAAACCCCTATTCCAATACAATTCCCCCAAAATAAACCTCGAAGAATTAGATAAAAAGCATTGTATAAAAATATCTTTCGCATTGACCAATTATTTGCCCCTAGCGCTTTTAGGATTCCTATCATTTTTGTACGTTCTAAAATAAGTACCAATAAGGCCACTATCATATTAATAGTTGCGACTGTTATCATTACTCCTAAAATGACCACAATATTAAAGTCAAAGAGTTGAAGCCAATCAAAAATATAACTGTATTTTTCGATAATGGTTTTAGAATCTAAATTAGATGGGGTTTGTTGATAAACTTCCTCACCAATAGATTGAATTTGATTAAAATCTTGAACAAAAATCTCGAACGCACCTATTTGACTTGATGTCCATTTATTAATTCGCTGAATATGCCTAATGTCTCCTATTATATACGTTGCATCAAATTGTTGAAATCCCGAATTAAAAATTCCTACTACTTTAAATCTTCTAGTATTGGGAAGTTGCTTTTGATTTTCTTTTATAAAAAAAGTAGTAAATGCATCCCCTAATTTTAATTGTAATCTATTTGCTAAATACTGAGAAATAAGGACTTCAGTATTGAGCTGACCTGATATATTAGGTAAACGTCCTGCAATTAAATACTCTTTAATATTACTCCACTGGTAATCTGTACCAACACCTTTAAATATAATACCTTCAAAAGTATTTTCAGTACGAATAATTCCGGCTTTTGTAGCAATTGCTTGAATATGACTAACCCCTGAAACCGACCTAAACTTTGGATAAAATTTTTGATTTTTAGCAATAGGCGTCAGCGTGGATTCTGATTGATTATTATCATAATTTGAAATACTAATATGCCCGTTAAATGCAGCTACTTTTTCCCGAATTTTTTGTTGCAAACCAATACCTGTTGCTACAGAAATAATCATCATAATCATCCCAATAGCAATTGCAATAATTGCTATTTTTATTATTGGCGCAGATATACTACTTTTATAATCTCTAGCAGTAATCAATCTCTTGGCTATGAAGTATTCTAAATTCAAATCAGTATTTATGTTTGCTTGAGCCAAAAATACAGCTAAATCACGAATTACACTAATACACCTAAAATTTATTTACTTGACTATGATAGTCTCTTTAAAAAAATATATTCTTTTTACTGTTTCTCTTTTGTTTATTATTTCTTGTTCAAATACAAAAAATGCAAATGTTAAAACTAAATCTCCAACTGAAAGCTTAACCACAGTTATAATTCCAAAAAACACTGAACTAAGTCAACCCGAAAACCTAAAAACTGGAGCCGACAACTACGAAAATTACCTTCCAATACTAAAAAATAAAAAAGTGGGAGTAGTAAGCAATCAAACTAGTATCGTAATGAATACAACTCATTTAGTTGATTTTTTGGTAGCTAACGAAATTAATGTCCAGAAAATATTCGCTCCCGAACATGGATTTCGAGGCACCGCTGATGCTGGTGAACTAATTATTGACGGAAAAGACACCAAAACAAACCTACCTATCATTTCTCTCTATGGCAATAACAAAAAACCTAAATCTGAACAATTAGAAAACCTAGACATACTAGTTTTTGATATTCAAGATGTAGGGGCGCGTTTTTACACTTATATTTCCACTTTGCATTATATTATGGAGGCTTGCGCAGAAAATCATATCCCTTTGCTCATTTTAGATAGACCAAATCCCAATGGATTCATCATTGACGGACCTGTATTAGAGATGGAATTTAGCAGTTTTGTAGGTATGCATCCTGTTCCTATTTTATACGGAATGACTATTGGAGAATATGCCCTAATGATTAATGGTGAAAATTGGCTCCAATCTTCAACAAACTCAGAACAAGCTTTACAATGTGATTTAAAGGTAATTCCATGTTTGAATTACAACCGAAATGCATCCTATCATTTACCCCAAAGACCTTCTCCAAACCTACCTAACGATCAAGCTATTAACTTATATGCAAGCTTGTGTTTTTTTGAAGGAACCAATGTAAGTGTAGGTCGAGGCACTGACAATCAGTTCCAAATATACGGGTCACCATTGCTACCTAACTCTGGTTTTAATTTTATTCCTGAACCCAATTTTGGAGCCAAAGACCCCTTACACAAAGGTGTTATTTGTTTTGGCGAAGACTTATCAACTATTGAACCTTTGTCCCAAATTGAATTAAAATGGCTCATCAAAGCATACAATACCACCGAAGACAAAACAAAATTCTTCAATCCTTTTTTTACCAAATTAGCTGGAACAAAAAAATTACAACAACAAATTGAAGAAGGTATATCTGAACGAAAAATTAGGAAAAGCTGGAAATCAGATATAGAACTATTTAAAGAAACACGAAAGAAATATTTGATTTATTAAAGAGGCAATTTTTTTTTCATTTCTTCGACTATATTATAAACTGCGGGACAAATAGAAATATTCTTTAGAGTCAAATTTGAAATTTGTTGAAACTTTTTACGATCTGTATGAGGAAATTCACGACATGCTTTTGGTCGCACCTCATAAATAAAACACGTATTATCGTTATCCAAAAAACTACAAGGCAGAGATTGTAACACATAATCATTATCTTCATCAATACGAAGATACTGATCAATAAATTGTTGTGGTTTTTGTCTTAAATGCTTCGCGATTCGTTCAATATCAGCAGATGTAAATAAAGGCCCAGTGGTTTTACAACAATTAGCACATGTTAAGCAATCTGTCTTTCGAAACTCTGCTTCATGCAATTCTTGCATCGCATAATCTAAATTCTTAGGCGCTTTCTTTTTCAGCTTATCAAAATACTTTTTATTTTCGATATGCTTATCTTTGGCAAGTCTCCCGAGTTCGTTTAAATTTGGCTTTACCATTATATTAAAATTTCTAATGCAAAGTTAAACAACTTGAAACTATAAACTATAAAAAGAGGAAAGATTGCATCGTTCCTCGCAATGCCATTATGAAAGACCTCTTTGGAAAAGCGATACTTGATTATCAAACAAATAACAATCCTGAAAATATTATTACTTCCACCTCTATTTCTGAAGAAGATGAAATGGATATTGCTTATTTATTTAGAAATTTTGAAGAAATGCCTAGTATAGAACAAAAAGCTTTACAATTAGCAAAAGGTAAAACTTTAGATGTAGGATGCGGAGCAGGAAGTCATAGTTTGTTTTTACAAAATAAGCTCAATATAGATGTACATTCAATAGATATTTCGGAAAATGCAATACAAGCATGTTCACTTCGTGGGCTCAAAAATGCTCAAGTAATTAACTTTCTCGATATTGAAAACCAAAAATACGACACTATTCTTTTACTGATGAATGGTACTGGGATTTTTGAAACACTAGAAAAAAGCAATACCTACCTTCAGAAACTAAAGACTTTATTAAACCCAAATGGACAAATTCTAATTGACTCATCAGATATAATTTATATGTTTGACGAAGACGAAGATGGTGGAAAATGGATTCCCGGAGGGCACTATTATGGAGAATTATCCTTTACTATTCAATATAAAAACGAAACAGACGCTGAATTTCCTTGGTTATACCTAGATTATAACACACTGCAAAACGCAGCAATAGCTAATGGCTTACAATGCAAATTGATTCATGAAGGAAGCCATTTTGATTACCTAGCACAACTTTCTCTATAATAAACCAAAAATCGCTACAAATGGAAGATAAATTACGCTATCCTATTGGTAAATTCAAAACTCCAGAATCATATACCCAAGAATACTTAAACCAACGAATCAAAGAGATTGAAGAATTTCCTGAATTAGTTAAGCAAGAGACATTACAGCTCAATGATGAACAACTAGACACCCGTTATAGAGAAAATGGATGGACTATTCGCCAAGTAATTCATCATTGTGCGGATAGCCACATGAATTGCTTTATCCGACTCAAATGGGCTTTGACAGAGAATACACCTATTATAAAATTTTACCATGAAGATCGTTGGGCTATGTTAGAAGATAATTTAAAGATGCCTATTGAGCCTACTCTAACCTTACTAAAAGGATTGCATTTTCGTTTATCCTATTTAATGAAAAGTTTATCAGAATCCGATTTAAACAAATCATTTATTCATCCTGAACATAATGCATCATTTCAAATCAAAGAAATCATTGGTACGTATGCATGGCACGGATTACACCATTTAGCCCATATCAAGGAAATAAAAAAACAAAAAGGCTGGTGATTTATGGAATATTAAGATACTTATGAGTTTGTAAAGAAACGCGCCATTTAGGATTTTTCATAACATAATCAACAATCATAGGTGTCATTTCTTCTCTTTTGCTCCATTCTGGCTGAAGAAAAAGTACAGCATTTTTATTTACTTTTTCAGCTTGCTCTTCAGCAAAGATAAAATCGTGTTTATTGTATATAATCACTTTCAACTCATCGGCATTGTCATATACTGTTTGAGTTGGTAATTTATATTTTTTAGGTGACAAACAAATCCAATCCCAGGTTCCTGAAAGTGGATAAGCCCCTGAAGTTTCAATATGTACTTTTATATTATTAGCTTTTAATTTTTGGGTTAACAAAGTCATATCCCAAGTCAACGGTTCTCCTCCAGTTACTACAACAGTATCAGCATACTTAGTTGCATTGGCAACAATTAAATCCACATTAGTAGGAGGATGTAGTTCTGCATTCCAACTTTCTTTGACATCACACCAATGACAACCTACATCACAACCGCCAATTCGTATAAAATAAGCTGCAGTTCCTGTATGTGATCCTTCACCTTGAATGGTATAAAACTCCTCCATCAAAGGCAACATGGCTCCTTTATTAACTTCTAATTGTATTTCTTTTGATAACATGAATTTCTTTTGAAGTTGCAAAGATAGTCAATTAGAAAATTCTTATCCTATCTTATTTCAAGCTTAAAAGAGTAAAATTTAGACATAAAAAAAACCGGCAACGTTGCCGGTTTTTTTATACTGTAAAATACAATTCTTATTTCAATTGTTTGATTGAGCTTAATGCATAAGCATTAGTTGGATCAATAGCTAAAGTTTTATTGAAATACTCAATTGCTTTTGCTTTATCTGAATTAGCATACGTTGCTCCAATGGTATTGTAACTCTCCGCTATTTTTTTAATAACTGCTGGTTTAGCTACTTCATCAGCTCCTTTTGCAGTAACTGCAGCTACATAAGCTTCATAATACTTAATTGTATTCGCATCATTATCTAACAAACTATTTGTTCTTGCTTTAAATAAAAATGCCTCATAATATCCTGGAGATGCCACCAATACTTTATCAAAAGCAGCATCTGCTTTCTGAAGCGATACAGCATCTGGCTTAACATCTTTCTTACTATTTGCGTAATAGAGTGACAATCCAAAATACAAATTATCATCTAGAAAATTTTTAGAATCCGGACTCGTTGTACCTAATTCAAAAATTGCAGCCGCTTCTTTAAATAACTTTTGTGAAAATAATTTTTTCCCTACTTCATTTAAGTCTTCTGCTGCTGATGACTCCATCTCAATCGACTTTTTGATTGATGCTAAACCTGCTTCAAAAGCAATTGGGTCAATAGAAAGACCATCAGCACTTGTTCCTTTTTTAATTCTAGCCAATCCTAAAACTTGATAATCTTTAGCAATAATCTTATTAGAAGGATTTGAAGTAAACGTTTCTAAAGATTGAATTGCTTTATCGGCATTTCCATTTTCATAAGCTGCGTATCCTAAATAACGGTAAATCCTTGGATTTACTTTATCCAACTGAATCATTTTATTAGCTTCATCCTCTAAAGCTCTATAATCTTTTACCAAAATCATAAAATCAGCACGACGCATTCTTGAATGAATTGAATAATCGGTTAAATCCATGTATTTTTGGTAATAATCAATTGCAATTTTATAGTTTTCAGCTGCTTTAGAAGGTTTGTTTCTAGCTATTTTGTAATATGTTTCTGCCAACTCTCTGTATACTGGGCCATAATTAGGATTGATGGCTATAACCTCGTTATAAGCCTTTGAAGCTTCATCATAGGATTTTGCTCCCTTTAACAATACTCCTAATTGCATTTTAGCTCTTAATGAAGTATTGTCAGCTGAAAACGCATCTCGGTATGCTTTATAGGCTTCATTTTGATTACTTTCTCCATAATAAGCATCTCCTAAAGCTAAAAGCACTTGAGCATCTTGAGGATTGTTTACAAGGGCACGATTCAAAATAGCAATTGCACTTTTGTAATCTGGTTTTGAAGCATTCATATAAGCTCTTGCAATATATACGTATTCTTCAAAATCTTTCTTGCGCATATCTTTAGTTGCTAAGGCAAACTTAGCTGTGGCAGATGGAATGTCATTATTATCCAAATCCATTTGTCCTAAACCAATATTATTAAATCGAGCAGATTCAGAAGCTGTCAACCCTTTCTCGTAAGAAATTCTAGCCGAATCTTTTATGCTTTGAGTTAAATAAACATTTCCTAGAATAAAAGAAGCCATTCCATTAGAAGGTTTCGCTTGTAAAATTGATTTCAAAATAGATTTTGCCTCTTCATATTTCTCGGCATCAATAGCCTTTTTTGCTTGATTAATATCTTGCGCTTGACTAACCGAAACGAAAGCCAAAAGTACTAATCCAAAAATTTTAAATTTATTCATCTCTATTATTATAATTTATTTAATTCTTATCGTTGGTAATTTCTTTTCTGATAACTAATTTTCTAGGAGGTACTTTAACTGGTAGCAATCCTGATTTTAAAATAATTCGTTGCCCAATATCTCCTGCAACAAAAGAAGCAAAACCCATTCCTAATCCTGAATATCCTTGACAATTGATAATGTACAAATCACGTGCCAAAGGATATTTACCCTCCGCAATATTATTTTGATCTGGAGCATAGTAATTTGAATCTTTAAGGCCTTTAACATTTAAAAGATTTACCTTATCTACATAGTGTTGCATTTCTGGAGTAGGTTGTGATAACCAATTCAGTCCTACTACACCAATCATCCCTTCATTTTCAGAAACAAATTTAATAACTTCATTGTTTGTTCCAAAGGAAAAAACACCTTTTTCAGGAATCGATGATAAGCCTGCAAGATGATTCATATATCGAACCGTACTTGAGTTAGGATTATCAAAAACCAATCCTTTGATTTTACTTTCTGATTTCCCTTTCATAAAATCCAATACATCACTCAATGCAACTAAAGTATCTTTAGATTGACCATTTGAAATAAATGCAATTGCATCAATCGCAATAGGAGTTATTTTAGGAATAATTTTTCTGGCAGCAAAAACTTTCATTTCATCGTCATTCAATTTTCTTGAAAGAACAGCAATACTTGAAGTGTCTTTTACCAATGATTGGATTACTTCATTCTCAGATTTCGCATCCAAATTAATTTTAGCCTCATACCTACTTTCAAAAACCTCTATTTGATCTTCCATAATAGGTTGCAAAGTCTCATCAACTAATATTGTTGCATTACCTTTCAATATAGTTTCTTGATTCGCGTTGTATGATTTATTACAAGCTGTAAAAAATAAAATAGAGAGAATCAGACCGGATAATCGTGTTACATTTCTCATTGCTTAGTCTTTATTATCGTTAATAATTCTTATGAATCTAAAAAAAGAATATACAATTAAAAGCACGCCAAACGCAACTCTATAATTGTATTGCATTTGCAAAGGGAAATGCTTCATAAAGATAACCAATAATCCTAAAACTAAATAGGATACTAAAAACAAAATTCCTATAACGAGAAGAAATCGCCCTTTGAGCGATTTCTTCTGAAAACTATTAACAAAGTTTTTAAACATTATTCTGCTGACTGTATAGTAATTGGAAGAGAATATAGAACCCTAACTTTTTTACCATTTTGCTCACCAGGAATCCATTTTGGACATTTATTCAAAACACGTATTGCTTCTTTCCCAGTTCCGTAACCAATATCTCTAATTACTTTAATATCTGTTAAAGAACCGTCTTTTTCTACTACGAAAGTAACATAAACTTTTCCTTTTAAACCTTCTTCTTCAGGAGTTTGGTAATTATTACCCACAAATTTGTAGAATTTTTCCATACCACCAGGGAAATCAGGTTTAACTTCGATTCCTGCAGTATTATAAATATTGTTATCTACTTCTTCTACCACTGCAGCAGGTCCATTCCCTACAGGTTCAACAGTTAATTCGGCATCTGGATCCCCCTTAATAGTTTCATTACCTAGTTTCTTATCTTTTATTTCAGTAATTTTTGGTGGCTCCTCAGTTACCTCTTCTGCTTTAGCCACTACAGGCTTAACAAATTTAACTTGATCCACTTTTGGTGGAGGTGGTGGAGGTGGCGGAAGATCTTTTTTAGGCTCTTCCTTCTTTGGAGGCAATTTCATGGTTACAATTTTTGTATCCAATCCTTCGTCATCATTAGAAGAGTCTGGCAATAAGCTCATAATTAATGGCGTTGCAATTGCAAGTGAAAATACAATCGCTCCAAAAATTAACGCCTTAACAGTTGTCTTAGTATTCTTCTTTCTAAGATCGTAAGCGCCATAAGCTTTGTTTCGACCCTCGAATACGATATCAAGCCATTGGTTTGTAAATATATCTAATTTCATTTTTCTTAATTATTAGGTTATTGAGCAACAAGAATTTCTTATTTACTTTCTAACAATTTTTTTTCCTCAGGAGTATAATCATTAACAATTGCATAAGTAGGAACATCTACAATTGCCATTTCATCTAATATATCAACTAAGTTTCTATAATTTGACTTTTTACTCGGTTTGATAATTACAATCATACCTTTGTCTTTATTTCCTGTGTACTCAAGAACTAATTTCTTTCTCGAAATTAATTCTTTACGAATTCCTTCTTTACCATAAGAGAACTCTTTTGGAGCTCCTCCAGCAACAGGAGTAGCTAACAAACCTACATAACGAACTAACTTGTCATTATCTCCTAATAGAATTGTCATTGTACGATTTTCATCTACTTTAACTTGATTCCTTGGATCAGGTTTGTCTTCTTTATCTGGCAACCCCAAACTCATCGATTGTGGCTTAGATAAGGTAGTGGTAAGCATAAAGAATGTTATCAATAAGAATGCTAAATCCACCATAGCTGTTAAATCAACTTTAGCATTGGATTTCTTACTTCTTACCTTACCATCGCCTTTTTTACCACCACCGTCGCCGGTATTTAATTCAGCCATTTTAGTATCTTTTAAATAATTATTTGTCTTTTGCTCTTAAACCAGTAACTAAATTAAAGCTATTGATTTTTTGATCTTGTAAGATGTCCATCACTTTTTTGATAGATGGATATTCTTCTCTTGCATCACCTTTAATTGCTATTTGCAATTCTTTATCGTCGATTTCAATATTTGCTATTCGAGCATTTTGAATCCACTGAGACAACTGATTATCTAACGAATCTTTAGGAATTCCTGGTTGATTTGCTTTACCTCTCTCTGAACTCTTCATCGCAATGATTTGTTTAAGATTAGCGATTGGCACTCCAAACCCTTCCATTAAAGCAAATTTAGCAGATTCATCTTCTGTAAATTCAACTCCATATTTTTGACCCATCAATTCTAAAGTTCTTTTTCTAACTTCTCTACCTTTCAAATCAAAGAAAACTTTCCCTTTTCCTACGGTAATAGTAGCTAAATCAGTGTCTGGCAATTTGGTTTGAACTGTTGATGCAGGCGTATCCACTGGCAAAGGTTCTGGTATTTTGGCTGTAGCAGTCAAAATAAAGAAAGTAAGCAAAAGAAACGCAACATCACACATAGCTGTCATATCAATAGAAGCAGCTTTTTTGGACATTTTTACAGCCATTACTTTATTTTTTTTATAATTGAATAAGCTTTTCTATTTCAAAACTTATTAAACTAATTATTTAATTATTTTTTTGAACTTCTGAAGTGTCTGTAAGTATTTACAATTGTATTACCTGCCTCATCAATAGAATACGTCAACGTATCAATTTTAGAAGTAAACAAATTGTAAGTAATAATTGCTAATGCAGAAGTAGAGATACCTGTTGCAGTGTTAATCAAAGCCTCAGAAATACCATTTGCAAGAGCAGCTTGATCAGGAGTACCTGCAGATGCTAATGCACCAAACGCTTTAATCATCCCTGTTACTGTTCCTAATAACCCTGCTAATGTTCCTAAAGAAACTAGAGTCGAAAGAATAGTCATGTGTTTTTCTAACATTGGCATTTCTAAAGATGTAGCCTCTTCAATTTCTTTGTGAATAGTTTCTGCTGCAGCTTCACTATCTAAACCTTCAGCTTTTACATCTTGATATTTCAATAATGCAGATTTGATTGCGTTTGCAACAGACCCTTGTTGTTTGTCACAAGAAGCAATTGCTCCATCGATATCTCCTTTAGTAATACTTGATTGTACATTTTTCATAAAAGCATCTAAATTACCTTTACCTGCTGCTTTTGAAATTACAGCAAAACGCTCAAATGAAAACACGATTACCATTAATAAACATCCTAATAACACTGGAACAATAGGACCTCCTTTGTAGACCATCGCTAAGTAATTTCCTGGTAGTGGGTGACCTGTATTAACTCCTCCTTCGAAGTTTGCTCCATTACCCATAATAAAATTCCAAATAATCCATCCTACGAAGATACACGCTCCGATGATAATTCCTGAAATTGCTCCTCCACCTTTTGGTCCATTTTCTTTTTTAACGTTTGCCATTTTTTTAAAATTTTAATAGTTTTAATTAATTTAATTTTTTAGTGTTTAAATAAACTTGTAGTGGAGCAAATTTATATTTTTAGTTTAAATAAAAAAACTTTTTTTAATTTAATTAAAGTTAATTTTTATCAAATCGATTAGGTTTATTTTCATTTTTTTTTAATTTAACAAAAAATCCCTATCAAAATCATTTATTGAGTACAAAAAACCCATTTAACTTAATTAATTTAAAAGAATTTATTAATATTTATTTTTTTATAAAAATAAAGTTAGACATAGTTTAAACCTATTTATACAAATCATTAAACTATAAAATGAAAAGATATCGTATTTGATCAAAAGGGTCCCAACAAACTAATTAGCGCCTAAATCTATTTTTTTAAACGACACTACTTAGTATAATTTCTTTCAAACTATCCGAAGTAATTTATTGTTATTGAATTCCTATTTTTGCAATTCAACTATGTATTTTGATTAACACTATTTTTTTATTATATATAAACTAATTCAATACAATTGAAATGAAAAAATATACCCTACAGAATAATCCATTTATAGTACCCACTTCTGATGGAAAACTTATTGAAGAACACCACGGATTAGCAAGTACACAGAATTCAACTATTTCTATTGCTCATATGATCGCACCACCTGGTTGGAGTGAACCTTTTCAAACTCCAGAATTCGAAGAATACACCTATATCATCAGCGGAAGAAAACAATTTATTGTTGATGAGGAAATACTTGTCTTGGAAGCAGGACAATCGATTAAAATTGAGAAAAATACTAGAATTCAGTATTCTAATCCATTTGAAAAACCTTGCGAATACATTGCCATTTGCACACCCGCATTTGACTTTACCAAAGTTCACAGAGAAGAGTAATTAATTTAAACTTAGTAATTCTAAAATTTTCTGTTCTACTTCAACTGACGACCATTTCTCTTCAATGGCATCCATTCTTAAAACCTCTTCCATAATAGCATTTTGAACATCTCCTATAGCCAAAGCCTCAGTATAGGGACGGTCACTAAAAGTCACTCTACTATATAATGGAATCCATAGATCTGGATGTTTATCTGAAAAAACTTTCTCAATCTTCTTTTGCAACAAGAATTTTTCATCGGCTGTTTTAGTACTCATCTCCATGAAATTGCGATAGGATAATTCGGCAATAGCATCTGCATTAGGCTTTCTTGATTTTTGATACTGTACAAAAATAGTTTTCCAATCATCGCCGTGCTCATGCATCATTTCGTTTAAAACTGTAATATCTTCAAAACCGGCATTCATTCCTTGACCATAGAATGGAACAATTGCATGACAGGCATCTCCAATCAAAGCAACTTTATCTTCATACGTCCAAGGAAAACATTTCATCGTAACCAAAGTACTGGTTGGATTCTTGAAAAAATCTTCAGCCAACTTAGGAATCACATCGATTGAATCTGGAAAATTTTTAGCAAAAAATTCCTCGACCAACTTAATATCTTTCAATTGTTCCAATGAATTTTCTCCTTCAAAAGGCATAAATAAAGTACACGTAAAACTCCCATCTAAATTAGGCAAAGCAATCAACATGTACTCACCCCGAGGCCATATATGAAAGGAATTAGGATCTAATTTATGAGTCCCATTTGGATTAGCAGGGATATTTAATTCTTTGTAACCAATTTTTAAAAATTCTTGCGAATAATCAAACATACTCTGGCGCTGCATTCGGTGACGAATTCGAGAAAAAGCACCATCTGCACCGAACACCATATCGTATTTTTTTTCTTGCCAAGCACCACGTTCCGTTGCTCCAATATGCAAAGTAGCATCGGCTAAGGTAACATCCCAAATTCGTTGTTCAAAAAAGAATTCAGCCCCAGCAGACTCTGCTAAATCTATCATTTTTCGGTTTAGCAATCCTCTTGAAATAGAATAAATCGCTTCTCCTTCATTCCCATACGTTTGAAAATTAAGTTTATCCACCAAATGGATAGCGCGTTTATCCATGGGGATAGCAATTTCACGAACCGCATCGCCCACTCCTACTCCGTCCAAGGCTTTCCAACCTCGATTAGACATGGCTAAATTAATTGAACGCCCTGAAAATTCAATTTGACGAATATCAGGACTTCTGTCATACACATGAACAGTATGACCTGCTTTGCGCAAATAAATAGCCAATAACGAACCTACTAATCCAGAACCGACAACGGCAATTTTTTGGGGAGTTTGCATCAATTTTTGATAAAAGTTAGGCAAAATTACTCATTTATTATATCCACTCTTGGAGTATCTTTTATTTTTTATTAGGAATAAAGATCAATTTTGTTGAAGTTTTAACAATTTCGTCCTTGTTCAATTTCATTTTTCTGAATTTACCCGTATTGTACATATCGGCTTGATCTTTGTAATGCGGGCTCATCGGATTGCCGGATTGTCCTGTAGGCAAAATACTCCAACTGTTTTCAATATCTGAGAAATCAATGATTCTTCTAGTTGACGGACCTCCTTTTACAACATAGTTACCGTCTTCGGTAAAATCAAAGAACAAATTATTAATTACCTCCATTGTACCGGAAACCTCAAACGGCCCCACATTAAAGAAAGGCTTTAATGCATTTACTTTCCCTAAAGGATGTTGGTGTTCTAGTGTATGTACTTTGTTCCAAGTCCAAGCAGTAACCGATTTACCTAATTGGATTTCCAATGCAGCAATCGCTTCTTTAAAGGACTGCAATATGATTTGCGAACGAGTTTCTTTCTTATTTTTAGTAGCAATATTATCCCACCAAAGCGAATTAGCATTAGCTAGTTGTCGTGCCACTACTTGTTTCATAACATGTGTCGCCAAAAATTGTTTGAATCCAGCCTCACCCATTTCATCTTGAAAGGTGTTTTTAAGGTAGCTATAAATCCATTTATTATAAATTGTTGGAGCAACATCTTCTAAATTATTAGCACCTTTCCACTTTTTTAAAATTGCAAGAGCTTCTTTCTCGTTTTTAGAAAGCGAATTCATCTCTAATGCACCTATTAAGTTTTGAACTACCGAAGGGGACACCGATGAAGTGTTGTCAAAAATCATTTGACTCGCCGATTTTTTATCCCAATTTGATTTCGAATCTAACAATTGCACAATCCGTTTTGCTCTGTCTTCAGGTAAATAATAGCCTGGATATGAAAATCCGTCAATAGCTTCCGGTTGATTGTTAGCCGAATACACATAATTCCAACTCGGATTGACTGCAGAAGGATTTTTGGAGAAATCCAAATATTCTTTAATATCGTCCTTGCCACTAGCCCCATCCAAAATGAAATTCGGATTTACTCCTGCATTGTGTTTGTATAATTTTCCTGTTGCCCACCAAGCCACATTTCCCTTCGCATCACCATACATTACATTCAAACCAGGTGCAGCAATTAACGGAACCCCTTTTTGAAAATCAGCCTTGTCTTTAGCATGCGAAAGCGCATATACTGCGTCCAAAATCAAAATGGGTTGTTGGGTATAAATCCAAGACAAAGCTATTGGTTGGTCTTTATTCAATCCGTCAATTAAATCATTCACAATCGGTCCGTGACGACTTACTTTAATCTTCATTACCACATCCGCAGTATCTTTAACTTTAATCGTTTTAGTTCTTGTTTCGTAAGTAGTGAACCCTGTAGGCGTTTTGTATTTTGTCGCATCTGCTGGATGATTTTTCTCTTGGTACAAGTCAATATCATCATTTTCAAACATGGTCAAACCATACGCATACTGATGATTGTGACCTAAAAGTGGAAAAGGAGTTCCAGCCAAATAACAGCCATACATTTCGTAATCAGGCGTAACCAAATGGGCCTCATACCAAGTGCCAGGTTGCGAAAACCCAATATGCGGATCATTGGCAAAAATCACTTTACCATTCTTAGTCTTTTGCGGAGCAATTACCCAACTGTTACTTCCGATGAAAGGTGGAATTGGCGACTGATCTAATAAAGCAGCAACCGATTGAGCTATCGCCGAATATTCTTGAGTATTTTTAGCATTTTTAATCTTAGTGGTATTAAATTCACCCTCTAAACCAAAATCTTTCAAATACTCCATTCCGTATTTATTACGTAAATCCGTCATCAAAGGATCTGATTTTTGTGCCATGGCAAAACTAAATGCCATATATCCAAAAATATTATAGACGTCTTTAATCTCAAATTTTTGTTTCTGAATGCCAAGTAACTGAAACTCCACTGGTGTTTTCCCTTCAGCTACAAATTGATTAATCCCATCTAAATACGCTTGAGTCAATTGATAGCTTGGACTTTTTTTATCCAATTGAGCAATGGCCTTTGCTGAAGCTTCCTCAATTCCTAAACCTGCAAAGAACTTATCGTTTTTTAATGCCACCGATCCGAAAATTTCAGACAAACGGCCTGGCGCAATGCGACGCATCAACTCCATTTGCCACAATCGATCTTGCGCATGGACATAACCCAATGCTTCCATGGCATCAATACTATTTTCGGCATAAATATGCGGTACTCCAAATTCATCAAAATACACTGTGGTTTCTTTTTGAATGTTATTCAATAACAATTGACCTTCGTACTTTGGTTTGGAATAAAAGGCATAGCCTACTAAACCTAAAATCAATAGCAAAAAAATGCAAACAATAACAAGAAGTACTTTTTTAAAAATTTTCATATGTTTAAATTTTAATTTTTAGCGGTAACATATGGTATCACTTTTAATCTTAGGTGTTTGATTTTGCAAACTGCTTGTTAATGGCGATTTCATATGATGTGAATTTGGTAAACAAATATAAAAGAATAATCTACAATTAGTACTTAGTAATCATCCAACGCTTTAATTTTGTTTAACAAATGTAAAAATTAAATAAACAAAAACTATATTTGTGGCAAACCAATTCAAATGAAAGCTATATCTAAAGAAACCATTGCCAGAATGGAAAAAGTCCCTCGATTGAACTTAATCAATTCATGTACAGGATATAAATCGACTAATTTAATTGCTACTAAATCTATTGATGGTCAATCTAATGTAGCTATTTTTAGTAGTGTAACTCATTTGGGAAGCGAACCTCCATTAATTGGATTCATCATGCGACCAACAACTGTTCCGCGTGACACTTACAAAAATATCAAAGAGACTGGCTACTTTAGCATTAATCATGTAACCATTGACATGATTGAAGATGCGCATCACACCTCAGCCAATTACGACTTAGGTATTTCTGAATTTGACAAAACCAATCTAGAGGAAGAATATAAAACTGATATCGAAATCCCTTTTGTAAAAGGTAGTCCCGTGCAATTGTATTGCAAATATGTCAATGAATATTACATTAAAGAAAACAACACCATTCATATTGTTGCTTCTATAGAGAAATTATTTTTTGACGAAGAATTGCAACACGAGGATGGCTGGCTGCAAATTGATAAAGGAAATGTTATTGCTCTAAATGGCTTGGACGGCTACTGTTTACCCAAACTAGTTGATCGTTTTCAATATGCTCGAAAAGACCAACCCACACAATCATTTTTTAAGTCCGAATAAGTTATTTATTTAAAATTCCACTTTTTAGAATTTGTCCAAAATGATAAATATCCTCAAAAGAAGTGTACAATGGCACTGGTGCGAGTCGAATTACATTGGGTTCGCGCCAATCTACAATGACTCCATTTTTCATTAAATAATCAAACAAGCCTCTACCTTCTCCATGTAAAAAAACAGAGAGTTGACACCCTCTTTCGGTTGGATTAGAAGGCGTAATGATTTCAAAATTACCATTCACTTCTCGGTCAATTTGGTGTAAAACAAACTCCAAGTAGTCCGTAATTGTATTTCTTTTCTGAATCAAAGCATCCATCCCAATTTTGGCGAATAGCTCCACCGAAGCCAAATAAGGAGCTAGTGATACTACGGGTAAATTACTTATTTGCCAACCATCGGCCCCTTGAATAGGATCAAAAACAGGTTCCATCTTAAAACGGCGTTCTTTATTATGTCCCCACCAACCTGCGAATCTTGGCAATTCCGAATTAGTATGATGTTTCTCGTGTATAAAACAGCCCGAAGCATTTCCTGGTCCTGAATTCATGTATTTATAACTGCACCAGGCGGCAAAGTCCACCTGCCAATCGTGTAGTTTTAATTCAATATTACCCGCAGCATGCGCTAAATCCCATCCTACATAAGCTCCTACTTTATGCCCTGCTGCTGTAATAGTTTTCATATCAAAAACCTGCCCTGTATAATAATTCACGCCACCCAATAAAACCAGCGCTAACTCATCTCCGACTTCTTCAATTTTTGCTACAATATCTTCTAAACGAATGTTGTGTTCTCCTTCTCGGCGTTTTACTTCTACTAAAGCATCTTCAGGAGTGTATCTGTGTAGTCGTACCTGACTTTGTAACATATACTGGTCTGACGGAAAGGCTTTTTCTTCGCAAATGATTTTATATCGTTGATTCGTTGGACGATAAAAAGAAACCATCAATAAATGCAGGTTGACTGTCAGGGTATTCATCACCGTAACTTCAGAAGGCAAAGCACCTACTAATTTACTCAACGGATTTGCAAAGCGTTCGTGGTAATCCCACCATGGTTTTTCGGCATAAAAATGCCCTTCAACAGCCAAGTTTGCCCAGTCATTCATTACCTCATCGACATAAGTCCTAGCGCTTTTAGGCTGAAGTCCTAAAGAGTTTCCTGTAAAGTAAATCACTTTCTTTCCGTTGACTTGAGGGAAAGAAAATTCGTTTTGATACTGCTGTAATGGATCTTGCGCATCGAGCTGTTGCGCAAAAGCTAGGCTGTTTTCGAATGTCATCCGTGTTGATTTTATAAAGTAAAAGTAACAAATTAAGATGGATTTCTACTTCTGTTTTTTTTGTTTGAAGGATAGTAACAAAAAACCCACAGCTGGATGCAGCTCCAGCGGAAGCCAGCATTGACTTGAAATGTATAGCCCGACCCGAGCGTTGACTTAAGAAAGGAAAAGGGTCACGCCCAAAAGAAAAAAAGGGTATCAAAAAATAAGACTTTTGTCATTCCGAATTTATTTCGGAATCTATAAAATAATAAATCAATTATTTAAAGAAACTGAAACAAGTTCAGTTTGACAAGAGTAAGTCTTTATTGATACCCTCTATATTTCTACTGAAGAATCTTGTTATAAAATTAGCATCGCATCTCCATACGAATAGAATTTGTATTCTTCTTTGATGGCTTCTTCGTAAGCACGTTTCATTAAATCGTGACCACAAAAAGCAGAAATCATCATTAGTAAAGTCGATTTTGGTGTATGGAAATTCGTAATCATACAATCGGCAATACTAAAATCGTAAGGTGGGAAAATAAATTTATTAGTCCAGCCTTCGTAAGGATTCAATGTTTTCTGTGAAGAAACCGAACTCTCTATTGCACGCATAGAAGTAGTTCCTACGGCACACACTCGTTTTTTTCCAAGTTTTGCTTTATTTACAATTTCACAAGCTTCTGGAGTTATTTTTAACTCTTCTGAATCCATTTTGTGTTTCGATAAATCTTCTACCTCTACTGGATTGAAAGTTCCTAAACCTACATGAAGTGTTACTTCTGCAAAATTGATTCCTTTAATTTCTAAACGTTTTAATAAATGTTTAGAGAAATGCAAACCAGCTGTTGGTGCGGCTACTGCTCCTTCTTCTTTAGCATAAATAGTTTGGTAACGTTCTGCATCTTCTTCCGTTACCTCTCTATTGATATATTTTGGAATTGGAGTTTCTCCCAATTCTGTTAATTTATTTCTAAATTCTTCGTAAGAACCATCATACAAAAAACGCAATGTTCTTCCTCGAGAAGTAGTATTATCAATTACCTCAGCCACTAATGAATCATCGTCTCCGAAGTACAACTTGTTTCCAATTCTGATTTTACGAGCTGGATCTACTAATACGTCCCAAAGTCTTTGTTCAGCATTTAACTCTCTCAATAAGAACACCTCAATTCTAGCTCCTGTTTTTTCTTTATTACCATACAAACGAGCTGGAAAAACCTTAGTATTGTTCAAAATCATTACATCTCCGTCATCAAAATAATCAATAATATCTTTGAACATTTTGTGCTCTATCGTTTGTTTTTTACGGTCGATAACCATTAAGCGAGATTCGTCTCTGTTCTCCGCAGGAAACTCAGCTAAAAGTTCTTTTGGTAAATTGAAGTTAAAATGTGATAATTTCATTGAATATAAAGTTTATGTGATTAGGAGTTTAAATGCTTATAAATTTAGAACCATTTAAAATCAAGGTGCAAATATACAATTGTGAAATAGGCGTTGTCAAGTGTTTTACTGTTTATTTTTAACAACCCAATATTAGAAAGTGATTCCGACTATTCAATATTCTAAATTAAGCGGTTTCTTCCATTGCAAAGCCCAGACTTTTTAAATCTTCCCAAAAATCCGGATAGGATTTAGATACTACTTCGGCATTGGCAATAAAAATAGGAACGCGTAATGCTAAAGGTGCAAAAGCCATTGCCATTCGGTGGTCGTTATACGTGGCAATAGTCACATTGGGATTAATATCTTTGGTAGCTACCAAAGTCAAACTATCATTGGTTACAGAGATATTAGCTCCTAATTTGGATAATTCTATTCGAAGTGCCTCTAAACGATCTGTCTCTTTGATTTTCAAGGTATGCAAACCTGTTAGATGACAACCAATACCTAAACCTAAACAAGTTACTACAATAGTTTGTGCAATATCCGGTGTATTGTTCAAATCGAAAGTGACGTCTTGGTGCTTAAAATTAGCTTGTTTGTTCAAAGTCAACTGATTTCCGTTAAAAGTAGACTCGACTCCCATGGCTTTGTATAGGTTGACCAAAGCCGAATCGCCTTGTAAACTATTTTCTTTATAACTTGAAATGGTGATAGTCGTAGCATCTGCCAAAGCGGCGATGCTAAAATAATACGAAGCCGAACTCCAATCCGACTCTACAGTCATTTCTTTTGTTGCTACTGCTGATTTTGGCGCTACTTTAATGACCTTTCCTTCAAAACTAGTCTGAATATCTAAATCATTCAACAAAGCCAAAGTCATTTTTATATAGGGAATAGAAGTAATTTCTCCTTCTAAAGTCAATTCTAAACCATTTTCTAATTTGGACGCTACTAACAATAAAGCCGAAATGTATTGACTACTCACATTGGCGGCTAAATTAACTTTAGAAGCCGTAATTTTTTGACCTTTAATTCGGATAGGTGGATAACCTACTTCTTTTTCATAAGTAATCACAGCACCCAATTGTTCTAGCGCTTCCACCAAAATTTTGATCGGACGCTCTTGCATTCGGCTAGAACCTGTCAGCACCACTTCACGACCTGCATTGACTGCAAAATAAGCGGTAAGAAAACGCATTGCGGTTCCAGCGTGGTGAATATCTACAATCGCTTCATTGCCATCCAATGCTTTTTGCATTACTTCGCTATCATCCGAATTGGAAGTATTCGCTAAGGTTATGTTAGGGAATAAGGCTTTTAGCAATAACAACCGATTGGTTTCGCTTTTGGAACCTGTTATGTTTAATGATGAATTATCAATTGTAAATGGTGAATTGGTGCTTAGTTTTAAATTCATTTTATAGCTCTAATTATGAATTAGTTTGTCCTTTTGTGGTAGAAATTATTAAGGGCGCAATTTACTACGACTCATTTACAATTCATAATTTACCATTCACAATTATTTCAATTTCTCGTTATTTTTATGACGATTTTTATCTCGAACGGATTTTAATTCCATTTTTTTATCAAATGCGGCTTGTAAATCAATTCCGGTTTGGTTAGCCAAACACAATACAACAAAAATCACATCGGCTAGTTCTTCGCCTAAATCTTTGTTTTTATCCGATTCTTTTTCAGACTGTTCTCCGTAACGACGCGCGATAATACGGGCCACTTCGCCCACTTCTTCTGTCAGTTGCGCCATATTGGTCAACTCATTAAAGTACCGAACTCCGTGTTCTTTAATCCACGTATCTACGTCTAGTTGTGCGTTTTTTAAATCCATTATCTTATATTTTTACTATCCATAATTATAGTTACGGGACCATCATTCAGTAAAGCTACTTTCATATCGGCACCAAAAATACCAGTAGGTACTTTTTTACCTAATTTAGTTTCTAACGAACTTACAAATTTTTCATAAATAGGAATGGCCATTTCAGGTCTAGCCGCTTTGATATACGAAGGTCGATTGCCTTTTTTAGTAGCTGCATGTAAAGTAAACTGACTCACTACCAAAACATCACCATTCACCTCTTCTACTGATAAATTCATGACACCATTGGCATCTCCAAAGATTCGTAGTTGGGTAATTTTGGTAACCAGCCAATCAATATCTTCTTGCGTATCGGCATCTTCAATTCCTACTAAGACCAATACCCCTTTCTGAATTTCAGCAACCATTTTCTCTTCAATAGTTACAGAAGCTGAAGCAACTCTTTGCAAAACCACTCTCATTATTCTCTAGTTTTATCGCTAGCCATTCGATCTTCATTGTACACATCAGTACGGTAATGCTCTTCATCACCTTCTAAAATACTCAGATAACTATGGTACCGTGACCAAGCAATTTCATCATTTTCCAAAGCTTGCTTTATAGCACAGTGAGGCTCTTCTTTATGCAAACAATTATTAAATTTACATTGGTCTTTCAATTTGAAAAATTCTGGGAAATAATCGCCAATTTCCTCTTTTTCCATACCTACAATACCAAATCCTTTGATACCAGGTGTGTCTATAATTTTTGCTCCAAAACTCAAATCGTACATTTCAGCAAATGTCGTGGTATGTTGTCCTTGCTTGCTTTGTTCTGAAATATCCTTAGTTTTTAAATGCAATGTAGGTTCTAAAGCATTTACTAACGTAGATTTACCCACGCCTGAATGACCTGAAAACATACTCACCTTGTCCAACATCAATTGTTTTAATTCGGCCACTCCTTTCCCTTCTGTTGAAGATACTCGCAAACATTGGTAACCAATTTCCTGATACACATGTTGCATATACAATTGTTCGTCCAAAGTCACTTCATTCAGTGTGTCAATTTTATTGAAAACTAAAACCGTTTCAATGCCATAGGCTTCAGCAGTGACTAAAAATCGGTCAATAAAACTAGTTGTTGTTGGTGGGTTGTCAATGGTAATTAATAAAAAAACGCGATCAATATTTGACGCGATAATATGAATTTGCTTGGATAAATTAACCGACTTTCTAACGATATAATTCTTTCTATCGTGAATGTTATGAATGGTACCTGTTACAGCATCCGAAGTATTGTCTAATTCAAAATCTACCACATCTCCAACAGCAATTGGATTGGTACTTTTAATCCCTTTCATACGGAACTTCCCTTTCATACGGCATTCCATAAAATCTCCTGTTTCTGATTTTACGGTGTACCAACTCCCTGTAGATTTATAAACGATTCCTGTCATGCAACAAAGGTAAAATTTTGTTTCAAGTTTCACGTTCGATGTGCAAAGTTTTTACATCGGCTCCAAATAAAAAATCCCCACAATTGAATCAATTGTAGGGATTTAGAATATTGAAAAATACGAATTATGAATTCAATATTTTTTCTTGTTGTTCGATACTTTCTTGGTGGATTCCTTTGAATAATTTAATAATAAATTCTTCTGACAATCCTTTTTTAGCACCTTCAGCAACCATTTTTGCTTGGATTTCGTTCCAACGGCTGTTTTGTAAAACGGCAACGTTAGCGTCTTTTTTCACTTGTCCAATTTCAGAAGCAACTTGCATACGTTTTCCAAGTAATTCTAATAAATTAGCATCTAAAACGTCGATATTAGCTCTTAATTTTGTCATTTTGTTTTCAAAATCGGCAGTATCTCCACTTTGTTTTCTAACTTTCAAATCCTTGAAAATTTGCTTCAAAGCAGCTGGAGTTACTTGTTGCGCAGCATCACTCCAAGCATTTTCTGGATCGTTATGCGTTTCGATAATCATACCGTCATAGTTCAAATCCAATGCTTCTTGAGTCACTTCCAAAATCATATCACGGTTTCCTGTGATGTGTGATGGATCAATGATCAAAGGCAAATCTGGAAATTTGTTTTGCAATTCAATCGCAATTTGCCACTCTGGGATATTTCTGTATTTTGTTTTTTGGTAGGTAGAGAACCCTCTATGAATTACTCCTAATTTCTTGATTCCAGCTGCATACAAACGCTCTACACCACCTAACCACAAAGCCATATCTGGGTTCACAGGATTTTTGATTAAAACGATTTTATCGGTTCCTTTTAAAGTATCTGCAATTTCTTGTACTGCAAATGGATTTGCTGTAGTACGCGCTCCTACCCATAATACATCAATATCGTACTCTAAAGCTAATTTACAGTGTGCTGCAGTAGCTACCTCTGTACCCATTAACAAACCTGTTTCTTCTTTGGCTTTTTTCAACCATTTTAAACCTATTTCACCCACACCTTCAAATCCTCCTGGGCGTGTTCTTGGTTTCCAGATTCCTGCTCTAAAAACACTCACATCAGAATCTTTCAATTCGTGAGCAATTTTCAATACTTGCTCTTCTGTTTCAGCACTACATGGTCCTGCAATTACTAATGGGTGATCCAATTTGAATGCATCCAACCAATTTCTCATTTCTTTACTATTCTCCATCTTTTCTAAAATTACTTTTTAATGTTTATTCCGTTTAATATTTCTTTTATTTTATTCACACTTTGCATTTCGTGGTAAATCGCTTCAAAATCATCATTTTCCAACAATTCTTTAAACTTTGACAAATTAGAAATGTACTCTTCTAAGGTGTTCACCACTTGTTTTTTATTTTGTTTAAAAATCGGTGTCCACATCGCTGGGGAACTTTTTGCCAAACGCACCGTACTTTCAAATCCACTGCCCGCCATATCAAAAATGTCTTGCTCTTCGGTTTCTTTATCAATCACTGTTTTCCCTAACATGAACGAACTAATGTGCGACAAATGCGATACGTAAGCAATGTGTTTATCATGCGATTTTGGATCCATATAACGAATTCTCATTCCCATAGCCGTAAACAATTGCAAGGCTTTTTCTTGTAGTTTAAAGGTTGTTTTTTCTACCTCACATATAATATTTGTTTTTCCTTGAAACAAACCTTTGATTGCTGCAGAAGGCCCTGAAAACTCTGTTCCTGCAATAGGATGTGTTGCAATATAATTACGTCTTTTAGGGTGATTGGCTACCGCTTCGCAAATAGGCAACTTGGTAGAACCCACCTCAAACACAATCGTATTCTCTCCGACAGCATCCAATACTTGTGGCAACACCACCAAGGCAATATCTACCGGCACAGAAACTATTACAAAATCAGCATCGGCTATGTCTTCGGTAGTACCGGATTTTTCAACCACTCCCAAATCAATCGCTTGTTGTAAATGGTTTTCATTGGTATCCATCCCCAAAATAGTCGCTTCTGGATGCAATTCTTTGATGTCCAATACCATCGAACCACCTATTAATCCTATTCCTACTACAACTACTTTCATCTTTTAAAATCTATCTATTGCTTCCTGGATTTTCTCTTCTTTTACACAAAGTGCAAATCGGATGTATCCTTCGCCATTACTTCCAAAAATAGTTCCTGGTGTAATGAAAATATGTTTCTCGTATAAAATTTGATCGATGAATTGTTCTGCGGATGTGATTCCTGCAGGCAATTTTGCCCAAACAAATAATCCCACCCCTTCTTTATACACTTCGCAACCTAATTTTTTTGCCAATTGTTCGGTTAAAACACGACGTTTTCTATAAATAGCATTCATCGATTCAAACCAAGAAGCATCACTTTTCAAAGCAGCAATTGCTCCTTTTTGGATACCGTAAAACATTCCGCTATCCATGTTGCTTTTTACTTTCAGCACAGCATCAATACAAACTGCATTTCCTAAAACCATTCCAACTCGCCATCCGGCCATATTGAAGGTTTTACTCAATGAATTCAATTCTAAAGCTACTTCTTTCGCTCCCTCAACTTGCAACAAACTCATCGGATTGTCATTCAAAACAAAACTGTACGGATTGTCATTGACTAACAAAATAGTATGTTTTTTAGCGAAAGCCACTAATTTTTCAAACAAAGCCAAGCTCCCTCTTGCTCCCGTTGGCATATGTGGATAACCCACCCACATGATTTTAACTTTGGATAAATCCAATTGTTCCAAGGCTTCAAAATCCGGTTCCCAATTTGTACTTTCTTTTAAATCATAGTATACAGGAACTGCTCCTACTAAATTCGTCACCGAAGTGTAGGTTGGATAGCCTGGATTAGGAATCAACACCTGGTCCCCTTCGTTCAAGAATGCCAAAGAAATATGCATAATTCCTTCTTTAGACCCCATCAAAGGCAAAATTTCAGTAGTTGGATTCATCGCAACACCAAAGTTATTCTGATAAAAATCAGCCATACTTTGACGCAATTCAGGCACCCCTTGATAGCTTTGGTATTGGTGTGCATTTTCTTCTTGCATTGCCAAAACCACCGCATCAATCACCGCTTGCGAAGGCTTCAAATCCGGACTCCCAATTCCCATATTGATGATGGGTTTTCCTTCAGCAGCCAATTGCCTTACTTCTCTCAATTTAGAGGAGAAATAATATTCTTCCACTATATCTAAACGTTTTGCCGT
>JACCDV010522750.1_pt1 | contig 26016 bp, 23 predicted proteins | sample 7446131 | NCBI WGS metagenome assembly JACCDV01 (sample SAMN15323448, study PRJNA562643) | freshwater metagenome | isolation source: river surface water | place: USA:Blue River Watershed | collected 2017-08-17
CAGGTTGCCCAGCGAGGGCACCACACTCCATGGCCCACGGGGGGCAAGGGCGGTCGTCAGGGTCATGGATCGCTCCTTTCTGGATCCTTCTCGATGAATGTTAGCACTCTTGCTTGGAGAGTGCTAAGGCCGAAAAGTTCCCGGAATGAGGCGCATGGCTTTGTTGTTTGAATTGAGCAGCCCGGAGCCCGCAAGGCGCTGCATGCCGCCTATTGCGTGACGCATCTCACGGAGGTGTCTCCTGCACGTTCGGAAATGCGCGGAGCCACACTTTCAAGCTGGAGGCTGATGTCCATGGAGCGATTGCCTTGGAAAACAGAGCATTTGTCGGAGGGAGGCAGTCCTGCTGCCGCGAACCAGTTGCATGTGCTGACTCGACTGGCATGGTCTTCTTGCACAGCAATGAAAGCAGCGGCGTACAAGACGTCCTGAAGCAGTTCAGGCGAACAACCTTTCGGTCCCACCAAGCGAAAGTTCGTGTCAATCTGATTGGTCACGTATTGGATTCGGCCTCGTTGCAAGAGCACCGGATGCGTCAGCCCGGCATCGGAATTCGGGATGCGGTGCGGTTCCTGGCCTGGTTCCCCGACATGGCTTCGGATGGTCATCAAGCCGCTGAGGTTGATGTGCCACGCCGTGCAGCGAAAGTATGCCGGGGCCGGAGGGGGCGCCTTGCCAGGTGGTGTGCCAGCGGGGCACTCCCCGAGTCGGCAAGGCTCCGCACGTTGGATCGGCAAGGCGCTCCTGCCGTCATGGCTGATGTCCCGGGGGACGTCTACTTCGACAACTTGCCGACCAGGGCCGATGAGCAGATCAGGCAGGTCATCGACCTGCACTCTTTGCAGGACATCTCCGATGTAGGTGCCACCGGTGCCTGGCGCATCACCTCCCAGGCCCAACAGGGCCAGGAGATTCTTGCGGCGTTGAATGAGCAGAGCGTCGAAGGCATCCAGAAAATTCATGTCCACAGCATGGCTGACAACGCTGCGCGGATCGGGATCCCAGACCGTGCGATGTGGAACGCCTTCTGGATAAGCGTCAATGACAAAAAAGAAGCAGGGAGCTTGCGTTTTTCCGGCCGGTAGATCCTTCTCTCGCGCTCGCTGATGGGATGCTGCCAAGGCGATCAGGGCCTCGATGCCAAGGTTGTCCGCCGGGCCACCATCGATGAGATGGTCATGGCCGACGGGGATCGGTGGACGCTGCTTGATGCCGGGGCGGCTTGGCTGCATCAATCCAGGGTACCTTTTCAAGGTGACCGAGTTGAACACGCCCGGGAATGCAGCAGATGCCATCACTGCTTGTGACAGTGGGTAGCTGTCCAGGTAGGAGCGTTGTCGACTCAAAAGCGCTTCTTGTGTGAAAGTGAAGCGTAAGCCGCTGGAAGCATGGGTCGCGTTGGCCAGGAAAATCGGTTTGCCGAGGCCAAAGTTCTGAAGCGAGCCATAGGTCGCATGGTTGAAAAGCACCTCGTCGAAAACATCTGCCATCAAGTCAGACCGGTCTTCGTGAGTGAACGCCGTTGTGAGGAGTTTGTCCGGACGGATGTTCCTGAACGCCCACTTCATGAGGAAGTTCGTTGCCATGCGCTCGCGTGCGTCCTTCCAGTCGATGTTGGAGCCGTTGAGTGCGTAGTAAGCGCCAGGCAGTCCGCCGCCGGATGTCGTTGAAATGGCGCTCACGTACTTCAGCACGCCCATCTGGTCCAGTTGCTCAAGCGTCGCAGTGCCGAAGTTGGCCGCGCGGCTTCCTCCTCCTGAAATGCTCAGGCCGACGAAAACTGGCGGGACATCGCTTTCCGTTGGCTGAAACTGGCCTCGTGCTCGGGGAACGCGATGGCGCTCGTCGATGTCGCCTCGCATGAGTTTCAGCACGCAGGGGTTATGCGCCTGCGGCCCTTCGCTTTGCAGATCTGGACAGCCGGCTTCGTTTCGAGCGGTCCGATGCGGTATGAGGCCGCAAGAGATCAGCATCGCACCGGCGGCAAAGGCACAGAGCAGAACTCGCACTCCCATGTTTTCTCCGATCGGGGCAATGGCAGGCAGAGGCACGAGGCGAACCTGGAGTGCCCCCCATCAGTCCGGCAGATCTGGCACCCTCAAACATGGCGCATCGGGCTCGCGTCGATCCCTCAGGCGATGGACGACTTCCCGGGTCACGGACTCGACATTCACCGCCGGATCAAGCACCACGGGGACCCCTGTCAAGGCTTGGGTGAAAAACTGGCAGAGGTAAAGCTGGCCATTCATGGCCCCTTTGCCGAACACCTCGTGGTCTTCGTCCTTGTTGCCCAGTGGGCCCATGCGCGAGATGTCGATGTACTTCACGTTTGGCGCCAGAGGCTCGGAGGTTCCGAGGCCCAGGGCGTGCATGCCCGCCGGGCGGGCATCGGTTGAGCGCTTGAGAACGTGGTCGTCCTGATTCTGTGTCAGGTAGGTCTGTTCCCGCTGCGCCAACTGCTCCAGCCACATGGCGTGGCCTTTGTCATTGGCGTCGGGCTGCGAGAAAAGAACGGCCGAGAACAGCTTGTCCGCGGCTGGCCAGTGGCCGTCCTCGATGGCACGCTGGACCACGATGGAGCCCATGCTGTGCACCAGGAGCGCGGGCTTTTGTGCTCCGGGGTGGTCTGCTTGGTACTGCTGGAGTTGGGTCAGCAAGCGGCCCAGCGCCTCGCCGCCAGCGGAGGTGTGGCTCAGGGGCACTTCCCGATCGAGGAAGTTGAGCCCGTGGAAGGCCGAGTCCCAGTTGAACATCAAGACGCTGGTGCCGTAGCCCCGCTCAATCTTGTGCACGGCCATGCCCCGGGTGAAGGTGCCGCCCTGCAGCCCTTTGCCCGGCTCTTTGCCTCGGCCATGAACGAAGATGACCACGGGCTTGCCGAGCGCGAGGAGATGCGCCATGACGTCGCGGAACTCTTCCATTCGCCAGGCTTTGGCGTCGGAGGTGTAGAGCGGTGTCGCGGCGTTGAACTTGAGTTTGGGCATGGTGAAATCCTCCTGCTTTGACGGGAAACGGCTGAGGGCATCGTCTGGTGCCGAAGGCAGAGGCCTGTGTCCGGTTCAGGGAGGCAGGCCGCGGGCTTTTTTGAAGGAGGCCCGCCAGATCGGGGCGAGCTTTTCCCAGCCACGGCGATTCGGGTGGATCTCGTTGACCCAGTCGCCGCTTTCGCCAGTGCTTGCCGGATCTGCCGGGGTCAGCACGCCGCGAGTCGGCACCATGGACACGTTGGACCGATCGGCTGCCCAGGATGCCAACTCTTCGCTGATCGAGTCGAAGATGGCCTGTGTTGTGCCGGCCCAGAGTGCGGGCGGGGTGCGGTTCTTGGTGTAGGCCTCATAGAGCCATGCGGATTTGACCGCCGGCGCGTTTCGCGCAACGGGCACTTCGTAGGAGTTCACCAGGATGGGCACATCCTTGTTTCGACTGTCCTGAATCAGGTCGTGGACGGCAGCGAAACACGGCGTCAGGTATTGGGCTCTCAGGTTGTTCACGGCGTTCCAGTTGATGCACGACTGGGCATCTGCGGGCTGGCCACCGTTGACGAAGCTGTTGAGGATCCCCTGGCCTGGACCGGGGGCCTTTGCCGCCTCAATGTAGTCGTTGCCACCAGCGCTGAAAAACACAGCGTCGTACTTGAACTGCTTGAGCCAGTACTTGAAAACCTTGCGCTGGACGGTCCCGATTCGGCGGAGCTCATCGCCGAACATGGCAAGGTTGACGATGAGGACGGTTTCATCGTGAGCGTCCGAAAGGAAGCCATAGAAATCGGGCAGCGAGCCTTGCAGCACGGCGCTGCGTTCCATCCAGGAGTCGCCTTCCGCGAGGATGATGTATTTGAAGTCGGGGACGCCCAGTCCCTGGTCCAGGATCAACCTGTTGAAGTCCACGGGTTTGACGACGATGGATCGCATGCGATCGCCTCCGCTATTGAGTTGTTCTCGAAAGGACGCGTGATGTCCCAGCTGATCGGCTCAGCAATGGCGAGGCGACCTGGCGGGGACAGCGTTACCGCGGGTGCTGCCGATGGTCGTCAATGTAGACATGCCCTTGGCAAAGTAAACCCCCAGTTTGTTCGTCCGACGGGGCGCTGTGGTGTTCGCTGGTGGTTGCGTGGCGGGGTGGACGACCACGACGGAGCCACCGCATGAAGCGGGTGTGCTCAGGGCTTGATCGCCACCTTGAGCACGCCGTCGCGCTGGTGCGAGAACAGGTCGTAAGCGGCCACGATGTCGTCGAGCTTGTGCTGGTGGGTCACCATCAGGCCCAGATCGACGCGCCCGCTGGCGAGCACGTTCATCAGGCGGCGCATGCGCTCCTTGCCGCCCGGGCACAGCGCGGTGACGATGCGGTGGTCGCCCAGGCCGGCGGCGAAGGCCGACAGGGGGATGGTGAGGTCACCTGAGTAGACGCCCAAGCTCGAGAGCGTGCCGCCCGGCTTGAGCACGCGCAGCGCCCACTCGAAGGTCGATTGCAGGCCCAGGGCCTCGATGGACGAGTCGGCGCCGCGCCCGCCGGTGAGTTTCATCACCTCGTCGACCACGTCGCAGTGCTTGAAGTTGAGCGTGACGTCGGCGCCCAGCTTTCTGGAGATATCCAGGCGGTGGTCGTTGCCGTCGATGGCGATGATGGTGGAGGCGCCCAGCAGGCGCGCCCCTGCGGTGGCGCACAGGCCGATGGGGCCTTGCGCGAACACGACCACGGTGTCGCCGATGCGGATGTTGGCGTTCTCGGCGCCCTTGAAGCCCGTGGACATGATGTCGGGGCACATCAGCACCTGCTCGTCGCTCAGGCCGTCGGGGATGGGGGCGAGGTTGGCTTGCGCGTCGGGCACCAGCACGTACTCGGCCTGCGTGCCGTCGATGAGGTTGCCAAAGCGCCAGCCCGCCGTGGCCTTGAAGCCGTGGCAGCCGCACAGGCCTTGCGGCACGAGGTAGCTGCCGTCCTGCGAGGGCGCGCCGTCCTGGGCCGCGTAGGAGTTGAAGTTGGGGCAGATGGCGCCGGCGATGACGCGCTGGCCCTCGTGGTAGCCCTGCACGGCGCTGCCGAGCTTTTCGATGACGCCCACCGGCTCGTGGCCGATGGTCAGGCCCTTGGCCACCGGGTACTCGCCTTTGAGGATGTGGACGTCGGTGCCGCAGATGGTGGTGGTGGTGATGCGCACCAGGGCGTCGTTGGGGCCCACGTCGGGGATGGGTTTGTCGACGATCTCGATGCGCCCTTTTTCCAGGAACACGGCGGCTTTCATCATGGCGGGCATGGCGGCTCCTTCAACGGTGGGCGGGTGTGACGTTTGATGCAGCATAAGTCGCAGCGGGCCGCCGTGGCACGAAGCGATATGCTGATCGGCGGGCTCCGATGGGAAGGCTTGCTCTGGATCAACTTGCGGGTGGCGAGGTCATGGAATTGCAGCGGTCAACGGGGCTCAGCAACGAAGAGGCGCGTGAGCGATTGAGCCGGGACGGGCCCAATGCCTTGCCCGCTTCCGAGCGGGCCGGTGCGCGGGCCTTGTTGTGGGAGGTCATCAGCGAGCCGATGTTCCTGTTGCTGGTGGCATGCGGTGCCATCTACCTGGTGCTGGGCGACCGTCACGAGGCGTTCATGCTGCTGGGCTTCGTGGCCTTGGTCATCGCGATGACCTGGGCGCAAAAGCGCCGCAGCCAGAACGCGCTTGATGCCTTGAGGGACCTGTCCAGCCCGCGCGCGCTGGTGATGCGGGACGGGTTGCCCACGCGCATCGCCGGGCGCGAGTTGGTCGTCGGTGACGTTGTGTTGCTGGCCGAAGGCGACCGGGTGCCCGCTGACCTCGTGTTGCAGGACGCCAGTTACCTCACCGTCGACGAGTCGCTCCTGACGGGGGAATCGGTGCCCGTGCTCAAGCGCGTCAGGCTACCCGATGAGGCCGGCGCACCGCATGAACACGTGGCGATGCCGCAATCCGAGTCGGACGGCCTGTGCTTCTCAGGCACGCTGGTCACGCAGGGAACGGCGCAGGGCACCGTCGTGGCCACGGGTGCGCGCAGCGCCCTGGGGCGCATCGGCGCATCGCTGAGCGGCATCGCCACCGACGACACGCCCATCCAGCAGGAGACGGCTCGGGTGGTCCGCCGGGTGGCGACCGTAGGGGCGTTCATCGCCGTGGCGCTGGCGCTGGGATGGGGCTTGACGCGGCAAGACTGGCTCACCGGCCTGCTGGCGGGTTTGACGCTGGCCATGGCCATCCTGCCCGAGGAGCTGCCGGTGGTGCTCACCATCTTCCTGGGCCTGGGCGCGTGGAGGCTGTCGCGCGAGCAGGTGCTGACGCGCCGCATCCCGGCGGTGGAGCTGCTGGGCGCCACCACGGTGCTGTGCGTGGACAAGACGGGCACGCTCACGCGCAATCAGATGGAAGTGCGGCGCCTGTGGACGCACGAGGGCCGTTTCGAGCTGGGGGCGCAGCCCGTGGACGCCATGGCGCATGCCTTTCACCCCGTGCTGGAGTACGCCGTGCTCTCCAGCCACCGCCAGGCGTTCGACCCCATGGAATCGGCCATCGGGTTGGCCGGGCAGCATTGGTTGCAGGGCTCGGAGCACCTGCATGCCGACTGGGGCCTGGTCTCCGATTACCCGCTCTCGCGCGAGTTGCTGGCCATGTCGCGCGTGTGGCGCTCGCCCGATCGCACCGAGTTGCTGGTGGCCGCCAAAGGCGCGCCAGAGGCCATCGTGGACCTGTGTCACCTGCCAGCGGCGCAGCGTGAACTGATCGCCGCCGAGGTGACGGCCATGGCCGAGGATGGCTTGCGCGTGCTCGGCGTGGCGCGGGCGGTTTTCGCCTCGGAGACCTTGCCGGCGATCCAGCACGACTTCGATTTCGAGTTCGTCGGGCTGCTGGGCCTGGCGGACCCGATTCGCCCGGACGTGCCCGATGCCATCGCCGAATGCCGCGAGGCGGGCATCCGCGTGGCCATGATCACCGGGGACCACCCCGCCACGGCCCTGGCGATCGCGCGCCAGGCCGGCCTCGACACCGCTGGGGGTCACCTCAGCGGCGCCGAGCTCGATGCGCTGGACGATGCCGCCCTGGCCGCTCGGCTGGGCAGCACCCATGTCTTTTGCCGGGTCAAGCCCGAGCAGAAGCTGCGGCTGGTGCAGGCGTTCCAGGCGCGCGGCGATGTGGTGGCCATGACGGGCGATGGCGTCAACGACGCCCCTGCGCTGAAGGCGGCCCACATCGGCGTGGCCATGGGCGGGCGGGGCACGGACGTCGCCCGCGAGGCGGCCGACCTGGTGTTGCTGCGCGATGATTTCAGCGCGCTGGTCACCACGATCCGCTACGGGCGCCGGGTGTTCGCCAACCTGCGCAAGGCGATTGCCTTCGTGCTGGCGGTGCACTTGCCGATCATCGGCCTGGCATTGGCCCCGGTGCTGATGGGCTGGCCCATGATCCTGATGCCGGCCCACATCCTGTTCCTGCAACTGGTGATCGATCCGGCCTGCTCCATCGTGTTCGAAGCCGAGGCCCTGGAGCCCGGTGCCATGCGCCAGCCGCCCCGGCGCAGCGATGCCCGACTGTTTGATCTGGCGCTGCTGCGCCGTGGGGCGCTGCAGGGCGTGGGCCTGCTGCTGGTGGTGCTGGTGGGGCACCAGGTGGCCTGGGCCGTGGAAGCGTCGCACGACATGGGGCGCACGGTGGCCTTCGCGGTGCTGGTGCTGGGCAACCTGGGGCTGATCCAGGCCAACCGGGCCTGGGGTTCGGTGGGTGGGGGGCAGGGCAACCCGGCCTTCCGCTGGATGGTGGTGGGCACCCTGGCGTTGCTGGCCCTGGCGTTGGGCGTGCCGACGGTGGCGCAGCTGTTCAGGTTCGCGCCACCGACGTGGTCCATGCTGGGCCTGTCGGCCGCGCTGGCCGCGGCGGCCTGGGCGTGGTTCGCGTGCGTGGGCGCCTGGCAGGCCCGGCGCGGCGGTGGGACGTGAGCGGGGCTTTCCTGGCAGTGCTCAATCGTCGTCTTCATCTTCGTGCGGGCCGGCTGTTGCGTTGACCTCGGGTGAGTGGGCGGAAGCGTTGGCCTGGCCGCCATCCTGCGTGAGCTGCCAGGCGATGAAGCCCACGAAGGCGGCGATCACCAGCATCGCCAGCCAGCCATGGTTGGCCTTGACCAGGTCGGGGCCCGAGCCCGCCGTGCGGCCGGTCAGCATGGGCTGGACCACGCTCTTGCGCCGCATCAGCGAGAGCAGGGTGATCAGGCCCAGGTGGGCCAGCACCAGCGCCATCACCGAGTTGGCGAAGAACTCGTGCACCTCCTCCAGGGTGTCTTCCAGGCCGAGCCAGTCGATGTGGCCCGCGTAGCCCGACAGCACCAGCGGGGCGGCGGCCAGCAACAGCAGGACCATGGCCAGTCCCATGCCGAGCGTGGCCAGCCGGCTCAGGTCGGGCCGACCGCCCAGCGCACCGCGCAGCCATTCGCGCAGGCCCGAGACGCGGCGCCACAGCATCGACAGGCGGGCCTGCCGCGGGCCCACGAGGCCGTAGACGAGGCGAAACACCAGCAGGCCGCCGAAGGCGTAGCCCAGCGTCACGTGCACGTCGCGCCAGTGCTCGGACTCGGCGGTGATCCAGGCCCCGACGAAGCTCAGCGCGAACAGCCAGTGAAAGGCCCGCATGGGCGCGTCGATCGTCAGGCGCCCGCGTTGGGGGGCTGGGGGGCTGACCGGTGCGTCGGCACCGGGGTGGGGGGAGGTGATGGGGTTCACGGTGTGCTCCATGTCTGGTGTGGATCAGTCGTCCCAGGCGGCGCGCTGGCGAGCGCTCAGGCCCGCGGGCATGCGCAGGTTGTCGTCGTCGAACTGGCCGCGATCGGCGCCGGCGTGGCAGGCCAGGCAGTTCGAGGCTGAGCGCACGCTGGGCAGGCGCCACGTGGCGGCCTCGATGTGCCGGTGCTTGCGCTGGAACCATTCGGTGCGCGTGATGCGGTCTTGCGGCGGCGGGGTCGAGGCCCGATGGCGCGTGTCCGCGTTGCTCATCAACCAGTCGCTGATGAAGCGCACGTCTTTTTCGTCCAGCGAGGCGTTGGTGCCGAAGTGCTTGTCCAGTCCTGTCATCAGCCGGCCCCAGGACGCGGCCGGCAGCATCCCCGGCGGGTAGGCGAGGTGGCAGGCCGCGCACTCCTGGACGTAGGGCTTGGGCAGTGGCACGCGAGAGCGCTCGTGCTCACCAGCTTGCACGGCGCCGCTGGTCAGCGCCGCGGCCAGGGCCAGGCCGTTCAAGGTGGATCGGCGGAGGGAGGTGGGGTGTTGCATGGCGGGCTCCAGGTGTCAGCGAAGCGTTTGCAGCCAGGCGAGCACGTCGGCCTTCTCGGCCGCCGAGCATTCGCGTTGCACCACGTCCTGGCAGTTGCGACGGAACCACTTCTCGACGCGGCGCTCGTCGGTGAAGGCCTTGGCGTTGAACGCGGGGGCCAGCGGGTCCATGGGCTTGTTCGTGACGGCGTGTCGGCCGGCGCCCGTGGGCACTTGCCCGTGGCAGGAAGCGCAAGACCACTCGCCACCGTGCCGCCGCGTGAAGAACGCCTGCCCACGGTCGGCGCGGCCGGGTGCGCCAGCGGTGGTTTCGTAGGTGCGCTGCAGTTGCGTGGGTGATGTGGGCTGAGCGTGCGCCGCAGGCGCTGCGGGCAACACCGCGGCCAGCAGCAGGCAGGCGATCAGGTGGTGGGCTTTCATGGAGGGGTCCTCGGGTTCGGCGGGGTCATGATGGGCAGCCCCGCTTGAACCGCGCCTGAACCAGCCGTTCATCTGCCGTTCAGCCTGGCTGCCCGACAATGCCTTCATGAATCTGCTCGACACGCCCCGTTGGTGGATCGGTGCCTGGGCCCTGGTGGCCGGCTCGCTGCTGTCCGGCTCCGCGGCCGCCGACGGCCCGCGCGACCACGAGCGCGCACGCGCCGCCTTGCAGGCCGGTGAAATCCTGCCGCTGCAAAAAGTGCTCGAGCGCGTGCAGCGCAGTCACCCGGGCGACGTGCTCGAAGTGGAGCTCGAACGCGAGGGCGGACGCTGGGTGTACGAGCTCAAGCTGCTGCAGCGAGGCGGCAGCCTCTTGCGCCTCGACGTGGACGCCCGAACGGCCGAGGTGCTGCGCAGTCGCCCGCGTGGCCTGCCTGAAGGCGCTCCTTCCGAGCCCGTTGCCCGCAAGAAACCATGAGGGTGCTGGTGGTCGAGGACGAACCGCTGCTGCGGGGCCAGCTCAAGGCCACGCTGGAGCAGGCCGGCTATGCCGTCGACGAGGCCGCCGATGGTCAGGAGGCCTTGCACCTCGGTGCCCATGAGCCGTACGACGCCGTCGTGCTCGACCTGGGGCTGCCCCTGCTGGATGGTTTGACGGTGCTTCAGCGTTGGCGCGGCCAGGGCCGGCTCATGCCGGTGCTGATCCTGACGGCGCGTGACAGCTGGCACGAGAAGGTCGCTGGCATCGACGCCGGGGCGGACGACTACCTGGCCAAGCCGTTTCACACCGCGGAGTTGCTGGCGCGCCTGCGCGCCCTGGTTCGGCGCGCCCACGGGCTGGCATCGCCGCTGATGCAGCACGGTGACATCACGCTGGACACGCGCACGGGCACGGTCACGCACCTGGGCGTGCCGGTGAGCCTGACCGCCCACGAGCACCGGCTGCTGTCCTACCTGATGCACCGAGCGGGGCAGGTGGTTTCGCGCTCGGAGCTGATCGAGCACCTGTACGCACAGGATTTCGATCGCGATTCCAACACCGTGGAGGTGTTCGTGGCGCGCTTGCGCCGCAAGCTGGGGGCCGGGTGCATCGAAACCGTCCGAGGCATGGGCTACCGGCTCATGCCGGTGGCCTGATCCTCACGCCATGGTCAGCATGCGATCGCTCAGGCACCGGCTGTTGGCGCTCACGCTGTTGACCGCCGGCCTGAGCCTCGCGGTGGCCGGCTTCGTGCTGTCGGCGCTGTTTCGTGAGCACGCGCGGCAGCAGTTCATCGACCGCCTGGGTGCGGACCTCGATCAGGTCATGGCGCGCCTGGAGGTGGACCCACGCGGTCAACCGAGCCTGGATGCGGCCCGCCTGTCCGACCCGCGCTGGAGTCGGCCTCGCTCCGGTTTGTACTGGCAGGTGGACGCGGCGGGGCCGCAAGGCGCTGTCGGCCTGCTGCGTTCGCGCTCGCTGTGGGACGAACAACTCGACGCGCCGCGAGACAGGCCCGGCAACGGCGAGGTTCACGTGCACGAGGTCCGCGGACAGCATGGCGAAGGCCTGCTCCTGATCGAGCAGACCTTGCAGGCCCAGGGGGCCCAGGCGCCCTGGCGGGTCATGGTCGCTGCCGAGACCCAGCCGCTGGAGCAAGCCGCCACGCGATTCAACACCGCCCTGGCTTGGTCGCTGCTGGTGTTGCTGATGCTCCTGGTGGCGGGGGCGTTGCTGCAGGTGCGGCTGGGCCTGGCGCCCCTGGGGCGCTTGCGGCGGGCCCTGTCCGATCTGAGGGAAGGGCGAACGCAGAGGCTGGAGGGCCACTACCCCGATGAAGTGCAGCCGCTCGTCGATGACCTCAATGGCGTGCTGGCGCGCCACGCAGAGGGCCTGCAGCGCGCGCGTGCGCAAGCCGGTAACCTGGCTCACGCCCTGAAGACGCCCCTGACGATCCTGGCGCAAGGCGCGGCCCAGGCCCCCGCCTCGACGCGGGCCTTGCAGGAGCTGCCCGCGCTCGTGTCGGACCAGGTTCAGGTGGCGCGCCGGCACATCGACTGGCACCTGGCGCGCTCGCGGGCGGCGGCCGCTCAGGCCACGCTGGGCTTGAGCACCCCGGTGCAGCCCGTGGCCGAAGGGCTGGTCAGGGTCATGCAGAAGGTCCACGCCCGCCGCGGCATCACGGTGACGTCGCAGATCGATGCGCACCTGGCCTTCGCCGGTGAATCGCAGGACCTGCAGGAGATGCTGGGCAACCTGCTGGACAACGCCTGCAGGGCGGCGGCCTCGACGGTGCGGGTGAGCGCAGCACGGCAGGGCCGCCTGTTGTGCATCTCGGTGGACGACGATGGCCCGGGCATCCCGCAGGCCGACATGGCGGCGGCCTTGCGGCGAGGTGGGCGGCTCGACGAGTCCACCCCGGGCAGCGGCCTGGGGCTGGCCATCGTGCAGGAGCTGGCGACCTTGTACGGCGGGGCCATCGGTTTGCGCCCCAGTGCCATGGGAGGGCTCCTCGCGGAGCTGACGTTGCCGGCGGCCTGAGCGACCTTTGCCGGTGGCTACCATCGAGGTTTTGTTCACAGGCCCCAGACATGTCCGCCGTCACCATCTTCCACAACCCGCGCTGCGGGACCTCGCGCAACACCCTGGCCCTGATCCGCAACGCCGGCATCGAGCCCACCGTGGTGGCTTACCTCGACACCCCGCCCACGCGCGAGCAACTGACGCAGCTGGTCTCAGCCAGCGGTCTGCCCGCGCGCGAGGTGCTGCGCTCGAAAGAATCGCTGTGCGCGGAGCTGGGCCTGAACGACCCGGCGCGCACCGACGCCGAATTGATCGAGGCGATGGTGGCGCACCCGGTGTTGATCAACCGACCGATCGTCGTGACCGAGCTGGGCACCCGCCTGTGCAGGCCCTCGGAGCTCGTGCTCGACATCCTGCCGGCGCCGCAGCGGGGGCCCTTCACCAAGGAAGACGGTGAGGTGGTGATCGACGCGCAAGGCCAGCGCGTTCGCTGAGCCTGAGCGTGGGTCGTCAGGCCGCTTCGGCTTCCAGGCTGGCGCCAACGCCTTGCCAGAGCCGGTCGAGTTCCTCGGTTTCCTGGGGCAGCCAGCTTTCGTCGAGCCAGCATGCGATGCGGCGCAGGGCCTGCACCCGGAACGTGAGCTCCTGGCGGGCCAGGTGCAGCTCGTGCAGGTGCTCGCCAGCCAAGTGCCGGGGCGCCCACAGGCCCAAGGCATCGCACGAGCGCAGCAGTTGCTCGAGGATGGGCGAGACCATGCGGGCCGTCCCGCTGACCTTGGGTGACGTGGAGCTGGCGGCCAGCACCCACGACTCCCTCAGCGATGCCTGAAGTCCGGTTTTGAGCTCTTGTGCGGCGTCCCAGACGGCCTGGCCGTCGGGGCAGGGCGCGATGCGGCCCTGGCTCTGGTGGCGCCGTGCGGCCTGGCTGGCGAAGGACACCGCCGAGCCATCGAATTCACCGGGCACGATGCGCACGGCCAGGGCTGCGTGTTCCCAGGCATCGGGCTGTTCAGAGGCGATCACGCCCATGAAGGCCTCGACCGCGCTGAGCCGGGCGCCCAGCCACGACAGGTAGCGCACGCGGGCCGGGTAGCCCAGGCCGTTGCCGCGCTCGTGGTGTTCGCCAACGGCCCTGCAGAGCTCCTTGGGGTAGTCGGTCTGGCGATGCAGCAGCATCTCGCCCACACGCGGGTGCACGCAGATGCTGCGCCAGGCTTCGGGGCCCAGAGGCAGGTCGTCGCGCAGGTAATCCGGCAGGATGTAGACCTCGCCGATGTCGTGCAGCAGGCCGCCGAGCATGCTCAGGCGCTGCTGATAGCGGTCGCCGCCAGCGTGCAGCGCCAGCGCGCCAGCCAGCAGCATGGCCTGGACGGCGTGCTCGTAGGCTTGCGGGCTGCTGCCCCGGGCGGCGGTCAGCAGCAGCTGGGCCACCGGGTGCAGCGGCAGCCGGGGGATGTCGCTGAGCAAGTCGCTGGCCCAAGGGCTGATCGCGCTGTGCAACAGCGGCTGGGTGTCCACCAAGCGGCGGGCCATCTCGACCATTTCGCCGTGGGTGACCCCATCCTCTGCCCGCAGGCAGGATTCCAGCGGCTGGCTGAGCTTGCGCTCGAGCAATCGCTGTTGCAAGGCCCGTGAAACGGGCTGGCCTTTGGCCCACAGCTTGACGCCGTGCTCGTCCAGGATGTCCTCCTGAGCGACGATCTGACACGATTCACTGGCCTTCATGATGGACGCCAGTGCATGGGGGTTCGTGACCCCTTGAGTCGGTGTCGTTGCCTGCATGTTGTTCGACAGTCACCTGTTCGACAGCGCGGTTTCCCTGAGCAGATGCCTTGTTGTGTGTGACCGTTGCCGGTGTGACGCTCGCGCTGACACGTCACGGGCTTCGGTCTGGCCTTGGTGTCCTTACTGCAACCGTCGTGCCAGGCCTGTTTCGCCAGGTGTCCAGCCTTTTCAGGCCTTTCAAGGTGTTTTTTGTGGACGGAATCGTCCGATTAATGACCTGCGAGTGGACGAAATGGGTAGGATGGCGGGTCCTGTCATCCGAAGTGCCCCCATGCGCGACATCCCTGCCGGCCTGCCTGCGATCGAACCCCGTGTGGTGGGGCGCGCGCCTGCCTTCCTGCACTTGTTGCGCTTGCTCGATCGTGTGGCCCACACCGACCGGGCGGTGCTGATATCGGGCCCGACGGGTTCGGGCAAGGAGGTGATGGCGCAGCTCATCCATCACCGCAGCCGGGATCCGCACGCGCCGTTCCTGGACATCAACTGCGGGGCATTGCCGGAGCACCTGGTCGAGGCCGAGCTCTTCGGCTATGCCAAGGGCGCGTTCACCGGCGCGGTGGCCAACCACCCTGGCTACTTCGAGCGCGTGGGCACGGGCACCTTGTTCCTCGATGAAATCGGCGAGCTGCCCTTGTCGCTGCAACCCAAGCTGCTGCGGGTGCTGGAGACGCGCTCTTTCCGGCCTCTGGGCTCGACCGAGGTCCGCCGCTTCATGGGGCGGGTGGTGACCGCTTCTCACCGCGACCTCGAAGCCCTGGTGCGCACCGGCCACTTCCGCGAAGACCTGTACTACCGCCTGGCGGTGTTCGTGCTCGACGTGCCTGGCCTGGAGCAGCGCCGCGAGGACATCCCCGAGCTGGTTCAGCATTTCGCCTCGCTGCAGCCGCGGCCCATCACCTTCAGCGAGGCCGCATTGCAGCGCCTGCAGCATCACGCCTGGCCGGGCAACATCCGCCAGTTGCGCAGCGTGGTCGATCGCCTGGGCGTGTTGTCGGAGAAGTCGCACATCACGGCCGAAGAGCTGGCGGACTTCCTCAACCCGCAGCCGGTCACCGAGCAGGTCGACCCGGTGTCTCTGGCCGATGCCCTGCTGACCCTGCCCGGTGAAGACAAGCTGGCCGCGGCAGAGCAGTTGCTCATCGACCGGGCCATGCAGCTCAGCGAGGACAACAAGTCGGCAGCGGCGCGCCTGCTGGGCGTCAGCCGCAAGGCCGTCGAGCGCCGCCTGGCCGCGCGCAGCGAGCGCCAGCGCACCGCCGAAGACTGCCTGGAAGAGGCCCAGCGTCACATCCAGGCCGCGGCGTTCAAGGAGGCCGTGCCACTGCTGCGCATGGGCCTGGACCGTGTGCGCAACGTCGGGCCCTCGCCTGAAACCCAGCGCCTGAGCTACGACCTGCATCGATTGTTGGGCGTGAGCCTGCGCAGCCTCGAAGGCTGGCTGAGCGCCGATGCGCTGCATGCTTACGAGGCGGCCTTCCATGCGGGCGATGGCGTCGTCGACAACGCCGAACTGAGCTCCATCCTGTTTGGCATCTGGACGACCCAGCTCATGGCCATGGACCTGGGCAAGGCCCGTGGCACCGTGCAGGAGATGCTGCAGCGCGCGCAGGGCAGTGGCGATGCCGACCTCGTGGCCGAGGCCCACGTGGCCATGGCCAACACCCTGTTCTGGCTGGGCGACAGCGCCGAGGCCCTGGCCTGCCTGCAACGTGGTGGCCTGGCGCCGGTGGCGGATCAGGAGCGCGGCCGAACGCAGGGCTTCGACCTCGTGGGACTGGCGCTGAACTTCGAGGGCCTGGCGGCCTTTCAGGTGGGCGACTTTGCGCGAGCCGAAGCCGTGCGCCAGCGCCTGGTCAAGCGCGCCGAGCAAACCGCCGAGCACCCTTTCAACCAGGCCATCGCGCTGCAGGGCGCAGCATGGCTGGCCTGCCTGTTCGATGACATGGAGGCCCTGGGGCCGCTGGCCGCCGACCTGGAAAAGCTCTCGGCCCGCCACGGCTTCGTGTTTTACCTGGGCGTGGGCCAGATCTTCCGCGGCGTGCACCTGACCGCGCAAGGCCGCTTCGACGAAGCCGAGACCGCCATCCGCGACGGCTTCGAGGTGCACATGCTGCGCAACGGCGGCAAGCTGTTCTACTCCTTCCACGCCTGGAAGCTGGGTGAGGCCTTGCTGCTGGCCGGGCACGCCGCCGAGAGCGACCGCCTGATGAGCCAGGCCATGGACGTCTGCCTCGATCATCAAGATCGTGCCTACCTCGGTGAGCTGCTTGACGTGCAGGGACGCGCGCGTCAGGCCATGGGCGACATCGAGGGTGCCGAGGACGCGCTGCGCAGCGCCATGTCCACCTCGCTGGCGCTGGGCGCGATGCCGGCGCGCATCCGCACCGCCACCCACCTGGCCGAGTTGCTGCACGCCTCCGGGCGCACCCGCTCTGCGCGCGATTTGCTTGACAAGACCTTGCGGCCTCTCGACAAGAAAGCCCCTTTTTCCGGCTTGCATCGGGCTTTGAAGCTGCTCGAACAACTCGCAACATGAGTCTCCTTGCGTAAGGCCCATGGTGGGCCAGGGAGAGCGCGATGGCAATGACACTCAGGCGAGTCGACCTGGAGCCTTTGCTCCTGGGCGGATGTTTTTTTGGCAGCGGCGGCGGCGGCACGATCGAATCGGCCCAGGGGCTGGTCGCGCATTTCGAGAAGGGGTCGTACTACCCGACCGATGAGGTCAGGGTGGTGACCGTGGCCGAGGCCACCGAAGGCGAGTCCGTCATGGTGGCCTACATGGGTTCGCCCGAGGCCATCGACGGCGCGGCCTACCCGGTGGGGCCCGTGCTGGCGGTCGAGCAGATCCAGGCGCAGCTGAAGAAGGAAGGGCGCAAGTTGGCTTACGTGGTGCCGCCCGAGAGCGGCGCGCTGGGCTTTTCGGTGGCCTGCCTGGTGGCGGCCAAGCTGGGCTTGGCCGTGGTCGATGGCGATGGCGCAGGGCGCGCCGTGCCTTCGCTGCCCATGCTGACCTTCGCGGCTCGCCACGTGGACCCGCGCCCCGCCATCCTGGTCAGCCAGGACGGGCTGGCCGTTGAACTGGATGTCACGCCGGCCAAGGGCAGTGGCGGTGATCGGCAGCACCAGCAGGATGTCTCCACCATCGTCGAGCAGATGATGCGGCCCATCGTGGCTGCGCCCGAGTTCAAGCAGTTCGGTGGCCTGGCGATGTGGGTGATGACGCCGGCCAAGCTGCGCGAGGCTTTGCCCATCACCGGCACGCTCACGCGCGCGCTGGAGTTCGGGCGCGCGGTGCGTGCGGGCGCTTTCAAGAGCGTGGACGACGTCATCAAGCAGTTGCATGACCGTTGGGGCGTGAAGGCGCTGGCGCTGTTCCCCACTGGCGAGCTGTGGGAGGCCGCGGTCGACACCACCGGTGGGTTCGATCTGGGCACCGTGACCGTCAAGGCCGGCGCACACACGGCCGAGGTGCTCTACCAGAACGAGTCGCTGCTGGCCTGGGCCAGCAACCGTGCGCAGCCGCTGTGCATGGCACCCGACAGCATCTGCTGGTTCTTCGAAGGCGATGGCGAGGTGGTGGCCTCGAACGGCGACATCGTGCAGCCCGACGGCAGCCTGAACCCGGCTTACCGGGGGCGCCCGGTGACGCTGCTGGGCCTGTCGGCCAACCCGCTGCTGCGTGTGCCGAACGGGCTCATCCTCGACAGCTTCATGCAGCAGGTCAACACGCTGGGTTACCGCGGGCCTTATGTGCCGGTGGAAAAGCTCGCCGCCATGCCCGTTCACGCCGAGCACAAGGAGGTGCAACATGGCTGATGCCACCCGCCGCCTGCGCATCGCGATCATCGCGCCCGTCAACACCAGCCAGTTCAATGACCTGCTGCTCAAGGCCGTGCAGCCCGTGCTGCCACCCGATGTGGACGTGAGCGTTCACAACATCGACCAGGGCCACGACTGCATCCAGAACCGCAAGGACTGGCTGGAGAACGGTTTCCCGGTCGTCAAGCTGGCCAAGGCGCTGCAAGACGATGGCTTCGATGGCATCTGGTTGAGCGACTTCGACATGTGCGGCGTCGAAGCCGCGCGCGAGGTCATCGACATCCCGATCATCGGGGGCTTCCCGACCTCGGCGTTCACGGCGCTGGGCCTGTGTCAGCGCTTCGGCATCCTGACGATCTTGCCGAGCACGCTGGCCATGCAGCAAGGCCATGTGCTGACGTACGGGCAGCAGGACAACTTCGCCGGCATCGCGCCCATCGATTGCCCGGTGGACCAGTTGTCGAACGTCGATGTGGTGGTGGCCAAGTCCTTCCCGGTGGCGCTCAAGCTGATCAACGATCACGGTGCGCAATCGCTGCTGCTGGGCTGCACGGGTTTCGTGGGCGTGGCCGAGAAGCTGTCGGTGCTGCTCACCGAGGCCTTGCAGGCCTATGTGCCGGTGATCGACCCCAACCAGGCGGGCATCGGCTACTTGATCTCGCTGGTGCGCATGGGCATCCGGCCGAGCCGGCTTTGCTACAGCCCCACCACGATCAACGGCTGAGCGCGTTCGGTTGAGCGCGCCGCGCGGCCTGGCCTTCAGAGCCAGCCGCCGGCGCGTGCCAGCATGAGCCCGGCGGTGAGCAGGCACAGCGCCGCAAAGCCCCGCTTCATCCACGCCGTGGGCAGGCGGTCGGCCCAGCGCCTGCCGATCAGCAGGGCCGCCATGGCCCCGCCTGCAAAGGGCAGGGCCAGCGCCAGCGACACGGCGCCGTGCCCGATGGCCGCGCCCACCCCACTGACCGAAACCAGCGCGATCACCGCCAGCGAGGTGGCCTGCACGCTGCGCAGGTCGAGGTCGGTGTGGCGCTGCAGGGCGGGCACGATGACGAAGCCGCCACCCACGCCCACCAAGCCGCTGAGCAGGCCCGATTGCAAGCCGGTGGCGGCCAGCGCGCGGGCGCATGGGGCGGTCCACTTCAGGGGCTCGCCCGGCGCGACGACCTGACAGGGCACCTGCTCCAGCCGCGGGGCCTCGCCGCCCGGCAAGGCGCTGTCGCGCCAGGCGCGCCAACCCAGCCAAGCCAGCAGCGCTGCCATGCCGATCAGCAGGGGCGTGGCCGGCATCCGGTGCGCCAGCCACACGCCCACAGGCGCAGCCAGCATGCCCATCAGGCCGATGAGCAAGGCGGCGCGGTAGCGCACGATGCCTTGCCGCAGGCCCAGCACCGCGCCCAAGGCCGCGGCCAGCCCGACGGCCAGCAGGCCCACCGGGGCGGCTTGCGCCATGGGCTGGTGCAGCACCAGCACGAGCAACGGGATGGACAGCACACCGCCACCCGCACCTGTGAAGGCCAGCACCAGACCGACCAGGGCGCCCAGCAAGAGGGTGCTCAGCATCGTGTGTTCTGCCGGGCGCTGCTCAGCGCGTCTTGCAGGTCGACAGGCCGAAGGGCAGGTAGGCCGGGCACCAGCGCAAGGTGCCGGTCAGGATGGGCACGATGCCGATCCAGCCCCACAGGCCGATCTGGCCGGTGGCGGCCAGGACGATGAGGATGGCGCCCACGGCGATGCGCAGGATGCGGTCGATGCTGCCGACGTTGGGGGTGAACATGGTCAGGCTCCTGGTGGTTGAAGAAAAAAGTGGTTCAGTCGGGCATGGCCTCGCGGCACATGCGTTCGTGCAGCACGTTGAGCACGGCCAGCGCGTCTTCGCTGACCAGCTTGTAGAAGATGTGCTTGCCTTCGCGACGGGTGGTGACCAGGCCTTCCTGCCGGAGCACGCCGAGCTGCTGCGACAGCGTGGGCTGGCGGATGCCCAGGTCTTCTTCGAGCTCGCCCACGCAGAACTCACCCTGCGCCAGGCGGCACAGGATGATGAGCCGGTCGCCATGGGCCAGCACCTTGAGCAGCGCGCAGGCCTGGTTGGCCGAGGCCTGCAGGGCGGCCAGGTCGGGCTTGGGAGGGCGGGGGCGCATGAGTTCTTGCGCCGGTTCGGTCACTTTCATGCTTTAAATTATGTTGACTGATAGATTGTTTGTCAATAAAGTGTTTGCATCGACTTGAACCCGGCGCCAGCCCGCCGTCATCAGGAGTCCCATGAACGCGCCTGCGAACCCCCTGCGTCCCCTCGTTCGGTCCTTTTTCGATCCGGCCACCAGCACCTTCACCCACGTGGTGTTCGACCAGGTGGGTGGGCGCGCCGCCATCGTCGATCCGGTGCTGGACTTCGATGCGGCCAGTGGCCGCACCCGCCATGACTCGGCCGACGCGGTCATCGCCTTCGTGCGCGAGCAGGGCCTGACGGTGGACTGGATCCTGGAAACCCACGCCCATGCCGACCACCTGAGCTCGGCGCCCTACCTGAAGGCACAGTTGGGCGGGCACATCGCCATTGGCGAGGCCATCCGGCGCGTGCAGGGCGTGTTCAAGCCCATCTTCAACCTGGAGCCAGGTTTTGCCACCGATGGCTCGCAGTTCGATCACCTGTTCGCCGATGGCGAGGTGTTCTCGATCGGTGCCTTGCAGGCACAGGCCTGGCACGTGCCGGGGCACACGCCGGCCGACCTGGCTTACGTCATCGGTGACGCGGTGTTCGTGGGGGACACGCTCTTTCCGCCTGATGTGGGCACGGCCCGTTGCGACTTCCCTGGTGGTGATGCGCACGCGCTGTACCGCTCCATCCAGCGCCTGCTGGCCCTGCCGGCCGAGACGCGCCTGTTCATGTGCCATGACTACCCCGCCACCGACCGCGCGCCCGTGGCCATGTGCACGGTGGGTGAGCAGCGCGAGGGCAACATCCATGTGCACGATGGCGTGGCGGAAGACGGTTTCGTGGCCATGCGCCAGGCCCGCGACGCCACGCTGGCCATGCCGCGCCTGATCCTGCCGTCCATCCAGGTCAACGTCCGCGCGGGGCACCTGCCGCCGCCCGAGGCCGATGGTCGCAGCTACCTCAAATGGCCGGTTGACGTGCTCTGACACCCAGGGCCTTGGTCAGGTTCGCCATGGCGACCTCGCAACATCGTCGTTGCCCGTGTTCATGCGGGTTCGCGGCCGCTGCAAAGGGCGATACAGTCAACCCGGAGCCCTGGAGGTGGTGATGTCGGGTCGATGCTTGCGTTGGATCGCTGTGTGGTGCGCTTTGGGCGCCAGCTCGGCCATGCCTCGCGCTGAAACCATCACCATTGGTGCCGAAGACGACTGGCCGCCCTACAGCTACCGCGTCGCCGGTCAGGCTGAGCCCCAGGGCCTGACGCCTCGCCTGGTGCGCCAGGCCTTCGCCAGCCAGGGGGTTTCGGTGCGGTTTCGTGTCCTGCCTTTCGCCCGCTGCATGATGGAGGCCGAAAAAGGCACCCTGGTGGCCTGCTTCAACGTTTCCCGCACGGCGGCCAACCAGGCCCTCTACCACTGGCACCCCACGCCGATGTTCGAAGAGGAACTGGCCATCTTCGCCAGGCGCAGCCCGGACGCCTCACCACCCATGCGCCAGCTGGTGCAGGACGACCTGCACGGCAGCAGCGTTGGCATCACCGTGGGCTACACCTACCCCACCACCTTCATGACGGACCCGCGCATCCAGCGCAAGCCGGCCACGTCCGACGGGCACCTGCTGCACATGCTGGCGGCCGGGCGGGTCGATTACGTCGCAGTCAACACCTTGCCGGCCTGGTACCGGTTGCAGATCGATCCGGGGCTGCAAGGGCAGGTGCAGCGCGTCGGGCGCATCAGCATCGATGGCTTCTGGCTGGGCTTCACCCGGGCCAAGCCAGAGGGCGAGCGGCTGGCCCAGGTGTTCGAGCGAGGCCTGCAGGCGATGCGGCGCTCCGGTGAGCACCAGCGCATGCTGGCCGAGTTGCGCCGGCAGTGGGAGCCCCGCCCGAGCGGAAAGGGTCGCCCATGACCCGCTCCATCTCGCGCCGCCTGGTCTGGCAGGTCGTTCTCATCAGCGTCGTTGTGGCCTGCCTGGCGGCGGCCTACCAGTTGCACGGGGCCTATCGCAGTGGCCAGCAAGACCTGCGCGCCTACCTGGAACGCATCAGCGCGACCCATGTGCCGGCGCTGTCGGCGAGCGTCTGGCAACTCGATGAGGGGCAGATTCGCCACCAGTTGGCTGGCATCGCCCGCTACCCTGACGTGAGCCAGGTGAGCATCGAGGGCGACCTGCCGTTCAAGGTGCCGCCCGTGATGGGACCGATCAAGCCGGACTGGCCAGGCTGGTCGGCGCCGACCGAGGTGCGCGAGTACCAGTTGCTCGCGCCCGATGAGGATGGCGTTCAGCCTGGCGTGCGGGCGCAGTCGGTGGGCACCCTGCGCGTCGAGGTCTCGCTCAGCGGCCTGTATGGGCGCGTGGGCAACATGGCCCTGGGCATCTTGCTGACCGAGCTGGTGCGCTCGGCAGCGCTGGCGCTGGTGCTGCTGGTGGGGGTGCGGCAGTTGGTGCTGCGCCCGCTGCAGCAGGTCTCCAACTACGCGGGCGAGCTCAGCCTCGACCAGCTCGACCAGCCGCTGCGCCTGGAGCGCCCGCGCCACGAGGGCCCCGATGAGATCGACGTGCTGGCCGGCGCCATCGACGACATGCGCGCCTCGCTGCGCGAGCAGGTCGAGACCCGCGAGGCGATGGAGAGACAGACCCAGCAGCTCGAGGTCGAAAAGGAAGCGGCCGAGTTGGCGAGCTCGGCCAAGGGCGAGTTCCTGGCCAACGTCAGCCACGAGATCCGCACCCCCATGAACGCCATCATCGGCATGGCCGACCTGACCCTGCACAGCGGCCTGCCCGAGCCGCAGCGGGGTTACATCCAGCGCGTGCGCTCGTCGGCCGATTTGCTCATGGGCATCCTCAACGACATCCTCGATTTCTCCAAGATCGAGGCTGGCAAGCTCGACATCGACACCGTTGATTTCGACCTCGACGACGTGGTGCGCAGCGTCAGCGAGATCGTGGGCGTGCGGGCCCGCGAGCAGAGCCTCATCCTCAGCACGGAGGTGGCCACCGACGTGCCGCCCCGCCTGCGCGGCGACCCCTTGCGCCTGCAGCAGGTGCTGCTCAACCTGATGGGCAACGCCGTCAAGTTCACCGCACGTGGCCGCGTGGCCTTGCGCGTCGAGTCGGTGGCGTCGGCGGGCGAGACAGGCGAGGGCCTGCGCCTGCGCTTCACCGTTCAAGACACCGGCCTGGGCATGACGGCCGACCAGATGAGCCGGCTGTTCCAGCCTTTCACGCAGGCCGATGCGTCCACCTCGCGGCGCTTCGGGGGCACGGGCCTGGGCCTGGCCATCAGCCGCCAGCTGGTCGAGCGCATGGGCGGGCGCATCGACGTGGCCAGCGAGCCGGGGCAAGGCAGCACCTTCTGGGTGGAGATGCCATTCGGCGTGGTGGCCGACTCGCCTTCATCGGCGTCGGGCGCCTTGCCGAGCGCGACGGTCACGCGCCTGATGAGCCTGCCTGGCGCGGCCGATCACCCCGAGCTGGCCGGGCTGCGCGTGCTGCTGGTCGAAGACAACGAGGTCAACCAGGAGCTGGCTGTGGCCCTGCTCGAGCGCGTGGGCATCCAGGTGACGCTGGCTGGCGATGGCCGCCAGGCCTTGTCCTGCCTGAGGGCAGGCACCTTCGACTGCGTGCTGATGGATTGCCAGATGCCCGAGATGGACGGCTACACCGCCACGCGCCTGATGCGCCAGGAAGCCCAATGGTCACGCCTGCCCGTCATCGCGATGACGGCCAACGCGATGGCGGGTGAGCGCGAGAAGGTGCTCGAAGCCGGCATGAACGACCACGTGCCCAAGCCGGTGCCGGTGGGCGAGCTCTACCGCAAGATCGCGGTGTGGACGGGGCGCAGCCAGGCCGGTGGTGGTGGTCAGGGCGCGGTGGCCGCACGCTGAGCGGCGGGCTCAGCCCTCGCCGTCCTGCAGCACCCCCGGGGTCACCGCCCGATGGAAGCCGTTGTAGCTTGGCGCGCCCTTGTGATTGGGCGTCGGCATCACCGGGCTGTGCAGCGGCGCACCACCATCGATGGCCACCGTGATGCCGGTGACGAACGAGGCCCCCGGGCTGAGCAGGAAGCAGATCACCGAGCTCACCTCTGCCTCCAGCCCCATGCGCTTGGCCGGCAGGTTGTCTTTCAGCATGCGGATCATCGGCGCCATGGCCGGGCCGTAGCTGTCCATGCCGCTCGAAGCAATCCAGCCCGGCGCCACGGCGTTCACGCGCACGTGCGAGGCGGCCCATTCGTAGGCCGCTGTTTTCGTCAGGTTGGCCATGCCCGCGCGCGCCGCGCCCGAGTGCGCCATGCCCGGCATGCCGTTCCACATGTCGGCCGTCATGTTGACCACCGCACCGCCGTGCTTGGCCATGCTCTGGTTGTAGACCTCGCGCATCATCAAAAAGCCGCCGGTCAGGTTGTTGGTGACCACCGCCTCGAAGCCGCGCTTGGAGATCGCCGACACCGGCGAAGGGAACTGGCCACCCGCGTTGTTGACCAGGCCGTGGATGCGACCGTGCTGCGCGACCATGGCTGCGACAGCGGCCTTGACCTGGTCTTCGTCGCGGATGTCGAAGGCGGCGGTGAACACCTTGCCGCCGTCCTCGGTGATCTCGGCGGCGGTGCGCGCCAGCTTTTCTTCGTTGCGGCCCGTGATGACCACGGTGGCGCCCAGCGCAGCCAGCTCGTGCGCCGTGCAGCGCCCGATGCCCGAGCCGCCGCCCGTCACGATGTGGACCTGGTCCTTGAACAGGCCGGGGCGGAAGATGCTGTCGTAGTGGGCTGGGGTGCTCATGGTGTTTTTCAGCAGGTGAGAGGGCGGCGTGGGCGCAGTGCACCCAGCTTGATCGGTGAAACGATTCTGGGTGTGGATGACGTAAACGTCAATCGATGACCATATAGGTAAACCACCAATGGAAGGCGGCAAGGGGATTCCCTAGGCTGACCGGCAACCCCGTCGTTCGATGAGATCCCGATGACCCACCCCAGCTACCCCACCTACTTCAACGAAACCCACGAGATGGTCCGCGAGACCACACGCCGCTTCGTGCAGCAGGAGATCCTGCCGCACATCGCCGAGTGGGAAGAAGCCGGCACCTTCCCGCGCGAGCTCTATCGCAAAGGGGGCGAGCTGGGCATCCTGGGCATCGGCCACCCCGAGCACCTGGGCGGCACCGCCGAGCACGACGTGTTCATGAAGGTGGCCGTCAGCGAAGAGCTCATGCGCAGCACCTCGGGCGGCCTGGTGGCCAGCCTGGGCTCGCTCGACATCGGCCTGCCGCCCGTGTGGCGTGGCGCCTCGCCCGAGGTGCAGCAACGCATCGTGCCCGCTGTGCTCAGCGGTGAAAAGATCATGGCCCTGGCCATCACCGAGCCCGGTGGCGGCTCCGACGTGGCCAACCTGCGCACCCGCGCCGTGCGCGATGGCGACCACTACGTCGTCAACGGCAGCAAGACCTTCATCACCTCGGGCGTGCGCGCCGACCACTACTCGGTGGCTGTTCGCACCGGCGGCGAAGGCTACGGTGGCGTGTCGCTGCTTCTGATCGACAAGGGCACGCCCGGCTTCAGCGTGGGCCGCAACCTGAAAAAAATGGGCTGGTGGGCCTCAGATACCGCTGAGCTGTTCTTTGAGGACTGCCGCGTGCCGGCTGGCAACCTCATCGGCCCCGAGAACGCCGGCTTCATGCTCATCATGGCCAACTTCCAGGCCGAGCGCCTGGCCCTGGCCGTCATGGCCTACATGACCGCGCAGATGGCGCTCGAAGCGTGTCTTGATTACGTCAAGGATCGCGTCACCTTCGGCAAGCCCTTGTCCAAGCACCAGGTCATCCGCCACAAGCTCGCCGAGATGGCCACGCAGGTGGAAGTGGCCCGCGAGTACACCTACCGCGTGGCCGCGCGCATGCAGGCAGGCAAGCCCGCGGTGCAAGAGGTGTCGATGGCCAAGAACTTCGCCACCGAGGTCGCCGACAAGGTCACCTACGAGGCGGTGCAGATCTTCGGTGGCATGGGCTACATGCGCGAGTCGGTGGTCGAGCGCCTGTACCGCGACAACCGCATCCTCTCGATCGG
>JACCDV010358572.1_pt1 | contig 26011 bp, 23 predicted proteins | sample 7446131 | NCBI WGS metagenome assembly JACCDV01 (sample SAMN15323448, study PRJNA562643) | freshwater metagenome | isolation source: river surface water | place: USA:Blue River Watershed | collected 2017-08-17
AGCGGCATCTGGTGCGGTTCACCGGCGCGTACCACGGCTGGTGGGAAGACGTGCAGCCCGGCCCCGGCAATCCTATGCCCCCGCGCGAAACCTACACCCTGCAGGACATGGACGAACGCAGCCTGGACGTGCTGCGCACCCGTAACGACATTGCGTGTGTGTTGGTCAACCCCTTGCAGGCGCTGCACCCCAATCGCAACGCACCTGGGGATTCCACGCTGGTGGATGGCAGCCGGCAGGCGAGCTTTGATCGGTCCAAGTACACCCAATGGTTGCAGCGTCTGCAGCAGGTTTGCCGCGAGCGTGGCATCGTGTTCATCCTGGACGAGGTGTTTGTGGGTTTCAGGCTCGCGCACGGGGGCGCACAGTCCTACTTTGGTGTGCAGGCCGATCTGGTGTGCTACGGCAAAACGCTCGCGGGCGGCTACCCGGTGGGGGTGGTCTGTGGCCGTCAGGCCCTGATGCAGCGCTACCGCGAAGACCGCCCTGCAGACATCTGCTTTGCTCGGGGCACCTTCAATGCCCACCCCTATGTCATGGGCGGGATGCTGGCGTTTCTTCGCCGGCTGGATACGCCTCAAGTGCAGGCCGTCTACGCTGGTCTGGATGCGCGGTGGTCGGCCTGGGCCGAACGCTTCAACGCCGAGCTGCACAAACGCAAATACCCGGTGAAAGTGGACGCGTTGTCCAGCATTTGGACCTTGAGTTACACCCAGGCCAGCCGTTACCACTGGATGCTTCAGTTCTACCTGCGCGCCCAGGGCTTGGCGCTGAGCTGGGTCGGCACCGGCCGCTTGATTTTCAGCCTCAACTACAGCGATGCGGAATTGGAGGCGGTATTGGAGCGCGTGCTGGCTGCGTGCGCTCAGATGCAGGCCGATGGCTGGTGGAACGGTCCTGCGCAGACCCACCGGGGCATTCGCCGTCAGATCCTGAAGGAAATGTGGGCAGCCCGGTGGGCACAGTAACGCGCTTCAGCCGACCCGGTGACCCGGGTCGATCCACTGACCGCGCAGCAGAAACAGCGGGGCCTTGTGGTAAAGCTTGATGTCGTGGAATGGGTCGGTGATGATTTTGACCGCCCAGACCAGCCCGGTTTGCACATCTTTCAGCACGAACAACTGGAGCACGCGAAAAATCAGACCGCCCACCCCCACGGCCAGCCACATCAGCCCGACGTTGTGCATGAAGCCGCTCAAGTCGGTGTGCGGCTCCAGCAGGCCAAACAGATCCGCCTGCCACACCAGCAGAAGCGGTGAAAGCGCCCAGACCACCATCAGTACCACCTTTCGTTGCAGGTTGTAGCCCACTTTGATCTCTTCCTTGTATTCGTGGGTGGCTTGGTTGATGTCGTCATAGCCCTTGGGTTCAAAGAAGAAGTGGCCCGCCTGCCGGCTGACCATCGACACCAACCAGGCCACCAGTGCCGCCAACGCAGGGTCAGTGAACAACAGCGCATAAGCCACCACGAAGCTGATCGCGCTGATCAGGTGCAGGCTTTGGTTGATGCGACTGTGGTGGTAGTAGCGGTGGTCGTCCCAGCGCTGAACGCGCAAGGCATGCAGAAAATCTTTCACAGTGTGTCCTCTGGTTGCAGTGTTGATGCATGCAGCCCAAATCCATGGGCTGCTCTCAGGATGGTGGTGCGAGCGTGTGAAAGCCGAATGACAAGGTGCCTGCTGTCATGACCGCTTCTTTGTCCCGCCTGAATCGCCTGTCACACGCCTGTTATCTGCGCGTCGGAGCATCGGGGCATGAACACTTCTTCCGAGCCCTTGGTCATCGAAAACTACCCGCCCTCGCAGCGATCGCTGCGCATTTCGGTGGTCACCGAAACCTACCCGCCCGAGGTCAATGGCGTAGCGCTGACGGTGGATCGCCTGGTCCGCGGGCTGCAGGCCCGCAACCACGACCTGCAATTGATCCGTCCGCGTCAAGCGCCGCTGGAAAAGGATGGGTTCCAAGAGGGACTGGAGCAGGTCTTGATGCGCGGTTTGCCCATACCGCGTTACCCCCACTTGCGCATGGGGATGCCCTCGAAAAAGGCGTTGACCACGATGTGGACCCTGCGCAGACCCGATCTGGTGCACGTGGCCACTGAAGGTCCATTGGGATGGTCTGCCCTGCAGGCTGCGCGCAAGCTGCGGTTGCCGGTCAGTACCGATTTCCGAACCAATTTCCATGCCTACAGCCGCCACTACGGCGTGAGTTGGCTGCACAAGCCCATCGCGGCTTACTTGCGCAAGTTTCACAACCAGGCGCATTGCACCATGGTCCCCACCCCTGGCCTCCAAAAGGATCTGGCTGCGCTCGGCTTTGAACGCCTGCTGGTGGTGGCGCGTGGTGTTGACACGCAGCGCTTCATGCCTGCACGGCGTGACGCGGCATTGCGCTCGCAATGGGGTGTAGCGCCCGACGATTTGGTGGTGCTGTCGGTAGGGCGTCTGGCCCCTGAGAAAAACTTGCGGCTGCTGGTGCAGGCTTATGAAGCGATGTTGGCGGTCAATCCACGTTGCCGCCTGGTGGTGGTGGGCGATGGGCCGGAACGTGAAGCCTTCCAGCAGCGGTGTCCTCAGGCCATTTGCGTTGGTTCGCAAACTGGCGATTCCCTGGCTGACCACTACGCCAGCGCAGATGCCTTCCTGTTTCCCAGCCTCACAGAAACCTACGGCAACGTCACACCCGAGGCGATGGCCAGCGGTCTGGCGGTCCTTGCGTTCGACTATGCCGCCGCTGCGGAGTTGATTCAGCATGGCTACAACGGGTTGTTGGCCCCGTTCGGCGATGAGGAAGCCTTTGTGAGGCGTGCCGCCGATCTGGCAGCGACGCCGGCCCGGACTGCAGCGCTGCGCGAATCGGCACGTGCCTCTGTGGTGCCGCTGGACTGGGGGCACATCGTGACCCAGGTTGAGCAGGTGTGGCTGCAACTGCTGCGTCAGCATGCCGACGCAGCAGGTTCGCTCAAATCAGGCTCATGGCGTTGGCGTCCACCGGCGCCGGACGCTTGAGGCCGAGCCTGATGGCGCCCAGTGCGTTGCGCCGCCCGATGCCGATGTGCGCCAGTCCATGTTCCTGGAGCAGGGCGGGGTCGTACAAGTTACGACCGTCGAGCACCACAGCGTCGCGCATGCGGCGTGCAAGTTGCCCCCAATCGGGGTTGTGAAAGCACTTCCATTCGGTCAGCAATAGCAGGGCGTCGGCGTCATCCACGCACTCCATGGGCTGGTCCACCCAGTGCAGCCGTTCCAGTGCGTTGGCATCATCAGCCAGATCGGCGGTCAAGCTGCGGCGTGCCTCATCCATCGCCACCGGGTCATGCACCACCACTTCGGCGCCGCGCCGCAACAAGGCCGCGATCACCGTTCGGCTGGGTGCTTCACGCATGTCATTGGTCTGGGGTTTGAATGAAAGTCCCCAGACCGCCAGCCGGCGACCATCCAGCCGGAGCCCGAAAAGGCGCTCGACATGGCCCACCAGCAACTGCTTTTGCGCCGTGTTGACCCGCTCCACCGCTTCCACCACCTGCATGTTCAGGTCATGTTCCGAAGCGGTGTACACCAGTGCCCGAGTGTCTTTCGGGAAACAGCTGCCACCGTATCCCGTGCCCGCATACAGGAAGCTGTGGCCAATACGTTGGTCTGCCCCAATGCCGCGCCGCACGGCATCAATGTCGGCACCCACCGCATCGGCCAGCCGCGCCATTTCGTTCATGAAAGAGATGCGTGTGGCCAGCATCGCGTTGGCCGCGTACTTCGTCAATTCAGCGCTGTGCACATCCATCCAAACCGTTCGCTCGTGGTGGCGATTGAACGGTGCGTACAGGCGCGCCATCTGCTGGCGGGCGCGCTGCCCGTCGGGCGTGTCGGCGGTGCCAATCACAATCCGGTCAGGCCGCATGAAGTCTTCAATCGCAGCCCCTTCTTTCAGGAACTCGGGGTTGGACACCACCGCAAACGACACGTCCGACAAGCCCCGGATCATCAACTCGCGCTGGATCGTCAGCCACACCCGATCGCCCGTACCCACAGGCACCGTCGATTTGTTCACCACGACCTGAAAGCGTCGCATGTGCATGCCGATCTGACGCGCCACCTCCAGCACATGTTGCAGGTCCGCCGAACCGTCTTCCTGCGGCGGTGTGCCCACGGCGATGAAAATCACGTCAGCGTCGTGCACGGCCTGTGGCATCGCGGTGGTGAAGCGCAGCCGTTCGGCCTGTTCGTTGCGGCGGATCAGCTCTTCCAGCCCCGGCTCGTAAATCGGAACGCCTCCGGCCTGCAACAGGGCGACCCGACCATGGTCCCTGTCCACACCCACCACCTGGTGGCCCAGCTCGGCCAGGCAGGCCGCCGTTACCAGGCCCACATAGCCTGCGCCAATCACGGTCACGTTCATGCAGCACTCTCCTTGAAGTTGTCTGCATGCTGGTGGCCCGCCATGAAGCCGCTGTGACTCTGCCATGACAGCGCAATGACGGCGCGGGCATCGATGTTCTGGTTGTCACGCGCCCTTCATCGAGCTGCCATGCGGGCGACACACCGGGCCAGAACAATGCCTGGAAACAAGGAGCCTGAACGCATGAGAGAGCCCCCTACGCCCACCCTGGATCTGTCGCCAGCCATCAAGCTGTCTGCCTGGTTGCGACCAGAAGTGCCGACGTCGCCCATTGCCCGACCGACGCCCGTCCCGGGGCCTGCCCTGACCGTGTCCTGGGCGTCGCATCTGGACGAAGTGCGTGAAGCGCAGCGGCTGCGTCACGATGTGTTTGCCGGCGAAATGGGTGCCCGCCTGCCCAGAACCGTACCAGGCCACGATGTCGACCTGTTCGATGATTACTGTGAGCACTTGCTGGTGCGAGACTCGAGCACCCAGGCCGTGGTCGGAACCTACCGCGTGTTGACGCCGGCCCAGGCCAAGCGGGTGGGTGGCTTTTACAGTGATACCGAGTTCGACTTGACCCGCTTGCGTGGCATTCGGGAAAACATGGTGGAGCTGGGTCGCAGTTGCGTACACCCCGACCACCGCCACGGGGGTGTCATTCTGGCGCTGTGGGGCGCGCTGGCCGAGTTCATGGCCCGTAACCGTCTCGACACCATGATTGGCTGTGCCAGCATTCCCATGCAGCACGAGGGGCCGCACGGGATCGTGGGCGGTGGCCACGCGGCTGCCAGCATCTGGCGCCAGGTCAAGGAACGCCATCTGGCATCGATCGAATTTCACGTGCGTCCACGCTTGCCGCTGCCGGTCGATGAGCTGGACAGCCACTTGGTCGTCGAGCCACCTGCGCTGATCAAAGGCTATTTGCGTCTGGGCGCCAAAGTGTTGGGTCCGCCGGCCTGGGATCCCGACTTCAATGCCGCAGATCTCCCCATGATGATGCGTCTGGCCGACATGCCGCCTCGCTACCGCAAACATTTTCTGGGGGTGTGATGCGAAGCAGCTGGGCACCCGATGGTCAGGCCATGACAGGGTTCACGTCGCACATGACGCTGGACGACGAAGACGATGATCTGGACGACCGACCGGTACCCGGGCGCAAAGGCCACTGGCGGACGGTTTTCATTTCTGATGTGCACCTGGGCACGCCGGGTTGTCAAGCCAAGGCCTTGCTGGCCTTTCTCAAGGCGCACCCGAGCGAACGGCTGTACCTCATTGGAGACATCATTGACGGCTGGCAGCTGCGCCGACGCTGGTACTGGCCCCAGAGCCACAACGACGTGATACAGAAAATCCTGCGTCGGGCGCGCAAGGGCTGCAAAGTCACCTTCATCCCTGGCAACCACGACGAGTTTGCGCGCCATTTTCTGGGCCACAAGTTTGGTGGCGTCGATGTGGTGCAGGACGCCATCCACACCACCGCCGACGGTCGCAAGCTCTGGGTCATACACGGCGATCACTTTGATGGTGTCATCCAGTACGCCAAATGGCTGGCCTATCTGGGCGACAACCTCTACGAATTCACGCTGCGCCTCAACACCCACCTGAACTCGCTGCGCGCGCGCTTGGGATTGCCGTACTGGTCCTTGTCCCAGTACCTCAAGCACCGGGTCAAGACGGCGTTGAACTACGTGCTGCAGTTTGAAGGCGCGGTGGCTGCCGAGGCGCGAAAGCGTGGACTCGACGGCGTGGTGTGTGGGCACATTCACCGGGCTGAGATGCGAGATATCGACGGCACCCTGTATTGCAACGATGGTGACTGGGTCGAAAGCCTGACAGCGATCGTGGAGCACCACGATGGTCGCCTGCAGATCGTGCAATGGCCCGCCCACACCCAGTCCCAGGCCGCTCCGGTGTCGGCAGAGGCCACCGCCGTCCCGTGAAAGAGTGGTGACCGATTTCACCGGGGTGTCATTGAAATGTCACGCCGGTGCTAAATAATGTGCCCACTACAAAACGATAAGTCTTTCCGCCCATGAGCGTGCCCAGCGCCCCCAAACACCCCTTCATCGACCGCGATCAGAGCATCCTTGCTTTTAACGAGCGCGTACTGGATTGGGCCCGCAGGTCCGAGGTCCCGCTGTTGGAGCGTTTGCGGTACTTGGCGATCGTGTCGTCCAACCTCGATGAGTTTTTTGAGGTTCGGTTTGCCCCGCACCTGGCCGCTTTCTTGGCCAATGAGCAACGTGGGAGCGCCACCGCCCAGACTTACCGCGACGTGGCCTTGAAGGTGCACCAGCTGGTGGCCCAGCAGTACGCCATCTACAACGAAGAGTTGATGCCTTTGCTGGAGAAGAAGGGCATCAAGCTGATCGGTCACGGCGAGCGCAACACCGCTCAGCGCCGCTGGGTCAAGGAGTTTTTCCTGCGCGAGGTTCAGCCACTGCTGCTGCCCATCGGCCTTGACCCGTCTCATCCATTTCCGCAGGTGGCCAACAAGTCGCTCAACTTCATCGTGCGGCTGACGGGGCGCGATGCGTTCGGGCGAGAAAACGAAGTCGCCATCGTCAAGGTGCCGCGTGCCTTGCCCCGTTATGTCCGCATTCCGGGGGCCAAGGGCAGCAAGCAGTCGAACCTGGTGTCCATTTCCAGCATCATCCGTTCGCATTTGAGCGACCTGTTCCCAGGGCGGACCGTGACCGAGTTTTCTCAGTTCCGTGTCACCCGTCACTCCGACATGGCGCTGGACGAGGAAGAGGTAAAGAACCTGCGCACAGCCCTGCGCCTGAACCTGCAGCAGCGCCACTATGGCCAGGCACTGCGTCTGGAGGTGTCGGCCGGTTGTTCTGAATTCCTGTCAGACTTTTTGTTGCAGCAGTTTGGCCTGCCGTCTGAATCATTGTTCCGCGTACCGGGACCGGTCAACCTGGTGCGTTTGAACCAGTTGATCGATCTGCTCGATGCGCCCAATCTGCGTTTTGAGCGGTACGCCCCCGGCTGGCCGGTCCAGCTGACGCCAGGTCAGTCGTTTTTCGAGCGACTCAAACAGGGCGATGTCCTGATTCATCAGCCCTACGAGAGTTTTGACGCTGTTCTGGCTTTCCTCCGTGAAGCGGTGGAAGACCCCCACGTCCTTGCGATCAAGCAGACCATCTACCGCACTGGCGCCCGCGGAGAAATGGCCGAACTTCTCCGCGAGGCAGTACGCCGCGGCAAAGAGGTGACGGCGGTGGTGGAACTGAAGGCGCGCTTCGACGAAGAGGCCAACATCAGCCACGCGGAGCGGCTCGAGTCTGTGGGTGCGCAGGTGGTCTATGGCATCGTCGGTTTGAAGACGCACGCCAAAATGCTGCTGGTGACCCGCCGTGAGGAAGGCCAGCTGCGCCGCTACGCCCATGTGTCCACCGGTAACTACAACCCGGGCACCGCCAAGCTCTACACCGACCTCAGCTACCTGACCGCCAGCGACACGTTGACTGCCGATCTGGATCAGGTCTTTCTGCACCTGGCCAGCCAGAATCGGTTGCCTCGCCTGAACCAGGTCATGATTGCGCCGTTTCATTTGCACAAAGGCATGCTGGAGCGGATCGATGCGACGATCGCCGCTGCCCAACAGGGCCAGGAGGCGCGCATCATCCTGAAAATGAATGCGCTCACCGATGAGCCGCTGGCCCGCGCGCTGGCTCAGGCGTCTCAGGCCGGTGTGCAGGTTGACATCATCGTTCGGGGTGCGTGCATTCTGCCGCCGGGCGTGCCTGGGTACACCGACAACGTTCACGTGCGCTCCATCATCGGACGTCTGCTGGAGCACTCCCGGGTGTTCTGGTTCCGCACGGGCGCTCAGGAGGAGCTTTGGTTGTCCAGCGCCGATTGGATGAACCGCAACATGCTGCGTCGCATTGAGCTGGCCTGGCCGATCACCGATCCCGCTTTGCGCCACCGCGTGATGGATGAGTGCATCCACCAATACCTGCAAGACAACCGCGACGCGTGGTTGCTGCAAGCGGATGGCAGCTATGTGAAGCCAGCCGTTACCGCTTCGGCCAAGGGCAAATCACATCAGCATTCGGCACAGTCCGCGTTGATGGCACGGTACGGGAGCAAAACATGAGCATGGACCTGATTCTCTGGCGTCATGCTGAAGCCGAGGACCTGGACGAGACCGAGGACGGGGGCAGCACCGATCTGTCACGTCGGCTGACCCCCAAGGGAGAGCGGCAGGCCTCTCGCATGGCCGCCTGGCTGGATCGGCAGTTGCCAGAAGGCATCAAGATTTACTGCAGCCCGGCAGTCCGCACCGAACAGACCGTGATCGCCTTGGGCCGCAAGTACCGGGTGCGCGACGAGTTGCGCCCCGATGGCGCATCGAGCGATCTGTTGGCTTTGGCGCAGTGGCCCGAAGGCAAGCAACCGGTGCTGGTGGTGGGTCACCAGCCCACGCTAGGGCAAACAGTGGCGCAGTTGCTTAACTTGCAGGCCACCGATTGTTCGATTCGCAAGGGCGCCGTCTGGTGGCTGCGACAGCGCGAAAAAAACGGGCAGCTACAAACCGTGTTGCTCACGGTGCAGACGCCCGAACTGCTCTGATCAACGAAGGTCGATCGCCAGGCGCCACTGGGATCGCTGCCAAGCCTGCACTTCTTCTTCCAGCAACCAGGCGGATTGCGGGTATTGCCGCGACCAGCCCGGCACCGCCGTGAGTTTGAACTGGCGGGCGCGGTAGCTCAGGCGCAGTGCCGCAATGTCCGGGTCTTTGCGGGCATGGCACAGCAGCACCGCCAAACGCAGGCACAGCAGCTGTTTGGCGAACAGCTCTTCTTCCAGCTCAGCCTCCAGCTTGCGCAACTTGCCCCGCTGACCCAACACCAGCTGGCTCATGCGGTGCAGCTCGGGGATGGAGAAGCCCGGCGCGTCGACATGATCCAGAATGTAGGCGCCGTGCCGGTGAGCACTGGCGTGCGAAATGTGGGTGCCAATCTCGTGCAGGCGGGCGGCCCAGATCAATTTTTGGGAGTACCGACCGTTCAGCGGGTCGTTGGTGGCCACCTGGGAGAACAGTTCGGCGGCCACATGCGCCACCCGATGTGCCTGTGCCTTGTCGGTGGTGAATCGCTCGCCCAGCCAGCTCACCGTGCGTTCGCGCACATCGGTCTGGTCGTTGCCACGGTCGATCAGGTCGTACAAAGCACCTTGGCGCAAAGCACCCTCGGCGCGTTGCATCACCTGCAATTCGAACAGTTCAAACAGCGCCTGCAGCACGGCCACACCGCCGCACAATACCGCCCGGCGGTCTTCTTTCAGGCCGTCCAGCTTGAGTTCGTCGACGCTACCGGCCCGCTGCATGCGCTCGATCAGCCAGTTCAGACCATCGCGGGTGACCACGCCCGCTGGGAAACCATTGCCTGCCAGCATGTCCGCCACGGCGCCCACGGTGCCCGACGATCCGTACGCGACATGCCATTCGCCCATGGGGAAGGTGTCCAGCGCCTCGTCCAGCACGGCCTTGGCGGCCACCACCGCTGTGCTCATCGCGGAAGCGGTGAATTGCCCGCGCGGAAAATACCGGGTCGACCATGCCACGCTGCCCAATCGGTACGACTCCATGCGCAATGGCGTGTAGCCCTGACCGAGTATGACCTCGGTCGAGCGCCCCCCAATGTCCACCACCAGTCGGCGTTCGTCCGACTGAGGCAGCAAATGCGAAACGCCCTGGTAAATCAGGCGGGCTTCTTCGTGGCCCGAAACCACGTCGATCGAAAAACCCAGCGCCGCCTGCGCCTTGCGCAAAAAATCGTCACGGTTGCGGGCTTCGCGCAGCGTTTGAGTCGCCACCGCTCGAACTTGCTGTTTCTTGAATCCTTGCAGGCGCTCCCCGAAGCGCGCCAGACACTCCCAGCCGCGCTCCATCGCCACCAGGCTCAGGTTCTTGTTTTCATCCAGGCCGCTGCCCTGACGCACCACCTCTTTGTGGTATTCCACGCGCTCGATGTGGCCCGAGTCGTAGCGACCAATCTCGAGTCGGAAGCTGTTCGAGCCAAGATCCACCGCTGCGAGTAAGGTTCCGTTCTGCATGCCGTTCATGGTTTCTCAGGGGGGCCCAGCATACCATCAACCCAGCGGAGTTCCGGCGGTGCAGGGGGTGTTTCGTCGTCGTTTCAATATTGTCATATCAAGGTCAAACGGGGCGCACCGTGTTGTCATATGAATGTCACACAAGCGCCCTAAAGTACAGTTCATCTCGTAACCAACCCTCTGAGGATTGCAATGAAGCGTACTTTCCTGAAAACCATTGCGGCGGCTGCTGTCGCAGTAGCCACTGTCGGTTTCAGCAACGTGGCCATGGCTGCCGACATCACCGGCGCCGGCGCAACCTTCCCGTTCCCCATCTACGCCAAGTGGGCCGAGGCTTACAAAGCCGCCACTGGCACTGGTCTCAACTACCAGTCCATCGGTTCTTCGGGCGGTCTGCGCCAGATTCGCGCCAAAACCGTGGCCTTTGGCGCCTCTGACGCTCCGGTTTCGGGTGCCGATCTGGACAAAGACGGCATGGTCCAGTTCCCCGCCATCATCGGTGGCACCGTCCCGGTGTTCAACCTGGAAGGCTTTGGAAAAGGTGAGCTGCGCGTGACCGGCCCCGTGCTGGCCGAAATGTTCATGGGCAAAATCAGCAAGTGGAACGACCCCAAGCTGGCTGCGCTGAACCCTGGCAAGAAGCTGCCCGACCAGGCCATCACCATCATTCACCGTGCCGATGGTTCGGGCACCACCTTCAACTGGACCGATTACCTGTCCAGCGTCAGCAAAGAGTGGGCCGATACCGTGGGCAAAGGCGCTGCCGTGAAGTGGCCCGCCCCGACCTCGGTGGGTGGCAAGGGCAACGAAGGCGTGGCCGCCAACGTGTCACGCGTCAAAGGTTCTTTGGGCTACGTGGAATACGCCTACGCCAAAAAGAACAACATCCCGGTGATGCAGCTGCAGAACAAGAACGGCAAGTTCGTGATGCCCGACGACACGACTTTTGCCGCCGCGGCTGCCGGTGCAGACTGGTTCAGCGTGCCTGGCATGGGTTTGTCCATCGTCAACCAGGCGGGCGACAATGCGTACCCGGTGGCCACCGCGTCGTTCATCCTGATGTATAAAGATCCCAGCAACAAGGCTGAAAGCGCCGAAGTGCTGAAGTTCTTTGACTGGGCATTCAAGAATGGCAAGCAGATGGCCATCGACCTGGATTACGTGCCGCTGCCCGACAAGCTGACCGCCGATATCCGCAGCAAAGTCTGGTCGCAAATCAACAACAAGTGATCGGCTGAGTGATGGTTTTGCCCGTCGGTGTTCACTGAGCACCGGCGGGTTTTTCCCGTGATTGGAACCATACTTCGCCGGAGTCAGAATGAATTTGGAATCCACCATGAACGCTTCGCAGGCACCGGCCGACACTGGCAACCCTCGAATGATCGAGGTTGCGCGCCGTCAGCAACTGGAAGACACCCTGTTTCACCGGGGCACGCAAGCGTTCTCGCTGATCGTCCTGCTGGCCTTGCTGGGCATCATCGTTTCACTCCTCATCAACGCCTGGCCCACGCTTCAGAAATTCGGTGTGCGCTTCATCTGGTACGTCGAGTGGGACATCATCAACGAAGAATTCGGTGCCGCGATTGCCATCGTCGGCACACTGATCAGCGCGGGCATCGCCCTTTTATTGGCGGTACCGCTGGCCTTCGGCATCGCGCTGTTCCTGACGGAAACCTGCCCCGTCTGGCTGCGCCGCCCACTGGGCACCGCTGTTGAACTGCTGGCAGCCGTGCCGTCCATCATCTATGGCATGTTTGGCTTGTTTGTGTTCGCGCCCCTGTTTGCCGATTACATCCAGGTGCCCATGCAAGACATCATCGGCGGGATGCCGCTGGTTGGCTGGATTGTGGGTGGCGCCCCCACCGGGCTGGGCATCATGTCCGCTGGCATCATTTTGGCGTTCATGGTGTTGCCATTCATTGCCGCCGTGATGCGCGATGTGTTCGAGATTGTTCCCCCCATCCTGCGGGAGTCGGCGTACGGCATCGGTTGCACCACCTGGGAGGTGGTTCGTCGCATCGTTCTGCCCTACACCCAGAAGGGTGTGATCGGTGGCGTGATGCTGGGCCTTGGCCGTGCACTGGGCGAAACCATGGCGGTGACCTTTGTGATCGGCAACGCCAACCGCTTGCCCACTTCGCTGTTTTCGCCCGGCACGTCGATTGCTTCCACGCTGGCCAACGAATTTGCCGAGGCGGCTGACTTCCACCTGTCCACCCTGTTTGCCTTGGGCTTCCTGCTGTTTGTGATCACCTTTGTGGTGCTGGCAGTGGCCAAGATCATGATTCTGCGTGCCGAGAAGGCCAAGGGGCTCTGAGATGCAATTCAACGAATCTTTGTACCGGCAGCGTCGCGCGGCCAACGCCATCGGTCTCAGTTTGTCCATGGGTGCCATGGCGCTGGGTCTCACGGTCCTGCTGTGGATTTTGTACGTCCTGTTTTCCAATGGCCTGGCCGCAGTGGACTGGAACATGTTCACCCAGGACACACCGGCGCCCGGTACCGAGGGCGGGGGTTTGCGCAACGCCATCGTCGGTAGCCTGATGATGTTGGGCCTGACGGTGTTGGTCTCCACCCCGATCGGCATTCTGGCCGGGGTCTACCTGGCTGAATACGGTGACACCAGCAAAACCGCCGAGTTCACCCGTTTCGTGACGGACATCATGCTGTCGGCACCGTCCATCGTGTTGGGTCTGTTTGTGTACGCCATCGCAGTGGCCACTGTCGGCAATTTCTCGGGTTATGCGGGCAGCCTGGCGCTGTCGCTGATTGCGATTCCAGTGGTGGTCCGCACGACAGAAAACATGCTGCGTCTGGTGCCCGGCAGTCTGCGCGAAGCGGCTTTTGCCCTGGGTGCGCCGCGCTGGAAGGTGTCCACCATGGTCACGTTGCGCGCCGCCAAGAGTGGTGTCATAACCGGTTTGTTGCTCGCCATTGCCCGCATTTCTGGCGAGACTGCACCGCTGCTGTTCACCGCGCTCAACAACCAGTTCTTCAGCACCGACATGGGCAAGCCAATGGCGAACCTGCCAGTGGTGATTTTCCAGTTCGCCATGAGCCCTTACGACAACTGGATTCGCCTCGCCTGGGGCGGTGCACTGTTGATCACGCTGGCCGTGCTGGTTCTCAACATTTTTGCTCGCGTGGTTTTCCGCGAGAAAGTTCAGGGTTGATCGGCCGCTGGCCCAGCCTTTCGACAACGCATTGCACAGGAATCCCTTCCAAATGACCACCGCTACCGCCATTGAGACGAAGAACGCGCTGGAAGTGCGCAACCTGAACTTCTTCTACGGGAAGTTTCAGGGTCTGAAGAACATCAACATGGACATTGCCGAGCGCAAGGTCACCGCCTTCATCGGCCCGTCGGGTTGCGGCAAGTCCACGCTGCTGCGCACCTTGAACCGCATGTACAGCCTGTACCCGGGCCAGCGTGCTGAGGGGCAGATCAATTTTTATGGTCAGAACATTCTGGACCCCAAGCAGGACTTGAACCTGCTGCGCGCCCGCATCGGCATGGTGTTCCAGAAGCCCACGCCGTTTCCAATGTCTATTTTCGACAACATCGCTTTTGGTGTGAAGCTCTACGAAAACCTGAGCAAGAGCGAGATGGAAGACCGTGTGGAATGGGCGCTCACCAAAGCCGCCTTGTGGAACGAGGTGAAAGACAAGCTGAATCAGAGCGGACTCAGCTTGTCGGGTGGTCAGCAGCAGCGTTTGTGCATTGCGCGCAGCGTTGCCGTCAAGCCATCCATTCTGTTGCTGGACGAACCCACGTCGGCACTGGACCCGATTTCCACCGGTAAAGTGGAGGAGCTGGTGCATGAGTTGAAGAACGACTACACCATCGCCATCGTGACCCACAACATGCAACAGGCGGCGCGCTGCAGCGATTTCACCGCTTACATGTATCTGGGCGAACTGATTGAGTTCGGTGCCACCGAGCAGATTTTCTTCAAGCCCAAGCGCACCGAGACCGAAGACTACATCACAGGAAGGTTTGGTTGAACATGACGGACAAGCATCTCTCCAGCCAGTTTGACGCCGAACTGAGCAACATTTCCACCCGCGTGCTCGAAATGGGCGGCATGGTCGAGTCGCAGCTGCGTCAGGCCATTTACGCTGTGCACCACCTGAGCGTGGAAACTGCCGATCAGGTGCTGGAACTGGAACAAAAGGTGAACCGTCTGGAGGTCGAAATCGACCACGACATCACCTCTACCATGAGCCGCCGGCAACCCACCGCCCGCGACTTGCGCTTGCTCGTCGGCGTGTCCCGGGTGATCGTGAACCTGGAGCGTGCGGGCGATGAAGCGTCTCGCATCGCCCGGTTGACGAAATCGTTCATCGAGGCGGGCGCGCCGCGCAGCCTGCCCATGAGCGATCTGGCCGACAGCGCCCAGCATGCAGCAGACCTCATGCACAAGACGCTGGATGCTTTTGCCCGCCTCGATGCCCAGGCCGCTTTGTCCATCATTTCGGAAGACGATCGGATCGACGCGGAATACGAAGGCTATCTTCGCAAGCTGATCACTTACATGATGGAAGATCCGCGCACCATCTCCACCAGCTTGAACCTGTTGTTCCAGGCTAAGGCGGTGGAAAGGGTAGGCGATCACGCCAAAAACATTGCTGAAGCCACCATTTACGTGGTCAAGGGTACCGATGTGCGCCACACCACGGCCGCCGAGCGGGAGTCGGCTGTCCGATGAGAAAGCTACCTCGTGTGCTGGTGGTCGAGGACGAACCGGCGATTGCCGAGCTGATCGCCGTCAACCTGCGTCACAACGGCTTTGCCCCAACGGTGGTGTTTGACGGCGCTGCCGCCCAGCGGGAGGTGGACGCTGTGCTGCCCGACGTCATTTTGCTTGACTGGATGCTGCCTGGCGAAAGTGGGGTGCAACTCGCCAAGCGCTGGCGGCAGCACGAGCGCATCAAGACCGTGCCAATCATCATGCTGACCGCCCGCACTGAGGAGACCGACAAGGTGCAAGGTTTGGATGCAGGTGCTGACGACTATGTGACCAAGCCGTTTTCCACCCAGGAATTGCTGGCTCGCATTCGCGCGGTGCTGCGGCGCCGAGCGCCCGAGATCGTCAACGATGCGGTGCGCGTTGGAGAACTCCAACTGGATGCGGCCACCTACCGCGTGGCGCACAGCGGGCGTGAACTGAAGGTCGGACCCACGGAATTCAAGCTTTTGCACTACCTGATGAAGCACCCTGAGCGCGTGCATACGCGGGGTGCCTTGCTGGACCGTATCTGGGGCGACCATGTGTTCATCGAAGAACGTACCGTCGATGTGCACGTGAAGCGTCTGCGTGAGTCACTGGGGACCGCAGGCGCGATGATTGAAACGGTGCGCGGCGCAGGTTATCGACTCACCGCCCAAGCACCAGCCAACAAGCCCAAGACCGACGCCACCACCGCATGATTCGCCGCCCACTGGAGTTGCTTGCATTGACTTTGGCTGGGGGCACGGGCGCGTTGCTCTACAGCGATGCTGCCTGGGCAGGCGTGGCCGGCAGTGTGGTGGGCGCCGCGGTCTGGATTTCGCTGGACAATGTTCGCGCGGCACGCGTGCTCAACTGGTTGCGTCATGGGCACTCCGTTCGTCCGCCACAGGTCTCTACAGTGTGGGCCGAAGTGGTCGAGCGCACGCGCAAAGGCTTCAAGGTATTGAACCGCAAGGCCCGCAAGAGCGAAGCGAGGCTGCAGGAGTTTCTCGCCGCCATTCAGGCATCACCCAACGGGGTGGTGCTGCTTGATAAATCCGCTGCCATCGAATGGTGCAATTTCACCGCAGCCCAGCACCTTGGTTTTGATTCGAAGCGCGATGTGCGGCAGCAAATCCGCAACCTGGTTCGCGACCCCGCATTCATCGCCTATCTGTCTTCGGGTGACTACGGCAAAGCGGTCGAAATCGATGGCCGTGAAGCGCACCCCGGGCATCCGCAGCGAATAGCCATTCACATCCACCCCTACGGCAAAGGTCGCCGTTTGATGCTGACGCGCGATGTGACCGCTGTCCAGTTGGCGGAAACCATGCGACGAGATTTTGTGGCGAACGTGTCCCATGAAATCCGCACGCCTCTCACGGTTGTCAGCGGTTTCATCGAAACGTTGCAGCACGTTCAGGTCTCAGACGAAGACCGTACCCGCTACCTGGCGCTCATGGCGCAACAGGCCGAGCGCATGCAGACCTTGGTCAGTGATCTGCTGACACTGTCCCGGCTGGAGGGGAGTCCCATTCCAGGTTCCAGCGAATGGGTCAAGTCCACCGAGTTGTTGGAGCAGGTGGTGTCGGAGGCAAAGGCCTTGTCCGATGTGGTCGCGGACGGTAGTCACAGCATCAGTGTCGACGGCCCTGTCCCCGTGTTCGAGATTGCGGGTGCGCGCTCTGAACTGGTCAGTGCGATGTCCAACCTGCTGAGCAACGCGGTGCGCTACACGCCCGCGCAGGGCCGGATCACGGCGGGATGGCGGCTGCTGCCCACCGGCGGTGCGGAGTTTTATGTCACCGACACCGGGCCGGGCATTGCCGCCGTGCACCTGCCGCGTTTGACGGAGCGCTTTTACCGGGTGGACCGCAGCCGTTCGCGCGAGACCGGGGGCACTGGTCTGGGGCTGGCCATCGTCAAGCATGTCGCTCAACGACACGGCGGGCAAATGCAGGTTCAGAGCACGCTGGGGCAGGGCTCCACGTTCAGCATCCTTTTGCCGCCCAGCCGAGTGCTGGCTGATTGACACGGCGCTGGTTCAGTTTCGGCGTTCAAACACCATCAAGCTGTCCCGGTTTTCTCTCAACCGGGGAATACTGGCCATCAAAGACCAATCGTTCAACTGCCCAGGCAGCAGCCGGTGGTAAGCCGCGGGGTGTAGCACCAACCTGTCACACTCATCCGCATGGGCGGTGGCGTTGTGTGTTTGCCAGCGACGCACATCCAGACCACCGTGATACTGCAAGCCTGCGATTTGCGAATGGTTGAGTCCAAAAACCAATGTACAGGTGCCGGCGGGCGTGACGGCTGCGATCCGCTCCGAAATAGGCCGTTGGCCCAGGCCATGGTTCAGCAGCGGTAACCACAGCGTCATCAGGAGCAACCAGCACAAGGTGCTGCCTGAGGCCGACAGCACCAAGCTTTTCCACAGCGCAGGTCGATGGCGGCCTATCCGCCACCACAGCACGCCCACCCACGCGACAGTCGCGAGCACGGCGGGCAGAAGGACTTCCCAGGCGAACATGGGCTGGAAGCCTGGTGTCAGTTTGGCCACATTGGCAGCCGGTTTTGCCGGGCTTCCGGTCATCATGGCGATGTAGACGATCCAGAGAATCAGCGCGCCACCGGTGAAAAACAGCAAGGCAAACCAGTCGATCAGTGCGGTGACAGTTCGTGACAGCGTTGGCAACGCCAAAGCCGCCAGACAGGCGAGGGCGGGTAAAGCCAGCAACAGAACGCGGCTTTCGCCGCCGGCCCACCAGGTCGCTATGCCCAGTACAAGGGCCCACCACAGCGGCAGCAGCAACTGGCCTTCGCGCCAACGGCGATGCCAGCGCCACAGCGTCCACAATGCCAGCAAGCCCACCGGCCAGGTGAACCACGCGAGCAACCGGCCCAGGCTGCGCCACGCGGGGTAGGCCAGCCAGTCGGTGCCGTGCAGCGGGTGTGTGAAACTGGGCCAGCCCAAGGACCAGGTCAACCAGGCTCCAGTCAACGTACCAACGGCGCAAAAGCCCCACATCCACAATCGGCGGGTGCCGTGGGTGTTGCCAGTTCGGTTCCATGCCGACAAGCCGAGCCATCCGAGGCCCAATGCCAGCGCTACGCCGGGTGCGCCGCTGAGTGCCAGCCCAATGCTTCCCGCCCACCACACGGCGATGCCAAATACATGCCACCGCGCATATGCGCTGATCAGGCGGGCACCTGCGTACAAATGAACTGCACTGAATGCCAGCTGTGCCGCGCTGGGGGACGATTCATGGGACAGCAGGCCCAGCCCCAAACTCGCTACCAAGGCCATCAGTGCAGCGTCGGCCATGGCGCGAGCATAATCCACCGGTCGCGCCTCACCACCAAAAGCGAAGCTCACAGGTTGAGCGCCGGGCAGCCTGGCCAGGTGGTACATCGCATACCAGGTGGACACCAGAGTGAGCACCAGCAGCAGGGCAAATGGAGTGCGTGCGGCCAGATCTGCAGGCCAGCTTGAGAACAGGCGGATCGCGGCGGCCCCCAGCCAGTAAGGCAACCAGCCGGCCAGTTCGGCTTGTTCGCCCAGCACTTCAGGGCGTAACCAGTGACTCCCGTTTTTGGCCAGATCAAGCATCGCCCCAAAGGCCGGCAAATCAGCCTGCCGCCAGGGGTCTCGTCCCAGCCAGCCGGGAATCACATAGGCCATTGCCAACACCAGCAGCACCCAACGTGGTAGGCGCCGGGCAGCCATTTGCGTAACGATGGCAGGCGAGGTGTACGACATGAATGCTCTGACTATAGCGGCGGGGCCACAAAAAAAGCAGCCGGGAGGCTGCTTTCTTGTGGGGCGCACCAAGAATTACTTGGCGGTGCGTGCAAAGCGGTTGCGGAACTTCTCGACGCGGCCACCCATGTTGTCGACGGACTTCTGGGTGCCAGTGTAGAAAGGGTGCGATTCGCTGGAGGTATCCAGCTTGAACAGCGGCAGTTCACGGCCGTCGTCCAGCTTGATGGTTTCTTTCGTGTTGGCGCAAGAGCGCGTCACGAACTGGAAGCCGTTGGACAGGTCCACGAAGCACACTTCGCGGTAGTTGGGGTGAATGCCTTCTTTCATCGCTATTTCCTTGATGGTTGCGGCAGCCACCACCGGACCATCCGGCGCACTTTCCGCTTAGCCCTAAATTATAACGTTTACTGACGAGGAAAATCAACCACCGCGACGCATCAGATCAAAGAACTCGTGGTTGTTCTTGGTCTGTTTCATGCTCTTGAGCACCATTTCCATGGCCTCGATTTCATCCATGTTGTACATGAACTGGCGCAGGATGCGGGTCTTTTGCAGGATTTCCGGGGCCAGCAGGAGTTCTTCGCGGCGGGTGCCACTTCGGTTGAGCTGGATGGAGGGGAACACGCGCTTTTCGTACAGGCGGCGGTCGAGGTGGACTTCGCTGTTGCCTGTGCCTTTGAATTCTTCGAAGATCACTTCGTCCATGCGGCTGCCGGTGTCGACCAGCGCGGTGGCGATGATGGTCAGCGAACCGCCTTCCTCCACGTTGCGTGCCGCGCCGAAGAAACGCTTGGGGCGCTGCAGGGCGTTGGCGTCCACACCGCCGGTGAGTACTTTGCCGGAAGAGGGCAGCACGTTGTTGTAAGCGCGTGCCAGCCGTGTGATGGAATCCAGCAGGATCACCACATCCTTCTTCAGCTCGACCAGACGCTTGGCACGTTCGATTACCATTTCTGCGACATGCACGTGACGTGCCGCTGGCTCGTCGAAGGTGGAGGCAATCACATCGCCTCGTACCGTGCGTTGCATCTCGGTCACTTCTTCCGGGCGTTCGTCCACCAGCAGCACCATCAACTCCACTTCTGGGTGGTTGGCGGTGATGGCGTGAGCGATCGACTGCATCATCACCGTCTTGCCGCTTTTGGGCGGCGCGACGATCAGGGCGCGCTGGCCTTTGCCGATGGGGGCGATGATGTCAATGACGCGGCCGGTGATGTTTTCTTCGATCTTCAGCGATTCGCGTTCAAGGCGCATCTGTTCTTTCGGGAACAGGGGCGTCAGGTTCTCGAACATGATCTTGTGCTTGTTCTGCTCTGGCGGCAGGCCGTTGATCTTGTCGAGCTTGTTCAGTGCGAAGTAGCGCTCCCCGTCTTTGGGGATGCGAACCTCGCCTTCGATCATGTCGCCGGTGTGCAGGTTGAAGCGGCGGATCTGGCTGGGGGAGATGTAGATGTCATCGGTGGACGCCGTGAAGCTGGTGTCCATGTTGCGCAAGAAGCCGAAGCCATCTGGCAGCACTTCCAGTACACCGTCGGCAAACACCTGCTCCCCGGCCTTGGCGCGTTTTTTGATGATGGCAAACATGAGCTCCTGCTTGCGCATGCGCCCGGTGTTTTCGATTTCGAGGGCATCGGCTTGCTTGAGCACTTCAGACACATGGAGTGCCTTGAGTTCATTCAGGTGCATAGGATCACTCCGGCGGAGGAGTTGCAGCAAAGGGAGGGGGGAGACGCGGTGGACGAGGCGTGTGTAGCGCGACCGCAAATAACAATCCGGGCACTGAGAAGCCCGTTTGCAAGGATTATGACAGGAAAAACGCCCAGGCCTTGCACCTGGGCGCGTCGCGCAATTCAGGCGAGTTGCTGATCGATGAAGGCAGTCAGCTGTGCTTTGCTCAGCGCGCCGACTTTGGTCGCGGCCAGCTGACCGTCTTTGAACAACATCAGCGTGGGGATACCACGGATGCCGTACTGAGCCGGCACGTTGCGGTTTTCGTCCACGTTCATTTTGGCGACCTGCAGCTTGCCGTTGTAAGTCGTTGCGACTTCGTCCAGAATCGGAGCGATCATGCGGCAAGGCCCGCACCATTCGGCCCAGAAATCGACCAACACTGGCGCGCCGGATTTCACGACGTCGTTGTCAAAGGTTGCGTCGGTCACGTGTTTGATCAGCTCGTTGGCCATGAAAGCGCCTCAATCTTGTCGCAGCAGAAAAAATATAAGGTGACGAGCCTTGACCCCGGCACTGGCTCCACAGTTAGGGCTGCTTGGTTCCCCACCTGACCCGGTTGGCCGCTTCCCCATGCGGGAAGGCCCGTCGAGGCACATTGTATTCCAGGGAGACACCTTTCGTCGGAGGGGTGAACGACAGACCTGATCGTCGACCGGGACAATGTCATTCGCATTTCACGTTTGAGCGCTAAATTGCTGCTCATCGTGTTTCATTCGTGCTCAATTCATCATGCCTACTACCGTTGTATCTTCGCGCCGTGACTGTTTGCGTTTCGCGCTGTCGGCCGCCGTGGTCGGTGCCTCGGGTATTGCTCGCGCGCAAAACTACCCCGAAAGACCGGTGCGCATCGTCGTGCCTTTTGCCCCCGGCGCTGGCACCGATGCCATGGGGCGCCTGATGGCGAACAAGCTGTCGGAACTGATGCAAACCTCTTTTGTGGTGGAAAACAAGACCGGCGCTTCGGGTGCGATCGGAGCTCAGGCGGTGGCTCAGAGTCCAGCCGATGGCCATACGCTGTTGCTGGCCGCCGCGCCTTTCACCACCGTGCCGGCCGCGCTCTCCACGGCGGGTTACGACCCTTTGAAAGACTTTGCCCCGGTCGGCATGTTCGCCACCGGTCCGCTGGTCTGGGTGGTGGGCAGTCAGGTGCCTGTGAACTCGATGCAGGAACTGTTGGCCTTGGCGCGCCAACGCCCTGGGGCATTGAACTACGGTTCTGCCGGGGTTGGTGGTGTCAATCATCTGGTGCTGGAAATGTTCAAGGCCCGGACCGGCACTTTCATCACCCACATTCCGTACCGGGGCATCAGTCCCGCGGTGGCGGACACATTGGGTGGGCAAATCCAGCTGTTGACGGGGACGATTCCAGCCTTGGCGCCCATGATTCGGGAGGGACGATTGAAGGCACTGGCCGTCACCAGTGCCAGAAGGTCTGCGGCGTTGCCCCAGGTACCCAGCATGGCCGAGGTGGGGCAGCCCGATTTCGATGTACTCAACTACTTTGCGCTGGTCGCACCGCGTGGCACGCCGGCTGCTGCAATACAGGCCCTCAACGGTGCATTGGGTCGAGTGGCCAGACTCCAGGATGTGCAGACCCGCTTGTCCCAAGACGCCTTAGACGCGGCCACCGACAGCCCAGACCACCTGGCTCGATTTCTGGCCCGCGATTTTGCGGCCTGGAAGGCGGTGGTACAGAAGCAGAACCTGCGCATCGACTCCGTGTGAAGTTGTTGCTGTCGGTGGCCGATGGGGTGAGGGCCGCCGATAGAATGGTGCCATGTCTTACGTTGTCCTGGCTCGAAAGTACCGCCCCAAGAATTTCGCCGAAATGGTGGGGCAAGAGCACGTCGTGCAAGCCCTGGGCAACGCGTTGCGCACACAGCGTCTGCACCACGCATATTTGTTCACGGGTACGCGCGGCGTCGGCAAGACCACCGTATCGCGGATCCTTGCCAAGTCACTGAACTGCACAGGGAGCGATGGGCAGGGTGGCATCACCGCAGAGCCCTGTGGTGTGTGCGATGCCTGCCGCGATATCGACGCAGGCCGTTTTGTGGATTACACCGAACTGGATGCCGCCTCGAACCGCGGGGTGGACGAGGTACAAAGCCTGCTGGAACAGGCCGTGTATAAGCCGGTGCAAGGGCGCTTCAAGGTCTTCATGATCGACGAAGTGCACATGCTCACCAACACCGCATTCAACGCGATGTTGAAGACGCTGGAAGAGCCGCCGGAGTACCTGAAGTTTGTGCTGGCCACCACCGACCCGCAAAAAGTGCCGGTCACGGTGTTGAGCCGCTGCCTGCAGTTCAATCTGCGACCGATGGCGCCCGAGACGGTGCAGGAGCACTTGCTGCGCGTGCTGGATACCGAGGGCGTTGGCAGTGATCCCGGGGCATTGCGTCAGCTCGCGCTGGCCGCTCGTGGATCCATGCGTGATGCTTTGAGTCTGACCGACCAGGCGATCGCCTTTGGTGGCGGGCGGCTGCAGGAAGCCTCTGTGCGTCAGATGCTGGGCGCTGTGGATCGTCACCATGTCTGGACCTTGCTGGAGGCACTGGCCAACGGTGACGGTGCGCGGGTGGTGGACACCGTAGATGATTTACGGGTCAATGGTTTCAGCGCGGTATCTGTTCTGGACGAACTGGTGGGACTGCTGCAGCGCCTGGCGGTACTGCACCAGGTTCCGTCGGCCGCTGCGCAGGCCATCGATCCTGATGATCGCCGATTGGCGGCGTTGGCCGACCTGATGCCAGCAGATGAAGCGCACCTGCTGTACAGCTTGACGCTGCATGGCCGTTCCGAGCTGGGTCTGGCGCCGGACGAATACGCTGCGCTCAACATGGTGTTGCTGAGGCACCTGGTGTTTTGTTCACCAGCGGCGGAAAAAAAAACTCTGAAGCGGGCTTCGGCTCTACCTCCAGCGGTTGAGGCTGCGGTCGCCACGCCTGTTTCACCGGCGGGGACGGTCAAGGCGGAACTTGAACCGCTGGCCACTTCGATGGTCACGCCTACGCCGTTGTCAACCACTGCGACTACTCAAGACCCATCATTGGGTGATTTTTGGTTTGAGCTGGTGCAGGCGCTGATCCGCACCGACGCGGTGACTGCGCTGGTCCGTGAGCTTGCCCTGCAATCCTGTCTGATCCAGCGTGCCGACCCTATCTGGACACTTTCCGTACCGGGCGCCTCGCTGATGCACACTGGCAGCCGCGACCGGCTTCAGGCCGCTTTGGCAGAGATCGGGCATCGAGTGCGACTTGAGCTGGTGCAGGGGGTTGCTGACGACTCACCCGCACGCCGTTTGGCAGCCGCAGCCGCAGCCCGCCTGAGCGAAGCGGAAGCCACCTTGCGCGATGACCCATTCGTCCAGGCCATGATGCGCGACTTTGGCGGCAAAATCGTGTCTGGAAGCCTCCAGGCGCTCTGATTCATTTTCAATGACACACAAGGAAATACATGTTCAACAAAGGACAACTCGCGGGTTTGATGAAGCAGGCTCAGGCCATGCAAGACAACCTCAAGAAGGCGCAGGACGAGCTGGGTTCCATTGAGGTCACGGGTGAGTCTGGTGCCGGTCTGGTCAAGGTGGTGATGACTTGCAAACACGATGTCAAACGCGTCACGATTGACCCCAGCTTGCTGGCCGACGACAAAGACATGCTGGAAGACCTGGTGGCTGCCGCGTTCAATGCCGCCGTGCGCCGCGTGGAAGAAACCACCCAGGAGAAAATGGGGCGCCTAACGGCTGGCATGCCCAGCCTGCCCGGGGGTATGAAGTTTCCGTTCTGAAGTGGACGGCCACCGCTCTCTCGATGCCTTGGTGCGTGCACTCCAGTGCCTACCCGGAGTGGGGGTAAAGTCCGCCTCGCGCATGGCGTATCACCTGATGCAGCACGACCGGACCGGGGCTGCTCGCCTTGCCCAGGCACTGCAAGATGCGTCTGAGCGGTTGCGGCACTGTCGAATGTGCCACACCTTTTCAGAGGAGGAGGTGTGTGCTACCTGCAGCGATCCCCAGCGCGATCAAGGTCTGTTGTGCGTGGTGGAAACGCCTTCCGATCAGGCCGCGCTGGAGCGCACGGGTGCATATAAGGGTTTGTACTATGTGCTTTTGGGCCGGCTCAGTCCGCTGGACGGTGTGGGGCCGCTCGAAATCGGTTTGCGTCAACTGTTGGACCGCTTGCAGTGGTCCGAAGAGCCGGTGGTGCGCGAACTGATTCTGGCAACCAGCTTTACCGCTGAGGGTGAAACCACCGCTCACGCCATTTCACAGATCGTTCGCAATTTATCGATCAAAGTGACCCGTTTGGCCCGCGGTGTGCCGATTGGCAGCGAGCTAGAGTACGTCGATCTGGGCACCATTGCCCATGCCCTGGCAGACCGGCGCTGACGTTCCTGCCGGTACTGCTGTCAGGGTTCTCCCGCTCAGGACTTTCCCGGTTCGGGCGGGACCGGATGGGCCTGTGAGGCATGTTGTTCTATGCTCGACGCAAGGGGACAACAATGAAGCGGCGAGCGTTTGTGATCACAGGTGTGGCATGGGGATGGGCGGCTCGAACGGTCGCTGCTTCAGCGAGTTTGCGACCGCTCAATGTCATGGTTCAAGGATTGAACCTGATCAACCATTTGCCCTTGCTGTTGGCGCAACGGCTTGGCTATTTCGCCGCTGAAGGCTTGGATGTATCGCTCCAGCCGGTGTCCAGTTCTGCCCGCACCTTGAGCGATTTGGCGGCCCAGCCTGCTCAGGTATTTGCGGGTTCGTTCGAGCGCAATGTGTACTTGTCCGCCCAAGGCAAGCCACAACAATCCTTCGTGTTGATGTCACGTTCGCCTCAGGTTGTGCTGGGCACCCATGTGCGCATGCCCAGTCATGGCGATTCAATGCGGGGATTGGCAGGCGCCCGCGTAGGGGTGGAGGCTTCAGGTTCGTTGAGCCATCGCATGGCGCAGTTGATGCTGCTGCGTTCAGGCATGCGTGTGACCGATGTGCAGTTCGTTGAGGTGCCGGATCCGGAGCAGATGATGGCGACGTTTTTGAGCGGTGATCTGGACGCCATTTGTGATGCCGATCCCGTGATCTCGCGCCTGGAGCGTGTGGGGGCGCTGAGGGCGGTCATGGACACGCGCAGCCTCAAGACGTGCATGCAATTGTTTGGTGGCCCGATTGCTTGTACCTGCCTGAGTGCGCCGATGGAGTTCATCGAGAAGGAGCCCAATGTGGTACAGGCCCTCGCTTACGGCGTTGTGAGGGCGTTGAAGTGGCTTCAGACGGCCGGGCCTTCCGACTTGGTGCGCCATGTGCCCGAGGGCTTCATGGATTGGGACCGCAGTGTGTTCCTGAGTGGCTTCAGTC
>JACCDV010565709.1_pt1 | contig 26010 bp, 20 predicted proteins | sample 7446131 | NCBI WGS metagenome assembly JACCDV01 (sample SAMN15323448, study PRJNA562643) | freshwater metagenome | isolation source: river surface water | place: USA:Blue River Watershed | collected 2017-08-17
AGGTTCTAAACTGAATGTTCTGGCCACATTAAAGCCATAAAATATATCTCCGGCACCCCAGGAACCAGGTGTTTGTCCGATAAAGTGTTTTTCAATCATTCCCCTTGAATTAGTGAAATGCAATTGGAAAACGTGACCCCCTGTCTCAATGTCTATGCCTAAAGAGAAGGAATCTTGGTACGGATAGGGAGTACCTGCACTTTCCTCATAATCTTCTTTGTCGACCAGATTTTTATAATATTCGGCAGAAATACTGAATCGATTGGTCAGTTTATACCGTCCCCCGAACCCCATAGATAGTAACCTATTTTCTAGGTAGATGGATTCGGATTTGTTGTTATGCAAAATAGTAGGCATTACTTGCAAGGAAAGTTTATCGCTAAACTTGCGGGCGATCAGTAATTGACCAAAATAGGATTGGCGTTGCAAATTATTTTGGTAGCGCATCACATTTCCGATGGCGGTTGTGTAGCCAGTGGGCATCGTATTAGTCGTCATGCCCCCATACAAAGTAGCCGTAATGGGCATTTTATTGGACTGTGCTACTACTTTGTATTTAGAATACAAATCATACGTTTTTTCAATGGTTGATCTTCCAGCACCCACTAGCCATTTATCAGTTAAGGAGTATTCTAATCCTAAGCGAATCTTAGCCTCATCTAGACCAAAAAAATTATCAATAAATCCAGAATTCACGGACCCAAAACGATGTGAAATCCAGAAGTTGAGGTGCTGCTTAGCCAAGGTTTCCACCGTTTGACCATTGATCAGACGCGTGCCTTTAAAGGTCGCTTGTGTGAAACTTGTTTTCTTTGCATCCTCTTTTTCCAGTATGGCTAATAAATCATCCTGAGCGAAAAGGGGGGTACTAAATACAAGGAGTAGTAGTAATTTTTTCATTTTGAGAATACACGAAGGTTGGTTCCTGATAAAGTGGTTTGGTAGGCTTTGATTCCTTTGCTGCCGTTTGCGTTTGTGCCTACACCTGTGGTAGAGAATGTGGCTCCATGTTGCGTGCAATAAAATCCACCACCGCTAAAAATGACATTGGGCTTATTTTCATGTGAACAAACTTGGGTTACCGCCGCAAAACTGGTGCTTGAGACACGGGCTACTACGATTCCATTTGCGATGATGTAATTTCCTACCGTATTTAACTTGCTATAAGTTGGAGTAGTTAGATCCAGCGTAAAATCAACTCCACTCGCCGGGGAGACTGATTCATTCTGACAAGAGGAAAGGGAGGATACTCCGCAATAAACGGCTAAAAGAGAGGCTCCTTTAAGGCCTAATGATTTTAAAAATTCGTTTCGTTTGATTTTATCTTCCATGTGGACTCAGGTTTTAATTTCGAAATTTAAACAATTTAACGAGTTAAATTCCTGATTGTTATCAGCTGATGTAATTTAGATAAAACGAGGATTAAATCTAATTGGTTATATTTGAATATAATTCTGAACAAATGCTAGAAAATTTTCTTATTCGTTACGCGCTTAACTTGCTGTTTACCTTCATTGTAGTGCGTTTCATATATTACCCGAAATACCGAAATAACGACTTCGTCTTTACTTTTTTCTTATTTAATACCATCCTTTTTGTACTCTGTTATTTGCTAGCGGAGGCTGATTTGAAGTTCGGTTTTGCCTTTGGTTTGTTTGCCTTATTTTCCATGTTCCGTTACCGGACGGTCACGGTTCCCATTGGCGAGATGGGTTACTTTTTCTTAGTCGTGACATTGGGAATTATTAACTCTTTAGCCTCATTAGTGAATTTGGAGATGCTTTTATTGGCTAATTCGGTCTTGGTGGCGATGACATTTTTATTAGGTCGTACGCTGCAATTAACTCATGAGAATTTTCAGACCTTGAATTATGAAAATTTGGGTTTGATTAAACCAGCTGAAAGAGTCGAATTACTGAAAGATTTATCCGAAAGAACTGGGTATCCAATTCATAAGGTTCAGGTGGTTAAAGTCGATTATCAGCGTGGGATTGCGCAATTAAGGGTGTATTATTTTTCCAAAGAAAATGAGTCCGCTCCCCTCGATGTAGATGCATAAAATTCTCTTTTTTTTAGTGCCCTTTTCGCTTGCAGCGCAAGTCGATTCAACACGTACTTTACAGGAGGTAAAGGTTCAGGGAATCCGATCAGAGTTAACCAGTGATCCTTCGAAGAAAGTGTTTCAAGTGGGGGCTAACTTGACTAATTTAGGCGGAAATCTTTTTGACATTTTAAGCAATATTCCATCTATTTATGTCACGAGTGATGGTCATGTTACCTACCGTGGAAACCAAAATTTAACGCTATTTTTTGATGGATTGCCGGCAGGAATTGTTAACTCGTCCCGGGCTAATGCATTAAGTCTTTTCCCGGCCGATCAAATAGATCGCATCGAAATTCTATCGAATCCAGGCGCAAAATACACCGCGGAAGGGAGTTCAGGCATATTGAATATCGTATTGAAAAAAGGATCTAAATCAGAATCCATTCGGGTAAATTCAAATGTAGGAACGAATGATAAATATGCTTTTTCTGGTACGTATTCTAAATCAGTGAAGCGCTGGACACATTTGGTTGACCTTAATTTACGCCAAAACAGTAGAGACAATTACCAGTTCTTGTACCGCGAAAATCCAAGCAGATTTGGCTATTCTCAAGTCACCCAAAATACAGATGAAATCAACCGCGATTACAATCAATCCCTTCGATTAAACTCCATTTATTCGCTAGGTAAAGATCGGAGCATAGGGATGTCCTTTATCGGCCGTCTTTCTCGGGATCATAATTCAGAAATTCGTTACAATAAAAGTGAATTTCTTAGTACAGCTGATCGATTGTATGCGCGGGAGGCAGATAAAAAAGGGCGAGATTATGGCTTCGACTTAAATCTATTTTACCATCCGAGTGCGAATGGTAAAATCGATTTTTTATGGATTAGAAATCAAGGTACAGACGCGAATCAATTTTACCAGCATTATTTCTTTGGGGATTTCAACACCCCTAATCCCAATATTCCAGAGCGTTTTGAGCGGTCTGGGGCGACTAGTCAAAACTCCACGTTATTACTACAAGGCGATTGGACTAAAGCGATTTCTCCTCGCCTACAATTAGACTACGGATTTAGATTTAATTCCCGTTTTTTCGCTAATGACTTTCGCTACGAAAGGCTAAAGGCGGATATATATGAACGTGATGCTGCTAGATCTAATGGATTTTCTTACCAAGAGCACGTGCAAGCTGCTTACATCTCGCAAGCCTACAAAAGTGCAAAATGGAATGTGGATGCAGGACTGAGGGTGGAGGCCACAGAAATTGCAGGTGGCGTGAAACAAAACTATGTGAATTTGTTTCCTGCTCTAAACTTATTACATCTTGTTTCTAAGACCGAATCACTTTCTTTTGGACTTTCTACTCGCATTACACGGCCAAGTTTTAAATCCTTAAATCCCTTCATCTCTTTTGCCGATCCCCTTAATTTAAATTCAGGTAATCCTAATTTAAAGCCAGAGCGAACACTCTTACTGGAATTAGCCCACAATAAAGATTTTAAATCGCTATCCGTTTCAAATACCGTATTTTATCGAGAGATAACAGGATTAGTGGGGAGAGTGAGGACATTTTTAGGAGGTGATACCACCTTGACTCGGTATGAAAATATCTCCAAATCGCGTGCCTGGGGCTTCGAGAATATTTCTACTTTCTCTATCACTAAGAATTACAAAGTCACCTTAAGCACCTCCGTTTTTCAAACGGATTTAGAGGGCTTAATTAACAACACAGAAGTTTCCCTGAATCGCTGGAGTTGGAATACCCGTTTGAATCAACAATTCAAGTGGAATAAACAGTGGTCTGCCCAAATTTCTGGAATATACCAATCTGTACAAATTAACCCTTTTGGCATTATTCAGCCCTTTTATACGGTGGATGTGGGTGTCAAAAAGGATTTTGGCAAACTCTCCCTGAATGCCCGTATAAATGATATTTTTGATACCCAAAAAACGGTCTACGATTCTAGACCATTTGGCCTAATTAGTGACGTGGTACGCAAAAAGGAAACCCGTATTTTCTTCATTGGATTTACTTATAAGCTCGAAACTAAGAAGATGAAAGAGGCTCGGGAGAGAAGGAGGGTAAACGAAGAGGAAATAGATTTAGAAGAGTTGTAAGTCTTTGACTTAACTCTTCTAAATCTATTTCCTCTTCGTTCAAAGAACAAAGCACAAAGCAAAAAGGTGGAATCGCCTTTGGCGATGGTGTTATGGTTTTTCGATTAGAGAGAGGAGATAAATCAAGTTTTAGATTCAAAGAATAGAGGGTTTGGTCCTATACTACAAGAAATTATTGCGCAGCACAATTTCGGTGGTATAGGACTAAAGCCGGAATTTTGAATCTAAATTTATTTAGTTTTCACCCTCGACTTCTCCGCCTCTAAGCCCGTCGCTCTTTCTCTCGCCCCTTTGATTGACATATTCCCAAAACGATAGGAGAAATTTATGCGTATCACGCGGGAATCTTGACGCGGGCGAACCGTAATATCGAGGTCGCCGTATTTTATAAATACGTTAGGGTTAGACGTATACAAAATGTCTTGGGCGTTTAAGCGAATAACTCCACGTTTATTTAAGACTGTTTTTTGGATACCAAGATTAAGGGATCCACCTGCTCCAAAAATAAAGGCACTCTCTAATCCGCCTGAGAAGTAGTTTCCTCCGATTTCAAACCGGTAGTTTTTTGGCAATGTGAAGATGTGGTTGGAGTTGAAATAGAACTGGTTATTTGATGGACTTAGGTTCGCATTTTCCACTCTGCCTACTAGTTCTGCCCGATTGAAATAGATGTCGGTGTTGCTGCTCCACCATTTGGCGATTGGAATCGGTAGGGAGAATCCAAGACTGTAATTTGTTCGCTCTGCCATGTTTTCCGACGTCTGGAAGGATTTTCTTGCCTGTGTATCTTGCTTTAAGATTTCAGTAATCACATTTGTCGTGTGGCTGTACCCCAAAGTCGTGCTGAATGCACCCATATAGGTGTGGCTTAATTCAATGGAGTTTGTTAGCTGCGGAGTTAACATTGGATTACCTACTCTGTAGGTGTAATTGTCTAAAAAGAAGACAAAAGGATTCAAATCGCCATAGCTTGGTCGGTCGATCCGGCGTGAATAATTAAAACCAAGACTATGTTTTTTTGACACATCATATTGGAAAAATGCGCTAGGAAATAATTGCGCGTAGTCACGGTGAAATGTTGAATCTTTGGAGCCTGCTGTGTAGGCTTGGGATACCCCATCGGCTATGGTCCATTCCCCGCGTAAACCGATTTGGTAGCTGAACTTTCCGATGGCTCGTTCTGTGTTTAGGTAGGCGGCGTGAATTTGTTCCGTGTAGATGAATTGATTGCTTTGGCCCGTCAAAAAAGTAAAGGCAGGCTCGCCCTCATTTTTTCCTTGGAAGCGTAAATCGTTATCCGTTTTCACATAAGACGATTTCAAACCTGTGCCCCACTTGGATTTTAAGAAAGAAGGAATGACGTAATCCAGTTTAAATGAATATTGATCAATAAAGGATTTTGCGTTGTTGCTAAGTAGGGAATCCGCTTTCATTGGGCTGAAATCCCCTTTTAAGAATTGAGAACGTAAATTAGTTCCACTGTTATCGATGAAACGCGCATAATCTAGGTCGATTGTTAACTCACGGCCTGTGCTATCAAATGTGTGCTTGAAATTAAAATTAACAGCATAGTTATTGCTTGGATTTCCCACATTATTGTAAGTATTCAATCGTGTTAGGGCAGTACCATTGCCCGCGAATTGAATGGTCTGATTTAATCCATCCCGTAAGGTAAATTGGTTGAAGTTTCCGGAGGCCAAAATCCCTACCGTCGTTTTCTTTGAATAATACCAATCAACACCCCCTTTAAATTGGGATGTAAGGTTCTCATTTTTAAAAGCATACCCGTTTTCCCAAACCTCATTTTGAGCTTTAAAATTACGCGTTAAATCATTTCGATCTAATGTTACTCTATTGACTACTGACCCATTACCAAACCAGTTCCAACCATTCTTGCGGTAATTTAAATTCATTCCCGTGCTTTGGCGCGAATAAATTCCTTGCGCTATCGTCGCATTTGCTGAACCATTCAAACCAATGTTTGAATTCTTTTTTAACTTGATATTAATGATACCACCCGTTCCAGCCGCATCATAGCGAGAGGACGGGTTGGCCATAATCTCTAATTGGGAGATTTGGTCTGCAGGTAAATTCTTTAAATAGTTCGCCAGATCAGCACCTGTTAAATAAGATATTTTGCCATCGATCATGATCATGGCTCCAGATTTTCCACGAAGCGAAATATTCCCATCTTTATCTACAATCACCCCAGGCGATCGCTCTAAAAGTTCCATGGTGGTATTACCCGCTGACATGGCAGAATTCTCTACGTTAACAATGGTCTTGTCTAGCTTTTTTTCGATGAATGGTTTCGTCGCCGTCACTTTTACCTCCGCTAATTCTGTGCTAAGCGGCAGTAGAGTAAGGGTGCCTAAGTCGATTTTAGAATCAGCTGTAATCTCTTCTAAGCTGATTTTAGTAGGCTTGAAGCCGGTGGATTGTAGCGTTAGGGTAAAGCGACCAAGTGGTAATTTCGATACATTTAACTCCCCATTTTCATCCGTATTCATCCCTTTAACGAGGCTTGAATCGGTCATTTTCTTCAAAAGAACTGTAGCAAATGGCAGAGCCTCTTTATTTGAATCTTGAAGTCGAAGGTGTAAGGAGTTTTGGCCAAAAGCCGTAATCGAACAAACGAGTAATAAGGCAATTAATTTCATGGGGACAAAGTTCTTGAAAAAACGTCGCCGCAAGAAGTCATTATTGACAAATGGTTGATTTTACGTTTAAAGCACAAAGAATAAAGCACAAAGCATAAAGTCGGAATCAAAAAAAGGGCCGCAGCCCTTTTTTTGAATTTTAAGATTAGAGAGAGGAGAGTGTAGAGATAAAGCCTCCGAACCATCTCTACTCTATAATCTCTACTCTCTACTCTTCTTTATTCTTTATTCTTTATGCTTTATTAGTTTAAAACCGTAGGTTTTAAACGGAATACCATCCCCGGACTCTCCACTCCAATATACAAATAGCCATCGCGGCCTTGTTGCACGTTGCGCATACGGCCCACGTTTAACAATACCTTTTCTTGCTTAATAACCTTGTTATTCTTCACTTCTACGCGGTTCAAATAGTTGAAGCGTAGTGATCCGATCATCAAGTTGCCTTTCCAAGCCGGGTATTTATCGCCGGTCACAAAAGTCAAACCTGACGGGGCGATGGATGGGATGAAATAGGAGATGGGTTGCTCCATGCCGTCTTTTTTGGAAATAGCAGAAATCGGTTTTCCATCGTAATTGATGCCATAGGTAATCACAGGCCAGCCGTAATTTTTACCCGCTTTAATCAGGTTGATTTCATCTCCACCACGAGGGCCGTGTTCGGTCTCCCAAATATCGCCCGTCCAAGGATTGGTAGTCAAACCTTGCGGATTACGTTGTCCGTAAGAATAAATACTTGAATTCTTAAAAGGATTATCTGCCGGAATTGTTCCGTCGTCATTCAAGCGGTGAATTTTACCGTTGTCATTATCTAAATTTTGGGGGAATACTTTCTCCATTCCGCGTTCACCCACGGAGAAGAACATATGTCCTTTTTTGTCAAAGGTGATGCGAGAACCATAATGAAACGAGGTTTTCGTGTAAGGTTTCGCCTCGAAAATTTCTTGGGTCTCTACCCATTTGTTGTCTTTTATTTTTCCACGAACGATGGCTGTTGTGTTTACTTTGGCCCCATCCTCCATTTTAAACTTCGAATAAGACAAGTAGACCCAACCATTTTTCTCGTATTGCGGGTGAAGCGTCACATCTAATAAGCCACCTTGTCCTTGAGCGTAGACAGGAGGTATCCCTGTAATGGCTGTTTTGTTACGTTTTTGATCCACTAAATATAAAACGCCTGAGCGATCAGTAATCAAATAATCATTCGAAGGTAGTTGAGTAAAGCCCCATGGACTGTCAAAACCGGTCGCAATTGTATCTAATTCGATGGTCATCCCATCCGATTTGAAGATATTCGAAGTAGGCTTGTTCGCGAACTTGTATTGCTCTACTCCAGCCAGGTTTTCAACGATTAAGTCAGCTAATTTTTCGATTTCTTTCGGTGTTAAAACCTCTTTCCAGGTAGGCATTCCTGCATCTGGATATCCATTTGTAATGCTGGCTAAAATGTCTGATTTTTTATCACCGTGCTTCCATTTGCGATCTACAAAAGCTTCCACTTTTTCCCCGTGGCAGGACGCACAATATTTAGTATAATTCACTTCAGCGGGCTCTTCAGCCACGATTGGCGCCTTGGTTAGAGACATGGTGCTCAAAGCGGCCATCGCAAAAAGGCCAATAAAGGATAGCTTTTTAATCATAGTTGGATAAATTTACAGCTACTAAGCTAAATATTAATTTCTATATTTCTATCTTTAAAGCTTACCTGATTTATCTTATGAAAAAAATCTTACTTGTTCTTTTATTCGCGTCGTTTAGCCTGGTCGCGCAGGTCCCTAGTCCTAAATCGCATTTTGGCTTTAACATAGGAGATAATTACCATTTAGCTACGTTTACGCAGACGGAAGGCTACTTAAAAAAGGTGGCTGCAGCGTCTAATCGCGTAAAATTGCAGTCGATTGGAAAGACCGAGGAGGGTCGAGATCAATACATGGTGATCGTTTCGGATCCGGCTAACATTAAGAATTTAGCGAAATACAAGTCGATTTCTCAGCGTTTAGCGCGCGCAGAAGGTTTGACAGAACAAGAGGCGAAGGCTTTGGCCAAAGAAGGTAAAGCCATCGTCTGGATCGACGGCGGTCTACATGCCACCGAAACAGTAGGTATCCACCAGTGGATCGAGTCGATCTACCAATTTACATCCCGTAACGACGAGGAAACAAAACGTATCCTCCAAAACACCATCATCCTTTTCGTACATGCAAATCCAGATGGCCAGGAACTCGTTTCTAATTGGTATATGCGTAAGGCGGATACGCTGAAACGCTCGACGGAAAATTTACCGCGCTTGTATGAAAAATACATCGGTCACGATAACAACCGTGATTTCTATATGATGAACATGAGCGAGACGACAAATATGTCTCGCCAGCAGTATACCGAATGGATGCCGCAAATTCTCTACAATCACCACCAAACCGGCCCCGCTGGTACAGTAGTCGCAGGACCTCCATACCGTGATCCGTTCAACTACGTGTATGATCCACTTTTAATCACCGGAATTGACGCTTTAGGGGCAGCCATGAGTTCACGTTTGAACGCGGAAGGAAAGCCAGGCTATACCATGAAATCAGGTTCAGTTTATTCGACTTGGTGGAATGGGGGTTTACGCACCACGGCCTATTACCACAATATCATTGGTTTATTAACGGAGATTATTGGAGATCCTACACCGTCAAACATCCCATTAGTGCCTAATCGTTTGATCCCTAATTCGGCTACTCCATTTCCGATTACACCGCGCAAATGGTTCTTTAAGAACTCAATCGATTACTCACTTTCTTTGAACTATGCCGTCTTAAATTACGCAACCCGTTACCGCGAAGAAGTCTTGATGAATATCTACAAGATGGGTAAGAAATCGATTGATTTAGGGTCTCAAGACTATTGGACAATGTCCCCTAACAAGGTGGAAAAATTAGCTGAGGTTTCGGGGGGGAATTACAAAACGAAAACAGATAGTTTATTTTCTTTGGTCTATAAAAATCCGAAGACAAGGGATGCAAGAGCCTATATCGTCACGGCAGATCAACCCACGTCTGGTATTGCTTTTATCAATATCTTGATCAAAAGTGGAATAAGAGTGGAGAAAGCAACGAAAGCGTTTGAGGTGAATGGAAAAGAATATCCAGCCGGTTCATATGTCGTGAAAACAAATCAAGCTTTTCGTCCTCACGTGCTCGATATGTTCGAGCCGCAAGACCACCCAAATGATTTCCAATATCCTGGAGGTCCTCCAGTTCGTCCATATGATGCCGCTGGTTGGACACCTGCTTACACGATGGGAGTTCAATTTGATCGTATTTTGGAAGACGTAAAGGGTCCTTTTGAAACCCTCCCTTATGGCGAAATTCAAAAGGCAAAACCTGCCTTTACAACTGGAGCGTATTATTCGTTTTCGACTTCAGATAATGCGTCCTTTACTTTATTGAATGATTTATTGAAGGCGGGTATCGAGGTATCGAAAAATGCGTCGGCTTTTTATGTAAAGCATAGTACGGCTGCGGCAGATATTCTAGCGAAAGCCTCGGTGAAAACACAAGCATTAAGTGCTTTGCCAGCGTCGGTTTCGGCTAAGGTAGGGTCGAAGCGTGTCGGTCTTTGGGATACCTATGGTGGATCGATGCCGTCTGGTTGGTTGCGTTGGATTTTAGAGCAACACCATTTTGATTTCAAATTAGTCTATGCTAAAGAGATTGATAAAGGTGGACTTCGCTCGAAATTCGATGTGTTGATTTTTGTCAAAGGTGCGATTCCTGGCCTACGTCCAGAACCTGCTGGCGAATGGGACGAGAAAGAGCCAGTAGAGGCTGATATTCCGGCAGAATTCCACGAAACGATGGGTAAAATCACTGTAGCAAAATCGGTTCCTGCCTTGCGTGCTTTCTTAGAAGAGGGTGGTGACGTGATTACCATCGGATCGAGTTCTAACCTAGCTTATCATTTGAATTTGCCAGTTAAGAATGCGCTAGTCGAGATGGTGGCAGGAAAAGAACGCAATTTACCAGGAGAGAAATTCTACATTCCAGGAAGTGTAATGCAAGTGACAGTGGATCAAAATTTGCCAGCAAACTGGGGAATGTCACCTAAAGCGGATGTTATCTTCGCAGCTAGCCCGGTATTCAAATTAGCTCCTGAGTCTATTTCACATGGTGTGTTGACGCCATTAGCTTGGTTTGCTACGGAGAAGACTTTGCGCAGTGGCTGGGCTTTTGGTCAAGCGTATCTGCAAGATGGAGTCGCTGCTTTTCAAGCGAAAGTGGGCAAAGGGAATTTATATGTGTATGGTCCAGAAGTGACGTTTAGAGGCCAAACGCACAGTACATTCAAAATGGTATTCAATCAATTATATGAAAACAATCGCTAAGATTATTGGGGGTATTCTTATTGCTCTTTTCGCTGTCATTCTATTTTTTGCAGAAAGTGACCGCCCGGTAGAGGAGTTAATTCCTCTGTATACAAACAAGGATTCTAAGTTCATGGATATTCTAGGGATGAAGGTGCACTACCGGGATGAGGGAGTGGCGACAGACTCGGTTCCTTTGATTTTGTTGCATGGGATGTCTTCGTCATTGAATACCTGGGATAGCGTCGTAATTGATTTGAAACCACACAAGCGCGTAATTAGTCTCGATTTACCTGGATTTGCCTTGACAGGTCCTTCGCCAGAGAATTCGTATAATTTCCCGTATTACTCGAAGTTTATCGATTCCTTCACCACTCGTTTGCAAATCAAACGTTTCATATTAGTGGGAAATTCGATGGGTGGTGCCATTTCTTGGAACTATGCGCTTCACAATCCCTCTCGCTTAGCGAAGATGGTCTTAATCGATGCTGCAGGATATCCAAAGAAAGGGGAGAGCGGATCGCTTGGATTCACTATTGCTTCTACACCGGTCATCAATAATTTAATGTTGTATGTGACGCCTAAATCTTTAGTGCGCAAGAGCTTAGAGACGGTTTATTATGATCAGTCTCGCGTGACGGATGCGCAGGTGGAGCGTTTTCACGATGTGGCTATTCGCGAGGGGAATAGAGAAGCTGCTTTGCAGATCTTTAAGGGGTCATTTAAAGGGGGTCCGAAACAAATTAAATCCATCAAAACGCCAACCTTGATTTTGTGGGGGGATAAGGACAACCTGATTGGGGTGAATAATGTGGAAAATTTCTTGAGGGATATTCAAGGAAGCAAGGCGGAGGTCTATAAGAATATAGGTCATGTTCCTATGGAGGAGGTGCCTGGTAAGGTGGCGGCATCTATTTTGGGATTTGTTAAGTAAATGAAGAAACTTCTTTTATTGCTTTTGTGCTCATTCTATCTGCCAGCCCAAGATTTAGGCAGAGGGATTAATCTAGGCAATATGTTCGAGGCGCCCAGCGAAACAGCCTGGGGGAATCCTTTTAAGGAAGAATATATAGCCAAAATAGCGGAGCAAGGTTTTAAGCATATTCGCATGCCTATTCGATGGGATGTGGTGGAACGAACGCAGCTTACTGCCCCTTACACGGTCAACCCTACTTTTTTAGCACGAGTAAAATCGGTTGTCGATTTAGCCATATCTAAGAATTTGTATGTCATCATAAACATGCATCACCATGAAGATATTTTTAAAAATCCTGCCGCGACTAAACCAAGGTTCCTAAGTCAATGGGCTCAAATCGCAGCCTATTTTAAAGGTTATGAAGATCGTTTGTTATTCGAAGTATTGAATGAGCCGCATGATGCATTGACTCCTGTTCTATGGAATGGGTATTTTGCGGAGGCTTTGGCAGAAATCAGAAAGACAAATCCGTCCAGAAAGGTTCTCGTAGGAACTGCTTCCTATGGTGGTTTATCAAGTGTAAAGGACCTAGAGTTACCTAATGACCCTAATTTAATCTTAACCGTTCATTATTACGATCCGTTCAATTTTACCCATCAAGGAGCCGATTGGGCTGGCAATAAAGATAAGTTCCTGGGTACCAAATGGGAGAATTTAACATGGGAGCGGGAACAAATCATTGCTGATTTTGCGTATGCGATTAAATGGGCGAAAGACAAAAATATCCCTTTACATGTAGGGGAGTTTGGGGCTTATGATAAAGCTGATATGGAGAGTCGCGCCCGTTGGACTAACTTTCTGGCACGCTATTTCGAATCGCAAGGATTAAGTTGGGCATATTGGGAGTTTTCTGCAGGTTTTGGAATTTATGACCCTGCCACAAATACCTACAAGACGCCCTTAGTGGATGCCTTATTGAAAAATCCCATGTCACCGGCAAGAGTTTTGCCTACGAAACAATTGTTTGATTTGAATGGGATAGCAGGTTGGAATTTAAATCTAAATTCAGGCGCATCTGCCGCAATGTCTGCGGAGGGTACAGGTATTAAAGTGAATAGGAATAGCGTTACAGGAACGGGATGGCATATCCAATTAGCGCGATCGGGTTTTCCACTTACCTATCGAAAAAGATACTTGGTCACGATGAAGATTGTTGCCGATAAGCCGAATAATATCACGGCCTATATGGGTCGTTCTTCGGCGCCATATAACGCCTACAGTTCCTATCAATCTTTGACTTTAGAGAGTGTAGAAAAGGAGTTTACCTTTCTATTTACCATGAATGAGCCCTTCGATGCAAATGCTCGACTGACTTTTGATCTCGGGCTTAATACGGGCTCTATTCAAATAAACTCCATTAAAGTAGCTGAAGTCATAGAGGATATTCCGCTTGGGATAGAAGAACGTGGTGCTTTGAGTGTATATCCTAATCCATTTAGGGAAAAATTAAGAATAGAGGCTCCTGGTACTCATGTGATTCAGATTATTGATATGCTAGGACGGATAAATCAGGTCACGAAAATGGAAAATGAAATTGATTTGGAAACACAAACGTTAAAATCCGGCCTTTATATGCTTCAATGCATTAATGAAAAGACAGGAGAACTAAATTCTCGATTGTTATACAGAGGAAATTGATGTAGGACTTTTGGGAAGAAAATCTTATCATTGTATCAATTATAGACAATAAACCTATTTAATCATGAAAAGAATCTGGCAACTCACTTGCCTGCTGGGACTTATTGCTTCCAGCACATTTGGACAGACTGACTTTAAGATGCCTGTTCAGGCTAAAATTGAATCAGGCATTATCGAAGGGGATTACAATACCCAGACAGGAATTCAGACTTATTTTGGTGTTCCTTTTGCTAAACCACCGGTAGGTGAGTTGCGTTGGAAGGCGCCCGTTCCGGCTGAACCTTGGTCGGGAGTGAAGAAAACGAAAGCATTTGGACCACGTCCTATTCAGGCGATTGTTTTTGGTGATATGGGATCTCGATCAGCGGGTCTAAGCGAGGATTGTTTATATCTTAATGTTTGGTCTCCAGCAAAGCGTAATACAAAAAACTTACCGATCTTAGTTTACTTCTACGGAGGCGGATTATTCGCGGGGGATGCATCTGAGCCGCGTTATGATGGAGAGGCAATGTCGAAGCAAGGAATTGTAGTCGTGACGGTGAACTACCGATTAGGCCTTTTTGGATTCTTCGCGCACCCAGAATTGTCAGCAGAGGCATCATATAAAGCTTCTGGAAACTACGGTTATTTAGACCAAAATTTAGCCTTGAAATGGGTACAAAAGAACATCGCCGCTTTTGGAGGTGATCCTGCGAAAGTGACCATTGCAGGGGAATCAGCAGGTTCTGCGTCTGTATCTGTCCAAATGGCTTCTCCGCTATCAAAAGGCTTAATCGCCGGGGCAATCGGAGAAAGTGGTGCTGGAATTAATCCTACCATGGCGCCTATTCCTTTAGCACAAGCGGAGAAAGGTGGTGTGGCATTTGCTGAGAAAGCAGGAGCGAAGTCTTTGAAAGATCTTCGGGCCATGTCTACTCGTGAGTTATTTGAGATTACTCAAGAGACACGTTCAATGGGCTTCCCTACGGTAGTAGATGGCTATTTCTTACCAAAAACCTTGCCTGAATTATTCAATGCCAAGCAGCAATCGATGGTTCCTTTACTTTTAGGCTGGAACTCAGCTGAAATCCCTGGTGGAGCCTTTATGCAAGGAAAGCCCTATACACATGATAACTATGTTTCAAAAGTGAAAGAGGCGTATCCAGCAGATCATGAAACCATTTTGAAATTATATCCATCGGGTTCAGAGGATGTGATCGAGCGTTCGGCTACGGCTTTAGCGTCAGATCGTTTCATTTCTTACAGTACGTGGAAATGGTTTGATTTACACCGCAAGAATTCATCTCAACCGGTTTATCGCTACTTATATTCTCGCTTCCGTGCTCCGTTAGTGGATAAGTCGGCAGCCTCAGGTTTAGCGGGAGGAACAGTGAAAGCAGATCCGAATGCACCTAAACCACGTCCAGCGGTAGGCGCACCTCATGCTTGTGAGATTGAGTATTGCATGGGTAATTTGCACTTGATTAAGGATTATGCCTTCACAGCAGATGATTATACGGTGTCCAAAACGATGTTCGGTTATTTCGCGAACTTCATTAAGACGGGAAATCCGAATGGAGGATCTTTGGCAAACTGGCCTGCAGCCGCTCCTTTAGACAAAGAGCCGGGTGTAATGGTCATTGATGTAGAATCGAAGGCTGTGAAAGCGACTGAAGATGCACGCTATGAATTTTTAGATAAACAATACAAAAACTAATCAAGATGAAAAAATTGACCTTAGCTTGTGCTTTGATTTTAGCCTCAGTGGGCTTGAAAGCACAAATCACAACGGGTAAGGACGTAGCTGTCGTGGCGACGGACGCAGGTAAAGTGCGCGGCTATGTTCACAGCGGCATTTACACCTACAAAGGTATTCCCTACGCAGAGGCAGCTCGTTTTGAGGCTCCGCATAAACCAAAACCTTGGGCTGGCGTTCGCTCTTCTATGTCTTATGGTCCAGTTTCGCCTTTAATCGACGAAACGACGCAAGTAAATGATGAATCCGAATTCGTATTTAACCACAACTGGGGCTATACAAACGAAGATTGTATGCGCATTAACGTGTGGACGCCAGGCATCAATGATGGAAAGAAACGTCCGGTGATGTTCTGGATTCACGGTGGAGGCTTTACGGCTGGTTCAGCTATCGAATTGCCGTCGTATGATGGAGAGAATTTGGCTAAAAAAGGCGATGTCGTTGTCGTTTCCATCTCACACCGTTTGAATATTACAGGATATTTAGACCTTTCAGCTTATGGCGAGAAGTACAAGTATTCCGCAAACAACAGCGTGTTAGATATGCGTGCGGCTTTGGAATGGGTAAAAGAAAACATCGGCTCGTTTGGGGGTGATGCGAAAAACGTAACCATCTTCGGTCAATCAGGCGGAGGCGCGAAAGTAAATACCTTAATGGCTATGCCATCGGCAAAAGGCTTATTCAGCAAAGCAATTAATCAAAGTGGATCTTTCCGTTCGGAGATGTTAAACAAAGCAACAACCCAAAGCATCACTGCGGAGGTTTTAAAAGCCTTGAACATTCCTGCTGCGAAAGTGGATAGCTTACAAACCATTCCTTACCCTGTTTTAGCGAGTGCTGGTAAGAAAGCATTAGCGGTAGTGGCCGCGCAATTAAAAGCAGCTGGGAAACCAGTAGGCGGATTCGGCTTAAGCTGGGGACCTTCTGTAGACGGAGATTTATTGCCTTACCAATTATTCTCGAAAGAGGCTTTTGACTTATCGAAAGACGTGCCTTTGTTAATCGGTACAGTGAAGAATGAGTTTATGCCTTCGATCATGAGTGGTATGTCAGATGCAACTGCGGAGCAGGTGGAAGGATACATCAAAAGAGTATATGGTGACAAAGCGGAGGCCTTTAAAGCGGCAGTGAAAAAAGCCTATCCGAATGACACGAAACCATCTGATTTAATGGATGTGGACGTGATGTTCCGTCCGGGTGCAGTCGTTCAGGCGAAGGAGAAATCAGCCTTGAAAGCGGCGCCTGTTTACATGTATTTGATGACGTGGCAATCGCCTGTGATGGATGGCAAATACAAAGCCTTCCATTGTATGGAATTACCTTTCTGCTTTAACAATATCGCACGTTGCGAGGAAATGACAGGAGGCGGGAAAGAAGCCTATGTCTTAGCGGATCGAATGAGCTCATCTTGGATTAACTTTGCTAAAACCGGAAATCCAGCACACCAAGGTATTCCAGCTTGGCCTAGCTTCGATGCAGCAGGAACTGCTACGATGCACTTTGATAATACCTGTGTTGTGAAACCACAGCAGGATGCGGAGCTCTTCAGCTTAATCGCTAGATAATCTGAAGCATTTAAAGTAAAAAGGCCCTTCGAAAGAGGGGCCTTTTTTTTAGCTCATTTTTCCTATTGCGCAGCTGACATAGGACTTGGCTTGTTTGAACACGGAGTTTTCTCCTTTTTGTGGGTAACCCATTCCATTCAAGGAATCGAAGACCTCACTTAATTGATATTGATCGCCTGTTAAGCTAATTTTTTCTTCGTCTTTATCAATCTCTACTTTTGCAATACCCTTTATTTTCAATAGTGCATGCTTGATGCTAGTCATACATCCTGCACATTTGATGTTTTCTACAAAAATCTCTTGCGTTTTCATGGTGTTGTTATTTGTTTAGTCAAATGTAGCCTATCTTTAAGCCACAAAAAGTGATTAAAGTCACTTCTACCTTTATGAGCAAACATTTTTCACTTTCTGAACTTCAAACCTGGGATCGCTTCACCCGCGCTAATTTCATCAACTCTTTGAGTGGCTTTAAAAGCTTATCATTAATCGGAACGGTGAATTCGAATGGCGTTTCAAACCTAGCCGTATTTAGCAATATTGTACATTTAGGGGCTGATCCTGCTTTGATTGGATTCGTAAACCGTCCTTTGACAGCTGCACCACATACCATTCAAAATATCCAGGAAACAGGGTTTTATACGGTCAATTTAGTAACAGAATCGATGTACAAGCAGGCGCATCAGACAAGTGCGAAATACCCGGATGGTGTTTCGGAATTTGAGATGACTGGACTGACGGAGCAATTTCGCGACGGATGTAGTGCGCCATTTGTGGCGGAATCCCCGGTGCAATATCTGTTGAAATTAGAACAAGTCATTCCTATTGAGTTAAACGGCACATTTTTTGTGATTGGGTCCTTGCAGGAGGCGTACGTGCCCGCTGAAATCATGGAGGAAGATGGCTTTTTGGATTTGGCCAAAGCTGGAATCATCACTTCTCTAGGCACTTCAGGTTATTACAAAACAGATAAAATTGATAACTTGCCCTATGCAAAAATTAATTAATCTAGTAGACGAATTAGCGTCTTATATTCCGCAGCTTGAGGCCAGAAATGAAACTGTCTCTTCTTCCACTGTCGGTTGGCAAATTGAGCACAGTTTATTAGTCATTTCTTCAGTTATAGAAGGGGTAAAGAGATCTGATCCCTCGAAATATAAGTGGAGTTTTCGCCCATTTAAGTATTTGATTTTTTGGCGTGGAAAAATTCCTAGAGGTAAATCCAGAGCGCCTAAATTTGTCGTTCCAGATACATTTACATCAGAATCTCTTCTGAATCACATTGAAACTTGTCGTGCTAAAATAACTGAATTTGAGTCAGTAGGAGCGGGTCATTATTTTTCCCATCCTTATTTTGGGGACACAAAAAAGAAAGATGTTATCCCGTTTTTAGAGTTGCATACAGATCACCACCTGAAAATTATTAAGGATATACTAAAGTAGTCCAGCACTCTTGCCAGCGATAAATCCGGTCGTCCAGGCAGATTGGAAGTTAAATCCACCTGTTATGCCATCGATATCCATGACCTCGCCCGCGAAGAATAAACCAGGACACTTTTTGCTTTCCATGGTTTGGACAGTGATATCTTGTAGATCTACGCCTCCAGCAGTCACGAACTCCTCTTTGAAGGTCGTTTTACCTTGTACGACATAACGGTCGTTAATCAGGGTGTTGATGAGTTTATTCAGTGCTTTCCCCCCTAATTCATTCCAGCGGAGGCTGCTCTTGATTTCATTTTTTTCTAGCAGATAGGCCCAAAGTCGATTCGGCATCGCAAAGGGATTCAAATTCACGATCATCTTCGCACCGTGTTCTTTGATGACTTGCGTGATTTGTTCGCGTAACTCATCTTCCTTGGTCTCGTCTAGCCAGTTCACGAGGATGGCACATCGGTATTCTTTTTCGGCCAAAATACGGGCACCCCAAGCCGACAACTGCAAAATCGCAGGTCCGCTCATTCCCCAGTGTGTGACTAACAGAGGTCCTTTTCCGATCAGTTTTTGGCCTTCTATTCTAACTCGTGTCTTCTCCACCACGATGCCCATCAGGTCGCGAATAGGTTCAGCTGGCATATTAAAGGTGAATAAGGAGGGAACTGGTGGAATAATAGTATGTCCTACGTCTTCAAGCCAAAGCAATCCAGACATCTTAGGTTGTCCACCCGTGGTTACAATCACGCGATCTGCGAGGTATTCCGTTTCCCGGCAATGGATGCGAAAGCCATTCGCCGTGGGCTTTATTTCGTCTACTGATTGGCTGCTATGCAGATTGATGTATAAACGCCGAGCTTCGGACAAAAAGCAGTCAATGATGGTTTGGGAATCATTCGAAAGCGGGAATATGCAATTATCGGGATAGGTTTTTAAGGCCACACCTCGACTCTCTAGCCATTCGACCATAGAGGACGCATTAAAGACCTCGAAAGCCTTTCGAAGGAATTTCTCTCCACGGGGGTAATGTTCTGATAGTATTCTGGAATTAAACGTTGCATTAGTCACGTTGCAGCGACCTCCACCAGAGATTTTTACTTTACCTAAAAACTTGGATGTCTTTTCAAGAATGGTTACTTCGGCATCTGAATTGTGTTCTTTGGCAGAAATAGCAGCAAAAAATCCAGCGGCTCCACCACCTATGACGATTATTTTCATAGGATAAAATCTGCGCGCATGGGTGTAAAGGAATCCACTAAAATACCTTCTTCTAGAGCCACAACTCCATGATCTACCGAGGGAGGAATAAGAAAAACATCCCCTTGTTTCAGGACCTTTTTTTCATTTCCTATCATCACCTCAAATACGCCACTTTCCACATAGGAGGCTTGGGTGTGTATATGTTGATGGATAGCTCCAATACCGCCTTTTTTGAAATGGACTTTCACGATCATCAATTCCTGTGTAAAGGCCATGATTTTTCGCTTGCAATTTTCATCAAGGATTTCCCATTCGAGGTCAGCGTCAGCAATCCAATGTGTTTTACTCATGTACAAAAATAAGACAATTTGCTGAATGCATAATTTTTTCTATTATTGTCAGAATATAAACCTCTTAATTATGAAAAATCAAGTTTTTAAAGTCTTCATTTTCAGCTTTTTATGTGTCGCTTGTTTTCAAATTCAGGCACAAGGCCCTAAGGTTCTAGTGGTCACTGCTCATCCAGATGATGAAACGGGTTTCTCAGTTACTTTATTCAAAATTACCCAAGAATTGAAAGGAACCGTGGATATGGCGGTAATGACAGATGGGGGAGGAGGTTTTGCCGATTCACAATTAGGAGCTATGTATTACCGTCTGAATCTGACGGACTCAATAACGGCAAGAAACCATTTGCCACTCATTCGCAAACAGGAAATCCTAGATGCGGCTAAAATTATGGGCATACGCAATATCTATTTTATGGAACAGCCGGATGATTGGTATACGACGGATCCCACCCCTTATATTTCGGGTAAAAACTGGAATATTCCTTTCGTGGAAAGCCGAATGGATAATTTGCTAAAAGAGCAGGGATATGATTTTGTTATTACCATGCTGCCTCATGCTGGTCAGCATGGTCATCACAAGACGGCGGTAATGATGGGATTAAGAGCAGTGCAGCGATTCAAAGGGGCTAAAAAACCGATCATTATTGCTGGAAGTCCAATGACCTTAAATTCGAAACCTATGGACTTTACAGAGTTAGCAGGTTTCCCCATTACAAGAATCAAAGCAGGGGCACCCACGTTTACTTTGAACCGCGCCTTTCGATTTAAGGAGAATGATAAATTGAGTTATAAAATTGTCGCGGATTGGGTTATTTCAGCCTATAAATCACAAGGGGCCATTCAGGAGAATGCAATTCATAAAACGGATTTAGAACATTACCGTTATTTCGACATAAATGATGCCTCGGGCATTAATAAGGTAGAAAAACTGTTTAAAGATTTAGCCAAATCAGGTTTTCCAGCTCCATACTAAATAGAAATAAAAAAAGCCGGGTCTACGTGACCCGGCTTTTTTATTAATCTGCTAATGTCTGGTAGACCATTTGCCGTAAACTATTGTGGTAATCCCAGGTGAAATTACTTTCCTGTGTCATAAATAGGGCAATGAGTTTTTCTTTCGGATCGATAAAGAAGTGGGTATTATTCGCCCCTCCCCAGTAAAATAAGCCTTTAGAAGCTGGAGTTTTGGTCGCAGGCCCGTCGGTTACTACGGCAAAACCTAACCCCCATTCAATGCCAGGCGTCGGGAATAAATCCCCTGTGTGATTTGAGGTCATTAATTCCACTGTCTTGCGGCTCAAGTACTGCTTCCCTTTGTAGGTTCCGCCGGCTAGCATCATTTGGCAAAAAGTGGCATAATCTGCCGCTGTTGAAAATAAGCCATTCACGCCACTCCAAACCGTCACATTTTCAAATGGCGGCTGATTCGCTGCCACAGAAATACTGCCATTCTTCCCTTTTGTATGCAAGGCCACAATTTTTGATTGCTCCTCTTTAGGCACATTATAACCGGTATGCTTCATCTCCAAAGGTTCAAATAAGCGCGTCTTCAAAAACTCATTCACACTCATTCCTGAGAACTTTTCAATTAATACACAAAGCACATCTGGACCCGCGCTATAGTTCCATTCCGTACCTGGTTGCGCTAAAAGAGGGAATTGGGTCATGTTGGCGACACGCTCTTGAATCGTTTTAATGCCGGGTTTAAAATAACCATTTCGGAATCTGATTTGGACAGGATTTTGTTCTAAACCATGCATTAATCCACCACTGTGACTTAGTAATTGGGTCATGGTGATTTGCGATTTTAACGTATCAGTAGGGGCGTCGGGACCATCATTCACGCTTCTAACTACGCGTAAATTTTTGAATTCAGGTAAGTATTTGGAAACTGGATCACTTAACTTAAAGTGCCCTTCTTCGTACAACATCATGAAAGCGGTCGAAATAATGGGCTTTGTCATGGACTGAATATAGAACAAATCGTCCGTCTTCATAGGCGTCTTTGTAGAGACGTTTTTGTATCCCAAAGCTCCCTGATGAACCACCTGCCCATGGTGAATAATCATCGTCACGGCCCCTGGAATGTTTCCTTTGTCCATTTCGCTTTGAACGAATTTTTCTAATCGTTTAACACGATCGACATTGATGCCCGCGACGATTTTGGGCGCTTGAGCACTGATTTCACCTATAAATACGAGGCTGAAGACTAGAAGAAGATGCTTTGTGAATTTCATAACTTAACTTTTATTTTCCTTTTTTCTGTGCTGCTAACCATTCCATGATGGTAACCGGCTTGCCATTTACGCGTACGGCTGATCCGTCTAAGTCTGTTCTAGGTAGGTTTTCGTGTAAGTAAACCCAAGACCAGTGGCCGTTGTATTCGAATCCTTTACCTCCATATAAATTCGTGATGTCGTTCACTCGATCATAATAGGTAAAATGTACATTTTTTGCCCCCGCTTTACGCAGGCGGTCAAACACAGGTACCACGGTAAGGTCAGGTATGGTGGTTTTATCGTCTTTGGAATGAACAAACCAAATAGGCACATTCTTGATCTTTTGGATATCACTTTCTGGTATATATTCTGATTTATAGGCCAAAGCACTAATGTAACCTGCCGCGAAATAATCTGGGTATAAGAAGATCAATTTCAAGGCCATATAGCCGCCATTCGAGCAGCCTCCTACATAAATGCGACTAGGATCAATACCTGGATTTGCTTTAACATAGTCTTTAATTAAGGCCATTAAACCTTCGTTGTAGATGTCATTGTCCTTCCCTTGTGTTCCAACTCCTTGTGTATTGTGCATCCAAGCACCTGGACATTGGGGAGATAAGACATAGGCGCCTTCGAAAATGGATTGAATACTTTCACCCGCATAGTTCGCAGCTTTGTTTCCTAAAAGAGGAACCGTAGGGTCCGTTCCTCCTTCGCCACCGCCGTGTAACCAAATAATTAATGGGGCTTTATCCTTCTTTACCTTCGGTGTGAAAGTCGCATAAGACATCGTTAATTTTTCACTGTAGGTATATTTGCCACTCAAGTCAAATTGATCAATCAAGGGCATAATTTTGCCCGTTGACGTATCCCATACATAGCCCGTTTTAGGATGTACGATGGTTAAGGAATAATCTACCCAAACATTCCCCTTACTTCTTTGGTATTGAAAAGGGGAGCTAATAGGCAATTGAGGTCCTACCGCTAAAACGAGGGTAATGTTTTTGCCAGTTTTCACACGTGCTCCGCTTTCATCCGAAACATAAGCAGTAACAATTTCACGTTTATTGTCTTGGTCTGCAATGAGTCCAGTGCTTGATTTTCGGCTAGCGAATACGGTGTAATCAGCGGCATTGACTTTAGAAGTAGTGTCATTCAAAGCTAAAATAACCTTGTTTACACCTGCACCCCAGTCGAAGCCTTCTACAACAATTTTATAGGTGCCTGTGGGTTTTGCTGCTGCACTAAAAGTAAGCAACGTTAGAAATAAGAGTATTTTTTTCATCGAGGATAGGTTTAATTAATTACCAACAAATAAACGTAAAAATTCCTAAAATGCTATCCCGTCTTTTGAATCAAATACGAGGGTCATTATCGACGATCCAAGAACTTGGATGCGTTCATCGCGAACGGATCGGTAACTTAAATTTTGCGTGTGAGAAGTGGTATAGGTTTTAATCTCTTTATTGCTTTTTAGCGAAAGCTCAAATGCATTTCCCGTATTAATGAGCACTAATACCGTCGATTGATTGTCCGTAAAACCAGTAATTAAGCAATCAGGCTGTTGAATACTTGCATGGATTCGCTTCATACCGGGTCTCACAAACCTAGCATAATTACCTACTGCCCAAAGCGTTTTAGAATCATACAGGTCAGCATCGTATTTATTGATATCATTTTCACCTTTATTTAATCCGTTGAAGGTATAAATCAGCCCATCCTTGTAATCATTAGCGCTAACCGCTAACCACCAGCTCCAAGAAGAGGCATTGCCATCATAAATATCTGAATGGATGACTTTCGCTACATATAAGGCTGTTTTCATGCCTAGGTCAACTCCACTTCCAGTTATTTCACCCGCATTATCTCCTAAAATGCAATATTCAGATTGCCAAAAATCGAGATTTGCTTTCTTTACTTTTTTAGTCAACTCTTGTCTAGTCGATATCAGTTTGCTGGCTGGTGAGGTGGTAAAGTAGCTATGCCCACTGATAACTCGCTCTACGGCCGGAAGGTTGCCCAAGTAATGGGGTGATTCAGCGCTAAAGAAGTTGTCAATTTGTCCATCCTGACCCGGCCGATTGCTTTTAGGATCATATAAATAATTAAGTTGAGCTGCTTCCGGAATTACAATCCTTGTTTTCGTATTTGTCCGTTGAAAATTCTCAGCAAGCTTTCTGGTGGCCCAAGCTAGATCTGAATTATTAATCGGTGTGCCTTCCTGTGAAGCATTGCCTGATTTTCCTGGCCCCCAATCCCATTGTGGTTCATTGAATGGGCTTAAATAGCTGAATTGAAAATGATTGGAAACGGTAACAAGGAAATCCGACCAAGCATCTATTTTAGTGGTGTCAAAATTCCATTCACCTAGACGACCATTTCCAATGGCTAATGCATTTTTAGTCATTTGTACAGGTGAGGAATTTAAAAATCCTAAGGTGTAGGGCACTTGATATCGCTTAGCAGCTTCTAAAAAGTATTGTTGGCCTTGCTGTTTCCCCCAATCATATCCAGTGTCGGTTAAAAAACTTTCAGCTCGTCTCCATTCGTTTGAAATCTTACTTTCTTTTCCTTGCTCAGTACTTCCAGCTCCGATATTAAATCGCCACATAGACAGGCCTATCCCTTTTGGATTCCCTTGTAGGTCGGATTCCTGACTGAATAGCCATTCCGCAATTTGCTTTTTTTTGCTCTCTGGGTAGTATTTTCCAATCATGGCCATGGACCAGCAGTCCGATGCGCCAAAACTGTGCATTGTTTGGAATGTTTTCTGGGTATCGAAAGTGATTTGTTGGCCCTGTAATTGAAAGACCGCGAACAGTAAATAAATCCAAAGGTATTTATTCATGTTAATAGATTAACTCACATTTTTCTCCATCACACATTTTTCGAATATCACCGGAATGGATGTTTTCCAGATCCGATTTTAACAATTCACGTTTTTCACGGGAGAGCTTGCGAAGGAGTTTGCCTTCAGCAAATCGACGTGTTTGGGATTCGTTTTCTAAAATAAGTCCAGGTACCTCGGTTAGTTCGCCTGCCTCATTTTTAGCCGCCATAGTAAAGTAGCAGGAATTGGTGTGAGTGACTACTCCGGTTTTGGGCTTTAACGATTCTATACGCATTCCTATAATCATCGTTGTTCTGCCCACATAATTGACTGAGGCTTTGATGGAGACTAGATCTCCCACATCGACTGGATTAAAGAATTCAACCCCCTCTACTGCCACTGTTACACAGTAATTACCACTGTGTTTTGCTGCGCAAACATAGGCCACTTTGTCCATTAAGGAGAGTAAAGTCCCTCCATGGATTTTGCCACTGAAATTCGCAAAAGCTGGGATCATTAATTCGGTTATCGTGGTTTCTGAATCTGAAACACGCTTAGAGCTTAGCATAGGGGATAGGTTAATTTGGTACTAAACTAGCTAAATTTTGGCCATAAAAAAAGGGGATGATCGATGACCATCCCCTTCCTTTTGGAAATAAATATTATTTCGCTTCTGCAGCCGTAGCTCCTTTTGCGATAGAGTAAACTACTAAACCGAAACCGATTTTGTTCACTGCATCCGCAATGTTGTAAGCTAAGTCAATGTTTCCAGCGAAACCTGATAACAAGTTACCTGGTAACATCATGTAGCCGATTGGATAGATTGCCCAACCTACTAATGTGAACCAACGCATAACTTTGAAACCTGATTGTACCTCAGCGTTAGTAGACGCAGCAG
>JACCDV010165145.1_pt1 | contig 26003 bp, 20 predicted proteins | sample 7446131 | NCBI WGS metagenome assembly JACCDV01 (sample SAMN15323448, study PRJNA562643) | freshwater metagenome | isolation source: river surface water | place: USA:Blue River Watershed | collected 2017-08-17
ATTGGCAAAGATGAAATAAATGAATGTTCCCTGTAGAGATGTACGAACTCGATAAGTTGGAATCAAAGAGGTTCACTTTAAGATTAAACCTGAGAATATTTAGCTTATCCGTCGAGATTATGTCGCCAATTAAGGATGGTAAATCTTCATTTCTTACGAGGACCCAAAGCAAGATATTCTTGTTGGTTTATTAAGATTGAGAAAGTGTGGACCCAATACATTCAGACAAGAGCTTGGCCCATAATGCTCTCTCGTACGTGAACTCCACGTCTATGGCTCAGTTGTCCCCATTCATACTCGAGATCCAAATAAATTTCAACATCAAGGATATGGAACTATGTTGATGTAGGAGGCGGAGAGAATTGCAAAGAACGAGCATGGATCGACAAAGGTTGCAGTTATTTCAGGAGTTGGAACAAGGCATTACTATAGAAAGCTTGGTTATGAGCTTGAGGGGCCCTATATGGTGAAATACCTATGATGAAACAAAAATTATAAGTTAGTTATATAATCAATTATCATAAAAAGCACTGCGAACTTATTCATCTTCGTCGTTTTATAGTTTGGCTTTGAGTTTAATGAATAATTGGTGATTCTTCAATTTGCCTGATGTCGCAAAATGCTTTTGTATTGTTTCAGCAAGGACTAATTTGACATTTACAACTTTATCGTCAGCCAGGCCGATCATAATATCTAGAAAATGTTCGCAAAATAATTCAGGGCTATTCATTAATTTCTCACACATTATTAAAAATCTATATTAGGGAAGATGCTACGATTGTCGTTGGGCGTATTTAGGAGATGTACCAAAGGCTTTCACAGATTCGATGAGTCCTATCATTAAGCCCTGCTAGACCTTTAGTTTTTCAATAAAGTTTGCCACTTTTTGAGCAGCCTCATCTCGCACTGAGCTTACAGTATCTGAACAAAATTTGAGTAAAATAGGGACAATGTATTCGAAAATGATTTGTGGACTATAGATTTATAATAATTGGCCAAGTTGCTTACTAATGCACTATCTAATTCTCCACTTTTTTTGATCTTTTTGATATTATTCAAAAACCCCAATTAAACTCTATCTTTTCTTTTAGCTTAAAACAGTCATGATTTCGGCCATATGTTTAATAACACCCAACTTGATTTAATCATTTTTATCTTTGAAAAACATATCGATAACCTTAAATAAGTATTTTTATGTTAGATTCTCTCCAATAAGTTTCGCCACCTCATGCAAGCTCTAACTTAAGGTTTGCTTTATCTTTTTATCTTGGTTTTTGAGTAATTTTTAATAAACCTTCCAAAGCTCTGTCTACCACTTCTATTTGCCTACTCCATCGAGCACTGCTGGGAAATTATAGGCGCAGGCATATATTATCTCATTGTCTTTACTTAATGAATTTATGTCATTGTCAACCATTCTACAGAATTATTTTAGTAATTAAGGACTCTTCTTTAGTTATTTTAACTCATGGATAAAAGGCCCAAGAGATTTATAAGCAGATATCCGAACCCATTTGTTAGAATCCTTGAGCAATCCAACCATTGATTCTGTTAGAGGGCCTTATCTTTCTTATTTAGAGCAAAGCTGCGATATCTCAAGTATAATATCAACACAAGCTTTTCTTATTGCCCAGTTGCTATTATCCTTTGCCTTTATTTGAAAAAAAGAAAAGAGTCTTGTAAAAAACTGAGGATTAACAAGTTTGGCAATAATTGGAAGCTGTTTTATCGCTTATTTTCTCACTTTAAAACTAATGTCTTCTCCTAAAGAAAGTATCTCTAGCCCAATAAACTGCTCGCAAAGACTCTTCCCAAAGCACTCACTCATACTACTGAACAGTTGAACCGCCACTATTCGATTATCCTCGCTATTATCATCATGAGCCATTTCAATGACATGCTTGAGCACATAGTTCCCACGGTCTTTGTCGTTCAGGTGATGAGCTAGAGCACTAAGTTCCTTTCCAGCCAATTATTTGACCTAAATGAGGCAGAAAGTACATCAAGTTGATTGAGGTTGAGATAAAAATTGAGGACGGGAATGAGTAGATTTTTTATATTTTCTTAGAAATCAGGAAGCTTTTGAAGTTGCTTATCAATTTCAGGCATTTTCTAGAGTAATATGCGAGAAATGTCATCCTTGTCTTTGGTCTTCATAAACTCAAACCTACGATTTTATTCATAAGAGGGCGAAAAATCGACAGACCTTCAAATCCTATTTGCTAGATGAGTATAGGGAGATTGCGAGCGATGTTTCTTCTGCCTAAAAACATAGTTACCTTTGCTATGAATCTAGTTGATCATACTTCTAAATCCTATCCCGGATAGTAGCGATGTCTGTGTTTACAATACTGTTATTGATGATTTCAACATTATTGCGAGGAAAGAATTCTTAGATATCGCTCACCGTAATTCCTTTGCTTGATTGTTCTTACATTCTTATATATTAAACAAATTATCATATATCTAATTGCTATCATTATACTAATGGAAGTATTGATAAATCAAGTCAAAGCACATTACAAATAAAAACATCATTTATTCTCATGAGGTGTTACAGCAACGTCGCTTCTCACTAGGGTTAGGATTGTCAAGCTATAAAGGCTATTCGAAGGGCTATCTGGAGGCGATATCGATGATCTTTGTCTTCATCATTTTGGCGAGGGCTGAAAATGCTTCATCCACCGAATCTCCGCTTTTCGCACTGCATTCATAATACGTAAATCCATATTGTCGAGCAATTTAATTGGCTTACTCATAGGAGACAACCCTCTTATCCTTTAGATCTCTCTTATTGCCCACAATAATAACTTGGGTTGCTTCTGTCACAGTTTGGGAGAGATCCTAAATCCAATTTCCTGAATAAAAGCAAGAATACGGACTGAATTGAAGGAATCTCTTGAGTCGATTGCGAAGACAATTAAAACTCCTTGGCTATTTCGATAGTAATTTTGGGTAATAGTCTTATATTTGTCTTGCCCAGCTGTATCCCAAATCTGCAATTTGATCTTAACGCCATCAATAGCAATTATTTTGAAAACATAGTTGATGCCGATAGTCATCATATAGTTATCGACAAACTTCCCTTCGCTATAACGCAACAATAAGTTGCTCTTGCCCACCCCCGAATCTCCAATTATTATGATCTTCTGTAAATAATCAAATTCTTCATCATTTTTACTTTTTGTCTTACCCGGTTTCATTACGTGATTACACCTATCATTTAAATATCATTTAAATCCATTTTTGGAGATTTGGATTAATCTCAGTCCCTTTTATTTATTTTGATTAATCATTTAATTTAATTACAAATGGACGTGTTTCAGCTGATTGGAGATTTCCTCCATTTAATTGCCATGCTAATGCTCCTCCTCAAAATCCTCGCCAATAAGAATGTGATTGGTGTTTCCTATAAAACCCAATAAATCTACCTGATTGTCTTCATCACAAGGTATTCAGATATGATCCTTGAGCTGCATTGGGGGTCGGTCTATTTCAATGTCATGCGAATTTTGTTCATCTCCATTACAGCATATACGATATACGTGATGAGATTCAAAAGGCCCTATAAAATGGTAATTATCGTCTAATGTAGAGTTATGATCATGAGTCAGATTCTTTTCCACACTGGGCCTTGTATTTTGCATCGGCTGTGCTTTCATTCTTCTTTCACCGCACTTTCTCTGTCTATGGAATATTCTGGGCATTTTCAATTTGGCTCTAGGCTTGTGCAATTTTGCCTCAACTCTATATGATTGCTAAATGCAAGGATATCTAAAATATCACAGCCCATATTGTACTTTTCTTAGGTCTTTATCGAATCTTCTATATTGTACACTGGATCTATCGATGGGATCAAGTTATTGCGATTTCATTCATCGCAGGTATCTTCCAGACTATATTTTATGGAGATTTTATTTATTACTTCATCAAAAGCAATCAAAATTAGCGCATCATTAATTTGCCCATTTGATTCTATATATACTCATTAATCAAACCTATTACCTAAACTCAAGTACTTTTTTATACAAGGCCTTTTTCCTAATTTGTAGTTAAGAAAACAAAATAAAACAAATTGCGTAATCAAAGTACCATCAATATATTGTAGATGAATATTTTCAAAAGGTTTCCACAAATTCTTAATATAATCTTCCAATAATGAAAATAAACTAATACTATTAATAATGAGAATAAAGCATATTTACACATAGCTTTCCACGCCATGCACTTAATCATCTTAGCGATTAACACTACTTCCCATCCGATCATTGAATACTTCAATGGTGAAACTCAATTAATGCCCTCTTGATTTTCTAAAAACATCTACCACGTCATTAAATCAAAGCCAGGTTCGCATAAGCAAAAGGAGATCAAGCAAATTATTAATATTACCTCTAAGAAGATAGAAGAGCAAACTTTTGTATAAAAATAGAAGAAGAGGTGAATAAGGTTCCAATTCAAGTAGTCGCTGTGAAGCGGGATGGTCATCAAAAAAGCATTCATAAAACCAAGGAAAGGTTTATACATAATTTTTTACAATGCTTTCGTTTATGAACAAATCAAAAAGAAAATGCTTTAAAATATAAGTATTGATTGATGACTTAATAGTGTACTTTGGTACAAAAAATCAAAAATAGTGGAGTAAGTAGGTCTGCCATGTTGTAAAGATCTCAGACCTACTAAAGCGTAAGGTTGTGTACGATGAGCCTGGATAATTAAAATATGAAACCCTAAAGCAGTGCGAAGGATAGCTCTCCAAATTATTCTTTAACATCTGCTATGAAATTTACCTATACAAGCGCAATCTTCAGAACCTTAATTTGCTATCCCTCATTCATCGAGACATTTAATACTACTCTAGGAGATTAGGCATGCTCAATCTTACCGTCCTCTCATGTTTGGACATGGGCCGTTTATACTGCGATTTCTTTTAAATGGACAGGGCGGCGATCTAATACAACAAAGTGGTGAAGCTTGCAGTATTTCTAGGAGATAAGTATAGTGAAGAATTAGCAATAGATCGATTGGGTATGTGCTAGTATTATAAGGGCGATATTGTCTCAGCCTACTATTTTCATAACAGTACTGACAAGCTGAGCTCATATGATAAATGGAAAATCTACAAATACTACTCCAATGAAAACTAAATACAAAAAATACTTTAAGAAAAAACAAAATAAAAATCATAAGAATAGGAAATTAAATAAGAATTCTTTCGCCATAAGGAAAACTATGAATTCAATTTCGATAGCATGAATAAAGATGGCGAGTACGTTCAAAAAAATTATGAAATCTTTAGGAACAATGTAAAGGATATGATTAAAGTTAATAGACTTAGAAAGCATGTGCCAATGATTAAGAAAGCTTTAGTGAGAACATAAAAGATAGGGGAGCGATCTTATTGCGGCCAGTAATACTGTATTCCTCGCGCAAGCAAATACAACATAAAAAACAGCTAAAGATCTCGGGAAGAATTCATAATGAGCCATCGTAGCTATAACCGTAACAATCTCACCTTCTAAAGCGTACGGATAGACAAACACTGCAAGATAATCGATCAAATTCTAAATTTCCTAACGACCGAGCAGCGCAACAAAATAAAATAAATAAAAGAATAAAGGTAATCTTACATGTCGGATGAGAACATTTGATAATAAATATTATTACTATTTTCCAAATATAATTTATCGTATGGATTAACCATAGTTTATAATAGCTGGACATAGGGAGAAACTCTTTGATTAATCGAATAAAGATAGAGGAAGTACTAAATAATATATACTGTGTTAATCATGAGTGATGGTCATCATTGAAGAAGATCCAGTATTTTTTATTTGATTGTTCGAACGGCCTCAATGTGGTTTTTCTTTTTGCTGCTCTACATCCGTTTCGAGGTCAAAATACAACTGATGATTTACTCCCGAAGGAATTAAGAGATCAGGATTCTTGTGATTCGATTGTAGACTCTTTGCTCCTCCTCAGGGTAGACTTCATATTATTGGGGTCGCATCTTGTAGAGCTATTTCAAGGTCTACTCGTTAACATAGTTGTTTATCTTGCCCCTCACCATTTTTTGAAATAAGTAGAAGCGTTTAGAGCATATGCTACTTGTACCGTTACTGAACTTCTTCAAAAGGAGCTCCACCGTTTTTAAGGACTTCTCCTTCTTAAGGGTGTAGGAAAGGATCAATCTGATGATATTGGGGATGATATTCCTGTTCTCCATCTGTTTTGATTTCTTTGCCTTCTTATTGGCACCTGAGGCCGGCCTATAATCATCATCTACTTGATTCTTCTTGCAAACCACACTTTTTTTAGAATTTATGGGGTTGGATTGGCTCTAAGTGGCTGAATTGTGTTCCATGGGCATTGAACTCAAGATTATAGTTTAAACTATGGCCTGCCTTTTTTAACTTCTTCTTTACGGTTGCCCTGGAGTTTAGGAAATTGGGTTATTCTATGGGACAGTTAGCATCCATGGGTAGGAATTGACAAGTTCTGCGTTGGGAAAGATAAAATAGAACTATATTATTAATGCTTTACCATGGTGTTCATAGCGAATCGTTTAATTATATTTTATAAACTATTTAAAGCATATGGACTATTTATTCCAATATACTCTTAGTAGTGAGTAAAACCGATAGAGTTTTCATTCGCCAGTATCCTCCCTTTTTTTCATCTTTGACCTACATATTTCTCGTGCGTTCTCAGTGCTTTTAAGAACTTGCAACGCATCTTCCCCACTTTTCGGGAAAGATAAACAATCAAATGATGCATATTGCATGGATGATTTATTTGATAGCAAATGAAAAGAATTCAATTGTAAAATAAGCAATAACGCTAATTACTCATCATTTGTATTTTATCATTTCATATTTATCAATAAGCAATTAATACAAGCTATATCTGTGCGTCATTTAAGACCCAAATTGTTGCCGGGAATGGCTCGGAATAGAAAAGCACATTGTATTTTGTCTGGTATTCATTAATCATCGAAAAGTAAAAATTGAATTATGGGGAGTGTGAATATGCTCTAACAAGCTTTAATTGGCGAAGACAAAAGGATAATAACTAAGGCCATGACTTCAAATTGCAAAGTTCATAGCCTTTAATACCCTATGATGCATTTAAAATCTTAAATACCTTCTTTCGAAAAGCTATTATAACTTCCATTTTTATATTCAAGTGGTAAGTTTGAATAATCTCTTAATAAAATATTAATATAAATTTTGGGAAAGAAGCATTATACCAATCAATTATTTTCTCTGCCTTTATTGAGTTCTAAGGTTAATAATTATATTGATGGAGGAATTAAATAAAAAACCTAATCACTCCTTCCTTGATAAATTTAGAGGGAGGACAAACAAAATAGATAAAAATGGACCAAGCCACGCTCTTAACCTACAACGATCGATTAACGAAGAGGGAAGTAACGGTGAGGTGGGTAGATTCCGCCCCAAGAAACTTGTAAGTTTAGATGCAAGAAACATATCGCAAGATTATGGATCAAATAAGACAGAGATCAATGAATTAATAAGTAACAATCCTGAACGCAAGCAACTCCAACCAATTTTAACCAAAAGATCAACTGATACAAGTATTAGATCCCACAAGCTTGAACCTATTAATCTGCCTATGTTGTCTCCACTTAAAGAACTTAAGAAGTCTACACTTCAAATAAGTTCGATGCAGCCACCCTCCAGGTCAGTTTCAGATAAAAGTTAAACCCTGCATAGAAGGGCATTTGGGAAATATTTGAAACTCGATAATGATGCAATGCGTCACTTTTAATTTCTTCTTTCGATCGATCAAAGATCATAAAAGAGAATCGCGTTTATTCCTGACTCCTGATAATATTTTCATACTATTTTTTTCATATTTTCAATAATTCAAAAGAAGTCCTAAGATAGAATCCGATCAAAGGCTTCTTATCCTTTAAATTTAGTGGTATTTGTTATTTATGGATATAATATATTAGAATCCTGAGATTGTTGATGAAAAATATTTTCATTAAGCTTAAGCCCACAGTCACTCTTAAATAATAGCATCTACGGAAATTACTCTCCAAAAGCGATGGAGAATAAGAATAAAGCAATCCCCTCTTGGACAGCTACTTCTCAGAATAGTCTCACACCGATGAAGAGGCAGCCAAATTATTAATAAAGCTTATTTCTTAAAACAGCGAAGCTGAAAGTAAGGATATTATTGATGTAGTAAAGGAAAAATTATATTCTATTCTTGTATATTATGCTGCCAATCTTGAAGATTCCAACATTCGAACCATCCTTGACATTGTCTTCAAATCTTCAGAAACCATCTACAATCGCGTCAAGTTGTAAAATAAACATTATCTAGCTTCTCACTTGTCTACAAAAGCATCAATAATCTTGGGAATCTTGAAACAAAGAAGTGGATTATTACCAGGTCCATTGCCTTGATTGAGCAGGAATCAAAGATTTCAATGTTCAGTAACTTTGTCTAAAATTTTGATGCTTTGATCAATTAATTGACGTTTAGTGCTAATTAATACGCTGAGCTGAATTTGAAGATGGTTAATTATCTTTAGAAGCATTTGGTTTAGTACTTTTTTATCTATTTAGCAAAAAATTATGGAAGCATTACATTGTTCAGTGTTTACTCAAGACTCAGGAAGTTAATGCCAAATCACCTTAGGTTGATGCTTTTATTCTTAAATTACTTAAAAGTGGTGAGGTTACTCAAGAAACAGTGAGCCTTGTTAGCCATGCACCTATCAAATCAAACAAGTTTTATGTTTTTCTTTAACAATTGCTGTTAGGGGACTTCTAAGCCTTTAGCCAAACCTCCAAAGATATTCTTGGTGATTCAGGTGTCAATATTGTGGAGCTCTAAAAAAATATCAAAATTCAAGCCATTCCACGCATTTTGACAGGAATTAAAGTGGCAAGTTACACTCAAATTTCATTGATTCTGAACATAAAGAAGGAAGAAGTGTAGAGCTATATAATTGAAGCAATTCAGAATGGACTGTTGAAGGCCAAAATTGACTAATTCCAATAAACCATTCTTATCAAGTAAAAATTGAATGATATAGTTAACTTAAATTCCGAGCCCTCCGTGCCCAAGACAGCGCCTCTCTACAAAAAAATATCTCAACACTGGCTAGCAAACTTGAACAATTAGCTCAAATTCAGTGATTGTGTATATTTTCAAGGAATGGATCTGTATAAAGTTTATATGATCAACTCCACTTCGGGTAATATTGACTATTTACTGGCGGAACTTCAATCGCTGCGATCTACCCATTCCATTATCTCTTGCCAGTTAGCTTGGACAAATTCTATTCGTGCTTATTTGCGTATTTATGTGGAAAGTAAGGATTTTAATTATAATCTCTTGAAAAACTATCTGCCAGTGACTTTTTACCTGCCTATGAAAAGACAGAACTATTTTTCAAACTGATTCCCTAGGTGACTTTTCCAGTCACATCATATTTTTCATAGCTACTTAGTTGTAAACCTGATTGGTTCAAGCGTTATCTATTCATTTTTTAAGGTGAATTGTGAGGCTTTATGATTGAGCTGTCTTTATCAATAGGTTCAACCATCTTTTTTATTGGTGTATACCATTAGAAGACTCTTTTTTCTTCAGGGTTTTTATGCCCATAACGCTAAATTTCCTTGTTATGCTTGTAGAGATAGAGCTTTTTATCGTGATATAGATTTCTAGAGACTGCGCCTGGAATATCGTCAGTGAAGAGAGATCTCATAAATTTAATAACGCTAGATCAAATACAATGCAACTTAATTAATCTAATCCATTAATACTCTTAACAAAATGCATTTGATTTACTTTCGATAAAAATGTTATTAAAATTGCCAATTTAATCAATGGTGGCCCAGACCAAACATAGGCGCCGTATGGATTTATCTTCTAATCTATCCATTAAAGTGCCTACCCTCAATTATATGTCTTCCTCTTAGCTACTAGTGGTGTCGTAATTTCTTTTCCGTGAAAAAATGAACTTTTGTATTGTTTATCACTTGCTTTCTTTCAGGAGAGTGGAAAAGTCGATCTTTCTCAATTGACATCATAGTTTGATTATTTATTGCTTGGTGAAAAGCTCGATCAATCTTTGGATTTTTTATCATGATTCTTAGAGAATTTTAGTCAGCCTGTAAATTGGAAGGCAATCTTTGCTCACGCTGATTAATATTTGGATGGATAACTTGGTTGGAGATGTTGGATGGGTGATTAGGAGGTATCATTTTGAAGTGTACCTTGTTATTGGGAAAACTTGTATCAACTTGTTTGAATCTTTAAATATTATTATTCTGTGGACGTTTTATCTCAATAACCCTATTCACTACTTGATTAGTATTCTATAATTTCTCAAGGATATTGATATTCACAGGGTTGAATGTAATTACATTGTTTACGTTTCGAGCACTGTTTGATTTAATAAATCGCTTATCTGAGTTAGGATTCTATAGACATTACTATGGCTTATTATTTGGGGGCTCATGAATTACAATTTTCGGCTGGATTTGGCTTTGAAATAAATGTGCTGGTGGAGAGCCCATAACAGTTGATTTGAAGGTTTGATTATTTTTGTTACTGCGAAGTGAAAAATAGTCATTGCTGGGGATGGGCTCAATGAATTGGCTTGATTGTTTCAAACTGGCAAAGTTGTTAATAGAAGCCTGATAACCCTCAAATTATCTAAGAACCTGCAAGCAATCAAATCGAGCTTGATGGTTATAATGTAGCATTTTCGAAATGACCTGCTTTGAGAAGATACTAAGATGGCTGGGGAGAGGTATTCCATTTTTGCGTATCATTTAGAGATACACTTACATTTTTAACCCTTGATCGCAAGTTTTGCCAACCAGCATCTCATAAAAAATTACCCCTAATGCCCATATATCGCTTTTTTAAGAGTATACATTATCCATGTAAGCCTCAGGTGCCATATATTTGGGAGAGCCTACATTGTAATACATTTGAGGTTTATTCGGAATATCGTTCATTTCACAGTATCCGAAGTCAATTATGGCTATTTTTTTACTTATCTCAGGTTTAGTCTTAAAGAGGATATTGTCTGGCTTTAGATCGCGATGTATAACTCCTTTGCTGCGGATTTATTTATAAGCTTCCAGGATTTGTCGAAAGATATATATAGCTTCATCTTCAGGCAGACCATTTGCGACCTTTTTGAGGTAGTCTGCCAGTGTTCCACCTTCAAGCAGTTCAGTGACCAGATATATATAATTTTCCTGAATGACTACATCAAGCAACCGAACAATATTTTCATGAGCAGTATTCTCAATTTTCCCTAAATTACTCAATGCTGCTATTTAACAGCTTAGTAAATATCTAGTAACCTCATTATCAATTTCCTTAAGATTGATTGCCTTCACAGCTAACTTGATTTGTGGAGTATTTATCAGAAAGCCCAAGTAAACATTGCCAGTGGATCCTTTACCGAGAAGTTGAGAGTCAATAATAGCATATTTTTCATTGATGGGTCTTGATTGCTGGAGCTGCATAATGTGATTTCTATAATATAAATAACTGATTTTACAATAGATGAGTTTAATAAACGGTATAAGTCAAATATTTGCAGCTTTACAGGGATTATTGGCATGATGGGAAAATATATTGTAAAATTGTGATCTTAATAGTTATTATTTATAAATTTATTGCAGCGAAATGGCTCAACTTGATACATCCATGCACTCTCTGAACCTTTCCTCATCCAAGCAGAAGTATTCCTTTCCAAAAACCAAAAGATTTCTATCCAAAGATAATGCATTGTAATCCATAAATATAACTTAGATGTGATCAACTTTACTCTATCCCAACTACTTTCTCGAAGCGAGCAACAATGCTTGGATATGGTAACAAATCAATGGGATTGAAGGATAGTCGGTGTATCCCAGGTGTTGGAACTTACAACTCTATGAGCGACATCAATCCATAAAAAAATATTAGAAAATCAATATCATTTGGTGTCAGCCGCGAGGTAAATTTGCTTGAATGAAGAACATGGAGCTTGGAGGACCTTTAGGGCATGTGAAAAAATTCCTCTAGAAACTTCCTGCACCAGGATCCTATGAACAAAAAAACACAAGAGATTTCAGAGCCCCATTGCTTCGCTCAAGGCAGCCAGATCGATAATTCTAGAAATTCATCAAAGTAAGACATCTCTTATAAAGAATCCTGGCCCTGGAACATATAATCTTGAATAATTCGGTAAAAATAATTACTACATGAACTCAAGATATAAAAACCAAACTAATGTGAAAATATCGCAGGTTTCAAGATTGGAGCCTCTTGTTGGCAAAAAACCCAAAGTAGGCCCCACAGATTATAATCCAATCGATAATTTCAATCCCGAAGGAAGGTACAGTTTGGCAAAGCACACAAGCACAAATTCTTGCATATTTCCAAGATCACAAAGAAAAGGGATCCAATAATAAGGAATAATTCGAAATCCAGGACCAGGCTCATAGTAAATCACTCCTAACATAGCAATTCTTTCTCAAGTTTCGCATGAATATCACTATGATCTTTGTCATCATTATAAATAAACTGCTAAATTTTTGTAAAAATGTGGATAGAGCAAATAAAAGCGAACTATATATATTTTTTGCTTTTATTTTATTGATTATTATTTAATAAAATTTGATTAGTTGCGGCATTACAACACCAACAGGTAATTAATAATTTAATAATGAAATTATAGATTTTAGAACAAAAGTCTATATTTTCATTATTAGGGCAAAGCCCTTCCATTCTCCCTTATTAATAACTTAGATGACTCAAACTCAGTTTACACCCTTCATCATTAATCTCACCAAAGTCTCGTAAGGATACACCTTTCACTCACTTGAAGAGCAGCAGCAACCTCAGGCCAAGCCTAAAAAAAGCAAGCCTCCCCAGCCTAAAAATAATGCTTCGAAAGCCACAAATCGACTTATTAAAGAAATTGGAATAAACAATGATTTACCGCCACTTATTCAAGAAGAATCAATTGTTTCAAAAGAACTTCCAAACAACCAAGAAGCTCCTCCTAGAATTGAATTCTAACCTCCCCCTGAATAAGAAGAAATTGATATTGAAATTAAGAGAAATATCCCGTTGCCTCCCTGCCCAGCAGAATGGTTCGACTATAAGACCATTCACCCCTTAGAAGTTGATTTATTTCCATAGTTTCACTCTGGCAAGTCCTATAAAACTAAGGAACTCTATCAATGTTATCGTAACTTTATGATTGAAGTCTATCGGAAGAAGCCTTCTCGATATTTAAGCTTCATTTCGTTAAGACGCGTTCTAAGAGGGGATGCGAGTTGCCTACTTAAAATTTACACCTTCTTAGAAGATTAGGGAATCATCAATTACTGTGTTGCTAATGAAGGCAACTACTCATTCTAAACACCAGCTATGGATAAAGTTTCATAATTGTCTAAACGCCCTCAAAGCTATCTCAAAAAACTACCTTAGCCAACCCCTCTCAACAAAGAGTAAGAAATGGATACTGACAATTTGACAGTTACAGTGATTAATAAAAATTTCTCGAGAACATTTCGAGTTTACTGTTTGAAATGCAAATTAATCTGCGGAATTGTCTGGTACTCTACCATAGAATAAAATCAAAAAAGCCTATGTTTTGAATGCTACAACAAGAGTTAGCCTGATACAGTGAGACAATTCGTGAAGGTAGACATATTAAAAAAGATGGAGAACTCTAAAGATAATAAGCAAATCAATAAAACAACCTGGGGATTATAAGATAATATTAAACTTCTTGATTACATGGGCAATAGCTCAGGGAAAAGCTGGAATGAACTTCTCAATCAATTCTAAGGAAAGAAAGCTTTATAAGATATCATCATTCAATTTATGCAGTTTCCGATTACTAATTTTGATCCACAAGTGCACGTTCCTTTACTAAAGCACTAAGAAGTTGATTATACTCAATAATAGCATGTACCAATAGTACTATTTAGGTTAATATGCTTGTTTCGCTTTATTAAAAATCATAGTTCGCGAAAAATCAATAAGAAAATGAGGAGAGTAAAGTTCCTGAGCCTTATCGAGGAAATTAAGCGCCTAAATTTCACTCTTATTCCAACCTCATTTTAAAGAAATATGTTGATAAAATGGATAATCTTCGTAAGATAGAAACCGCTATTGAAGAGACAGCCCTTACAATTATTGAACAACCTCTGTGCAACAGGCTAAAGATGCAATCAGCTCCTTTGCCAAATGAATAAAGCGAAGATCTCAACGATTACGATGAATGATGTTTCTTTAAAGTCAAATGGCCTTCTAATTTAGCAAATTTACTGATAATTGTGGCAGTAGTATTTACTGGATTACAGTTTGCAGGTTTCATGAATAATATTGTGAAATGAAGCTGTATTTGTTTGTTTATTTGTAAAGAATTTCATGTTTAAGGATTAAGTTTATAATACAGTAGGGAGGGACCGCGGATAACTTTCACCAGGCAACGACACATTTCGCAGGCTGACTCGCAGGATCCATCATAACATGGGTCTACTCAATACCTCTCGTTCCAGCAATCACTCGTCCTCCTTTCGCATGCGTAGGACTGAGTTATCTGGAGAAAGATATAATAATTCTAGAGATAGAGATCAAACTTCCAATCAAATTTCGGGCCTGAATTCTCAAGAGATTAATGAAAGCAGAGGGCAAGCCTATCAAAAGATAACTACAGGGACTGATCTAAACCGTCGAAGGTTCAAATAATTGACAACAAGACCAAACCCTAATCAGCAAGTTGGAGCCAAAAACATAGTATAAAATCTTTATATGTTGGCTAGTAATCAAAAGCATCATCAGAATGACAGATAGAGATCCAAAAGAATGCCAAATGTGAACCATCATAGTCCTCGCACTCATAACAACTTTGCTCCACCTGAGGATAGAAAGAAAGAATACAATAGCAGATAAAGAAACTAACATCGTTCGGGATCAAATTCAAGGTAATCTAAGCTTATTCCACGACAAAGATTAAAGGATCAAAGTAAATTAAGAAATAATAAAAATTCATCAAGCCGAGATCGAAAATACAACGGAAACGGTGAAAAGATCTATGAAGACATCATGATAAAAAAGTTGGAAGAAAAGTATTTAGAAAATGTTTATGAACTAAAAAGCCCTCGAGGAAGAAAAGATTGTAAAAGAAGTGATAAAGAAATAAAATAAATAAAAGAAGTGCAAAGCTACGAATACAATATTAAAAATAAGAATAGTAATGCGAGCTCTAAAAATATGAATACATACTATTTCCAACCAACACAAGCCACCCAAGTTTCTTCTTCCTCAGGTGGGACAACTGCAGTTAAAACTCTTCCATAAACATCGAAATTTGATAATATTTCTGAGGCTTCATTACCAGTAAATTCAGTTAACTCCCAAAAGGATATTGCTTCTAAGGGAAGCATTAGTCCTCGTGTTCATCAGAAGAATAGTGTTAAATTAGATAAACCTCGATAAAAGCATAAGAAATAGAATGAGCCAAAAGTATAAGAAAGTCGAATATCATTGAGATGGAAAATGAACAATGTTCAGTTGTAATAAAGAAAGGAAGATAAGGTGAAGAAAAAATAGAAGGTAATTGAAGAAAGATAAGATGAAGTCTTACTAGTCGGAAGTGTTTTTTTGCCAGTTTAAAGCAAAAGGTAAGAGGGAAGATAATGGGCTTAAGATATTCTTTAGAGAATCATACTACATCTCTAATGCCTTAATATCATCGCTGACTATACCAAATAATTCAGAAAAATGTACGAAAATACAGAGCAGTGGTAAATCTTAATCTTCCTCGCATACAAAAAATTTTATATCTAAAGAAATAAAGTAGGCCTTGTCTTGAAGGCGTCAGTAAAGAGATAAGTTTAGTAGAGTAAGTTAATGATAAGTAGTTAAAATCCCTTCCTTCTCCCTTACAGTAAAGTTACTTAGTAATAACTGGTGCGCTTTCGGGGAAGCCGATAATGTTTGGCTTTACGTCAATAATTATAAAGTGAGGATTTAAAAATTAGAAATGCTTTAAGAGGGCTCTATAATCTGTATATATAGAAAAGTGGAGATCATGTTAACATGTTTGACTGTGATAATTTCTCAGAAGAAATATATCGTCTAATGCTTTAATAATTAGATGGTATTGCAGAAAACCTTTAAGATACTCATCTTATAGAGCCAACCAAACTTAGGATGGGAAAAATCATAAAAAGTGGGCTTCTTATTGCCTACTTAAACGGAAAATATGTTAAAAACTTCGCACAGATCTTACTTCACGAAGACATCGTAAAAATAGGCAAAAGATAAACACTTCGATAGGATTGCATTGCAGATCTTTTTTTATAGTAATTTAAAAGAGTGCTTTCTTGATTTTTTCATTTGGAAATAGATGTATAAATATTTGATTGATTATGAAAACTGAAACTTAAGTAACAGTTTGCATTGGAGATATTCGATTTACTTAACATCTAGCTCCTGAACCAGATGGATTCATCATCAAAATATTCTTTGCCTGCAGCCGCACTGATACTCGTCCCTTCAGAATCATACATTAAACCACACCCATCAACCAAACTTTAAAAGTTGTCAATATTGGTGGCAAGTAACTCTAGTTTTGGCTTTGCTCCACCCACAATAAAATTATTGTACGTCTAACCTTATACAGGCAAATGCAGTTGTTCCTATCCCAAAAGAATTGAGTGTGACTCAATAAATTTCTGTTGAATTCAAAATGACAAACACCCATTTCGCCACCGTCAATATGTCAATCACGTACCTTATAATAAACTTAGAGCCCATAAGAGATAGATTGAAAAGCCTGTATATGTTGAACCCGATGAGTAGCTCCTCAAGAAAGTAGAGAATCCTTATGAAAAGCAAAGGAAATAAGAGGAGTAAGCTAAAAAGCAAAAGGAATTGTAAGAGCAGCAAGCAGCAAACAAGCAGGTAAAGAAGGCAGCAATCACGGTTTCTCACTTCAATAAAAAATAAGTCCCGTTTGTCTGAATAACTTCTATTATTTTGCTAAAATTATTATAATTATGTTCAAAAGAATAGCAACATTCACTAAATTCACTCAAAAAGCATTCCATCTATTTTCTACTATCAAGAATCCCTACGGTAACTTTGTTCTAAAGAAGATACTCTTGGTCTTAAATCCAATGCCACGCCTGAAGAAATCAAAAAATCATATCGTATCATTGCTCAAAAATATCACCCTGATAAAAATCCAGATCCTTCAGCCCAAAAGATATTTATTGAAGCGAAACAGTAGATGTTGTTTTATTAAGAGCTTATGAGACATTGATTGATGAAGATAAACGTCGACAGTATGATAATTAACATGGATCAACAACATCACGAGGTTATGGATTTGATAAAAACCCTTTTGACGAGTTTAAAGATGACATTTTTAAGGATAAAAGCAGGACTTACCATGATACCTTTACCTCTGGATCAACCAGAAAAAGGAAAGGTGATAATATTATTAGAGATCTCAATATAGACTTTGTTGATGCCATCAAAGGAACCACAATAAGTAATTATATCTCCAATAAGGCATAAGCTTCGAAAGGAAAGCAACTTGCCCAAGTTGTGGAGGAAACAAGTGCAAACCTGGAACTGCTCCAACAAGGTGTCTATCATGTGGAGGGTCTGGCTCAACCATATATAGAAGAGGAGGCATCGTTATGCATCTATAATGCGAAAGATGTAAAGGAATAGGTCTTGTTATAAAATATCCATGTCTTGACTGCAAGACTGCTGGCATAATGACTCAAAAAGTTACATAATCCATTTCTGTGCCACCAGGAGCAGAGAATGGTCAGTCAATAACTTTGCATTAAAAAGTTATCTATCAATAATTTAGGGCGACCAAAGTTAGAATGGGCCAAGTGGAGATCTGATATTAAAACTTAATGTCAACAAACATAACCGTTTTAGAAAACTTGGCTAAGATATTCATTCAACTGAATGGCTAACCATCTCTCAGGCTGCTTTAGGGACGAATAGGACGATTGAGACTATTTGGGGAAGAAGATAGTTAAAGGTCCCTGAAGGTTCACAAGATGGCCAAAGTATTGTATTAAAAGGTGATGTAATTATTTTCTAATAAAAGGGAGTCAATATTCTGAAAAGCAAAGGAAATCATGTAGTTTCGCTTAGAGTGAAAATTCCAACTCGATTGACAGAAAAACAAAGAAAAATTTTCGAATAGCTTTCTAAGGAGTAGTAACCTCACAAGTAAGATGAGACTATTTTGAATGAATAAAGTGAGGGAGTTTTTTAACGAATGAAAAAGGCATTTCGATGATTTATATTTAACCGTTGATATTTATTTTAATGCCTAAGAAATAAACGACTAAAACAGTAGAGTTCGCCAACTTGTCAGAAGACCATAAAACTTAATTTATACAATTTTTGATCAAAAATAACATCTGCTTTCAATAGGGCAAATAAAATTGTACTGCTAAGGTTTCATTGAAATCGACCAAGTCCCCACATGCACAAACGGAAAATTCTCATCCTTTACAATAACCACGTGCTAGCAAACCAAGCAAAGTTAAGGAGTTAAATAAATCTCAAAACAACGTAAAAAAACCTTTGAAGACAGAACTAAAACCTCTTCAAAATCGTAATGACATCTTAAATCTGTAAAATATTTCATAGTCAACAAATAAACAAATAAAAACTCCCAGGAAGGAACAACCAAAAGAACTAAAAGGATCTTCACTTAACTGCAAAGGTCGTAGCTTGACTGGCAAAAAAAAATTAGAGCAAACCCCTCGAAATCATTTATCAATGAGAAAAAGCATTAACCCTCGCAGTTTAACAAAGAACTTGAATAGTTCTTCAAATAAATTGAAGTAGGAGCAAGCTATGCCCAAAAGCTAGAATCAGAAATTAGAGGAAAGCCAATAAAAATAAAATATTGTTTTAAAAGCCAAGCCTAAGATAGATGTATCTAGGTAAAGAGTTGTCAATAAATATGCAAAATTATTTGACCTTTGCGAAAAAGGGAGAGCTATTCGATGGCCAACCAATCTTTTATAGAGGACAATATAGTAAATTTATGACGATATCTTTACTAGGAATACTCAGTGCTTACAAAATAAAAATATCAACCATGCTCTAAAAACCTTAACTCAAATAACCTTCCCACAACTAGTTTAATCTTACTTCCGGAAAAAATTCAAAGGCAGTAAATTGGCTGCTAGTAATCTCAATAATATGCTATACACTCTTTCAAGCATCATAGCTAAAGAAGGCTGCCCTGTTTTCATCAGAACATTTTAATTTTTCTTGCTCAGTGAATGGCAACACGAAGACCTCTTATATTATTTGTTTGCTAGAAATGTTTTGAAAAGATAACTTCGAGTAAGTGAGAAAGGAAGAGATCTAAATAGAGCATAAGGATGTTATTTTATTGAAGAACTCAAAGGAAAAGATATAAGCAAATGCTTATTAGGGATAATCGGTAAGGATTCTGAGTTATTGAGTGAATATAAGTAACTATTGGTACAACAATTGGGAACGGATCATATTCAAGCCTATGACTTTTTGAAGGTTTTACTATAAGACTATCACGCAAAACGTGTAGGAAACAAGCTAAGTTTAGGATCCTAAAGCCTAGGCCAGACTCTCTTTGAAAAAGATAATTCTTATGATGCTCGCAATAATACATAATAGCTAACCTTTGGCGAAGATCACGAATAGCAAAAGTCATCTTTGATGGAGAGATGCTCTTAGTTTTGGGGATGTCAGTAATACTCTCGAATAAAAGATAGTCTTTTTGACTTAATTATGTAAAAAATGGCACAAAAAGTTATCGAGCTTGTCTAGTTACTAGCCCACGACATGGAAGTTCCAACATACATGCTTCAAACCCTCGAGCAAATTTTATTAAGAAAGGCAGAAAGTTTAGTAAAAGCAGTCTTCTAAATGAACAAAATGAAATGGTTCAAATAGCTAGCAATAAGCTATCCCTCAGAACAAGATATGAACAACATCTAAGGGGTGCAGATTCGCCTTAGATAGCTACGATCAAACCCTTCAGGACGTTAAATTGGCGAATTCTGCAAAAACATCCTCACAACAAAAGCGCTTGTCAATGAGCTGTAGCAAGCATTAATGATTAACGAATGATACTTTTATCTTTATTATTCTATCTATGTTTAATTATCAATGATCATTTGATATACTTTGATTTAAATTAAAGATGGAGTCCATGCTAAATCGCTGGCAAAAAGCACTGCAAGCAGTTGACGAAATCCACAGTTCTAGACTCACTGCTAGTCGCAAAGGGGAGTAGCCAACCAAACTAATCAAACAATCTTTATAAACATAAATAAGAGATCCAAAAGCCAGTATTACAGTCGATTAAAAGAATAAAGACTCCCGGACTCGCAGCAATTAACAAAAGACTGGTTCCAAATAAAATAGAGTGACTTCTCACAAAAAAATGGAAACACCGAATAAGAAGGGAGATAAGCAGATCAAAAAATAAGATAAATTATTATAAAATAGTGCAAATGCAATAATGTAACTTTTTCAGCCATCAAATCCTGATAAATATAGACTGAAATTACGCTCCCTTTTGTAAAATTTGATCCTACAAATGGGACTGGAAAAACCTCACCATGAGAAAACTATTCTAGCTTAGAGCACGATGTTAAGACCAACATAACGAGCATTCAACGATCTTTAACAACGCTATTTCTAAAGTGAAAAATAAAGACTATACCTTAAGGGCAAAATGTAAATGTACTCGAAGCGTACAGAAGGCCTATAAAGATAAATTGAAAGATATAGTAAAATTGAAAAGCTTATCGATCAATCAATATCGAGGGAGGCATAGTTGAAGCAAGAACTCGCACGAGCTCATCATTAAAGAGTTCTCCTGTAGCAAACAATGAGGCAACAAAGAGAACTATATGAACGTGAGGTTAATTCAATTAGATAGTTGATAGACAATCTTAAGACTCACTTACCTACTCATTGATTATATTCTTTTTAAAAGATATTTACCTAAATATTATTAATGAGACTCATTTTACGTCCAATCAACTTATTCTCATCCCTACCCAAATGGGCCACTGTTGATCCATTTACCCTCTCTGCCAAAAATCCTCATACGATCTCCAACATCCTTGACGGCAAACTCGTTTCAAGTGCTAAAAGCTCCCCCATAATTGATCCATTAAATGGTGGTGTTTTCCTTCATTCCCCTCTTCCTGAAAAGGCTGAGCTCGATGCATTTGTGGCCTCTCAGAAAAAAATACCAAGCTATGGACTTCACAATCCAATCCGAAATGTGAATAGATATATGCAATATGGATAAATCTTCTTGAAGATCGCATCCTAAATGCGTAAGCCTGAAGTCGAAGACTATTTTGTCAAATTAATTCAACGCGTTATGCCAAAGAGTCGGGCACAAATAGTTGGAGAATGGGTAGTAACTCGCAGGTTCTTTGAAAACTTTACAGGAGATAACCCTCGCTTCTTCCAAAAATCGTTCAATGTTGCTGGAGATCATGATGGACAAACATCAACAGGCTACCGTTGGCCTTTCGGAAATGTAAGCGTTATTGCACCTTTTAATTTCCCCCTTTAAATCCCAGCCCTCCAAGTTTATGGATCGTTGCTAACAGGAAACCGACCTCTACTAAAATGTGACGCAAGAGTATCAGTGGTAATGTAACAGTTTATATTATTCACACAAGCTTGCGGATTACCATTAAATGATGTCAACTACTTGAACTGCTCAAATCAAGATATGGAGTACGTAATTGACAATGCCAACTTCAAGGTTGTCCAGTTCACAGGAAGCAGTCGAGTAGCTGAGCATCTTGCTGCCAAGACTAGGGGAAAGATTCGAGTGGAAGACGCAGGATTTGACTGGAAGATTTTAGGTCCTGATGTTTCTAATGTTGACTATGTGGCTTGGGTCTCCGATCAAGATGCCTATGCAGCTTCAGGACAGAAATGTTCGGCCCAGTCCATCGTTTTTCCTCATGAGAATTGGGTTAAGGCTGGGTTCATCGATAAAATTTCAGCTTTGGCAGCAAGAAGAAAGCTTGAGGATCTTACTATTGGTCCAGTTCTGACTTGGAATAATGCAAGGATTAAATCTCACATTGACAAAATTCTAGCCATTCCTGGGGCTAAATTGAGCTTTGGAGGAAAGCCACTCAAGAATCATTCTATTCCTGACGTTTATGGAGCATATGAACCTACTGCTATTTAAGTTCCTTTAGAGCAATTTATTAAGAATTTCGATCTTTGCAGTGAATAACTTTTCGGCCCCTTCCAGCTTATTGTGCCATATTCAGACAAAGATATTGATACTGTGATTGCTTGCTGCAATAATTTCTCACATCATTTGACAGCTGGTGTTGTATCTAATGATGTCCTTTTCCTTGATAGAGTTCTTGGTCAAACTATCAATGGAGTTACCTATGCAGGAAATAAGGCTAGGACAACAGGAGCCCCTCAAAATCATTGGTTTGGGCCATGTGGTGACCCAAGAGGAGCTGGAATAGGCAGCAAAGAAGCCATTTTAACTGTATGGACAACTCATCGATAAATTATCCGGGACTATGGACCAGTTTCCCCTAACTGGACAACTCCCAACCCTTCATGATACAACAATCATAGAATATTAAAAGATATTATATTCATGGCGTAAAATCAATTGCGCTAATTCCTTAAATTGAGCGAGTTAGTATTGTTGAGTTTTTTAGAATCGACTGTGGTTTTTTAGTAGGAGAAGTTGGGCTATTACTCATTTACTTACGGGTTACCTTTGACTTTTTCACAATATCGATAGGGACAGGATTAATCATCACTTTGGAATTCCTCTTTGAGATTTTTGATTGATTTAGCTATTCTTTTTGATTGACTATCTTTGAAGCCTTTATAGGAGCTACCATTTGCTTTGCAGATGATTAAACATTATCTCTCAGGCGTTTTAATAAGCTTTTAACACCTTTTTGTTTCATCATTTCTTGAACAAATTCTTGCTGCTTCCGTTTTTTTTATAGTTCCTATTACATTTTGTTTAATCTTTTATCACGCTAGCTTCTCGCCCTTTGGGAAACAAAAGAAGTATCAAGAGACTCACAAATCATCCCAAGAGATTTATTAAGGCCAGAATCGTTTTGACTGTCGCTTTATTCTTTCTTTCGCTTTACTTCCTCGGCTTATTCTTATATTAAGTATTTTTTATCTTTTTAACCTTTTCCTACCGCCTCCATGAATCTTTTAGTTGTATAGTTCATACTTTTGTTTCCTGTTTCTAGATAGTGGCGAATCTATTGCTAACGATGTTTTTTTTGTTGAGCTTTAACTTCAAATCTTGAGGTTTATCTTTGAAATGATTGCCCTTCAGGATTAATTTCATTAGAAAAGCAAGAGTTTTCTAAATTATTGATAGATCTAAGGACGGGACTTAGCCTTTTACTGGCTTCAGGGAAAAAAACATTACTTTTCGCTGTGTGAATTGTATCCAATAATCCTCTAGTGTTTTGAATCGTTGTTGAGTAGGACTGAGGGAGCTTGGGAGGAGAAAATACAGAGGGATTGGTTCGTACAAATTATTTAGAAGGTATTGGCTATCTAAGCCTTATATTTTCAGCCTTTAGTTAAGAAATTACTGCTTCATAGCTGTCAATTAATTGAGAGATTTCTTGCTTCATATTTTCAATGAAAATCTTCACATTTTTCTTGTATTCTCTAAAGACATCCTGTAAATTCTTTTAGCCATGTAATTCCTAAACCCTTTCCAACACTTTAGGAATTTGAGCAATCGCATGCATGATTTTTTAATTTTATTAAGGAATTGTAATTAAAATGATGTCAACTTTATCAAAGCTAATGTGAGCACCAAATAATATATCCGTTATAAATAATAATGGAAGACGATAAAAATCAGCTAAATTAATACAATAATACTCATTAAATCAGTAATACTAGCTTGGTCATCAATCATCTTGAAAATGCTTTTTAGCACAATTAAAATCAAATCGATCTGATGGAAAATTTCATTAAAAGCAAAACTAATTAAATTGCCAACCTCCAGGCCTATCTCATCTCTGAATTTCAAGCCATCTAAAATTCAAAAGCTAGGAATAAAAATATATAAAAGATACTTATTGCTTCCACGATCCCTCTGCTCCAGGAAATCGCACGCTCTTTATAATCTTTCAAAGAAATGTTGCTTCCCTTTTCAACGCTTGCCTTTTCGTTTGTTACCGCCCTACATTTGAAATCGAAGTAGCTACTTTCTGAAAAGCAAAGCATAATTAACAGGCAAGCATAAACCATTAAAGAATTAAATGAAATGATTTAAAATGGAAGAAAGCCTAAAGACATGTCATACTCTCGTAAAGTAAATATAGCGAATTAGCTAACCATCCAATAAAAAAAGGAGGGTTCAGATAATAATTAAAAAAGAACATAAAAAGTCGAAATAAGTTACTCTATATCTAATTTGCAAAAACTAGTTCAACCACAACATTCGGACCGAAGTAAGAGTAAAACTCCCAATAAGCTCAGCAAATATGAATAATACTACCAAGCTATCCTTGATAAGAAACAGATTAAATACCACTGTGAGCATATTCTTTCTCCTCAATAAACCAACATACAGATTCCCAAGAATAAGGATCCAAACAATGAAGTGAAATACGAGAGAAAGGACTACATAAAGCAAAAGATATAGAAAATAAAGATAAGAACATAGTGCAAATAGCGTAGGAATAAATTTGATAATACTTGAAATATAAGATTATTACGAGTTATTAGTCTTCATGATTGCTTCAATAATAAATTAGCTCTTTCGATACTTGCCTTGCACATCAAATCTAATACTTAGCTTTGCCTATTGTTAGTATATTGCTCGTTAAATCCATCCACAATGTATCTTAGTCTGCTTAGCTTGGCCTCAGTTGGGGAATCAGCTCGAACTATTTTGTCTATTTCATATTATTTATTTCTATGGATATCTCCTGAAAAATTGGTGTCAAGTTTTGCTTTCTTATGTTTATTCTACTAAATTTTATACTTATCAATATTTTTATCATATCCGCCTTTATTAACAAAAAATTTTGCCTGGTCTATGAGCTCTCTTGGTATTTTGATTTTCAAAGAATTTTCTTATGCTTTTTTACCATATTCAATACGTTTGTTGACTAATTACATTATTTTTTATTTTTTTATCGCCATTTCTTGCTTTTATTCTTTTAATTGATCAAAAAATGATTTTTGGCGCCTGTTTCGTTATCTTCCTTCATCTAAAGATTCAGTTTTAACACGGTTTTTGTTGTCTTTATGAATCAATTTTACGTATACACTATCTGAATCATATTTTGGTTTTAATTGTAAATTAGATTTTCTTTGGCTTAGTTTCTTTTGATAGACTTATTAATACTCCTGTTTATATTAGCTTACTAAAGATTCCATCCTTCTCCTTCTTTCCTGCCTTTATTCCTTGATTTTGAAGAGAACTTAATTGGCTTGTTTATTTTTATTGAGTCTTTTTTCTTGCTGCAAATTCCATTTTAAAAGTTTTTAACTGATTATTTGCTTTTTCTTTTGCTTAATTTGCTATGAAACTTGATTTATCTCCTCACTCAGCTGATTATACTCTTCTTTATTTTTGCGAAATTCAGCCTTCATATCCATGATTTTTTTCATTCTGCTAAGCTATAGTTCAAGCTTTAGCACTTAGATCGTATTGGAGGTTGTTTAACTTTATTTGTTTCCTTTTTCAGATAAAGGTGAATCAATCGTAGTCCTATTGTTTTATTACATATATTATAAGCATTATTAATCAAAATGACCCATTTTCTTCATTTTAATTCAAGGAAATCAATCGATATATTGCATTTATTGTAGCATTAATAAACAATCAAAAACGGTTGCAGTCTTGGCAAATACGTTAATCTGGACTTGGGCGTGTACATCTTTCACAGATG